>Ga0181606_10005469_pt1 | contig 10462 bp, 5 predicted proteins | sample 041ome_10_FD_132994 | JGI IMG/M metagenome (GOLD analysis project Ga0181606, IMG submission 132994) | Coastal salt marsh microbial communities from the Groves Creek Marsh, Skidaway Island, Georgia - 041412US metaG (megahit assembly) | ecosystem: Environmental > Aquatic > Marine > Intertidal zone...
AAAAATATTGGAAAAGGCATAGTGCTTGAGATCATCATTTAACTCGATGCTCCCTTTATCATAAGAGTCCAGGGACCCCACCATAGTCTTATAACTCATTTAATTCCCCTTCTAGGTAGTAAACAGTATTAACGTATTATTTAAGCAATGTTGATGTACAGTTAAATTCGAAAAGTTTCTTGTCAGGTTTTGAAACTCACTTGCCTATGCAAAGCAGGTCTTCATTATTATCAACACTGAAATCAATCTCTCCTTGATCCAGATCACTTCCTTTTTAGCTTGCCAGCATTGGCCCGAATTATTGATTCATTCGAAAGACCCATATGGCCAGCGTGATAGCTGACCGATAATATGAATATAAGCAGCAGGAATCAAGCTATCTCAGGGTCTCAGGATAACACGAGTCGCACTCTCTCAGTCATTCGGCTTTTTTCCTGAAAACGGCTAAATTGCTTCAAGCTCTGCTTATGTCTTTGTTGTAATCAAGTATCAGTCCGGTAAGGCAAAGATATATTGTCTGCTCTCAATACCTGGTGGCGTCCCTTCAAGAAAGCGGGCCTGCCCTGCGGTAGTTACTGAAGTGCCGGTACCGACAGAGATATATTGTTTTCCATTAACCCCGAAAGTTATCGGGTAGCCGGTGATGGAAGAGCCCAGATTAACTTCCCACAATACTTCGCCGCTCATCTGGTCAAATGCGCGGAAATTGCCCTCAATATCACCTCCAAACACCAGTCCACCCCCTGTGGCAACCATCGACATCACTGTGCCGGCGGCTTCATACTGCCAAAGGGTTTCTCCGGTTTCTGCCGAAATAGCAAATATGGTGCCTACGTTGGTTCTGCCTTCGGCCAGCTTGTCTCTGGCAAAGAAGCCATAAAGCTCTTCTGAATCCGCCTCTGAAGTAGTAACTGTGAGATCCATGCAGGTATTCTGAACACCATAGTACATGGTATTGGAAAGTGGGCTATAGGCCCCAGCCCACCAGTTCTTGCCACCACCGGTCGAGGGGCAAATTTCCCGTTGCTGGCCTTCCTCATGAAACAGGGCATCTGGATTTACTTTGGCTTTTCCTGTTTCACCGTCAATTTCACTTATCACGTTTTGAAATACAGTGGATCTGGCCCAGAGGAATTCTCCGGTTTCCCTGTCGATGGTATAGACAAGACCCGTTTTCCCGGGAATGCCGGTAATGACTTTATATTCTTTATCCGGATCAATATCAGGATTGATCCAGGGGACCTGCTCTGCATCAGGGGCAACGTGGGTATTTACCAGCAAGCGTTCAAAAGGATGATCCAGATCCCAGTGATCAACTACATGCTGGTAATGCCACTTTAAGCTGCCATCTTCCGGGTTAATGGCAAGCGTGGAATTGTGATAAAGGTGTTCCTTGTCATTACCGCCCAAAAGAAATTTGGGGGATGGTGCGGTCACTGATGTGCCCATGTAAATGAGATTAAGCTCCGGGTCATAACTTGGTGCCATCCATGCTCCTACATGCCAGCGCTGTTCCCAGCTCAAATCCCCCCAAGTGTCACTAGCATCGCCCGTAGGACGCTGGATAGTATAAAGTTTCCAGATTTCCTCCCCGGTATCAGCATCATGAGCGGCAATGAAGCAGGCTTCCGGCCCCGCAGGTGGCAAACAGTTTCTTCCCGACACGGCCATACCGTTAATGATAATTGGCCCATTGCTCTGCTGCGAAGGGTGGGTACGATAATCCAGAATACGGGTTTCCCATTTCACAGCCCCTGTGTGGACATCCAGCGAAACGATATAGTCATCATTACTGGTATAGATAATGGATTGGTCATGGATAGCAATATTACGCATTGTGGCATTCGCGCCAATGTAATCACCAAGATCTTCGGGCATTTCCCGCTTGTATTCCCAAAGCATGTCACCGCTCACCGCGTTAAATGCCTGTATCACATCACCTGGGTTAGGCAAGTACATAATGCCGTTATAAACCAGCGGCGTACCTTCCTGTATTCCTGAAGTCATTTCAGTGGACCAGAGTAACTCCAGGTTTCCAACGTTATCATGATTTATCCCGTCGAGAGGGCTATATCCCCAGGAGTTCAACGTTCGACGCCAATGCAGCCAGTCCTCCGGATCCGGGTTTTGTAATATGTCATCAGTAACAGGCTCGTAATCCGTTAATTGGGCAACTGCGTATCCTGCAGATAATGAAAGTGTTGAGGCAAGCGCGAGGGTCGAAAATAGACTTTTTCTGGACACTGAATTTTCCCTTTTTTAATTATGAATCTGGCAAGCCAAAGATATGGTTGCAGTTATCGAAACATTTTCTTTTTCTTTTTGTTTTTCTTTTTGTTTTTTTGCTTCTTGCTTTTGTCTGTCTTGAAAGCCTTAAGACCGGCATTTGTTTCACGTTTTGAGCGTCGACAGTATCAAAGTTTATTTGCCCTGTCACTCTACAAACACCCTTATAACCGCTATACTTCAAGCCTTTGCCAACCCAAGTCCGGACCCTATGCAGTCAAACGAATCTTCGCAAGTTACAAGCAACTCTTCTCCTAAAGAATCTGCCCCTTACCCCACTTTCATTCTTAAACGCAGTCAGCGACTGGATACGCTGAATATAACCGTTGAGGAATATGAACATCGGGAAACTGGCGCTGTGCATTACCACCTTGCCAGTGATAATCCGGAAAATGTTTTTCTGGTGGCTTTGCGCACGGTCCCCATGGACTCTACAGGGGTTGCTCATATCCTTGAACATACGGCGCTTTGCGGAAGTAAGAAATACCCGGTTCGGGATCCTTTCTTTATGATGATCAGGCGTTCCCTGAACACCTTTATGAACGCCTTCACCAGTAGCGACTGGACAGCGTATCCCTTTGCCAGCCAGAATCGAAAAGACTTCAATAACCTGCTAGACGTCTATCTGGATGCAGTTTTCTTTTCCTCGCTCAATGAACTGGATTTTGCCCAAGAAGGACATCGTATTGAGTTTGCCGAACCCGACAACACCAAATCTGCACTGGAATACAAAGGCGTTGTATTCAATGAAATGAAAGGCGCCATGAGTGCGCCTACCTCCAGAATCTGGCAGCAGGTATGTCAGCACCTTTTCCCAACCACGACTTATCATTACAACAGTGGTGGCGAGCCCGCAGATATTCCCAGCCTGAGTTATCAGGACCTGAAGTCATTTTACGAAACCCATTACCATCCAAGTAATGCCATCTTCATGACCTACGGCGACATTCCAGCCAGTGAGCACCAAAAACGCTTTGAAAATCTGGCTCTGAAGGAATTTAAAAAGCTGGATATCCATATTGCTGTGGACGATGAAGAGCGTTTCAAGTCACCAATGAGAGTTAGCGAAAGCTACCCGCTTGATGAACCGGACAGTTCCAATAAAACCCATGTGGTGGTTGCCTGGTTACTGGGTAAAAGCACGAATCTTGCGGAAATGTATAAAGCACAATTACTTTCAGGTGTCTTGCTCGACAACAGCGCCAGCCCACTCTTGCATGTGCTTGAAACCACGCCTTTGGGGCGCTCTCCTTCCCCGCTATGCGGTTTGGAAGACTCCTACCGTGAGATGAGCTTCATGTGCGGTCTTGAGGGCTGCGCAGAAAACACCACGGAAGAAATTGAATCCCTCATTATTAGCGCACTGGAAGATATCGTGGCCAATGGTATCGATCAGGACAAGGTTAAAGCGGCCTTGCACAGCCTTGAACTCAGCCAGCGTGAGATCAGTGGTGACTCCTATCCCTATGGCTTGCAATTGATACTGTCAGCACTTTCAACAGCCACTCACCGTGGCGACCCCATTGAATTGCTCGATATAGATCCTGTTTTGTTACAACTGGAAAAAGATATACAGGATGAAAGCTATATACCCAATCTGATCAAGGAATACCTGCTGGATAACCCACATCGTATAACCCTCACCGTACATCCCGATCCGGAACTTGCGGACAAGGTGGCCAGTGAAGAAGTAGCGAAACTTGCCAGTATCAAGGAAAGTCTTGATGACAAAGATATGCAGGCTATTGTTGAAAGAGCACAACAATTAAAACAGCGACAGGAAGACGACGATGACCCTTCTGTCTTGCCCAGTGTGGGGCTGGATGATGTTCCTGTGGAAATCAACTGGCCAGAATCCGAACATCTTGAAGTGTCACTGGAAGATAAAACCTTTCCGGTACGCTTCTTTGCCCAGGGAACCAATGGCTTAAGTTATCAGCAAGTTATCCTGAATATGCCTGCCCTGGATGAAGCGCTGACCAAGCAACTCCCCTACTTCACCAGTTGCATGCCTGAATTGGGCATTGGCAACAAAAGTTACCTGGAGGTTCAAGCTCTACAGTCAGCCATTAGTGGTGGAGTGAATGTTTACAACACAATACGCAGTGATATCAATAACGAGCAGTCCTTCAAAAACTATCTGGTTTTATCAAGCAAATCACTATATGCGAACCAGGACAAAACCAGCGACCTGTTAAGAGATACTTTTTTGCATTGCCGCTTTGATGAGCATCAGCGCATCAGGGAATTAATGGAACAAATTAGTTCCCGTAAAGAGCAAAGCATTACCAGTCAAGGGCATAGTCTGGCCGTCGGTGTTGCCTGCAGCAAAATGAGCCCTATTGCTTCAATGAATTATCAAAGCTCAGGTATGGCTGGTATTGAGCATCTTAAACACTGCGTAAAAGATTTCGAGAACCCTGACAGCCTGGCAGAATTTGCGGCAAGCTTTGAACAACTGCACAGCCAAATCCTCAATGCGGATAAACAGTTTCTGCTTATTAGTGAACAGCGCGAAAAAGAAGCGCTGCTGGATAGCATTAAACATACCTGGGAAAGTACCCTTGATACGCAAGCCGGGACTTCACAATTTTCCTTTCCCCCATGTCGTGAAAGAGTTGAGGAAGCATGGCTTGCCAATACCCAGGTTAATTTCTGCGCAATGGCCTTTCCTTCAGTGCCTGTAGGTCATGATGATGCTGCAGCCCTGACCGTACTGGGCGGCTTTCTACGCAACGGTTTTCTTCATCGGACTATCAGGGAGCAAGGTGGGGCCTATGGTGGCGGTGCCAACCAGGATTCAGGTACGGCCTCGTTCCGTTTCTATTCTTATCGGGACCCGCGTTTGCTGGAGACACTGGAAGACTACAAGCGCTCCATTGACTGGATGCTCAAAACCCATCATGAACCCCGGGCTCTGGAAGAAGCCATTCTTGGGGTCATCTCCAGCCTGGATAAGCCTTCTTCTCCTGCCGGCACTGCGAAACAGGCTTTTTATAATGAGCTCTTTGGCCGCGGTAAGGAACAACGGGCGGCGTTTCGTCAGAATGTGCTCCAGGTCAGTATTGAAAACCTGAAACAAGTCACCGAAAAATACCTGGCAAACCAGCAGCCCAGCATCGGCATCATCAGTAATAAATCACAATCAAGCCAGCTGGAGTCACTTGGGCTCTCAATTTGCCAACTTTGACAAGGCAGCTATTACAGGGTGCTGAGTTCAAACTACTGTTTAAAGATTGATTGTTAAAAAGTAGTTACGATAGAGCACAAATATTTTCTGTAATCGGACCGATCGAAGGGAACTTAATCGCTGAATTGATATCTTATGATTGGGAGGCCATTGAGTTGTGGTAGCAGTATCATGCGCTTCTCTCTTAATTTGAAAAGCCTGGTGTAAACCGGGCTTTTTTTTGTCTTCATTTTGATGGTGTTTCCATGACATTCCTTTTCACGCTTCTTTCATGGTTACTTTAGTGTCATGCTTACACTTATTGATTTTTGGCCTATGTGTTTCCCCGTTCAGGCTTAACACTGGTTTGGATTTTTTTTCGAATGAGCAAACTACAAAACAAAAAAGACAAGCAAGCTGCCACTCGCGTTACGCTGATCGGCGCGCTCCTGGATCTGGTGCTGGGGGTGGCAAAAATCATTACCGGAGTCGCGTCAAACTCATTGGCATTAATCAGTGATGGTGTTCATTCCCTGTCTGACTTGTTGACAGATGCCTTTGTGCTCATTATCACCCATATATCCCACGCGGAACCGGACCGGGACCATCCCTATGGGCACCGTCGATTCGAAACGCTGGGCACTATTGCACTTGGTATCGTGCTTTTTGCTGTTGCCAGTATTATTGGCTTTGACAGTATCGAAAGGCTTGGCAGTGATTCAGCCCTGCCAATCCCTGGCTGGACAGGTTTGCTGGTTGCCTTTGTCAGCATAATTTCGAAAGAATGGATTTATCGCTACACAAAAAAGGTGGCTGAACTTACCAATTCGTCTCTTTTACTGGCGAATGCATGGCACAGTCGAACTGACTCATTTTCGTCCATTGCCGTTCTGGTGGGAGTCCTTGGTGCCATGCTGGGATATCCGGTGATGGACTCACTGGCGGCCATTTTTGTCGCGGTGATGATCGCAAAAATAGCCTGGGACCTTGTTGCATCCAGTCTCAGAGAACTGGTCGACACCGCTTTGCCAAAGGATAAAGTCAACGCTATCTATGCCCACATAAACCGCTTGCAAGGCATTGTTGATGTCCATGAACTGCGCACGCGGCAACATGGCGGAAGAAGTTTTGTCGATCTTCATGTGCAGGTTAACAAACGCATATCCGTCTCTGAGGGGCATTTCCTGGCTGATTACATCAGCGGCTCGGTGAAAAAGGCATTTCCGGATATTTCTGACATTGTGGTGCACATAGATCCGGAAGAGGATATAGAACACGCCGACATTGCGATTTTGCCAATTCGTGCGGAAGTTGAGGAAGTCCTGTATGCACGCTGGCAGCCTTTACTGGATAAGGCCACGGTAAAAAGACTGGACCTGCACTATCTTCAAGGCCAGATTGAAGTGGACTTGTTTATCGATATTTCCTTAATTAACAGCAAGTTAGAGAGAGATCTTAATAATTCGCTTAAAGATATTGGCTGGTTTAAAAAGCTTACTGTTTACGGGACTTCTTGATCGCTTCATAGGCACTTTTTATATCCTGTGCCTTGCGGTTGGCCATTTCCATCATTTCTTCAGGCAAGCCTTTTGACACCAGCTTGTCCGGGTGATGCTGGTTCATCTGGCGACGATAGGCTTTCTTCACTTCCTGATCACTTGCACTCTTGCCAATACCGAGTAAGTCATAGGCATCCTCCAGGCTCATCCCGTACTTATCGGTTGACTGCACATGGCGTTGCGCCTGCATGCGCTGCAGAATTGCTTTGTATTCTGCGTTGGAAAATCCCAATATGGACGCGGCATATTCCAGTATTGTACTTTCACTTGCATCCAGGGTGCCGTCAGAAAGGGCAACCATGATCTGGATTTCCATGAACATCTGTAGCAAATTGGTACGACGGTGGCACTCTACTCTGAACTGCTGCAATACATCATTAACGGGAAAACCTGGTTTTTTGCCTTCACTGAATAAACGCTGAGCAAGCCTCTTCTGCTCCGGGTAAAGGCGCATCTGCCGCATCAGGTCTTCAGCGACAGAGATCTCAGTCTGCGAGACCTGGCCATCTGCCTTGGCAATGTGCCCCATCATGGAAAAGGTGGTGGTAAAGAATGCAGTCTGAATGCGCTCCACATCTCCAGTGAATGGCGTACCGGCGCCAAATGATCCCAGGCCCTTGTCAAAGTTATGACCAAAAGCGGCACCAAAAACAGCACCCAGCGGCCCTCCAAGCATAAAGCCCAGGCCACCCCCGATTATCTTGCCCCACCAGCTCAGAAGAGTAACCTCATGAACCAGTTACGACCCAGTTCCTTTTCACATTGAGAATATTGACGCTGATAGAGGTTGGCATTGGCCTGAACTTTGCGGCTGACATCAATCAACCAGCTCTTGCTGTTATAGGTTCGTCTGGCAAAGCCTCCATTACCCTCATGATAAGCCAGGTAGTGGTTGTAGGCGTCTTCTCGGCCTATGCCATTAATATTTCTTGAATTACTGGTATACCAGCCAACAAAATCAACAGCATCGGCAAAACTTGAGCGCCTGGCTCCCCAGTTTCCAGCCTCTTCCTTGTATTGGGTCCAGGTATCATCGAGCACCTGGGCATACCCAAATGCTGAAGAAGGACGTCGCCAGGGAATAAAGCCCAGCAATTTCATTCGTTCCGGTTTCGCTTTGGCATCAAAAGAGGACTCCTGTTGAATGATCGCCATGGAGACATAGACCGGGGTCTTCCAGCGACGTTCGGATTTGATTGCGGCCTTGTACCAGCTGCGCCTCTCTTCGAACATGCTGCAGATATTCGTGGTATTTTGAGGTGGTGCTGACGCGCAGGAGACCAGCATCAGCAGCAGCATAGTGGCAACAAGGCCTTTTATTGGTTCCATTTATGTATCTTTTTGACCCAACTTTATACAACTTTTATAAAACTTTTATACAACTAGCATGACCGGCAGTGTGATAGCCAATTCTGTCTTTTTTGCGACAATAATCTGCGCAAACAGGATTTTTGCCTACCTGCGCCGAGATAGGGTTACTTTACTTTTTTAGTGGCTATTTGTCATGCTGCTCAAGCAGTGACAAGAACTCGCTTTCATTGATTACCTTGACCCCAAGGGACTCGGCCTTGGTTAATTTTGAACCGGCACCGGGACCTGCTACAACACAGGTAGTTTTGGCAGATACACTTGCTGCCACTTTTGCCCCGAGCTTCTGCAGCTTTTCCCTGGCTTCACTGCGCCCCATAGACTCTAAAGTCCCCGTGACAACAAATATCTGACCTGAAAATGGCAAGTCATCTGCGTTAACCGGTTTTGTTTCCTCAGGAGAGACACCGGCCCTGAGTAGCTCTGCAATGACATCAAGGTTGTGCTGTTCATCGAAAAAGGCACGAATATGGTGAGCCACAATACTGCCTATGTCAGGAATACTGACCAGCTCATCCTCACTGGACACAATAATGGCTTTTAAAGTGCCAAAATGACTGGCAAGTGACTGCGCTGTTGCCTCACCTACTTCCCTGATCCCAAGAGCAAAGAGCAAGCGTGGGAGGCTAACCTGTTTGCTGTTTTCTATAGCAGCAAGCAGGTTGTCGACGGATTTCTCCCCCATTCTTTCCAGCGCCAACAAAGGATCGCGCTGAAGGGAGTAGATATCAGCAACAGAAGTCAAAATCTGCGTATCCACCAGTTGTTTAATTAATTTGCTCCCCAGTCCATCGATATCCATCGCCCCCCTTGAGGCAAAATGGATGATTGACTGAGTGCGCTGAGCACTACAAAAAAGACCGCCAGTACAGCGCATCAATACTTCATCTTCGATATGCTCAATCTCGGAATCACAAATCGGACAGGTCGCAGGGGGCACAATGCTTATTGCATCCTCAGGGCGCCGCTCTGCGATAACGGAAACAATCTTGGGGATGACGTCCCCTGCTCGCCTGATTATTACTGCATCCCCTATCTTGATGCCCAGACGTTCAATTTCATCCATGTTATGCAGCGTTGCATTACTGACTGTGACGCCACCTACAAAAACAGGCTCCAGTCGTGCCACCGGGGTTATTGTCCCTGTACGTCCTACCTGAAACTCTACCTCTTTCAATACAGTGGAGACTTCCTCAGCAGGGAATTTATAGGCCATTGCCCAGCGCGGAGTTCGCGCATTCATTCCCAGCCGGTCTTGAAGCTCGAAATGATTGACCTTGATCACGACGCCATCAATTTCATAATCAAGAGCATTACGCCTGGCAAGCAAGTCCAGGCAATAGGCATAACTGGACTCCACGCCCACACAGGTTTTACGTTGTGGATTAACCGGTAAACCCCAGTCATCGAAGCGATCGAATACGGCACTCAGCGTATCAGGCAAGTCGCCTCCGGCTACCAGGCCATAGCTATAGCAGAACATGGTTAACGGGCGTCTGGCAGTTATCCTGGAATCCAGTTGCCTGATGGTTCCTGCCGCGGCATTGCGCGGATTTACGAAGACTTTCTCACCCGCCTTTTCTGCCTGGGCATTCATTTTTGCAAATCCGGATTTGCTCATATAGATCTCACCCCGAACCTCGAGGGTGTCCGGGATTTGCTTACCCCTGAGCCTTAACGGGATGTCGGCGATGGTCCGGACATTGTGGGTAATATCTTCTCCCGTTGTACCATCTCCACGGGTAGCCGCCCTTGTCAGCACGCCATTCTCATAAAGCAGACTTACCGCCACACCGTCAATCTTAGGTTCGCAGCTGTATTCAATTGCCTTGTCACTATCGAAGCGTTTATGAATTCTGTTTTCGAATCTCTGCAGGGCTTCTTCATCAGTAACCTTGTCCAGGGAAAGCATGGGGATTTCATGGGTAATCTGGGTGAAGCCGGATAGCGGTTCGCTACCGACGCGCTGGCTTGGAGAATCCGGCGTTATCAGCGCTGGCCAAAGTTTTTCTATTTCCAGTAAACGATCAAATAACTGATCATATTCCTGATCAGGTATTTCTGGCGCATCATGCCGATA
>Ga0181606_10005470_pt1 | contig 10462 bp, 9 predicted proteins | sample 041ome_10_FD_132994 | JGI IMG/M metagenome (GOLD analysis project Ga0181606, IMG submission 132994) | Coastal salt marsh microbial communities from the Groves Creek Marsh, Skidaway Island, Georgia - 041412US metaG (megahit assembly) | ecosystem: Environmental > Aquatic > Marine > Intertidal zone...
GGGGTAATCAACTCCGCTCGCCAGACGGTAAAATCGTCCAAGTTTACAAACGCCCGCATCGCAATTTTCGGTTTGATTGCAAACGCGAGCGCGATTACAGCCGTCCTCGTCTTCCCTTTCGGCATATTCGGAGGCAATATATCTTCACTAACTGCTACATCTTCGCTACTATTATTTCTCTTGTTCTTCCTCTTTTTCTTCGTCGTCGTCACAGGAGGAGGAGGTTTCATCGAATACCTCGCGATGGCGTCCACGCACGTCTCGCACACGCCCACGACTTTTCCTCGCAACATCCCGTTCACCCCGTCCGCCGTCGCCCACTGCCCGGTTCGAATGAACGTGTTCAAAACGTTCTTCTCGCACCCATCCAGGTGATTTTTACGTATCGTTCCCGATAATTCGGATTCGTACGAGTAGTACTGCTCTGAGTAATCCTCGTCTCTCTTTTCGTTGAACCCGCCGAGAAGTTCGAACCCGTCCTCCTCGAGCTTAACCTTCTCCTTGTACTTGTTTTTATGGTGATGCAGTTCAAACGTTCCGGTCGTTCCCAGCGTGGATATTTCGCCTCGAATTTTCCATAAACATCGATCTTCGTCGTCGTTCGTGCTTTCATTCTCCTCCTCCTTTGTCGTCGTCGATTGCGTTCCTCGTTTCTTCCTCCTCCTCGCGAGTTTTGCCTCGCGCGTTCGTCTCGCAATCGCGTTCGCGTCGAGTTCGTCAACTTTCCCCGGGAAAGGAAAAGAAGACGCGCGCGATACCACCGACGGCGCCGCTCGTCTTCTTCGCAGACGCAGTGCTGCCGTTGCTGACGACGACGACGACGACGACGGTACGAAATCGCACCTCTTTGCGCAGCAGCTCATCGTCGGATGTTCGTATATATATATATCGCGCGTATTTGTAACGACTTTTACGGAAAATTCTTCGCCACTTTAAAGGCTCAAACACACACGACAAACATCGATCAAAGACACACACGCGCGCGCGCGCTCTCTCTTTATAAAAAACAATGGTTCGGTTAAAGCGCGCTCTCTCCTCCCCGCCGGCGTCGCCGCTTTGAACAACTCCTGGCCGTCGACGAACGGGTTGTCCAACTTTCAAATCGACGACAACGTCAAGGAGAAAAAATCGATCGCCGAACGGTGCTCGTCGATCGAGAAAGCGCCCGTTCCGCACCAAAAGTGCAAAGTCATCGCGACCATAGGCGGGGAGAAGAGTAAGAGCGTGGAAGATTTGTGCTCTTTTTTGGAGGCTGGGGTGACCGTGGCGCGGTACGATTTCAGTCACTCGACGAGTTCGCACGAGGAATTTCAGGAGGTGATGGAGAATTTGACAAAGGCGCAGAAAATAACCGTACGTTTAGTTTATTACGTTTACTCGCACGTTCGAAGACGCGATCGCTCTCGATTCTTCTTCGTGTTCTTCTTCTTCTTTGACTGACGACAATAACACTAACGCCCTCTTTCTTTTTTACTCATTACCATTGACTCTGTACAGAAACGATTGTGCGCGACGTACCTGGCGTTTGGCGGAGACACGTGCCGCGTCGAAGTCGCCGAGGAGTTGGAAGACGAGGAAGACGACGAGGCGTCTACTTCGGCATCGGATTTTGATGGCGAAGGAGAAGAAGAAGATGAGGAGAAGAGAGACGATCGGTTCTCGTCGTCCGAGAGCGTGGCGGCGACGAAACGGTTCGCTCCGGCGAAGAAAGGCGAGAAGAAAAAATCGTTGAAATTTTCGAGAGGCGGGATGGTGAAGTTGTCCAACACGAAAGAGGCGCAAAAGATTACCAGCGCGAGATCGATTCCGTTGGGCGATCACTTCGAGCACTTCGCGGCGCACTGCGACGTCGGGGACGAGATTTTCATCGCGCCGTTGATTGGTAATAATAACGATAAGAGCGCAAAGTTGATTGTGAGAAACGTAGATGGGGAAACGGTGACGTGCGAGTGCGACGGAGATTTAGAGTTTGACGTTGGTTATGCCGGGAATTCAATCGCGATGCGGTTCAGACGCGAATCCGGCGCGCTCTCTCCGGGAGATGAACAGTTGCTCAAGAAGATTAGTCGTTCGGTTCCGGTGGATTTCGTCTCTTTTGGAGGCGCCACGGGAAGCCATCAGTTGGCGGAATTGAAAAGAGCGGCGCAAAAATTTTATCCAAAAGTTGCTTTGATTGCGCGAGTCGACACGTTGAAGGCATTGCAGAGCGTCAAAGAGACATGCAAAGTTGCGGATGCCATTTTATTAGCCAGAGGTGATTTAGGTGCCGTCATCGCTCCGGAGAAGATGTTCCGCGTGCAAAAATTCGTATTGCGGGTATGTGAAGAACTCGGTACGGTCGCCGTGGTCACCAGACTCGTCGATTCGATGATTAAGGCGCCACGACCGACCCGAGCGGAAGCGACGGATATTGCTAACATCGTTTTAGACGGCGCGGACGCTTTAATGCTCGGTAAAGAAACCTATTCGGGCATGTTCCCGGTGGAATGTGTCAAGACTGTTTTAGCCATCGCGAACGCTGCGGATAGAGTGTACGATTACGAATCGCGTTACGCGAGACAGAAGAAGTTTGTTTCCTCTCGAATTTCTGCGTTGTCGGAAGGAAGAAGCGATAAGTTTCCATCCGGTAAAGGTAACGCGCGAGAATCGAAGGAGGAGAGCGCGTGGATGAAACATATAAGCAACGTCTCGCGCAGAGAGTTGCACAAATGGTCCTTAGCCGATGCCGCGGTTTCATGCGCGTACCAAACGCGCGCGAGTTGCATCGTTGTATTTTCGCACACCGGAGAAACGACCCGAATGATTGCAAAATACAGACCGATTTGTCCGGTGATGAGTTTGACGATTCCATCTATTCGAGGCGGCAGTTTGAGTTGGGTCATCGAAGGCGCCGAGGAGGCGAGGCAGCAGCTGATCATTCGAGGCATCATTCCTGTTTTATCCGACGGGCGCGAGGCGGTGAGTAAGATTATTAGCAACGATGCGAACGTGTCGGATGTATTTTTAGATGCGTTGCGAAGGAATCCGTCCGGCGCGGCGGATGTCGAAGCTATGGCGCGATTGCGACAACTCGGTTTAATCCAACCCGGAGGCGTTTGCGTGTTTTGCCAATTAATCGGCGGCGTCTCCACGGTTAAAATTCTCGAATACGGCGGAAGAGTCATCGAAAGTATCAACGTTGGCACGAATTCTCCGGGTTCTCCCGAGAAAAGACGCGCCGCGGCGTTGCACGCACAAACTGCCGCGTGGGCCTCTGGTCGAAGAGATAGTTTACACGACGACAATGCGCTCGGCGGCCAACCGCCTCAAATCATGGACGAACTCTTTGGTACCCGCGCCGCTTCACCGTCGTTGCAGACGCAAACGTCCATACGAATGGCACACGTGGGCACATTTGCTGGTGAAAACTTGAGCGACATGCAAACCGCAAATAATCACGTCACTTATCCGCCTCCGATGTACGACAGATCAAGACTCGGTAGCGGGAGTCAACAAAGTCTCACGTCGTCCATCGGCAACATGACCATCTCGCACTCCAGCCGCGAAAGTTTAGAAGATATCAAGGAGAGTCCGCCGAGACAAATGTCGCCGCTGGGTCGAAACTCGGGCGATGGGCAAAGATCCTCGTTCGATCGCGAAAAGTTTGCCAGAAGACGGATAGAATTGGAGCGCGAAAAGGAAGAATTCATGATGGGAGGAGAAGCGCCCGCGGAGACGGACGACGGGACGCCGTTCGGGAAGAACATCCCCTCCGGAATGCCGCCTTCGGGTAAGTTTACCACGTCGCCAAGTTACACCGGACGCATGTGAGAATCGGAGTAGGAGAAGTATTCATACATAGAAACCAGGACAGAGAGAAAAATCGAAAGATTTTTTGTATTTATTATTACAACTTTAGTTTTACAAACAAGATGTGTGTGTATATGTACAGACGCGCACTCGTTCACGCGCGCACGCGAAGTGCTTCTCTCGTTTCTTACTTTCGTGACGACGGCTAATGAGTTCGGCTCATATGAATGTGATGCATCACAGATTCTCAGCAGATATTTCAAGTTTTTCCGTAATCATCGCCGAACGCAACAACTCACACACACCACGAAAGACTTTCAAAACGAGCGCACTCGTGCGTAAAACGTGACGGAATCTTCTCCTTCCTCTTCCTCTTCTTCTCCATCTGCGTTATCACTCTGGTCCTCTCCATCATCATCATCGTCGTCGTCGTCGCTCGATGATGCAATCGGACTCTCGTTACCCAACTCAATCGCCGCGCTCATATCCAAGGCGTGTTGAAAATCTCTCTCTTCTTCCTCGACGTTGGTCGTAAAATCCTCGTACGCGAATCGGTGTCGCAGCGATACGTGCGCGACGATGTTTTGACAGACGTAGTCCGGACGTCCCCAAGGCATGGCGGCGCATATCGGACACACGGCGGAAGATCTAGACGTGCCGTGTTCGGTGATGACGTGCCTGGTAAACCCCTCGACGGAGGTAAACGTATGTCCAAAACCGTTCTCGCACAAAGGACACGCGTACGAAACGTTCGTTCCAGCTCCTCTATTCGTCGAATTTTGCGTGGAAGTCGCCGCCGCTACCGCCGCTGATTTCTTCCTTTCCTCCTCTCTCCTCTTCGCCTCCTCGACCGCTTTAGCCGCTGCCTCGCGAAATTCTTTGTGCGCATCGCACTTAGCCACGTGCTCTCGATGCTCGCTCAATTTGAACGACGTCTTGCACGGACACGTCTTCACTATAAACGCGCACAACTTCTCCTCGCACCGTTCGTCGACTTTAAACTTGCGCGACAACGGTGAAAATTTTTCGCGACACACCGGGCATGGCGTCATCGTTTTCGTCGGAAACTTTGACGCCCATCGTTGCAAACACGCCTCGCAAAACGAGTGCACGCGACACCCCGCAAACACCGGGTTATCTTTCGGCTGTTTATACGCCGCGCTCGTCGAGCGCGATAGGAGAAAGACGAAACGAAAGACGGTTACGGAAAAAAAAACAAAAGCAGAGAAAGATTATCGAATCGGTTCTCTCGTTCTTCGCTCCTTCCCGCTCAGATCGCGAATTACGAGCGTGTTTGTTATAATCATTGTCTATCTCAGCGAAAACTTCCTTTCGTATCATCATCGCGGAGAAGAAGAAGAAGAAGAGAGAAGAGAGAGGAGAAATCCTCCGAAATCGAAACCTTTTTGTTTAAAAAAAAAATTCTCAAATCGCTTTTTGTGCAAATTCCAAGAGAAAAGAGAGAGAGAAAAAGTCGGCGTTTCCCCGCTCAGAGCAAACTAGTGTTTTTGTGATCGTGAACGCGCTTTGAAGCGTTTCATAAGCCTTATCCCATGAGTGATTTTTAACATCATCGCGGGAAACGCCGCAAACACCACTCCTCTCTCTCTCTCTCTGCGAAACCGAGCGCGCAGGCGCGCGCAAACGCGTCTTCGAAAAGAAGAAAAAGAAAGCAGAGCAGATACAAAAACTGACCTCCGCGCATATCGAACACTCCAAATCCCCGGGAATGTCCTCCAAACCCTCGAAACCAATAATCGAGTGCATCATCATCGCTCGTTGCTTCGCGCGCTCTGTTGTTCGATCTTTTTCTCTCTCTTCAAAAGAGGGATCGGTGAGAACGTCGAGATCTCTTTCGAAGTGCGATGGCGCGATGCCCATGCGTGTGCGTGTGCGCGTATTTTTTTCTTCCAAAAAAGTGAGGAGTTTTTTCAAGACAAAAGTCGTGTGTGAAGATCTCTACGCGCGCAACTCTCTCTCTCTCTCTTTCATTTTCCTAACAAATATAGCGTATTCTTCGTCTGTGGGTTCTGTACACCCTTTTTCTCGCAAGTAGTGTAAGCACTCGGTGTGCTCGTGATATCGTGCGTTAGCGATGTGTGGCCAGTCGTCAACAGGTACTTTCGCCTCTTCGACTAAGTATTTGAGGCAATCAAGATGACCTTTGCGCACAGAGTATAACACGCATCCTGTCTTTGCATCATCAGATATCTTTCTTTTTTCGACGAAATATTTCAAGATGTCCAGTTGACCTTCTTGTGCCGCCGTTTCTGCAGCATCCTTTTCCGTTTCTCGCGAAGGTTTCACCTTGGCGAAAAGAAAGCGAAGGCAGTCGATGTGCCCTTTTCCGGCAGCGATACCACATAACTCTTGGTCGCCATAAGGACAATTATGAGCAAAGCAGTACTTCAATATCTCGAGATTATCTACGTATGTTGCAAAATTAATCGTCCGTTCATCCCACTCGCACTTTTTCTCTTCTCTCGACCACTTGAGTAACTCGAGTTTATTCGTTAAAGCAACAAGAGAGCAAAACGAGGCTTGATCTGCCACGGTTCCATCGTCACATATCCTTCCCCATTCGATATTATTCCACGCCCATTCCAGCGTCGAAATGGATGTGCATTCGTGAATATACCAAAAGATTTCCGATTCGTCTACCCCCGCGTATTTGAGTAACTCCAAACTCTCGGTATTCGCGTTTGCAAAGAAATATCGATCTGTCTCGTTCAATTTCGTCATCACATGCGATACAAAAATATCCCTGTGATGCGTCACCAACCCCGTCCACAACTTTGTCGGACCGAGCTTCAAACGCTCCAAATCCGCCTCAGCCTCTGCGTTCGCCTCTTCCTCCTCTTTTTTCTTCTCCCTCTTCGCCGCGCCGGAGAGCTTTTTCTTCCCCATTATTACTATTATTAATACTATTATTATACCGGTCAAGTCTCCGTAAAAATGGCGTTTTTCCGAAGCCGTTTTGGAAAAAACATGAATTCAACAGAAAAAAGAACGCGCGCGAAGCAAACTCACCGATGACAGAGACAGAGGACACAAAACCCACCGACGATGGAGGACAACACGATCAGCGCACCACGAACAATAAAGAGGATCGCGACAAACAACAACAAAAACCAATCCCACCGTTACACGTCGCCGCGCGGACCGGCGACCTCGATGCGCTCTCCAAACTCCTCGCCTCGGCCGACAAGCTCGAACGCAGCCTCAACGAGCGCGACTTTCACGGACGCACGGCGTTGCATTTAGCCGCCTGGGCGAATCAAAAAGACGTGGTGGAGAGATTGTTGGATGTTGGCGCGGATGTGAGCGTTGGTGCCGCGGATGGCGTGCAAGCGATACACTTTGCGTGCATGAAAGGATATTTAGGTATGTGTTTTTTTCCAATTTCACTGACCTCTCTCACATTTTTTGGTATTAGGTATCGTCAAAGCGCTTCTCTCGCGCGAGCGAACGAATCACGCGAACGTTCGAGCGAAAACGAACAAGAACGAAAATTGCATGCACTTCGCGTGTAAGAGCGGGAGCGTGGAGTTGGTGGAGTATTTGGCGAAGAAGAACGTTTCGGTACTTTTGAAGAGCGCGAAGAAGAAGTACGCGGCGGATATGACGAATAAGAAGGAGATTTTAGAGATTGTCGAACGGTTGAAAGCGACGCAGGAGAAAGAGGAAGAGGGGAAGAAGAAACGCAAGAAGAAGAATCAGGAGGGTGGTGATGGTGATGGAGGAAAAGAAGATGTAGTTGTAGCGGAAGACGATGCGGTAGTTTTAGAGATGGCGGCGGGACCGATGTTGCCGCCGCATTTAATGCAGGCGAGTAAAAACGATAGCGAGAAAGAAGACGGAGACGAGAAAGAAGAAAAACCAACGGCGAGTAAGAAACAAAAGACGAAACCGCCGATAATGGGCTTAAGCTTCGGCGAAGATGATGAATAGTAATGATACAAGTTATATCGTTCGTTTTTTGTATTTCAAACGAGTTGATGTTATTCTTAACGCCCGCGACCTTTATATCCTTTCGCGCCTCCGCCGCTTTGTTTCGTCTTCTTCATGCCTTTCTTCTCGTCGCCAAACGCGTACTTCTTTCTCCCCATAATCGCGCTCAAATCGTCCTCGCCGACGTCATCGTTTCGAATTCTTTTGAACCCACCACCTTTCTTCGCGTCCGCGTCTCGCATCTGACTCGCTGCGATTCGTTGCGCCTCGTTCACGCGTTCTAACATAACCAGACACTGTTCTTCTTCCACGGGATACTTCTCCAATCTCTTCTCGATGAGCCGTTCAATTTTTTGATACAATTCCACGTCGTATTGCGTGACCAAAGTAATCGCTAACCCGCTTCTGCCAGCTCGCGCGGTTCTTCCTACTCTGTGCACGTAATCCTTGCTATTCATCGGGACGTCGAAATTGATAACCACGTCGACGCTGGGAATATCTAAACCTCTCGACGCTACGTCGGTGGCGACTAAAATGTTTCTCTCGCCGGCTTTAAATTTATTCAACGCGCCTTGCCTTTTCGGCTGTGACATTTGCCCATGAATCGGAATCGCGCTGAACCCAAGATTCCTAGCCACCAGTGCTAACTTTCTCGTCTGTTCGCACGTCCTCGTGAACATCATGATCGTACTCGCGCTCAATTCGTTCAACAAGTAACACGCGTAACACTCCTTATGTTTCGCCGGCACGAACAAATAATTTTGCTTCAAACTTTTCACGGTGGAATACTTGCTCGCGACTTCTACTTTTACCGGATCTCTCAAACACGCTCTCTGTAACTTGTTCACTTTACTCGTCATCGTCGCCGAAAACAGCTGCGTTCGCCTCTCCCTCGGAATCACCTTCAAAATCGTATCGATTTCCTCCTCGAAATCCAAATTCAACAATCGATCCGCCTCGTCCAATATCAACACTTTCAACTGTCGCAAACTAAACCCTTTCGTATTCTCCAAGTGATCGACCACTCGCCCTGGCGTCCCGACTAATATGTGCGGACGTTTCCCAATCTGTAAAGACTGCGACGTCATGTCCATCCCACCTACAAGCACCGCGCACTTCACGCCGATATCTTTACCCAAAGACTCAAACTGTTCCGCGATTTGACTCGCCAATTCTCTCGTCGGCGATAACACCAGCGTGTGAAACGCCTGCGGCTTCCCCAACAAATCTTGCAAAACCGGCAACGCGAACGCGCCGGTCTTCCCCGAACCGGTCTGCGCGAGACCGATGACGTCTTTACCTCGCAACGCGTGCGGGATGGATTGAACTTGAATCGGGGAGGCGGCGGACCATTTCATCTGTTCACACGCGGTGCACAGTTCTTTGCAGACGCCGAGAGAGGCGAACGTGACTGGTTTATCTTCCTCTTCTTTATCATCCTCTTCCGTCGCGTGTTTGTTCTTCGGCGACGGTGGTGGTCGCTTTCGCTCGTTGTCGTCGCTTCGGTCGCTCTCCGTGTCCGACATCTTTTCTTCTTGTGTCTGCGGCCGCCAAAAAAATGAAGCACAAGTTTTGCAGCTTTTTGAGAAAATGGACCACGACGAGAGCGAAAAATGATGACGAGGACGACAACGGGTGCGCGAACTACAACACTACTGCATGCCTCTTAACACTTCTAATTCTATATTGTATCTATATTCTACGTCGAGCATTAATCGTTATCGTCTTCTTCGCATTCGGTGTCCATCAAAAACAACTTCCCGAACAAAGCCGTGGAGGTGGACTTGCGCAAGTAGAACAAACCGAGACCGCTGCCTTTGGATTTTGCTTTTTCGAGCAAGTCTTGTTTTCTGTCGAGCAAGATTTTCGTTCGCTCTTTCAAGTTGGAGGTGAGGATGTATGGTTCGCCTTCGATGATGTTCGCCAAGGTGAATTCTGGGGTTATCAGGAACCCGGTGGAGGTGGTCGGGGGCGACTGCGCGGCGGCGGTTGCGTCGTCGGAATCGTCGAAATCGTCGTCGTCGTTCGCCGTCGAGGAAACCGCTCCTTTACCGGCTTTCAACTCGAACGTAACTTTTTTCCTACCGCCATCTTCGTCCCCGTCCTCCTCGAAACTAAAAAACTCTCTCTTCAACACGTCTAACCCATCCTTCACGCCTCTGATTTCCTCGCTCGTCATCAACAAAATCTGCGGATTGTTCTCCACCACCAAATCCAAATGTTTCACGTCTTTCAAAACCACCTTCCACTCGATCGCCGCTTTCGTGATCTCTCTAAAGCTCCTCTCCAAAACCTCCGGTTTTTTCCAAAGCATCGCGTTCACGTCGCACCTCGGAAACAAAATCTTCATCCTATCCAACCGATTCGCCAGCGAATCTCTCGCTTTTTCATCCTCCGGTGCCACGAACTCATCCTCCAATCGCATCTCCGCTAAACCAGACCCGAGCGCGATCAATCGTTTCAGCATCTCTCTATCTTTCACGCCTCTCGACCGCCAAAACTTTCTCAAGCTTTCTTCCTCTTCGTCCGCTTGCGGTTGCGGGAACATCCACTTGTTTTGTTGCACCAAACGATCAAAGTTTGTCGTCGTCGTCGTCGTTTTAACCGTTTCGTCTTCTTCTCGTCTTTCCCCGTCGTTCAAAGCCGCTCTTCTCGTAAACACAAGGCCAACTCTTTTCTTCGTCGTTTTCCGACGAGAAGAAGAAGAAGAAGAAGAAGAAGA
>Ga0181606_10005476_pt1 | contig 10451 bp, 8 predicted proteins | sample 041ome_10_FD_132994 | JGI IMG/M metagenome (GOLD analysis project Ga0181606, IMG submission 132994) | Coastal salt marsh microbial communities from the Groves Creek Marsh, Skidaway Island, Georgia - 041412US metaG (megahit assembly) | ecosystem: Environmental > Aquatic > Marine > Intertidal zone...
CGCATGCGAAAAACCTGTGCGCCCCCTTTCGGCCCATCCGCATATTCTGCGTTGTAATAAATATATGCGCCATCATGCGCGTATTCAGGGCCGTCAACGGGATAGGCACCGTCGGTAAGGCAACGCGTTTCACCCGTTTCAAGATCAAGAGTGTAAAGACGTGTCTCGACTTGTTCACCGCGCCTGACCAGCCCCACATATGCCAGCATCCGCCCATCCGGTGACACGCCGTGCAAATAATGTCGAAAACCTTCGGAATCGCGATCTGTGTTTGAAACCCGCACCGCCGCGCCACCAGCCAAAGGTACACGATACAAATGACCGTCATTTGAAGACACATAAATGTCTTGCCCATTCGGATCCAAAACGTGGTCATTGTTCAAATCACGCAAAGGCGTACTGTCAATGATTGACGGCCGACCGCCCCGCGCCGCAGAGATACGAAATAAATGACCGTCCTGATTATAGATGAGGCTTTCACCGTCAAGGGACCAATTGGGCGCCTCAATCAGGGCGTCTGTTTGAAAAATAACTGATACAGCATCCGTGGTCAGGTCATATATTACCAGCTCACTCATTTGGTTGGGATCTAAACTGCGCATGATGTCCCTTAAAACCCAACCTTATCGCGGCCTTTTAGGTTCAACATTTTACGCGCCTCATCAGGTGTCGCGACCTCGACCGAAAGCGCGGCTAAAAGGTCGCGCGCTTTGCGCACTTGGGTTGCGTTATCGGGTGCAAGCTGTCCTTTGCCAAGCCATAGATTATCCTCTAAACCGACGCGCACAGACCCACCTTGGCCCGCGGCAGTGGCCGCGATTGACATTTGCGATCGGCCTGCCCCTAGAACGGACCAAATGTAATCAGATCCAAACAATCTGTCGGCGGTGCGTTTCATATGGGCCACATCATCGGGATGCGTCCCAATACCACCTAGGATCCCAAACACCGTTTGCACCAAGAAAGGCGGTTTCACCAAGCCGCGATCAACGAAATATGCAAGGTTGTACAAATGGCTGGTATCATAGCATTCAAATTCAAACCGCGTCCCGTTTGGCAAACAAACCCCTAAAATATGTTCGATATCGGCATAGGTATTTTTGAACACCAAATCACGGCTGTTCTCTAAATGCTGACGTTCCCAATCATGTTGAAAATCAGAATAGCGTTTCAACATAGGAAAAAGGCCAAAGTTCATTGACCCCATATTCAGCGACGCCAGCTCTGGCTTAAGATCACGCGCCGGGGCGACACGTTCCGCCACACTCATATGTGGGCTTCCGCCTGTAGTGATGTTGAGTATCGCATCCGTAGACGCGGCGATCTTTGGCAAAAACTCTAAAAACGCCTCAGCGGTTTGTACGGGTCTGCCATCGGCATCACTGCGCGCATGCAAATGCAAAATCGACGCCCCTGCCACCGCCGCATCAATCGCGCTTTGCGCAATCTCTGCGCCTGATGCCGGCAGATGAGGCGACATAGAGGGTGTGTGAATGGCGCCAGTGATGGCACAGCTCAAAATTGCTTTTGACATTGTGTTCCCCTTATGCCGCAGGCATGCCCTGTTCAATCAAGCCCGCCAACCAGCTGCAGCCAACAGGGATGATATCATCATTGAAATTATAGGCCGGATGATGCACCGGCGCACTATCGCCGTTGCCGACCAGAATATATGCGCCGGGCCGTTCCTCAAGCATGAAAGCGAAATCTTCGCCTCCCATAACCAATGGCGCGTGGTCGCATTGTCCGGTGATCGATTTGGCGACCTGTTCCGCGAATTCCGTTTGCGCCTCATGGTTCACCATCACAGGATAGCTGCGGTTAAAGGTTGCTGTGACCTCAGCCCCAAAGGCCGCGCCCACCTGTTGCGCCAAAGCAACCAACCGCTTTTCGGCCAAATCTCGATGGTCTGCATCCATCGTACGCGCTGTCCCTTTGATATGCACCGATTGCGGGATCACGTTATAGGCCTTGGATGAGGATTCAATCGAGGTCACGGAAATGACCATCTGCTGAACAGGGTCAGAATTCCGGCTGGCGATGGTTTGCAAGGCGGAAACGATGTGGCTGGCGACAACAATCGGGTCAATCGCCTCTTGTGGCTTGGCGGCATGGCCACCTTTTCCCTTTACAGCAATGTCAAAGAAATCTGAGGCGGCAAAAAAAGATCCGGCGCGGATGCCAAATTTGCCCTGTTCGACACCAGGCCAATTATGCATGCCGTAGACCTCATTGATACCAAAACGATCCATCAGACCATCCTGACACATCTCACGTGCGCCTGCGCCGCCCTCTTCGGCGGGTTGAAAAATAACGACCGCCGAACCATCAAAATTGCGCGTTTCTGCCAAATACTGCGCGGCCCCCAACAACATAGCCGTATGTCCATCATGTCCGCAGGCATGCATAGCACCCGGATTTTGCGAGGCATAAGGTAAACCTGTTTCTTCGGTGATTGGCAGCGCATCCATATCAGCGCGCAATCCGATGGCCCGACCTGAGGTGTTTGTGCGTCCTTTAATGACACCCACAACACCAGTGCGTCCAATCCCTGTCACCACCTCATCACAGCCAAAAGCCCGTAATTTTTCTGCCACCAAAGCAGACGTGCGGTGCGTTTCATACAACAACTCTGGGTGCGCATGAATATCCCGACGCCATGACGTGATATCGGCCTGTAATTCAGAAAAACGGTTCTTGATCGGCATCTTTTCCCTCAAATCTTTTAGAGGATGAAATAAAAATAAAACTCCACCCGTTGCCCCCTATTAAAAACTCATTCTGACAGTAAGAGCAATGATCGGATCACCATTCCACCATATCGCATCAAATCAGGAAATTTTTCCAAAAGAAATGGTTTCTCCCAAGACATCAGACATTGTAAATTAGATATTTCCCGCTATTTCGGGATTATATCCCAATATAGGAGATCCGCAATGTTTGACACTCTTGGCTTTGAAACGCTAACCGCACCTCAGGTGAGCCTATTCTTTGCACTTATTCTGGGCGCAGTTTTTGGGCTGTTTGCTGAACAAACCAGATTTTGCTTTCGCCGCGCTTTGATCGGTCAAGATCGCAAACAGGCCGCAGGGCTTTGGATGATCGCGCTTGCGGTCGCAATAGCGGGAACACAAGCGGCGGTTTCATATGAATTGATTGATTTTTCGGATCACCGTTTTTTGGCACCTGATGCACCGATTGCAGCAGCCGCCGTCGGGGGATTACTGTTTGGTGTCGGCATGGTTTTGTCGCGTGGCTGTGCATCACGCCTGACCGTGTTATCGGGCACAGGAAACATGCGGGCACTTTTCACCGTTCTATTGTTTGGATTGGTCGCAAATGCCACCTTGAAAGGCCCTTTGGCAGATTTACGGATCGCATTGAATTCTTACACGCTTGATCTGGGTGATGCTGCATCCATCGGAACCGTTGCCCCAATCGCGCCCTGGATCGCGATCGCGGCCCTTTTGTGGTTCGCAGTATCGTCAGGCAATCGTGTTACACATCTGATCATGGCTGCGATTATTGGTGCATTGCCTTCTGTCGCGTGGATTGGAACCGGATACGTGCTATATGACGATTTTGACCCAATCGCCTTTGAAAGCCTTGCATTCACATTGCCCGCCGCGGACACCGTGTTTTGGATTGTCGCATCGACCTCTGTCAGTGCCAAATTCACAGTCGGTCTGTTAGCAGGCGTCTTAGGCGGCGCGTTCTTATCCGGTTTGGTGTCGCGCCGCTTTGAATGGGTCGGGTTTACTGGCCCTGCGCAAATGGGACGTTATGGCTTGGCTGCGGTGTTGATGGGATTTGGCGGCGTGGTCGCGGGCGGTTGTACAATCGGGGCCGGCCTAGCAGGTATCCCAACCCTCTCTGTTACGGCGATACTTGCCTTGGTCTTTGTCGCGCTTGGTGCAAAAATCACGCAATATGCGTTAGACGTTATTCCATCTTTGCGCGGATACGACGCACTAGGTACCAAACAGCCAATACAACCGGCAGAGTGATCGCTGCCGTCAACATCCCCTTGGTCACCTGAAACATGTCGGCCAAGGGGTAAATCACATACCCCACCAGCGACACAGCATAATAACTGATAGCAACGACCGATAAGCCTTCAACAGTTTTTTGCAATCTCAGCTGTAGATCGGCGCGTTGATCCATGCTTTTAAGTACCGCTTGGTTTTGCGCAGAGCGTTCCACATCGACCTTGGTCCGCAGCAACTCACCGGCGCGCATCGCACGATCTGCCATGGCCGATAGACGGGTCTCGGTGGACTTTACTGTCCGCATTGCGGGATCATACCGCCGCATCATGAATTCATAAAAGGTCTGGCGCCCCATGAAACGCTCTTCGCGTAACACCTCAATGCGCTGGTTCAAGATGGCCTGATACGCCCATGTTGCACCAAACCGAAAAGCTGACTGTGCTGACATGTTTTCTAACTCTGCAGACACATGTAAAAACGAATTCAACGTGCCCTCTGCAGGGATATCAGCATTAGACATTTTCACCATTAAATCAGACAGCTGTGCATCTATTTCGCTCATACGTACCTGCATTGATCGCGCCCGCGAAAACCCCAACATGGACATTGTCTTATAGGTTTCAATTTCGCACAAACGTTGAATTATCCGCCCTATCCGGCGCTCGCCCGTTGACGGATCTACAAACATTGCAATCCGATGGTGCCCCAATTCATCAATTCGAAAGTCGGCGGCAACAATCGCCGCGTTGTCCAAAACATAGCTTACAGCCAAACTTTCCGGGACAAACCAATCGCGCAAATGCTGTGCAATATCTTCATCCGCCGATCTACGCTCGATCTGGATCGACGCAGAGGTTATGCAAACCCCCTCTAACTGTGCCAACCAATCCTTTGGAAACGCTTCAAACACGGTCGCATCAAACGCGCGCTCAGATAGCTCATTTGAAAATAAGGTATAGGTCACAAACTCTGTATGCTGTTCCCACTTTAATTTGTGTCGACCCAAGTCCCCAAAAAAATGCGTAGCACCCGGTTGAGGATGTGGGGTACCAAAGCGGTCTAACAGGGCAATCAAATCCAAACGTTCGTGTTCGCGGTCACGCGACACAGCATGCTGCGGCTGTTTGATGGCCAAATACGCGACAGTCCCGGGCGCCGAAAACGACGGAAATGGGCGCGCATGTAATTCATTGGCCATCTTATAGCGCATCGGATGATCTTGGATCAGCGGCATTGGAAACCTAACCTCATTTTCTTTGTAAAATAAACATCCAAACCCAAGCGGTAAAGGAAAAAATCACTATTTTTCAATTTATTACAGGATACCAATGCATACAAATCGGTATCATTTCATCTTTGTGTAAATGCTCAACTGGGGGTCTGGGGGGCGTTAGCGCCCCCAGCTGGTCGGATTGCGTTAGCAATTCGACATAAAAAAACACCCGCCACAATGGACGGGTGTTTTTCTCGAAATGAGTTAGATTAACTGATCAAGGTCAACAACTTGTTCAGGGATTCTTTTGCATCTCCATAGAACATGCGTGTGTTCTCTTTATAGAATAATGGGTTTTCGATACCCGAATATCCAGTTCCTTGACCACGTTTGGACACAAACACCTGTTTTGCTTTCCAGCATTCCAAGACAGGCATGCCCGCGATTGGGCTGTTTGGATCCTCTTGCGCGGCAGGGTTCACGATATCATTAGACCCGATCACAATCGCGACGTCGGTGTCTGGGAAATCATCATTGATTTCGTCCATCTCCAACACGATGTCATAGGGCACCTTTGCTTCGGCCAACAACACGTTCATGTGTCCGGGCAAACGTCCTGCAACTGGGTGGATCGCAAAACGAACGTTCTTGCCTTTGTCGCGCAGACGTTTGGTCAATTCTGACACCGCTTGCTGTGCCTGGGCGACGGCCATGCCATAGCCCGGAATGATCACAACGCTGTCCGCCTCGTCCAAGGCCGCCGCAACGCCCTCTGCATCGATTGCGATCTGTTCGCCTTCGACTTCCATAGCGGGGCCTGTGGTGCCGCCAAAGCCGCCAAGGATCACCGAAATGAATGACCGGTTCATTGCTTTACACATGATATAGGACAAAATCGCACCGGACGAGCCAACCAAAGCGCCTGTCACGATCAACAAATCGTTGCCCAGTGAAAAACCAATCGCTGCAGCCGCCCAACCAGAGTATGAGTTCAGCATAGACACAACAACAGGCATATCTGCGCCGCCAATTCCCATGATCAGGTGATAGCCGATAAAGAACGCCAACAATGTCATGAGAACCAGCGTCCATATGCCTGACCCGTTCAGGAACATGATCATCAGGATCACCGACAAAATCGCCGCCGTGGCATTTAAGAAATGACCGCCAGGCAGTTTTACCGCCTTGCCGTCAACTTTGCCCGCCAATTTGCCAAACGCAATCACCGACCCTGTAAAAGTCACAGCACCGATAAAGACACCCAAAAAGACTTCTACTTTTAGGATCGCGACTTCAACTGCATCTTTATGCGACAGCTTTTCACGGAACCCCGTGATGCCATTTTCGTGCATCCAAGTGGCCAAACCTTCACCGCGTAATACAGAAGGTGCGTCCGCCATGATTGCTTTGACCGCGCCCAATTCCAGATAAGCGTTATAGCCGATGAACACGGCGGCCAAACCAACAAAGCTATGCAATGCAGCAACCAGTTGTGGCATTTCAGTCATCTCGACTTTGCCCGCAACCTGCATACCTAAAAACGCGCCGATGCCGATGGTGACCAAAACCACCAAATAATTGCCCATTCCAGGTCCAAAGACTGTCGCGGCGATGGCCAAAGCCATCCCAACGATGCCATACCAAACCGCGCGTTTTGCGCTTTCTTGTCCGCTTAATCCGCCCAAGGACAAGATAAACAGGACGGCTGCGGCGACATATGCCGCTGAAACAATACCGTAAGACATTATATCCGCTCCTTAAGTTAAGATTTTTGGAACATCGCCAACATGCGGCGCGTGACCATAAAGCCACCAACGATGTTGATCGTTGCAATCAAAATTGAAATGGCTGACAGGATCATTACCAACCAACTGCTTGATCCGACTTGCAACAACGCACCCAAGACCACAATCCCCGAGATCGCGTTTGTCACCGCCATCAATGGCGTATGCAAGCTATGTGAGACGTTCCAAATGACTTGGAAGCCAACGAAACACGCGAGCGCGAACACGATAAAGTGCTGCATGAAGGATGCGGGCGCATAGGCCCCCAAGATCAAGACAAGCACTGTTCCGATCGCCAAAACGCCAACCTGTTGCTTGGTTGCCGCTTTGAAGGCAGCTGCTTCTGCGGCACGCTTTTCCTCTGGCGTAAGTTCCTTGGGTTTTTCCTTTGATTTCGCCGCAATCGCGGCGATCTTTGGCGGGGGCGGTGGAAAAGTTATTTCACCTGCGTGGGTTACGGTCGCGCCACGAATAACGTCGTCTTCCATGTTGTGATTGACCACACCGTCTTTTGCGGGTGTCAAATCGGTCATCATGTGACGAATGTTTGTCGCATAAAGCGAAGAGGCTTGCGCTGCCATACGGCTTGGGAAATCGGTGTAACCGACGATCGTCACACCATTTTCCGTGACAACTTTTTGGTCCTTGACCGTGCCTTCAACGTTGCCGCCCTTTTCGGCGGCAAGGTCAATGATAACGGATCCTGGCTTCATCGCCGCGACCATATCCGCCAACCAAAGCTTTGGCGCTTCGCGGTTAGGAATCAACGCGGTTGTGATCACAATATCCATTTGTGGCGCCAGTTCACGAAATTTCGCCAATTGCGCATCGCGGAATTCGGGGCTGGAAACAGACGCATAACCGCCTGTTGCGGCGCCGTCTTGTTGTTCTTCTTCGAAATCAAGGTACACAAATTCAGCACCCATGGATTCAACTTGTTCGGCCACTTCTGGACGTACGTCGAACGCATAGGTGATCGCACCCAGTGATGTTGATGTGCCGATGGCGGCCAGACCTGCCACACCTGCACCCACGATCAAAACTTTGGCTGGCGGGACTTTACCTGCGGCTGTCACCTGACCGGTAAAGAAACGGCCAAAGTTGTTGCCCGCCTCGATCACAGCGCGATAGCCCGCGATGTTTGCCATCGATGAAAGCGCGTCCATTTTTTGCGCACGTGAAATTCGCGGAACCATTTCCATCGCAATAACGGTTGCGCCTTTTTTCTTGGCGGCATCCATGCCTTCTTCGTTTCCGGCAGGGTTAAAGAACGAGATCAGCGTTTTATCCGCCGACAGGCGTTTTAGTTCTGCCGCGTCAGGTTGGCGTACCTTGGCGATAATGTCGGCCTCTTTCCAGAGCGCCGCGGCAGTTTTCACAACCGTCACGCCAGCCGCCGCATATGCAGCATCCGAGAAACCAGCGTTTGCGCCTGCACCCGCCTCGATCAAACATTCATGTCCCAGCTTTTGCAGCTGCAAAGCGCTGTCGGGTGTCATCGCGACGCGATTTTCCCCGTCAAAGACCTCTTTAGGAGTTCCTATTTTCAACGTTTCCGTCCCCTTTTTAATCGCGCGTCGCAGCGCGGTTAACATTACTGTTTCTGGTCCCCTGCCCAGCGCTGAGGCGCTTTTATTCGACAAGGCGTCGTTTTCTCTAAATCCACCTACGTGTTTGCTTTAAATAACGAGCAAATTCCACCCTGAATTTGCGCCTTAAACGGTCTTCTTCGGGTAAAATGAACCGTTTTTCGATAACCCATACAAATATGGGCAACAATGATAGCGATAACACCGAGTCCCACCTGAGAATCAGTCCCAGCAATATCAGCGCATCTCCGACGTAAATTGGATTGCGCGACCTCTTAAAGATACCCTGCGTGATCAGTCGTTCGGCTGTTTGATGCGGTATGATTGTGGTCTTGTGTTTGAAAAACTCAATGGTGGCAAGCGCGATCAAGATAATCCCACCGCCGACCAACATCCCCCCTAACATTTGAATCATCGAAAAATCCAACGAAAACCCAAAATCAAAATACTGCCCCTGTATCCAAGCTAGGGACAAAGCGGCGATCAACCAAAAAGGTGGGATATCCAGGTATTTCATCATGGTGTGGGTTTATAGGCTGCTTCCTGCAACCAGCCGGTGAGTCCCGTTTGCAAAACCAACACATTGTCACGCCCCATCAAACGGGCTGCAAATGTGGCCTGTGCGGACAGTGACCCAGTGTTGCAAAACAAAATAACCATGCGATTGTCTGGCAATTCATCGATCCGCCTGGGAATTTCACGCCAGTCAATGTTGATTGCACTCGGAATAGTGCCGGCGGCATATTGATCTGCGTCACGCGTATCCACAAACACAGCCGCGTCAAACACATCCTGCGTCAATTGTTGCGGTAGAATGATGCCCGATTCATAGGTTGCAAAATCCATGTAACCGATAATCTCATCAGAAAGATCATCAGCCAAAACGGCATGTGGCACAATCAATGACAGGCAAAGCGCAAGACGATGCATCGCGGACTTTAACATTATCTATTCAAACTCCATCTCGGCATAGACACGGCCTGCATTTTTCGTGGCCAGTTCTTCAAACGTATCCAGATGGCGCCAACGATCTTGATCCACATAATAGGCCCCGGCCAGATCACCGCCGTTGTCCATGTGTCCAGCAATCTTTTCACGCAGGTCCACCAGATAATCGCGGGTATAGCGGGTGACTTGGGCCAAATTGGTCGGGTGACCGTGACCGGGAATGACATAGGTCGGGTTCAACGCCATGAACGCATTTTCAAACGTGTCTATCCAACAGCTGGTACAGGTATCTTCAAAGATGGGGGGCATGCGTTCATGAAACGCAATATCGCCCGCAATCATCATGCCCCATTGCGGGATCCAAACTTGGGTGTCCCCCGGACCATGCGCGGGGCCAAGATGCAGAATTTCGAATTTCACCCCACCTAATTCGTAATCATAGCGATCGCTGAATGACAGGTTCGGGATGACGACGCGGGTCCCTTCGGCTTTGTCTCTGTTATAGCGTTGCATCCCTTGCAGGATAAAATCGCCATTTTCTTCGACCTCTTCGATAGCCTCTTCATGGGCCAAGATATCAACGCCCAAATCGGCCCAATATGAATTGCCCAACATTGCGTGACCTTGGCCGTTTTCGTTGATGACCAATTTCACAGGTTTATCTGTGACCTGCTTTATTTCTTGGTGCAACGCTGCCGCCAAACGGGCCGATGCACTGCCATTGATAACAACAACACCCTCATCCGTGACGACGAACGACAGGTTATTGTTATGGCCAGAATTTTCGTAGGTGGGCGGTGCAGTTGCCCCGAGAGCCGAAAACACATGCGGGATGACTTCGACGGGTTTTGAATAGAGTTCCGATTGCGGATATTGATCAGCAATATCTTCGCTTGCGAAACTGGCGGACGTGGCCAAAATCGAAGAA
>Ga0181606_10005487_pt1 | contig 10437 bp, 8 predicted proteins | sample 041ome_10_FD_132994 | JGI IMG/M metagenome (GOLD analysis project Ga0181606, IMG submission 132994) | Coastal salt marsh microbial communities from the Groves Creek Marsh, Skidaway Island, Georgia - 041412US metaG (megahit assembly) | ecosystem: Environmental > Aquatic > Marine > Intertidal zone...
CGCGGCCACCGAATCCTCGCAATCCTGAATGGTGGTCAGCGCTGATTCCAAGCACAGGTCTTTGATGCCTGCGGGGTCGGTCGATCCAATGGCGTGCGCTCGATCGATTTGGATTTCGGCGTGCAGTCCGTTGTGGCAGAGCAGAATCGAGTGGGGGGCGTCGGCACTGCCGGTGTAGCCCTTAAGCTGTGAGCTGTCTGCGAGGGTGTCGGTTTCGCCTGAGGCGTGGTCGACCCGAAGCGTTCCGTCGTTGATGACATAAGACGATGCCGTAGCGTGGCTGCCCGTCGCGAGGGGGAAGTAGGTGTCGAGGAAGTTTCGCGCCCAGGCGATCACTTTAGCGCCCCGTACTGGGTTGTAGGCGCCGGCGCGGTCAGCGCCATTATCCTCGGGGATGACATCGGTGCCGTAGAGCGCATCGTACAAACTGCCCCACCGGGCGTTGACCGCGTTGAGGGCAAAGCGCGCGTTCATCACCGGCACCACCGGCTGGGGGCCTGCAACCTGCGCGATCTCCGCATCCACATTCTCGGTCGTCACCGCAACCGAGGCGGGTTGTGGCAGCAGGTAGCCAATTTCTTCCAAAAACCTCTGATACGCTGTTTGATCTTTGGGTTCACCGGGGGTGTCCCGATGCCAGGAGTCCAGCTGGGCTTGGAGCGCATCGCGGGTGGCCAACAGCGCTTGGTTGCGGGGCATGAAGTCCCTGAGCAGTTCGGCCAGCGCCTGCCAAAAATCCTCGGGGCTGACTCCCGTCCCCGGGGCAATCTCGTGAGTCAATAGGTCATGCAAAGCGGCATCGATTTGCAAACCCGCGCAGTGGACGCGTTCGGTCATGGTGCTCTCCAGCGAGGCTTCAGCAGTCAATTACCGGTGTCCCGTCGTGTTACTTGGCGTAAGTCATGGACTTGCCGACTGTGAAGCGGTTTGTTTCCTGTTGTAGGCGGCTCGATGTCAATTCCGTCGTGCGCCCCGATTAAGGGCGGTATTTTGCGGCAGGCCGTATATTAATTAAAGAAATGGCTTTAATAAGGCCTATTGATTAGGCGAATAGGGGTCATTCCTTTAGATCCCGGGCAATTTGGGTGATGAGTTGTCGGACCCAGCGATGGGCGGGATTGTGTTGAAGGAGGGGGCTCCAGGCCATTTTGAGTTCCAACGGCGGCACGGTAAAAGGACAGTCCCGCACCACCACCCGCGGATTATCCCGTTTAAGCCAGGTGGCCCGCGTAGGTAGCGTCACAATCAGATCGTTTTGTTCGGCGAGGGTCATGGCGGCCTGGTAGTGGCGGGTGAACACCCGGATATTGCGTTTCTTACCCATGGCATCGAGGGCATGATCCACCCAACCGAGGCGTTGAACGTCGTCGGGATCCACGCCCACCCCGACACCCATTCCTGTTTTGCTTACCCAGATGTGATTGGCTGCCAAATAGCTCTCGAGATCGAAGCGCTCGAGGATGGGGTTATCGCGACTCAACAAACAGGCAAAGCTGTCGGCCCACAGGGTGATTTGGTGAAAAGACTGGGGCATTTGATCGAAGCGGTTGATTACCAGGTCGATCTTGCCGCGCTCGACGTCCAGAAAGCTGACGTCGGAAGGGGTCATGACATCGAGGGTCAGTCCCGGTGCGAGTTCACGGAGCTGTTGTAACACTGCTGGGAACAGGGTTGATTCGGCGTAGTCGGAGGCCATAACCCGAATGACCTGCTTGGCATCCATGGGATCAAATTCTGACGTGGGCTGAATCGCTCGCTCGACTCCGGACAGGATATCCCGCACCAAGGGCTCCAGCTCGAGCGCCCGGGCGGTGGGGGTCATGCCGTCGGAGGTTCGCACCAGTAAGGGATCATTGAACAGATCCCTTAGCCGCCGTAGTCCATTGCTCATGGCCGGTTGCGATAAGCCGAGCTGGTTAGCAGCCTGGGTGACGTTGCACTCGCGCAGCAGCACGTCCAGATACACCAGCAGGTTGAGATCAATGCGGTGTAGTGCCTTCAAGGTCATTCTCCCTGCGAATAGAAAACATTCCGGTTATCATGGTGGTGAATTTTAGCGTCAATTGATAGGGTTCCGCGAGGTTGCCCGGCAGGCGGTGCCAATTCCTATGACTAGTCCCATGAAAAGCAACAGGAGAGCCGGGATCAGAGCGAGGTACTCAGCCACGGGGACGCCGACCCGGCCCCGCAGTGGTTCTGCGCATATCTGCCCATAAAGGGCTAACCGATAATCCACAAAAGAGTAAGCAAGGTTCACTATGTATTCAGCGCCAACCGATGACATGCAATTTCTTATTGATGACGTGCTCACCGTCGAGCAGCGATTGGGGGGCTTGCCCCGGTTTGCGGAGATGGGCGTGGGGGGCGATCTGACCACCGCGTTGCTCGACGAGGCCGCCAAGTTGGGCTCTGATGTGGTGTCTCCTCTGCGCCGGGTCGGGGACAGTCATCCCGCAACATGTATTGACGGTAAGGTCAGTATCTCGCCCGGATATGCCGAGGCGATTCAGGCCTTGGGCGCCGGCGGCTGGGTCGGTATTTGCGCCGACGTGGAGGCCGGGGGTCAGGGGCTTCCCGAAATTTATGGCACGGCAGCCTGCGAAATCTGGAATGGCGCGGATATGGCCTTTGCGCTTGAGCCCTTTCTGAGCTCTGGCGCGGCGCTTGCGATCAAGGCGCATGCGAGTGATGCCTTGAAGGAACGGTATCTTGAGAAGATCAATACCGGCGAGTGGTCTGGCACCATGAACCTGACGGAGTCGGGAGCGGGGTCCGATCTTGGCCCAATGAAAACCCGCGCGGAACGCCACGGCGAGCACTACAAAATTTTTGGTCAAAAAATTTACATCACGTGGGGCGATCACGACGCCACCGATAACATCATCCACTTGGTGTTGGCGCGTCTGCCCGACGCACCGGCGGGGAGTAAAGGGATCTCGCTCTTTTTGGTGCCCAAGTTTTTGGTAAACGACGATGGCTCTCTCGGAGAGCGCAACGACGCGTTCCCTGTTAGTACCGAACACAAACTTGGGATTCATGGGAGTCCGACCTGCGTGATGGCCTACGGCGATAACGGCGGGGCGACGGGCTATCTGGTGGGCGAAGAACATAACGGCTTGGCGTGCATGTTCACCATGATGAACGAAGCGCGCCTTAAGGTTGGGTTGCAGGGTGTGGGCGCTTCGGAAGGGGCCTATCAAAAGGCGGTCGCCTATGCCCGTGAACGCGTTCAGGGTGGGGTGCCGATTGTTGAGCATGCCGATGTGAAGCGAATGCTTATGACCATGCGGGCGTTGATCGAAGGCATGCGGGCACTCGCCTACACCGAGGCGGTCACCATGGATCTGGCCCATTACGGCGAATCGGCCGAGCGCAGTGAACAGCAGCGCCGCATTGATTTGATGATCCCGGTCATCAAGGGTTGGTGTACCGAGGTGGGGGTAGAAGTGACCTCACTCGGTGTGCAGGTTCACGGCGGTATGGGCTATGTCGAGGAAACCGGCGCGGCGCAGTTTTTACGGGATGTTCGTATCACGCCGATTTACGAGGGCACCAACGGCATTCAGGCGGCAGATCTGGTTAATCGGAAAGTCGCTCGGGACGGCGGCGCGACCATGGAGGCCATACAGACCGAGATCAAGGCGACGGTAGATTCTCTGGCGGCCTCCAACCATACCGAATTGCAGGGATTAGCAGCCGCGCTCGGCAGCGCGTTGGCGCGTCACGTGCAAACCACCCAGTGCGTCTTGGCGATGGCCTCGGGTGATCGCTTTAACGCCTTGGGGGGTGCGTTTGATTACATGATGCAAACGGGTTACCTCTTCGGCGGTTGGCACCTGGGCCGTTCCGCGCTTGTCGCCGCCGATCTGCTTGCCGCGGGGGAGAAAACGGCTTTCTGCGAACGGAAAATGGCAACCGCCGCTTTCTATGGTGCGCGGATTCTCCCGCGGTGTGACGCCCATGCCGGAGCGATTAGCGAGACCGACAGCACGTTGTCGGCATACAACCTCGATTGGTTGTGAGCGGATAGGGAATAGGGAAAGGCCCGTGGATTTCACGACCCCAGACTTATCAGATAGCGCGCCGGAAGCGAGAGCGCTGGCTTATCAGTTTCAGAGTTTTGGCCTCCGCGAACGATTTTTTGGTCAGGTGGAGACCATCGCCTGTTTCGAGGACAACTCCCGGGTCGCCGAGGCGGTGGCAGAGGCCGGTCGGGGCCGGGTGCTTGTGGTCGATGGTCAGGGCTCTCTTAACCGCTCGCTGCTGGGGGATAATTTAGCGCAAAAGGCAGCAGACAATGGTTGGGCCGGCTTGGTTATTATCGGCGCGATCCGCGATGTGGAGATTATCGACACCATCGATATTGGCGTAAAAGCGCTTGGCGTGATCCCCGTCAAAACCGAGAAGCAGGATCGCGGGGATCGGCATATAGAGCTATTGCTTCGCGAGGTGACGATTCGCCCCGACGATTGGCTCTATGCTGATCGCAACGGCGTGTTGGTGAGCTCTTCATCGCTAATGACCTAGCTGATTAGCTTAAAAGTTCTCCCAGAGCTTAGGGCCTCGGGCGCTAAAATCGCAGTCTCGCCATTTAATGCTGAACTTTAGCGCTTAGACGGTAGAAATCGGTTAGACGCTTTGAGTCATGATTTTTAGGGGTCAAACCGCATCGACAGATCAAGTGGCGTCACGCATTTGGTCAGGGCGCCAATCGAGATAAAATCCACCCCTGTCTCGGCAATCGATCGAATCGTCTGTTCCGAAACATTGCCCGAGGCCTCTAATTCCGCGGCCCCTGCGGCCATAGCGACCGCTTCACGCAGCGCACTCACCGCAAAATTATCGAGCATGATCCGGTCAGCGCCGGCATCGAGCGCGATGCGAAGTTCCTCAAGGGTCTCTACTTCGACTTCCACCGGTAGCCCCGGGGTTTTTTCTCGGGCCGCCGCGACGGCATTGGCAATGCCACCTGACGCCTCGATGTGATTTTCCTTGATCAGGTAGGCGTCATAGAGCCCCACGCGATGGTTGTGGCAGCCGCCGCAGGTGACCGCGTATTTTTGAGCAAGGCGCAACCCAGGAATAGTTTTTCGGGTATCGAGCAGCCGAACCGGGGTATCCGCGACAAGCTGCGCATAGTGATGCGCGAGGGTGGCGGTACCCGAGAGCAGCTGTAAAAAATTGAGCGCGGTGCGCTCGCCGGTCAGGATAGCGCGTGCATTGCCGCTGACTGAAAATAACTCAGCGTCTTTCTCGATGGGGTCGCCGTCACGCCCCGCCCACACCACTTGTAGCGTCGAATCCAGCTCGGCAAAAACGGCATTGACAAAGTCAACGCCGCAGAGAATACCCGCCTCTCGCGAAATGACCCGCGCCGTGGCTTGCGTGTCCTCGGCAATCAAGCTGGCGGTGACATCGCCGGTGCCAATGTCTTCTCGAAGGGCTAACGCGACCATTGCTTCCACGTATGCTGGGTTTATCATGTCACTGTCCAAAGCAAGGGTTTGTGCTCTTGCGCACGCGAGTGTGTGTCCGCGGAAGGGCGTGCACCCAAAACGTCGTGGGCGTATCGATTGCCGACGAAGAACGGTTAGCGATTGCGAGAGGAGAGATCATAGGGTGACAAATCCCTGGAAAATTGACGAAGGCTGGTTGCCCGCGGCGCGAGTGGTTGTTTCCCCAAACGCCAACGACCGGCCCGCCGGTTCCTCTGTGGATTTGCTCGTGATTCACAACATCTCCTTGCCGCCCGGTGAGTTTGGTGGCGACAACATCGAGGCGCTCTTCACCAATACGCTTGACCCCACCGCCCATGCCTACTTCGCCGAGATTGCGCATCTTACCGTATCAGCCCATTTTTTAGTGCGCCGGGATGGTGAAGTTGTCCAGTTTGTCTCGACCGATGCCCGGGCTTGGCACGCCGGTGAATCCTCCTGGTGCAATCGCAGCAACTGCAATGACTTCTCGGTGGGGATTGAAATGGAGGGGACGGACGATATTCCCTATGAAACGATTCAATATCAATCGCTCAGTCACTTGGTCAGGGCCCTTTGGGAGTATTATCCGGCCATAGCGCCAGATGCTATGGTGGGCCATTCGGAGATTGCACCGGGCCGAAAAACCGATCCCGGCACGGTCTTTGACTGGCAAACTTTGCGGCAATATCTGTCGGAAGCGATGTAGAGGGACTCCCTGGTGACGTACTTGGCTTTTTTATCAGCGACGTTGTGCTACCTGTTTTTGGGCGCGGGTGGGCCTTTGCATCGTGATGGCTGGTTTTACGTGTTAAAGCGCCGTGTGGCAGCGCTCGAGCCGGACTTTTGGTTGGGTTTCTTTCTGTTGGTGGTAATTCCCAGCGCTGGTTTCGCACTGGTTTACAGTGTGGTTGAGCAACTGTTTGGTGCCGCTGCCATGCTGCTTTTGGGAACCGCGGCGTTGTTTTTTAGTTTTGGTCGACTCGATTGGGTTGCCCTGGTCGAGCGTTGTAGGGCAAGGGCTGCTGTGGGCGACTACGAGGGTGTGGCATTGAGTCTCGAAGAGGCGGGTGGTGATGCCGTTGCGGTCGATGACCTTGATACCTTCGGACGAGTCGTGTCTCGTGAACTCTTGTATGAGGGGTTTCAACGGTGGTTTCCCCCGGTAGTCTATTTCCTGCTGATTGGTCCTGTGGGTGCGGTGGCGTATCGCTTGATTCAATTGAGTTCGCAGGATCAGAAGGTGCCGGTAGGCAGCGTGCGCTATCTCGTTGATTGGTTGCCTTCGCGACTTATGTGGTTATCGTTTGGTGTCATTGGCAATCTGGCCGCATTGCGCAGCTCGATTGGCGAGCGGCTGATGGATCCAGAAATTAATACCGATGATTTGCTGCTCGAAGGTTTGGAATTGGCGCTCGATGTCGACGACCCCAATGCAGACCTTGACTACGTCGATCCCCTGAAGCGCATGGAACGCGTTTATGATGGGGTAAAAGGAGCGTTCTTTCTGTGGCTCGTTTCTGCTTCAATTGTGGCTATTTTGCTTTGAAAGTGTGCGTCAGATCACACTGCGGCCACCCCTTTCCCTAAAATCGCGGTACCGTAGTCTGTCGTCTGTTGCTTTTGGGGACGACCTCTATGTCTGGCACTTTCAAGACGCAGCCGGCGCTGCGTACCACGGAGCATGGCGCTACAGGCCATCGGCAACGTCTTCGATTAACCATCCTCTGGCATCCTGAGCTCAACCGTATTGGTCGTTATGTAGACCTCTGTGACTGGGAACAGGTCCTAAACGGGACCGTAAAAAAATCCTTCTCGGTAGGTCGAAATCAGCCCATGTTTAGCGATGACCAACCGCTGTGCGACCCCCACGTCAGTCGGCAGGCATTAAATGTCAGTTTCCTACACTCTCCGACCATGCCCCTCGAGCACGTGCTCAAGGTCGACGCAAACGAGTACGCCGATGTGAGAATGGGCCCCTCGCAGTCCGCGTCGCTACTAATTACCGAAGCAGAATTGCTGCGAGGGCAACCCCTTAGACTTGGACATGGTGTGGTGTTGTATTTGCGGCTGGTGCCGGTGGCAGAATCCACTCCCGCCGCAGATGACCTGCTCGCCTCGCGTTTGATTGGTGCTTCGCCTGAGATGATGCAGCTGCGCGCCCAGGTAGCGCGGGTCGCCCAAAGTGATTTACCGGTGTTATTAATTGGTGAATCGGGCTGCGGAAAAGAGGTCATCGCCTCGGCCGTTCATGCGCTGAGTGCGAGAGTGCAGCATCCGTTTCTGGCGCTCAATGTCGCCGCTATCCCCGAGACACTTGTCGCGGCAGAGCTCTTCGGCGTGGCTAAGGGCGCGTATACAGGCGCTGAAGCGCGAGCCGGTGCGTTCACCAAGGCCAACGAGGGCACGCTTTTTCTCGATGAAATTGGTGACACACCTCCGGCTCATCAAATTCAACTGTTAAGAGCGCTTGAGCAGGGACAAATTCAGCCAGTGGGTGGCGACCTGAGACAGGTCAACGTGCGTGCGCTTGCCGCTACCGATGGATCGATAGACGAGAAAGATGGCTTTCGACGGGCCTTGCGACACCGTCTGGCGGGTTACACGATTGCCATTCCGCCACTGCGCGAACGCCCCGAGGACATCGGTCCACAGGTGATAGCTTTTTTGAAGGAGGAGGGGCCGGCTGCTACCGACGCGAATCCCGAGGCCAGTGCCGAGCGACCCGAGGTCGCGGCCTATTGGGCCCGGTTCTTTTATCGAGCCCTTTTGGCTGACTGGCCGGGCAACTCGAGAGAACTGCGCTACGCAGCGCTTAGACAGCTTGCAGGAGAGGGGGAGATGCTTGCAGTCAGCGCCGTATCAAAACCTGAAAGGGGTGAGAAAAGGTCAATGCCTCAAGAGAGTGAAGCGTTATACGCCGTATTTAGTGCCCACGATTATGAAATCAGTAAGACGGCGACAGCGCTGGGCATGACGCGCCAGTCGCTTTATCGACGGTTAGAGAAGTTGCCCGAGTTTGTCTGTGCTGACGCGTTGACGGATCAGGATATTCGGTCTGCCTTGGAGCAATCGTCGTCGCTGTCGGTTGCTGCACGATCACTCAAGGTATCGGTGCATGCACTCAAGCCACGGCTAAGACAGTTGGGTGTTTTATAGCGCGATGGAGGTGGTGTATCGACGCTTTAACTTGTTGAGATGCTTGGGTGAAGGCGGTGAGGGAGAATGTTGGTTGGCAGAGGAGCGGGCGACTGGAGAGCCTGTGGTCTGCAAGCGACTGCTTTTGGTTTCGGGTGAAGAGGCAGATGGGCGCGGGGCTGCAGGAGCCCAAGCGACGATGCCCATGTTGGCGGGTATGGGAAGTCGGATGCCCGGGCGAGCTCGCGCTCAGCGTTTTCATGGAGCGGAAGGTAGTTGGTCGGTCACCCCCTATGTCACGGGTTTATCCTTGCTCCAGCTTCGGCAAGCGTTGGGACTTGCTCTGGGTGATGCCGTGGTTCTGGAATTGCTCTGGCGACTCGCGACACAGCTTGTAGAGCTTCACCGAGATGGCGTCATGCACGGAGACATCGCGCCTGGCAACGTCATTATTCGACCGTCAGGTGCGCTTGAGCTCATTGATTTTGGTCAGTCTGCGCGGTTTGGGGAACCGGCTTCACACTGGGGTGCAAAGGAGTTTTTGGCGCCCGAGCGGATCGAGGGTGGCATGGCGCGACCTGAATCCGATATCTATAGCCTGGGCTGCCTGCTGTATTGGCTGCTTGATCATCCGCTGCCTGAGGTACTCACAGCGAGGGGTCTGCCGGTCGAGGTGATTCACCCGGATAACAAGCACTCGGCGGCAGCCACCAGGGCGGAGCTGTTGACTCTCGCCAGGGGGCTTACAGGCCTGCATCCGTCCAGCCGACCCACATTGGGCCGACTGCTGCAAGATTTGAAGGAGCTTCGGCTGGGGATTCCGGCGGGGGTTGCCGATAACTTGGTCGCGTTGGTGCAGGCGGGCCTGTCACATGAATCTGGCGCCACCGAATCGAGTGCCGGTAGCCATCGCGGCGTTGTGTTAGAAAACCAGATCGCGGCTTCGCTGTCGAAGCAGTGAAAGCCATGAAGTCAACAGCGGCGCGTCTGTTGCCGGGCCTAACTGCTCCAATAAATAGCCTAAAATAGCTTCGTGTTCCGTGGGTCGATTGGTCCGGACGTCGGCCAGCATCGAAGAGGTGTTATGCGCCGTGTCAGCGATCACCCTGTCAATTGTTGATACCAACGTATCGGCCACAAGGGTCTGTTTGGCTGCTTCCAGAATCTCGATTACCTCCCGGGTTGCTTGTTCGACTTGTCCTCGCCAAGGAGATTCAGCCAGGGCGCCATTGGCAACGTCATTAAGTGCCGTGCAAGGATTGATGACGGCGTTAACCGCCAGTTTCATTAGAAGCGCGGGGTGTATGTCGTCGCGCCACCCACAGGGCCATGGACCTTCTATGAAGGGCATGAGCCAGGAGGGTATTGCAGATGAGCCTTCGGATGATCGGGTCCGCCATTCGCCGAACAGCGTGACACCGGCTCCGGCAACCCCATAACGTGGTGTCAGCTGACCGTCTGATGCGCTCGAGCTGAGCAGTTTGCATCCGGCCGTCGTGGTGGCGGCGACTAGCCGATGGGAGGGGATACGTTGATTGGCTGCTTCGTGATAACCCAAGCCATTGCTGAGGACGGCGACCCGCGTATCGCGGGTAAACCGATCGGCCACGCTGTCGATCGCCGAGAGGACATCGTAGGACTTGGTCGCAATAAAAAGATGCGTGATAGGTCGGTGCGCGTTTGCGGCCTCGGAAGCGAAAGCGTGGGTCATTCGATCATCGCCGTCCTCGATTGTGACTACGCGCTGCTTTTCAGGTTTACCAGTTCTGTCAGCGTGGCGAGACACCTCAGGCACGCGAGTCACGAGCACAGGCTCGTAGCCGAC
>Ga0181606_10005491_pt1 | contig 10429 bp, 4 predicted proteins | sample 041ome_10_FD_132994 | JGI IMG/M metagenome (GOLD analysis project Ga0181606, IMG submission 132994) | Coastal salt marsh microbial communities from the Groves Creek Marsh, Skidaway Island, Georgia - 041412US metaG (megahit assembly) | ecosystem: Environmental > Aquatic > Marine > Intertidal zone...
CCACGACGAGTGCGTCGCCCGTATGGTCTGCTTCTGATCCATCTCTGAGCGCACCCAAAAAGAATTGCGCGATCGGCACAAGCTGCGGCTCGACGAGTACATCACTCTCTGCTATTGTGGCTTGCCCCAGAATTCTTAAGATGGTCGCAAACTTCGTATACATTGATGACTCTGGAAAATACTGCAATCGCAGCGGTTCTCTCGGAAGTGTGTCAGTAGATACCGAGGCATCCCCGAGGTCAATTAGATGCACCGCCTTTGCGGCTCTTTCTTTCAATGAGACGTGTGACGTGAGCACTAAACACTGAACAACGTTCAAGCACAGGCTTTGCCGCGAGCTTGGACTGATAAAAAGTATTTCCTTGAGACGGCTCGGCCCGGTGAACTCGAGCTCAGTACAAAGTCGCTGCAAATGCCCTGCAGCCGCAGCTGAATCTTGACGAAGCACATCCGCGAGTGTGCTTAAATCATCTTTGATCAGAATTTCCAAATCGTCAGTGTTGATACACCCAAGCTTATCTAGCGACCGCAAGTCTTCCAAAACTGGCGTCGAGACTTGAGACCAGGAATCTCCGCTGAGCGTTAGCAAACATTCAAGCATTTTGCGTCGAACCTTGAGTCCGAGAACATCAGAGCAGTGTTGAAGCACTTGTCCTGCTAGTTTTGCCGCGGCCAATCTCACTGATGAGCGAGCGCTACTGACAAATGGTGGGATTGTTGCGAGTAAAGCTGTTTCAACGCGCGGCGCTGTGTTTCGCAACCATTCACCGTCTCGTTTAACATTGAAACTTCTTTCGGAAACGTCTCCAGTGGACATTTGATCATTTAATACTGGTGTTTGCAATTTTTGCAGCGAAACTTCGTCGTCTTCACGCGAAGAGCGAGACACAATCTCTTTCAACGCGTCCTGTAAGGTGTCCGCTTTATTCGTTTTGTTTTCGCCACCGCTGACATGGCTCTCGTATAAATTGTCGTTCAAAACGAGCGTTAAAATCGAAGATAACGAGATCAACGCGTATTCAACGCCATCACTAGCGGTACCACCTGGTCCTGCACCTTCGTTTGCTCGAATGCCACTCCCAGCTACCAAAACCTTCGTCAAGCCAGACACGACGCCCGGAAGAAAAAACGCCAGTGCGTCGGCGTCGCCAATGAAATGAATCACTCTCTCGAGCGTGAGCAAGGCACTTGATCGCAACGACTTACTCCCCAGCGCCCCTGCACTTGCTTCTTCATGTGATATGGTGAGTAATGTAGAGATAGTAAAGCCAACCATTGGTGCCAGGCGCTCGCTTTGAAACGCGGCGGTTGACGAGTCCTCCGCTCCTCGAGCGCTCGCGCAAAATGCGCGCAACGTCAATAGCACCTCTTCGCACACACTTTCATACGCGCCAATGCGTGGTAACGACAACGCGCCTACTAATGCACTGAATATGCGCACACTCACGTCCTCCTCGATGCTACCACCCATCATCTTTTCCAACGCCACCCGCGTCGTCTCGAGCGCCTGCTCCGCCGCGACTCGGCGTCTCGCCACAACCTTTGGAGGCGCGTCCTCGTGCGGTTTCCCCAGCGCCACGTTCAGCGCTTGACATCTTAGGCGTAGAACATCTAACGTAGGCACTATGCATGCAATAAATCGCGCGCGAACGACACCTATCGGCGCCGCGCGCACCGAGTCTCGTAACCGCTCCACCGCCTCTCGAGTATTCTCCTCTAGCGCCTCCTTCGAGACCGAAGACGACGCCGTCGACGTCGTCGACGACGACTCCATGCTCGCAGCAATCATCACGTGTCGACTGCCATCGATCAACGCCTGGTCGTAATCGTGCTCAAACTCCATCGTTCGTTCGTTCGTTCGTTCGTTCGTTCGTCGTGCGCGTCCTCGGTGTGCGCGCGACACCAATCACACACCCGCGTCGCCCTTCACGCGCGTCGCACCACCGTCATCGTGATGTGTGCGTGTCTCACACCTTTGTGTACGAGTGCTTGTCCTACGTCGCGCTCTGTCGTACGTTCGCACACGACGACGACGCACGACTCTACCATGGATGGAATCCATCCATCACCGTCGTCATCACCAAAACTTCGGTGACGCCACCAGAACCATCGACATCGATGGCGTCGGTCGATCCGTCGACGGATCGATCGGTGAGCCGCCGCCGTTTTGGCGACACGGCGCGACACAGCGCGACGACGAAGGATGGGGTCATCAGACGGCATGAAGAAGAGCAAGAAGGAGAAAAAGGAGAAAAAAGACAAGAAGGACAAGTCTGAGAAAAGAGACAAGAAACGCGCGCGCGCGGATGACGACGGTGGTGACGATTCTGGAGCGATGAAGAAGCACGGTGGTGGTGGGGACGCCGCACACAAAGCGTCATCGGCGTCGACGGTGTTTGGATACGCAAACGTAGGCGATAAGGAATTAGCAAAGACGGGTGGAAAGTATCAAAGAGTGTTTTATGACCCACCGAGTTCTTTGAAATCAATGTCGGCGAGTGCGATTGCGAGCGCGAGAGAAAAGCTCGCCATTACGCAAGTCGACGGCTTGTCCACCGACTTGGCCCCTGTGTCGACGTTTGCCGATGCGGGGTTTTCCAAGGAGTTGTTGCGCGTGACGGCGGGATTCAGCACGCCATCGCCTATTCAAGCGCAATCGTGGCCGATCATTATGAGTGGATATGATATGGTTGGCATCGCCGCCACGGGGTCGGGGAAGACGCTCGCGTTTGGTATGCCGGCGTTGACACAAATTCGATCTCAACCGGCGTGCAAACCGGGGCATCCTATTTGTTTGGTTCTCGCTCCAACACGTGAATTGGCACAGCAAACGGCAAAAGTATTTGACGATGCTGGTGAGGCGTCAGGGGTGAGGTGCGTATGCATATACGGTGGTTCACCAAAGTATGAACAAAAAGCCGCACTGAAAACGGGCGGTGGCGCTGCGGTAATTGTTGCCACGCCTGGTCGTCTTCGCGACTTCATGGAAGAAGGGGTCATTGTTCTTGATCGCGTTACGATCCTAGTCCTCGACGAAGCCGATAGAATGCTCGATCTCGGCTTTGAGCCTGAGATTAGAGCTATCGCAGGCGCCACTCGTGCAGACAGACAAACCGTCATGTTCTCCGCTACTTGGCCGCAAAGCGTGCAAACTCTTGCGTCTGAATTTATGCATGAGCCCGTAAAGGTGCGAATTGGTGCCGAGGGTTTAAAAGCATCGCATAGTATCACTCAAATCGTTGAGGTTGTGGAGCCTCAAGACAAGGACAAACACTTGGCGCGTGTGATGAAGCAATATTTGGGCAAAGGCAAAGAGGTTCCCCGGACGCTCATTTTCGGATTGTATAAGAAGGAGTGTGCAAATTTGCACCAAAGACTTTGCCGAGAATGGCCCGCAGTGTGTATTCACGGCGACATGTCCCAGTTTGATCGTGAAAAGTCTGTCGATGCGTTCAAGAAGGGAACGTCGCGGATTTTAATTGCCACCGACGTCGCCGCGCGAGGCCTCGACATCAAAGAAGTCGAGTACGTGATCAACTATACGTTCCCTCTCACCACGGAGGATTATGTCCATAGAATTGGTCGCACTGGTCGTGCCGGTAACACCGGCTTAGCTCATACTTTCTTCACCCTGCACGACAAAGCGCGGGCTGGCGAACTCGTCAATGTTTTGCGCGAAGCTGGAGCTGAAGTTCCCGAAGAACTCACAAAGTTTGGTACACACGTGAAGAAGAAAGAAAGCAAACTTTATGGGGCGCATTTTAAAGATGTTGACATGTCTGTCAAGGCTACCAAGATCACATTCGATTAAATTTGCTTCGTTTGCTACCACTATCTGAACTAAATCTAAAAATTTGTTGTTTCACTAAAAAAGTAGAGTTTGAAAAACACGTCATACCCTCGGGCGAAATCCACCACCTACTTCGTACAATGCATCGCTTCCTAGTACTTCTCTGACTAAAAGTTCAGGATCTCGAGAGCCGCCATGACGTAAAAGCTTGTCGCGAAGACTTTCACCCGCACCAGGAGCTAGAGAGTCACCGGCGAAGAAGCGCTTCCAAATATCCTCGGCGAGAACATCGGCGTACAAGTACGAGTAGTACGTCGATCCGTATCCTACAAAATGACCAAATCTTAGTTCCCAATTTGTTCCTGGCACTACAGGAAACAAGCTGTGCTCATTTTGAATGCTCGCCGCGAGATCACCGATAGACGCTGGTGAGAGCGTCGACGTTTGATTGTGAAGTTCAAGATCTGTCATCGCAAACACCAGCTGCTGTTGCGACTCGATCGCATCAAATATGCTCTTCGATTTACGCAGCGCATTTATCATCCCATTCGGTAGCGGTTCACTTGTCAGATAGTGCTTACTGAGAAGCTTCAGCGCATCTGGGTCCCACGCAAAGTGCTCAAATAAGTGGCTTGGCACTTCGACAATATCCATTGGCGCCCGTGTTCCTGACAAGTGCTGGTACTCAGTGTCTGATAACACGGAGTGCATGGCGTGACCAAACTCATGTAGTAGCGTTTCTACTTCTGCATGCGTAAGCAGTGCGCGGCCGGTGCCACTATTCGCAGCAAAGTTGCACACAAGCGCAACAGACGGATGCTGCCGCTCGGTCGGTGACAACTTTCGACTACAACGAATCACGAAATGCGCAGCGTGATTGAACTTACCAGGTCTCGGCAAGAGATCTAAATATATAGTTCCTCGCATTTCCCCATCGCGCGTTTTCACGACGAGTTTCTTCAGGTCTTCGGTCCATCCTTCTCCGCTCGCCAAGTCTTGCATTTGAATTTCCAATCCAAGCACTCGCTCGAGAAGCTTGCCGATACCTACAATGACGCCTTCGAGAGGAAAGTATTCGGAAATTGCCCTCGAATCGAACTCACATTCGTTACCGCGCGCTTGTGACATGAAATATGCCTTGTCCCACGTCGATATAACCCCATCGCATTGATGATTATTGGTGGCGTATTTTTGAATCAGAGCACGCTCGTCTTTGGCGCGTTCTCTAAGGCTGTCTGAAAAGTCTAGCAAGAAAGCGCGCACCGCTTCCGGTGTTCGAGCCAAAAGAGGAGACATCGCAAAGTTTGCGTAGGTCTGAAACCCAAGTGAGCGCGCGACATCGGTGCGTGCAGATAGGAGGTTAGCCAACACATTCTTGTTTGGCTCTGGCCCAGCGTTTGAAGCGACAAAGACCTTTCGCCTAACGTCTGAGTTTTGAGCGCTTCGAAGCATGGTAGATGCCGACGATGCGTCGAGTACACCACGCCAAGACGACGTAGACTCCGATCGTTGAAAGCGCTGCTGCAACTTTCGTGGCAGCAAACGATGGGCGTCATCATCCAACTCGACGGCGTTTACGTGCTCTGGACGCACCAGGTTCCGCTGAAATTCCATCCCAAACTCCAAGCTCTTGGAAAGTGCGTCGTCAAATTTTGCGCGAGTGCGCCCTTCGAGATGAATACCACCGCGCTCGAAATCCTCTTGCAACGTCAACGCCACACGTCGACACTCTGAGCTCATATCTGCTTCGTCAGTGCGTCGCGCCGCGCGCAACGCTTCGTACAGCCCAGCATCCGCGTTCAACGCCGCAACGTAATCTTGCAACTGCACATACGCTCGTTCAGCGGCTTGCACGAACTCGCGATTAGGGTGTGTGTGCCTGCATACCTCGGCGACATCCACAACCGTACACACGGCATCAGATATCTCGTCCAACGCTTTGACAGTTGCCGCGCGCGCGGGCGCCGCCTTCAACGCCCCAGCCATCGTCGTACATTTCCCAATCGTCTCTCGTGCCAACCGCTCGAAATCACCCGGTACATGCAACCCACTGAGCCCATACAAACCCACGCGCGTTGAAAACCACGACCTCATCACCCTCGGCGCACCCATCGGCGTCTTCGCGCTCGCACCCGACGCGCGCGCCTCGCGCGCGTCCCTCGCCCACCCCACCCACGTTTGCCCCCTCTGCACCGCGTCTCTCCCTCGTCGTCGCATGGCGTGGCGACGTGTGCGATGTTTTCTATGTTTTCTATCCACGCATCTCGCGTTCGACGTCCTCCGTCGTCGTCGTCGTCGCCTATTCGCGTGGACGTCAATGCGGCTAAACCCTGATGACGAGTCGTTGTTAATTTGTGTGATTTTTCTTTGCACGAAAACGCCCATGGAAAAACGCCTTTTTAAGTCAAGTCAAGTGACGCGCGACTGGAGGAGGTTATCCATCGTGTCATGACCGACGTATGACGTCATACGTGCGACGCAACCATGAGTGTTGGTGATGACGATGATGCCTCGGCGACCGCGAACACGGACGTAGACGCGACGAGGGATGCGCCGACGCGGGTGGCGAGCGACGGCGGACGGTTTGGTCGAGGGAGGATTCGCGCGCGGAAAAACGTACCTGATGCGGCGATTGTGGGCGATCTCGGAGGAGTTCCGGGACGCACACTGAGAGATGTGTTTCGGTTGGATATCGTGTCGCACGAATCGCGCGTGCGAGGGGTGGAAGCGGAGGATCCACCGGCGCGTTATCCACCGAGCGTCGGCGAAGACGCTACTGGAGAGGCGGTGTGCGACGCCAAAAGTTCCAACGTCCGGGCACATAATGCGTCACATGAACGCATGATGCGCGGTGCTCCTGTGCTGTTGATGAATACTGGCGTTTTGGGGGATGTGAGCTCTCGATACGTCGCCAACAGACGCCCTGGTTTGGAGCAAACTTGGGGATTCGATCGCGTCGCCGAAGCGCTCGGCCCCAAGCAGTGGTCGTGCGCGATGTGTCCTTCAAGCAAACACAAGTTTGTGATGTGCGATGATTCCAAGAATGTGAACGGTTCGTACTATTATATTCGCGAACCTGAAGTTGAGATCATGCGATGCACTTTCAAAGACTTCACGTCGTGTGCCCGAGGGTGGAAACAAAAGTCAATTTTATTTGAAAGCGACGTGTACCAGGCGCCAATTTCAAACGCCGCGCGCGCACCCACCACCACAGCTGAGCCACCGTTGAGAGAACACTTTGTAAATTGTACTGGTGATTTCATTCAAGATATTCAAATCGGCATCAATTGGGAATGGTTTCACAAGCTTCGTCAGTCACAGAGGTTTGGTCAACTCTTATCGATGAAACTCGTCGCCGGCGCTCGCGACTGTTTGACTCCGGCGCGATACGCATTGGAAGACTCTTTTCAACTCCAAGTCAGCGGACGCCGACGAGTGCTGCTCATTTCTCCCGAACATTCATTCAAAGGTATGTATCCGTACCCAGTAGCTCATCCTTATGATGGTTACAGCATGGTTGATTTCGATGACGTGAATTACGGTCAAACGCCGGCGTTCGCGTCGGTGCGTGGGATGAGCTTTGTCTTATGTCCAGGGGATATTCTATACGTCCCGCGCGGATGGTGGAGGCACGAGCAAGGATTGTCTAGAGAACACATTACGTTAGACGTACGACTGGCAGCTGGCAATCGACCTCGAGAACGCCAATCTGCGGTGCTTCCAGTAGCGCGTCGCATCGAAGAACGCCTCGCCCGAGCGGAGGGCATCGCGCATATTAAGCACTGGCTAAAGATCATCGCCGATGCCGAAGACGCACAGTGGATTGATCTAAGCACGGTTAAAGGTCACCGTCGCATCGTGATGGCGCAAATGGTACGCGATGAAGTCGACTCGAACATGGGTCGAGGAACATGGCAAGCGTTCTTACGCGCCATGATTGATGGAAGACTCGATCCCACGCCTTGGTTGAACATTTCATTCAGAGAACCATTGTACTTGACAGATACGCCAGTGCAGTTGCCAGATACGCGAAACGAGCTCGAGCAAGAGTTTCCAGAATTCTTTATCGACAAGTTGCAAAGTGAAGGCTACGACGTGCACCCAACACCAATCTCAGTGTTCAATCCAAATCATCCCGAAACAATCTGTCCAAAGACGGCGTAGAGCAAACGACAATAAGGGCGACGATGTGTGTTCAATGTCTGTAATGATACCTCCGAGATGCGATGCGATGTGAAATAATCTGTTTGTGCATTTTCATTTACAACAACATGTTGAACACAATGTCTAACTTGTACATTCTGAAGAACTCTGACCCTCAGGATTCGGCGGTGGCGTTTATTCAACGTTCCTTCGTATCCGGGGCGACAATGTTTGCTTCAGAGAATCGATCGCCGACTTCGTGGAATTTAGGACAACACCTATGGTGACGAGATTGTCCCAACTCGCTTTCTAATTGCCGATATACTTCGTTCACTTCCTCAGCGGCAGGCTTCCATCCAAGGTACGCAAAGTTGACGGCGGCTTTCCAGCCAGCACCCAAATTCACGCCCCAGTGCACGGAACCGTAATCAGTCACGACGTAGTCACCTGGCTTTTGCACGTGACGATAAACTCGCAGCTTATCTTCACTCTTCTTTCGCTTTGCATTCCACTGCTCAATTCGCACTGGATCGAGCCAAAGTTTACGCATTTCGAGCACATCTAAAGTGTACGCGTCCCCGAGAAGCTCGCGCAGATACACGTGAAGCAGATACAAATCGGCTCGAGGAATGCTATACCAAACCACCCAAGCTTGGGAATCGGGACGAGCTAGGATGACATTTGCCGATCCGAATGCATAATCTTCAAAGTGTAACGGAAAGATAGACCCTACGCCCATGTAGTACAACCACGGAGTGACGATACCCACGCCCCATAAACGCCTCTCGCTAGCCTTGGAAATGTATGCCGACGCATCAGCCACGACGGGTTGAGGTGGTGGCGAATCTTTTACAGGATTCTTTGATTTCTGCTTACCCTTTTTCTTACCGGCATTGATGCCACCACTCTTTCCAAGAATGCATTTGCGCTCGATTCTCCTTCGAACGGCGTCTGAATTCGCCAAGATGGCGCTACCGCCAGTCGCTCGCATCTCTTCCTCGCGCGCCGCCAGAGCTATGGCGCCTCTATCTGGCGGCGCCGCCGCTCGAGCCTCGGCGATGACCGAATGGTTGACCGACTCGCACAATTGTAGGCACCGTCGAAGAATGCTCGGTGAGCGTTCGCCCAGCAACCGTGGATCCCACGCGTGCGATTCGTCCCATTGCGCGGTGAGCACCTTGGCGGATACGTTTGCAATCAACGCCTTGTACGCCAAGCCTTGCAAGTATGGAAATTGTAATGGAAAACCAGTGTGTACTTGGTGCAAAAACCAACTCTCGCGCGCATCGACACCCATTAAACGAAAGTGATCGGCGTGCGCTCGGACATTCTCCTGAAAATCGTCGATGAATGCCCCGAGTTCCATGTCGTAATCGTACCCATCCATCGCAGTGAATCGCGGAAGCAAGCCAGTTTTTGAATCTGGCAAACTTTGACGTAGGTACTGGTAGTCCGGTCCGAGCGTGCGAAGTTTCAAGCCCCTTTTGCCAATCCAGTTCAAGTCACACAGCGCGCTAACGTCTTCTAATACGTCCCAGCCATCCGGAAGTCTGAGAACCATCGCGCCTTGGTCAACAAACGCTCGCCATTGGTCGGCGTCTTTGCCTTGTAACAAATCCTCTGGAACCACACCTTGATTGACAATTGCATACACCGTCGGCAACGTAGACGTATTCGTCTTTGATGCACGCTCTTGAGTCCTGAGCTCGCACAATTTACCTTGCTTATTCGACGTCGTTGGCTTTGTCGAGCCGCCGCCTTGGCTGCTCGCGCTCGCCCGCGTGGTGTCCACATCCTCCTCGCTCGTCGTCGTCGTCGTCGTCGTCGTCGCGCGCGATGACGGTGAACCAAAGACGTGCACATCATTTTCCATCATCACAGGCGTGCGCACCGCCGCGGGCTCATGTATAAACTCTCCAAGCTGTGACTTTGTCGCGCGCGCGCCGTCGTCGTCGTCGGGACGCCGTCCCGCGTGCGTCGTCGTCGCCGTCTCGTCACCACCTACATCAAGCTTACGACGTCGCGCGCGTTCTTCATCACTTCTCGCTTCATTCGCCGCGTCAACGACGTCAATATTCAAATCATACGTCGATACATACGTGAGATCCTTGTCGTCGTCGCGCGCGTCTCCTCGCGTCGCTCGCGCGCTCGCGCCTTCACCATACAACGCCTGTTTCGCTCGAACTCCCGCCGCCATTTTCGTCATCAACCTCGCCTTGATGTGCTGTGCCATCGCGCTCACCACTCGTCGTCGCTTCACGTTCGTCTTATTCGTCTTATTCGTCTTATTCGTCGTCGGTGGTGGTGGTGGTGATGTGCCATGCGTCTCCCCATTCCCTCGTCCGTGCGCCATGGGAGTGTCGTCCGTGTCGTTGTCCGTGTCGTCGTCGTCGTCGTCGTCGTCGTCGTCGTCCGTGTCGTCGTCGTCGTCCTCACACCGTCGTCGTCCTCTCACACACGTCGTCGTCACACCTCTGACGTCACCGGCGGCATACC
>Ga0181606_10005513_pt1 | contig 10412 bp, 7 predicted proteins | sample 041ome_10_FD_132994 | JGI IMG/M metagenome (GOLD analysis project Ga0181606, IMG submission 132994) | Coastal salt marsh microbial communities from the Groves Creek Marsh, Skidaway Island, Georgia - 041412US metaG (megahit assembly) | ecosystem: Environmental > Aquatic > Marine > Intertidal zone...
GACGAATCTCCGTTTGCTGCGCTTCGAACAAGCGTGCGAGCGTTGCACGCGCCCTGACTAGCCGTGCATCGACGAGCGGCGGCGGTGTAGTGCGGCAATACTCTAGGCGTCGTCGTCGTCGTTGCTGCACGCGCGGTGGTGCTCGCTACCGCCATCGCCACCGCCATCGCGCGTAACATGTGCGCGCGTGCGAGTTATGAGGTTGTTACAGCACGACAAACGCGTGTGGTTTCTTTGCTAAAGTTTATTTACATCGCTACGATAACGTTTACGTGCCCTTGAGCCGCTTTGAGGCAGAAGACTTCTTGAATTTTTTATCTTTTTTATCCTTTTTCTCGGAAGACGGCGCTTCGATTTCGGCAATCTTTTTGGGCTTTGGCTCATACGAGTGCTTGTCCTTCGTCCCCGATTTACGCTTGACCGATAACAACTTGGAGCCCTTACCGCTCTTACCACGTAAGGCGTCGTCCCATTCGTCTTCAGTACCAGCGATGGCAAAACGCTCAATGCCCGCTTCCTATTGTGATGAAAATGCACTCGCGCGCGGTCAGTACTTGTGTGTTTTCTAGATGATGGCTGAGACTCGGTTCGCAGACGATTTCGGCTCAGTAAGAACGCAGCGATATTTTTCTCAACACGTTGGATAATCTGCTACCTGGTTGATATTCGATTCATCATTGCCGAAAACATTCGAGACGGATTAAGCGCGGTCGAGGCAACCCGACGTACCTCTAGTAGTTCCTTGCGTTTCGCGAGCATCTCAGCGTTCACGGCGGCGGCGCTACGAAACGTAAATACCACCACAGTCAGTCTCTTGTCTTCGCGAGCGCCACTACGTCACATATATATCAGATTGTCCATTTTGAAGAGCATGTGGATCAGGCCTGTTGAGCTTAGATTGCCAACACGGGAACCCTCTGACTTATAACCCCGCCTAAACGGTGGCGCCTGAGGGCATAAAGTTCTGGATCTATATTGTTTTCCATCATTTCCAAGCTGTTCAAAACATTTCGAGCGCGTCGGGCGAAATCACGTAAAACGTACCCTTCCTCTAATTCCTCATCCAAACCGACCGCGTGCGGACGTAATTCGGGCATACTAATCGATGGTAGTGCTGCTTCGACGTCTGCTTCGCGAGCTGTGAGGAGAGAGCCGTGAATACGACGAACAGCTTTGTTGAACAACGCCATAACTTGCGTGCCTGGTAAATCCAAGTCTTTCACGCTTTCATCGACGGTTTTCAACTGTAAGCCAAGAATGAGCAAAATTGCCGCCTGCGTGTAAGACAAAGTCACTGGGATGCGCTTCGCAAAGTACGCACGTGCAAGGGGCGGGACCAAATCTCCAATCAAGTGATGATCAACCAGTGCAGCGGCATACTTTTGAATACGTCTCAAGTCATGCGGCGTGAGAATTTCATTGTCTGCTTTTATGACTGAATCACGCGGCGCTCCCTTAGTCTTCGAATCATCATCGTAGTTGAGTTGCGGAGCAAGAACAGAAAGACAGAGACCAGGTTTCATATCCCTGAACGAAGACCCGAGTAATGACGTGAATCTTACGCGGAAATCTTCATAGAACGAGTCAACCCAGTGTCCATCAGGGCTCTCCTCTTCGCCAACGGGGAAGCACGGTCGCAACATTATGCACGAGTGCTCACCCGTCGTCTCGCTCGGTGTCTGTCTGATGTAGACAGGTTTGTAACCACCTTTACTCCAGTAGCTGTAAAGTTCGCTTGTGAGGCCAAACGCGGTACCAATCCAGTTCACGTGCTCAGGCTTGCGTTCAGAGAGATTGGTCAACAGCGGCGGCAAATTGTCGCGCGGTTTGAGCGTTTCCTCAGCAAGTTTACCAGTAGTTTGCCATGATTCTGTCGTTGGCTTGACGTCAATGTCTTCGACATGCTCGCGCAAATCTGTCAATTTACCCTCGTAATAGTCGTGGATGAGTTGCATTGCGCGAGAGCCATATCCTTGGCGTGGTAAGTCTGGATGAACGGCGATGCGCACGATGCGCACGCCAGTGAATGAAGGAAAGCCTTCATCTTGAAATTGCGACGCCATAGTCCATGGGATGAGATCACCTTGTGGAGACAAGCCAGCAGCAAGCGTCGCATGTGCACTCTTCTGCGAAATAGCACCTTCTAATGCAACTTGAACGACGCAAAGAACCTCTGGTAACGTGCTCGATGTCTCATCCACGGGCGCTAACAGCACAAATAGACGGTGCGCTGGGGCATCTGACATGAGCTGTAAGTCGTTTGGGGTATTGCGATAGTGACTGGAAACATACAGAGCCATCATTCGTTTCAAGAAGAGCTCACCAGCGGCGTGTGCACTGAACAAGGTATCACGAGAAACCTCGTAGAGCTCGCATGCGCTTGGAGGAGGAAGTGTTCCAATCAGAGGAGACAACGCATCCGCAGCATCCAAGCACAACAAATCATTCAGCCACTTTTCGATGCGATCACCGGGGGCGTAACGAACAGGTTCTTGCAATGCGACTTCTCTGAGAAGTCTTGAACCACCGGTGGCTAATTTCCCATCCTTGTTTGCTTGCTGCGACGTTGCCGCCTCTTTACGTAAATTACCAATCAATTTGATACTCAATGCGCGTCCGGTTCCTTCGTAGCCATTGATGGTAGAGCAGAGAAAGACCAAGTAAGGACCCAACAACGCTTTTACTGTTGGCAACGGAATGGCAGCCGCTTCATCGATGACAAGTAACTCAGCTTGTGTCGCACGCTCTGCATGCTGAGGTAAAATATACTGGATCGTTTGACGATGACGGCGCGTAACGTTGATTCTCACAATGCACTTACCAAACGCAGGGTTAGTAGACTCTACTAAATCGTAATCCAAGTGTTCCTTGTATCCAAGAGCATCGAAGCCCTTGAGAATAAACTCGAAAAACGTTTTCAAGTTTTCAGGGCTCGGAGATGTGACGAAAATATTTGCGTATCCCATCTCCACCGCGCCAGCAACTGCAATACCCATGGCAGCTGACTTACCTCGACCACGTGCTGCTGTAAGTGCGACCGTCGAACGCAGAGTCTTCTCACTTGCAGCGTCGAGAAACGTAACCACGGCTTTAGCTTGATCTAAAGTCTTGCAGCATTTGACGAGCGGACCTGCTGGTTCAACTTCTTGCAAACTTTCCTTCAAATCTGCAAGCTCTGGAGCTTCCGCACTTCTTTGTTCTTCAACTGGTTCGATACCTCTGATGTGCGAGCTTGTGGGTAAAATATTCAATTCATCATCCATCATAATGCACGTTGGGCACGCGCCAAGACTTAAGGTAAATCGCTCGTTGAATCGAGCCACAATGTCTTGGTGGCCTTCAGTTCGGAAACGAGAGTGTACGTCCATGGTCATGTTATACAGTTGCGTCAAGCTGTCCATGTTTGACAACAACAACACGATCAAACCTCCACCCTCGACAGTTTCGATGGTACGCGCGAGTAAATTGGGTGTCAAAGCCTCAAAATCTTGCAACACAGCCATGCCGTACGTGTTCCCTAAAATCTTTTGCGTCTCGGCGTAGTAGCAATACCGGATGCTCGTCGAAGCTACGAATAACGAAAATGGATCTTCATTCTCACTATCCATCAAACCAGAATTTTGCATCTTTTTCACCTGTTTTGCGCGCTTCTTACGATGCGACGACAAGTACAAATCCTTTTTATAGCACCACAGCACATTTGGCCTCGACTTCACCACCGCCTTGCTCAACATGTAGTGTAAATTAACAACCTGGTCCCGTCCGCGGTCACCGACGAGGACGAACATCGTCCGTTCATTATTCTTTACGCCATTCTCAACGAGCGTACGGATGCGCGAATCAACCTTCTTACGCATCGTGCCGCGCGTGTATCGAACAACTCTCGCGTCCGTCACCTAATCGAGGGCGGTTTCCGCGCGCGTGTACGAACCTGTCGGCGTCGACGACTACGCGCGCGTGCCTCGGTGCGACAAATGCGCGCGAATGATCGATCGATCGACCGACGAGCGCGTTCGCGTTCACCCGTTCGCGGGTTTCCGACGCGTTGCGTGCGTGTAGCGCGGCGCGATGTGCCGCCGCCGCCGCCACTGTGCGCTTTTTTTGCCACTTCCACTTTTTGTTCGCGCCACTACGAGGCGTGCGCGTGCGCGTGCGAGTGACGTCGCGCGGACGTTGCGATGGGGAAAGCGAGTAAAGACAAACGCGATATATACTACCGCAAGGCCAAAGAAGAAGGATGGCGAGCGAGGTCGGCGTTCAAGTTGTTACAAATTGATGAGTCCTTTGATATATTTCGAGACGTGACGCACGTGGTGGATTTGTGCGCGGCGCCAGGGTCGTGGTCGCAGGTGTTGAGTCGAAAGTTGTATTTACCCGCGCTCGCACGAGGCGTACCGGCGGAGGAGTTGCCGAAGATTGTGGCTATCGACTTGCAACCAATGGCGCCGATCGAGGGCGTGACGACTATTCAAGGAGACATCACGTCGATGGACAAAGTACGCGAGGTGTTATCGCATTTCGATGGCCAATATGCTGATTTAATTGTTGGTGATGGTGCACCAGATGTCACTGGTTTGCACGATCTCGATGAATTCATGCAAGCGCAACTCATATTAGCTGGGTTGACGGTGGCAACGCACATATTGAAACCAGGAGGAACGTTTATAGCAAAGATTTTCAGAGGCAAAGACGTGTCGTTACTCTATTCGCAATTGAAGATATTTTTCCCCAACGTGACGTGTGCCAAACCCAAGAGTAGTCGCAATTCTAGTATAGGTACGTGGGTGCGAGTGCGTGTCGTGTTGCTCGCGGTAACGACGCTTTGTGTTTTCATTTTTGCTCTTGTACTGACGACGAATTGTTTTGGAAACCACAGAGGCTTACATCGTATGCCAAGGTTACACTCCACCACCTGGTTTTGATCCAAGTCAACTCACGCGGATTCTCGAGGAGCGCGCGATGTCTCATGCGGGAGATAATAACGCGGAGACAGTTGGCACAAAGACGTGGCCTAAAGACGTTTTGGTTCCATTTTTAGCGTGTGGGGATTTGTCTGGTTATGATGCTGACCAGAGCTACGCACTAGACGATGATGGAGTGCGATTACAACCCGTCCAACCGCCAACGACGCCGGCGTACAAGACGGCGATAGAATTATTGAAGAAGAAATAGAAAAGTGTAAAGTACGCTTCGTTGTAAAATATGTTACCAGACAGACCACCCCTCACAACATGACGTCTTCTCCGACAACATCCGCGGGTGCGCACAGAGTGTTCGTCTATGGAACGTTAAAGAAAGGACTTTACAACCATCGGTTGCTGAGTAAGGCCAAATTCGTCGCCGACGCGCGGACCCGAGAAAAGTCATTTGCTTTGCTTTTAGCAAAGGCTGGCTATCCTTACCTGATACGTACTACCGACGACCCTCGATCGGTGCCAGGAGAGCTGTACGAATGCAACGATGACACACTTGCGGCATTAGATGTGCTCGAGGAAATTTCAACGGGCATGTATTCAAGAGAGACTTTTGAGGTAGAAGTCGCCAACGGCGCCACACCACAAGCGTTGAGTGCATACTTCTACCTCGCTGGAGCGCGCGACGATCTCAACGTCCTCCCTCGAATTGATGCGTACACGAAAGAATTACATGATGAAGTATATTTGCCTAAAGATCAGCGCGGGGGTGGTGCATACGGGTCATTACCTTGATGGTAGCTCTGTCGTAGTTCGTGTTGTTGTAAATTGTTCATATTGCTTTGCTATTGCTAGCTATTCCTCTTCTACTCTGTTCGCGCGCACACCTGCTATTCTAATCGCTATCGCTATCATCCATGTACCCAGGTTGTACACCAACCTGCGCTTCGCGCATGATGTACGCCCCATTCACGTACTTGTGATACTTGTCGAACAACGCCGTCGCGTCTCGCCCAAAACTCTCTTCCAAAATCTCAGCCCCTCCGGGATGATACGCAACGTATTCCGTTAAATTATACACCTTGCCGCGCAACGCAATCCAACAATCACCCACGGTGTTGTGTTGCGCCAGCTCCTCATCCGTAATCACGCGCTTATGATTCGCTTTCGAGTCCACACCGCGCACGTTTTCGCGTTTACAACGACGCATCCAATCCATTTGCGAGAATCCCTTGGCGACGGTGTTACGCGGCATGCCTCCGGGCTGGATGTGCGTGCCCGCACTAGGCGCCGCCGCCGCCGCTTTCGACGTCGTCGTCTGTGCGCCGCCGCTCGGTGTCATCGGCGTCGTCGACGTCGCCCGCGCGCGTTCAGAAATGACGTCATTTGATGGCGTACGTTCGAGGCGCGGCGCACGCGCGCGCGTCGACGTCGTCGTCGTCGCCGGCGGTTGTGCGATGTCGCACATCGCGCGCTGTTGCCGGCATCGCGCATCGTCGTCGACGCGACCGCCGCAGCCGCGCGCGGCGTTCGCTCGCGGTGGATGACGACGTGTTGGATAAAGCGCACGACGACGACGACGTGCGAGCGTGGGGGCCTACAGCGCGCGACGCGCGTCGCGTCAGGGATGAGTTGTACGAAAAGTCGTTGACTAACGCCGGGTGGGACGACACGCGCGCGTTCTTGGCGGCGCGAGCGTCGACGGCGTTGGGACGCGCGGCGTGCGAGGAGTTGGAGGCGCTCGAGACGACGGCGGCGGCGGAACGCGCGTTAAATGAAACCGCGGCGGCGATGGCGATGGAGAGCACACACGGGGTGAGTTTAGAGTTTGGTGGTATGCTCACCGCGGAGGTGCGGCGGGGATTTTTTAAGACGCGACAAGGGTCGCCGTTGGGGGGCGACGAGCTCGCGGCGACGGCTGCGTTTTTGGACAGCGCCAAGCGGCTTAAATTGTCCATTGAAGGCGTCACAGAGAGCGGCGAGCTCCCAAAAGCCTTGGCTCCGTTGCGTAACATAGCGTATGAGATGACTACACATTCGGATTTGGCAGATATGATTCGCAACGCCGTGGATGAAACCGGTGAGTTTCGCGACAACGCCTCTCAAGAGTTGCGACGGGCTCGTTCACAAAAGGGCGCAGCCGAGGGTAAATTAAAAAAGGCACTACAAGGCAAGGGCACGCCGACGACGCATCAAGGTCGAATGGTGCTCGCCGTGCCCGCACCCGCACCACCTGATGTCTTAGTCGTTGGCACTATGGCGGGAGGGGCACTTATTCTCATCGAACCTCCCGGAATCGTCGCACTCAATAGCGAGTTAGCCAAGGCAATTGACGCTGAAAAGAGCGCGATTGATGGCATTAAGCGCGAGTTATCGAATGCGATAGCGGCAGTCGTCGAAGAGTTATTCAAGGTTCTTGATATCGTCGTGCGTTTAGATGTCATTGCGGCAAAGTGTCGATACAGTCAGGCGCTCAATGGTGTTCGACCAGTGTTTTCAAATTCAAGTGGGGATGAAGAAATTGTCGAGTTCAAAAGTACGGATGAAGATGATTTTGACGACGAGGACGAGGACGACGATAGATTCGTGGATAGGTCACAAGATGATCGTATCTCGCCCTCGCTCGCGCTCGAACTTGTCGGTCTACGCCAACCCGTGCTCGCGTCGCAGGCGATTCAAGCGGCGCAGGAGAGACGCAAAGCCGCAGCCGAAGAAGCGACAGCGGGTAAAGGCATGGGCACGCAAGGAGGATATAAAACTGCCACTCTTGGACAAATTCAGAAACTCAAAAAGAAAGAATTAGAAAAAGACCTTGGATTTGATTGCGATGACGAGTTTGACGATTTTGAAGACGATGGCAGCGATGACGGTTCAAAGCCAAAGCTGAAAGGACCCGTCCCCGTGGATGTGTTTGCGTCAAAGAAAACGCGCGTCGTCGTCATTACTGGACCAAATACTGGTGGTAAAACCGCAGCCATGAAAGCTGTTGGACTCGCAGCATTGATGGCCAAGTCCGGGTTGTTCATCCCTGCTGAAAAAGCCGTGATTCCATTCTTCGACAAGGTGCTCATTGACATTGGCGACGACCAAAGCTTGTTGACGAGTCTCAGTACGTTCAGCGGTCGTCTCACGCGCGCTCAAGCCATCCTCGAACAGTGCACGAGAGATTCCTTAGTGCTTATGGACGAAGTCGGTACTGGAACATCGCCTGGTGAAGGAGCAGCGATTGGTTACGCGTTACTCAAAGCTCTTGCGGGACTGGTTCCGAATCAGTGCGGTGCGGGATTAACGCTCGCCACGACGCATCACGGGCAACTCAAGGCGCTCAAGTACGAATATCCTGAATTCGAAAACGCCGCGGTCGAATTCGACGAAGCCGATTTAAGACCGACATACAAGTTACTATGGGGTGTTCCGGGTCGTTCGAGTGCGTTACAAATTGCCACGAGGTATAATTTGGACTCAGATGTCGTTGCCGCCGCGCGCGACATGCTCGGTGAAGGATTGGTGAGTTTGGACGACACGATTTCAAAGCTCGAAACTGCGCGCCGCGACGCCGACGCTGACATCGCCTCGGCGTTGACCGCATTGAATGAGATAGAATATATCATTCCAAAGGTTCAAAGTGCGATGGATACGGTGAGTCAAGCGCGTGACGCCGCGGCGTACGCGCGCGCGAGCGGCGTCATGGAGGCGATGCGGGACAATCGCGCGCGACTCGCCGAAGCCGCGCGGAAAGAGGCGCAGTTGAAAACTCCAGCGCTGAGCAAGATTTCAGCTGCGGCATCTGGAGAAACAGACAAAACACGCAACGAACGGCTCAAGCGAGAAGAAGAAGAGCGATTAAAGGCGGAGCAGGAACTCGTAGATGGCTCGTGGCGTCCATCCGAGGGTGAAGCGGTGACGATTCAATCCACTGGCATGAACGGTACCGTGGTGAGCGTAGACGATACGCAGGTCACCGTACAAGCTGGCACGTTGTTCCAAATTAAAGTCAACGTGCGCGATTTGAAACCATCAAATGGCGGCGTGAACCGAGCGCCAGTAAAGCTGAAAACAAAATCTGTTCGAGGCGCGTCGCAAGCGGCGCGACGCGCGGATGATTTGTTGGCAACGTCGGCGCGGACGCCGAACGCGCCCAAGCCCACAACGAGTGCGAAAGCGATGAACTTTACGTTGTCCGAAGACGACATGAACCCTACCATAGGTGATATTGTCGTCGTCAAAAAGACGGGATTTAAAGGTAAAGTCATCGATGACGAAGACGGTTTGTTAACGGTGCAAGCCGGAGCGCAACGCGTGTTGGCGCCGGCGCACACGGTTGAAATTACGGGAGTTGGCAAGTCTGCGGCCGACAAGACAGCGTCAAAGAAGAAGAAGGGAAAAATCAAGGGATTTAATCTGCCGCAAGCCACGAACGATGCCTCGGCGTCTTCGGCGAGCTCAGCGAAGCCGAATGCGAAGACGAGTCTCGACGCGTTGCAAGCCAAATTTGGCAAGAAAAAGTAGACTAGCACATAGCATTTGAGAATTGATTTTATTAATATGCAGAATTCATGCATTCGTTGCATTTTTTATCGCGAATCTCGTGGCTCGGCTGCAGACGAAGGTGGCGCGCGAGAATCACGTTCGTATGGGTGGTGTCTCGGCGCGTCGTCCCGTCGTCTGTCGTCGCGATACAAATCCCGCGAGTCCCGTCTATCACCATCGCGTCGTCGATCGTCGCGATACGTGTCCCGTCTGTCGTCGTACGATCGGCGCCTATCATCGTATCTATCGTATCTATCATTGTACGAACGACCACCGCGATCGTCGTAGCGGTCGTCTCGTCTATCGTCGTATCGACGCTCGTATCGTCTATCATCGTATCGATCATACGATCGCTCATCGCGTCTATAGCGGTCATCCCTACGATCATCACGACCGTCATCTCTATACGATCGACTGTTACCGTTCGAATTCGCATATCTCCCCGCCGGTCGTTCCCCGCGTTCGCGTTCAGCCACCGCGCAACGAATCGCCCGCCCGAGCACCTCCACATCCTGCATCGCCGCCACCGCCGCTTCCGCATCCTCCCGTCGCTCGTATCGCACGAACCCAAACCCTCGCGTCCGCCCCGTCCCGTGTTCTCGCGGCATATACACGTCCCCAATCGCCCCAAACTCCGCGAACGCCTCCCTCAAGTCATCCAGCGTCACCGCATAGTCGAGATTGTCAACCTTGACGCTCGTCAAGTGCGACACATCCGGCGGGGGTTTGCGCGCACCTCTGTCGTCGCGTGGGGCGTCGCGCGACCGCCGTGTGTTGACGTCGACGTCGCGGTCGCGGTCGCGGTCGCGGTACACCCTATCGTCGTGCATGCTTTGCGTTCGCGAATGCCGCCCCGGCGACGCCATCCATCCACGCATCCATCGTCGTCCATCGTCGTCGTCCGAGCGCATCGTCCATCGAAATGACGCCATCAGATGTATCACACACACGGACGCATGCACGCCACTA
>Ga0181606_10005517_pt1 | contig 10408 bp, 9 predicted proteins | sample 041ome_10_FD_132994 | JGI IMG/M metagenome (GOLD analysis project Ga0181606, IMG submission 132994) | Coastal salt marsh microbial communities from the Groves Creek Marsh, Skidaway Island, Georgia - 041412US metaG (megahit assembly) | ecosystem: Environmental > Aquatic > Marine > Intertidal zone...
AAGAAAAGCACATGTTGATAATACTAATAAACTTTTTAGCGGATTATATTATTTACGCAGTGGGGATGATAATTCTCAAGGAGGCGACTTGGAATTATTAAAATGGAATAAATCATATACAGATAAACAAAAAATTAAATTTTACAAGGAGGGCGTTTCGCATAACCATTTCTCAACTTTCAAAAAAATTAATTATGAGAACAATGTTGCAATATTATTTCTCAATTCAATAAATGCCCTGCACCTAGTTACCCCAAGACATCCAACCGCTCATGTAAGATGTTTTGTAAATTTAGTTGGAGAACTAGATCATGATATTTTTGAAAAACACAATATCTTCGAAAAAAACATTAATTTTTTAAAAGATAAATATTTTAAAATTAAAGAAAAGAACCTTCTAAAGAATTTTTTTAAATCATAAAAATTTGTAAACTATATTTAAACGCAAGTTAAATGAAATTATCTTAGTTTATTCCACTCATCCATGTCATGATGTAGGTGAAATGAAAATAATAAGAAATTTTTTAAAGAAAATCGTCTTTAAGCACCCGGCATTATTCTTTTTCTTTCAATTATTTCAACTCAACAAAGTTGGTTCTGTACAAGGAACGATCAATTCTGTGCATGACCTTTATAAAATTACGGGGGATAGCACAACTATTGCATTAGACCTTGGGTGTGGACCAACTCCGTCAAATAAATTTGAAGCTGATGAAGTTCACGGACTAGATTTAGTAGAGAATATAATTGAGAATATTCAATATTGCAGATTAGGCTTTCAAAAATTACCATTTGATGATAATACCTTTGACTATGTTACTGCATATGATTTGATTGAACACATACCCAGGTATTCTGAGAATTCAACCGAAACTGATACCCCATTCATATTTTTAATGAATGAAATATTTAGAGTATTAAAAGTAAATGGTAGCTTCCTTTCATCAACACCCATCTATCCATATTTTGGAGCTTTTCAAGATCCGACCCATAATAACATTATTACTGTTGATACCTTTAACATGTACTTTTCAAAAGAAAGTTATTCTATTTCCAAGCACTATGGAGTGACTGCTAAATTCCAAATTTTATACCAAAAAATGTATTTTCAGCATCTAGTAGCAGTTTTAAAAAAAGATGCAGTTTAAAAATATTTTTCATGATACATATTTTTTATTAACCGCAATAAACATCTGACATGCTAAATCCATATTTATTTTTTAATGAATATGCTTTATCCGATCCTAAAAAACTATAAACTTTTAAGGAGTCTCTCAATTGATTTAATTTCAAAGGCAGTTTCTGCATACTTCAGTATCCAAAAGTAATATAATTAAAAAAATAAACTTGCAGCTTAGGGTTTGTATATGTCCAAAGATCTTTATACTTGTTTTATCGATAGTCCTCACAAGTCTATCAAGCATTCATCGTATTTTAAGAGTTACGAGTACTTTTTTTCGAAATATCGAGATAAGGAAATTACTTTTATTGAAATAGGCGTATTAAATGGAGGTTCTCTGTTTATGTGGAGAGAATATTTTGGCCCTAAAGCAAGAATTATTGGTATCGATCTAAATCCTGATGCAAAAAAGTGGGAAAAAGATGGATTTGAAATATTTATAGGCAGCCAATCAGATGAATTATTTTGGTCTGATTTAATAGAAAAAATTGGAGGCATTGATATTGTTTTGGATGATGGGGGGCATACTTATGAACAGCAAATAATTACAACCGAAAGCCTTCTAGATGCTGTGAATGATGATGGGATTATTGTGGTAGAGGATACACATACATCCTACATTGGTGGCTATGGCCCAAAAAAGTATTCGTTTATGAAATATGTAAGCGTTATCATAGACCGCATTAACTATAGATCTAGCTTTGCTAATAACACTCTGAAAGCAGAAAAAAGAATATGGAGTGTTGAAATTATCGAATCAATGGTCGCCTTTAAAATTAATAGATCTAATTCAAATGAAACTTCATATTTTATTGAAAATAATGGCGCTGATAACGCAGCGACTGATTTTCGCTATGAAGATAACAAAGCTTTAATATCGCTAAGATCTTTTGCAAAAAAATTCAAAGTCTTGCAAGCTATCCCCTTTCTAAGATTTTTATATGACAAACTTCAAAATTTTATAGCTAACAGAAAGTTTAAAGCTAAAAAATATTTCTAATATCTGTCAGCCACAAATTTGCTAGATTTATCAACTTACAGAGACTCATTTTTTATATTGTCAAAAATAAGCAATGAATAGTTTTTTAGTGAATTCTTTTTTTATAGTTACTATTTTTTCAATTGTGAGGCTATATGCTGGTTTATTTCTAGCAAGCTATTTTTTCCCATCCGATTATGGGATTATCGCCATACCTATTGCATTTTTTGCCCTACTTGAAGTTTTAATTGATGGTGGTAATTCCTCAGCAATAATAAATAAAAATATTACAAAACCTGAATTGAGAACGCTTATATATAGAAGACTAAAATTTATAATTATGGTTTCAATGATAGCGTTGATTAGTCTAAGCTTTATTAATTGGGCTTTCCTTCATAATAAGGTTCCATATATTGTCATAGTGCTTGTACTAATAAATTCTATCTTTAAGGGATTAACATTTTATTTCGAGTCTAGGTTAATTGCTAATGGAAAATTCATATTCTGTGAAACTTCATCGTTTATTTCTACTTTGATTGCTTTTGTGTCGACAATATTTTTAATAAATTTAATAGATTTGAGCGGATACTCATTTTTACTGATAAATCTTTTACTTCAGCAAATTACTTATGCAGTAACTCTGGTATACCGTGAGCACTTTTTAGAAATTAATTTGAAAAGAAAATTTCAAAAAGAGGATATCTCATTTATAAAATATAAAAATGATGTTCTAAAAGGCGCAATAGTTGATCAATTTAGATCTAGACTAGATGAAATGTTAATATCCATTTATTTTGCAATTTCTAATATAGGGGTTTACTACAAAATCAAAGAATTTGCTATTACTCTTTCAGGTTTTGGAAGCAAAGCAATTGCCAGGCCTTGGTTTTATTATTCATCTGTTAACCCAAAATCTAAGACTCTCAGATACTGGATAATTTTTTCAATTATCTGTTTGGTCTTGTTCCCAATATTTTTTAATATTTTTGATTTCTTGATCAATTTTTTTATTATTGATGTCATGGGTAATAATTGGACATTGCTTAAGGAATACACCAGATTTATTTATATTTTGGCATTTTTATATTTTTTCTATACGTTTAATAAAAGTACTATGTTAGGTTTAGGATTTTCTAATATGGTCCTTTCTGCAGAAATAATAAGTTTAGTTTTTCGTATTTTTGTTTATTTAATATATCTTTTAGTTTTTATAAACCAATACCGACTTACTATTGAAGTAATTTTCAAAATTGAAATAGCGCTTTGGGTAATGACAATCATCCTTCAAATAATTATGATCGCGTATTTATTTTTTAAAGAAAGGCCAAAGATCAGTCCTTCAATTAAATAGAGTGAGATGCATGCAAAAATGAGGATGGCAACAGTAATACTGAATTATAATTCTTTCGATGATACCATTCAGTGTGTCAAAAATTTTTATGCACAATCAGTAAAAAAGCACATAATTATTGTTGATAATAAATCTAGTTTCCATCAAAGAGAGCTCCTAAAAGAATGGTTTAAAACTTTAAAAAATAGAAAAGCTATTTTTGAGATAAACAATGATAGTAAGAATATTCCTATATTCAACAATTCTGATAAGTCAGAATTAGATATCATACTGGTTTTGAATAGTGAAAATCTTGGATATGCCGCTGGCAATAATATTGGTTTAAAAATTGCTTATCAACTTGGAGCTCTCTCTGCTCTTATTATCAATCCCGACATCAGAATATTAGACAACAAATATTTAGAGCGCCTGGAAAAAGCTTTATTCTCAGATAAGGCTACAGCAATTGCAGCATCACAAATTACGAATCAAAATGGAACAAAAGAAAATCCATTAAAGCTTAATCAAAGCTTCCTAGTAGATTGTTTTTGGTTTATAAGATTGCCCTTTATCAAAATTAAAACATTAATCAAATTAGGTAATGATTCCCCAAAAAAATATGATGCTATCAAAGTCACAAGGGGTTCGGTAGGCTTTGTCGAAAAGGTTTCTGGAGCTTGCTTTTTAATTAAGATGGATTTTTTAAAAGAAATAAATTTCCTTGATGAAGGAACTTTTTTGTATTTAGAGGAAACTATTTTGTCAATGCAGGTCAAGAAAATGAAAAGAAAGATTTTGTTCCAAGGAAATCTAAATGCTATACATTGTCATGACTACATTCAAAAGAAAATATCTGCTAAAAATAGCATAATTGGTGCCAATAGCTACTTACATTACTTAAAACATCATAGCCGTTTTAATAAATTTCAAAAAGCAATCTTAGAAATATCAATTAGATTACAAATTTTAGCATATAAGATAATTCTAATTTTTCAAAAGATATAAAATTCCCACGAACAGAAAATATGTAGTTGTTAGGGATATGTATTTTTTAATTTCTCGAGGGGCTCTTTTTTGTAAATTTTTGATAAATATGATGTACCCTAGCTATATTTTCATAATGGCATCTTTACTTTAATGCAATATTTGCTTTTATAATTAAAGTTAAAATAAACTCTAACCAAGGGCTTAAGAAAGATGTATCATGGTGCAAATGTTGCGCTAGATAGTTAATATATGTCCTAAATTATAGAATCCTTTTATGTATGAAAAAAAATGACTTTTGCGGTATTGTACTTGCCGGTGGCTCTGGATCTCGCCTTTTTCCGATTACCAAAGCAATATCTAAACAATTAATTCCTATTTTTGATAAGCCTTTAATATATTATCCCATCTCAACTCTTATGCTTGCTGGAATAAGAGATATTTTAATTATTTGCACAGAAAATGATCTTGACTCTTTTAAAAGATTGTTAGGAGATGGATCGTCTTTGGGGGTAAGTTTTCAATATATTGTTCAAGATGAGCCAAGAGGCATTGCTGAAGCGTTCATTCTGGGGAGTGATTTCATTGCACTCAGAAATGTTTGTCTTATTCTGGGAGACAATATTTTTTATGGCAGTGGAATCTCCGCAAAACTAAAAGAAGTCTGCTCAGATTTTTATGGTGCAACTGTTTTTGGTCATCATGTCAGTGATCCGCAAAGGTTCGGAGTTGCTGAAATTGATGATAATAATAAAGTTATTAGAATTGAGGAAAAACCAAAAAATCCATCAAGTAATTTGGCTATAACAGGATTATATTTTTATGATAATGATGTTGTAGATATAGCCAGAAACTTAAAACCCTCAAATAGGAATGAGCTTGAAATTACTGATGTTAATAATTCTTATTTAAATAAAAATAATTTAAATTTAGAAATTTTACCCAGAGGCCATACATGGCTTGATACTGGAACCGTCCCATCTCTTCATGAAGCAGCAAATTTTGTTCAAGCAATTCAGACTCAGCAAGGTTTTATGATTGCTTGTTTGGAGGAAATTGCATACAAGCAAAAGTGGATTTCCAAGGAAGCGCTTACTAATCAAATTAATAAATATGATAAAAGCTCATATGGGAATTACCTAAAAAGAATATATCAAGTGTTGTAGATTATGGACATTTTTTCAACTTTTTTAGCTGGAGTAAAAATTATTGAGCCGAAGGTGCATAATGATAGCAGAGGATTTTTTTTGGAATCCTATAAAGAAAAATCTTATATAGAAAATGAAATCAATCTGCGCTTTGTTCAAGATAATAGATCAAGATCAAGTAAAAATGTCTTAAGAGGTCTTCACTTTCAGGTAAATCGACCGCAAGGAAAACTTGTTTCTTGTACACATGGAAAAATTTTCGATGTTGTTGCTGATATAAATCCCCGATCAAGTACTTACGGAAGATACATATCAGTTAATTTATCTGGAGAAAATAATAAACAGCTTTGGGTTCCTCCGGGTTATGCTCATGGATTCTGCGTGCTGAGTGAAACTGCTGATATTTACTATAAGTGTACTGAATATTATGATGGCAAGGACGAGAGTGGGGTTAGATGGGATGACCCAATATTAGATATTAAATGGCCAATTAAAAATCCACTTTTATCAGATAAAGATAAAAATTACAGTCTCTTGAAGAAATGAATATTCTGTTGATTGGAGGGTCTGGACAAGTTGGGTCTGAGCTAAATGAACATCTTTCAAAAAAATATTCTGTATATAGTTTTCCATCATCTGAATTTGATTTAAGAGATCTGTCAAATATTGAAGAAACATTTATGAATCTCAGGCCTGATTTTGTAATAAATGCTGCTGCGTATACTAACGTAAGATCTGCGGAGCAAAATATTGCCCTTGCAAGATCAATAAACTTTAAAGGAGTTGAAAATTTAGCAAAAGCTTGCAGGGAATTTTCTACCCCACTATGCCATCTCTCAACAGATTATGTATTCAAAGGAGAGCAAAATAATGATTATATGGAAAATGATTTAACACAGCCAATTAATGTGTATGGATCCTCTAAATTAGAGGGTGAGGAAACTATAAGAAGCTTGCTTAATGATTATCTAATTATAAGAACAAGTTGGGTCTTTGGTAATGGAAAAAATTTTGTTAAGACTATTCTTGAATCAGCAAAGAACAAAAAGGAGCTATCAGTGATCAATGATCAATATGGTGGGCCGACATCCTCTAGAGCGATTGCTCTTTGTATTGGTAAATTAACTGATCAATTTTTTTCAACAAAAAAAATGTTTTGGGGTACATATCATTTTTGCGGTCAGCCTAAAACTAGCTGGTATGATTTTGCTGAAGAGATTTGTATGCAAGCAAAAAAAGCTGGAATAATAGACTTCCAGCCAATTGTTAATTCAATTAATTCTGAGAGTTTTCAAGATCAGGTCAAAAGGCCAAAAAATTCATACTTAAGTTGCAAGAAGATTTATGAAAACTTTGGAATTGAGCAACCTGATTGGAAGATAGAATTAAAAGCATATTTAGATAATTTAATTAGAGCAAAAAACTTAAATTAAATGAGAATACTTATTACAGGTAGATAAGTTTTCTATCATGATTATTTATTTAAATCATAATGAATACCTAGTAGTGAAATTTAATAAATAGAAATATTTAACTGAATGGTTTTTTTAAAAAAATGTATAATTGTCATACACTTCATTTCAGGTAAGGTTTAAAAATGGTTCAAAAAAATATTATTCTTTGGCCCTCTCATGCCCCTGATCAATATATAAAAATAGCAGACTTATTGGTTCAAAATAATCCAAATCTTTCAGTAAAATTATTTTTCTTAAAAAAGCCAAAAGTAAAGATTGCTCATGAATACATAACTTATGAGAGCTTAATAGAGTCCTGTGATATGCATGAGGATGAGTTAGTGAGAACCTCTCCTGTTAATTTTAATGAATTAATCTTGACAGATAGAATCCATAAGAAAAATCAAAATCTTCGATATGTACTTGCAAGATTTATTTTTTCTCTTAAAGAATATCTTCAATCAAATGAAATCGATTCTGTGTTTGGATATGCAGTATCAGATTCAATAACATATGGATGTTATAAATTATGTAAACAATTAAATATCCCATACTACTTTTTAATTGGTTCAAAAATTCAAGATTATTTTTATATTTCATCAAATTTAAATGGATATCCAGAAAGCTCAAATATACAATCACTCTCAATCAAAGAATCTAAGAAGCTCATAAAAGGAATGATAGAAAACCAAGTTTCACCTAAATATGCATCTGACAAGTCAATGCTCGCTAATAAGCCTTTACTTCAATCTTTAAAGTCTATGACATCATTATTGTCTGCAAGGATTTTACAAAAGAATAGATATTTAGATGTTGAAATGAATCTTAAAACCGCTATCTTAAGAAAGCTAAGGCAACAGCTCTCATTTATGGAGCTCAAAAGGCTTTCTGAGAATTTTGAGAATTTAAAGAATAAAAAGTTTATTTATTTTCCATTGCACCTCCACCCAGAAACAGCAACTTTGATTTGGGGGAGATGGATTCATAATCAAGTTGAACTCATTAAGATTATTTCAAGAGTCATGCCTAATGATTGTTATATCTTTGTAAAAGAACATAAAGTAGCCGCTGGCCGACATGATTTGGGCTTTTATCAAAAAATTTCTAATTTACCAAATGTAAAAATTCTAGAAATGAATACTAATTCTTTTAAGATTAGCTCAAGGGCTTCTGCTGTTGCAACAATTTCAGGAACAGCAGGTTTCGAGGCTTTATGTCAAAACAAGAAAGTTTTGTTATTTGGAGATGCCGATTATGCAAATTTACCGAATGTAATTAAGTGTTATGACCTCTCAAAAATTCGTGAAAATGTTTCCCAAGCGCTTTTATCATCTAATTTAGAAAATTCAGATATTTTTGAAAATCATGCTTTTTTTGAATATGTTCAAATGAAGTTAAACTCATCTATTGCTTTTGATGATTATTCTCCAAACTCAGTTGATAGTGACTTGATTTCAAAATTAACAATGTTGTTTGAGGAAAAAATTTTAAATTAAATGAGAATACTTGTTACAGGCGGCGCTGGTTTTATAGGATCTGCATTAATCAGGAAGATTATTGCAGAATCCAATTTCAGTATTTTAAACATTGATAAGCTTACTTATGCCTCCAATATCAATGCCTTAGATGAAGTAAAAGATAGTAAAAATTATCAATTTTTGGAGATGGATATAAATGATCGGGAATCATTAGCAAAGGCTCTTATAGACTTTAAGCCTACCTCAATTATGCATTTAGCTGCTGAATCTCATGTAGATAACTCCATTGAAAATCCAGGAAAATTTGTAGAAACGAATGTTCTAGGAACTGCGACAATGCTAATTGAAAGTCATAACTATTGGAAATTGCTTTCAGAGGAACTGCAAAATAGTTTTAGGTTTTTACACATATCAACTGATGAGGTTTATGGTGATTTAGAAGAAACAGGATACTTTACAGAAAATTCACCATATATGCCTAGCTCCCCATATTCAGCAAGCAAGGCAGGGTCAGATCACCTTGTTAGGGCGTGGCATAGAACCTATAAATTTCCAACGATTATTACTAATTGCTCAAATAATTTTGGTCCTTTCCAACATAAAGAAAAACTTATCCCTAAAACAATAAATTCCATTATGCGTGGCGAATCCATTCCAGTATATGGAGATGGCATGCAAATAAGAGATTGGCTATATGTAGAAGATCATGTAGATGCCTTGATCGAAGTTTTAAAGAATGGAACAGTTGGTGAAACATACAACATAGGTTGTAATAATGAAAAAACTAATATTGAATTGATCAAGGGCATATGCAAAATTATCGACTCATATGATGAATTTCCTATTAAAGGTAAATCAAGTGAAGATTTAATTAAGTTTGTTGATGATAGACCTGGACATGATCGAAGGTATGCTATTGATGCCACTAAAATCAAAAACGAATTGTTATGGCAGCCAAAAAAAAATTTCGAGGCCGGCATAAAAGAAACCATTGATTGGTTTTATGCTAATAACAGAAATTAAAAAAATGAAAATTCCATTCAATTTTCCTGCAGTTTTTCCAGACTCTTATGATGCAATTTATCAATCATTAAAGAGCGGAGATCATTCTGGTAGAGGACCTTATACAAAAAAATGTGAAGATTGGTTTAGAGAGCATAATCCAGAAATTGCTGATGTTGTTCTATCCACCTCGTGTACCCATGCATTAGAAGCATCTGCAATAATGCTAAATTTATCTGGTGATGATGAGGTAATAGTTCCCTCATATACTTTTGTTACATCAGCTTTGTCATTCCTATTGCATGGTGCCAATATTCGTTTTTGCGATATCAGAAAGGATACCTTGAATATTGATGAGACACTTATTGAAGGTTGCATTAATGAGAATACAAAGGCCATCATTGTTGTTCATTACGCTGGGGTAGCATGCGAGATGGATGAGATAATGAAGATAGCAAAAAAATATGGATTATTTGTAATAGAGGATAATGCGCATGGTTTATTCGGTAAATACAAGGGAAGAAATCTAGGCACAATCGGAGATTTTGCAGCTCACAGCTTTCATGAAACTAAAAATATAAGCTGTGGTGAGGGTGGTTCCCTTTTTGTGAGAGATCCTAAGCATATTGAGAGAATTAAAGTAATTTTTGAAAAGGGAACAAATAGATCAAGTTTTTTAAATGGAACTGTGAATAAGTATTCTTGGGTTGATAAAGGTTCAAGTTATGTTTTATCAGATTTGCTGGCATCGTTATTATATATTCAACTCATTAACTCAAATAAAATACAGTCTAAGAGAACGACTCTTTGGCAAAGTTACTTTGAGAATCTTCATCTTTGGGCAAAAAATAAT
>Ga0181606_10005518_pt1 | contig 10408 bp, 8 predicted proteins | sample 041ome_10_FD_132994 | JGI IMG/M metagenome (GOLD analysis project Ga0181606, IMG submission 132994) | Coastal salt marsh microbial communities from the Groves Creek Marsh, Skidaway Island, Georgia - 041412US metaG (megahit assembly) | ecosystem: Environmental > Aquatic > Marine > Intertidal zone...
ATCTTCAAATTTACAATTCTATTTAGAACGCAAAAGTTCTGAAGTCTTATCATTAGAGATGCGTAAAACTTTTACTAACTTTAGAAGTGAGCATATAAACCTGTCTGCACATTTGACCTCAGTTCCGGAACTCAATTTATACACTAAATTCCTTGAAAAAAATCTATTATCTTTACTGCCTTCATTTTGCGTAGAAGAATATAATTATTTTAGATCTTATCTGAAGAATATCCGATCTGACTTCATTATTTCAGATTCTATAGTGTTCTGGGATGCAGTCTCTAGACATATTTTTGCCGATCAAAAATCAAAAGGTTCAAAAAGTTTAGTCTTTCAGCATGGCGGTGGTTTCGATATTGAGTGTTATAACTCCTTTGAAGTTATGGAGCGAGAGTTTTCTGATAAGTTTATACCATGGAGAGATAGTAAGCATATTCCTGGCTTAATCTCTAAAGCCTCATTGATCAAAGCAAACCATCAATATGCTAAAAAAATTTTTAGCCCTTCAGTAGATGTACTCATCATAGGAACAATGTTCAAAGATTTCCATGTCTATAATGTTGGGAATCATCCAGTTTTTAATACGTTAATCACTAAAAGGGTTAAAAATCTTATCAAAGTGTTAAATGAAAATGGTTTTTTAACAAAGTACCGACCTTATGGTTGGAGAGAAGATGAAATTTCTATGGCTGAAGGAATTAGACTTGGAAGAGTTGCCTCAATCTATGAGGAAATTTTACAGGCTAAGCTAGTTATATGTTGTAAACCAACTACCACCGTTAATGACTGCCTCGCGGTAGGGCGGTATCCATTATTATTTTTTGGAGAGGAGCAAACACATGTAACTTTTGCTCGCGGGAGTTTGGATGGTCTAAAAAAAGAAAAATTTTATTTTGATGATCCAAGGGAATGCGCTGAATACATTGCTTCATTAGAAGATGATTTTCCCATTACGCCTACAAATGCGACAAAAAAAATATTTCATAAACTTTTTGGAGAAAATATAGCTACTTCAGATGATATGCTTAGAATTATTCAAGAATTCACAAATAGTAATTAAAACTTCAAGATGCGATAAATTTTCTTTTTTACTAGCATACGAAAATATATTAATAATTTATAATAAGTTCATAAAGTAAATAATTATATGGATTTATGCCTCTTGAGCCTCAAAAATTCTACGTATCCAAAAATTTAGCAATTACTTGTTTTAATAGTTGTTTGAGTGGGAACAATAAAAATCTAATAATAGATCAATAGATATGAAATTCAATCAATTTAGTCTTTTCAGCCCATCAAATGGACAATAAAAGATTTGCTGACAGTAATATTCTCATTACTGGGGCCAGTGGTTATATTGGCAAGGAGTTAAAAATTTTTTTATCTAATAAAAACTTTAATGTTAAATGTTCTTCGGGCGACCTATCAAAAAAAGAAATTTGGGAAGAGAATTTAAGTGCAAATGTTGACTATATTTTTCATTTAGCTGCAACGGAAGGAGAAAATAAGAATTTGGCAATGAATTCAACTTCAGTTCTTAATCTACTAAATGTATGTGTGGATAGGAAGATTAAACCAAAAATTATTTTAGCAAGTTCTACAAATTTATTTGGCGCCACTGATTTAGAAGTTGTCGATGAGACAAGCTCCAGTTTAATCTTATCTGAGTTTTCTGCTCATAAGTTATTAGCAGAAAACTATCTCAAATTATTTTATCAAAAGTATCATATACCCTCTTTAATTCTTAGAATACCCAATGTGTATGGACCCTCGTCTATAAAAAGTAATTTTAATAGATCTACAGTTAACAAGGTAATAAAACTTGCCCTTGAGGGTGCAAAACTAAAACTTTTTAATAATAGAGGTTGTTTAAGAGATTTTTTGTATATCGATGATATTGTTAATGCTTTTTATTTATCTGGCGGTCTCGATAGTAAATATTATAAAGGAAATTTTTATTTATTAGGGTCAAACTCAACCTCTTCAATTGAGGATGTATGGAAGGTAATCCGGAACAAAACAAATAGCAGTGATTTCATAATTGATAACAAAAATATGCTGTCCCCTATGGAATATAGAAGTTTTATTTGTAATAGCTCTAAATTTAGAGATTTATCATCATGGACAGATAAAGTTCCTCTTAACAAAGGCATTGATCTAACTATTGAATATTTACAAAGTGATACAGAAAATATTTGATTATTAGAATTTATGAGAAATGAATAATTATATTTTTTTAGATTAAGTGGATATAATTAATTTGGCTGCTTGCTGCTAATTCATTAAAAGTTGTTAATAAGAATGATTGAAAACATAAAATTTTTTATAAAGAAGCTCATATACTTATTTGTAGTAATACCTGTAAGATTTATATTAATATCAATTAAACAAAATAAAGGTATTCGAGATCAAACAATCCATAGTATTTTATGGAATGAGGCTACTCTTGACTCAGCTGATTATGTTAAACAATTTCTACCTGAAGTTCTCCTTTTTGATAATAAGCAGTGCCTGTGGGACTTCACAATTACAAAAATTGAGGCAATGAGCCCTTGTGATATTTTAGAATTTGGTTGCTTTAAAGCTACCTCTTTAAACTATTTTTCAAAAAGACTGCCAAATAATAAATTTTATGGATTTGACTCTTTTCAAGGGCTTCCAAGCGATTGGTTTGGCCAGCACATACCTAAAGGTACATTTGATCTTAAGATGAACTTACCAAAGGTCTCCAAAAATGTTGAGTTAATTCCTGGATGGTTTGATGAGTCTTTGCCAAAATTTTTTGAAACGAATTTTCATTTAAATGTTTGTTTTTTACATATTGATTCTGATACATATGATTCTGCTCGCATTGTCCTCATGAATGCAAAAAATATTTTGAAGCCTGGAGTCTTGGTTTTGTTTGATGAGTATTTATCATATCCAAATTGGGAAAACGGAGAATTTAAAGCTTGGAAGGAATTTTGCTCACAGAACTCTATACAATATAGATACTTAGGTTTTGCAAATGAGCAAGCGCTAATAGAAATCATTTAAACATCAAGAATATGGCAAATGTTGTAATTGTTACCCAGGCTTATCATCATCTTGAAAAGAGCATCTTATTAAAAGAAAAAGTTTTAAAAGATTCAATAATTTTTAATTTCTATCAAGATAAAGAAAAACTTTCCTCCCTTAAGAAAACTTTTAATCAGGAATATATTAATCATCTTGATAATCCTGAAAATATAAAATTTGATTCCATCAAAAATGTTAAGGTATTTTTATTTTTCTCGTTTTCTCCCCATTTATCTTTTATAAAATTTATTCATCAAATTAGAGATGCTGGCAAGAAGATAGCCTTCATGCAAGATAATCATCAATTTTCAATTCATCAGGGCAGTGTAAATTCAATTATTTTTAAATCAGATTTAATAGTAACAGCCTCAATGAGTGAAAAAAAATATCTTATCGATAATAGATTTCACTCTAAATCCATCATAGTTTCAGAGGGATGGCTTTTTAAAAACGTTTTTCAAAGCTTAAAAAAAATTAAACATTATCAAAATGAAAAAAAAATCTTGATAGTTTTCGCGGCTCCAATTGAAATTACATTAGGTTCAAGCGAAACACTAGAAAAGAGAAAAGCTATTCTTTTGTGGGTCAGAAAAAACTTCCCTAGTTATCAAATAATTATAAAGCTCCATCCTCATGAAAGTAATGATCAATTTATCACTAAAATAAAAGATTTAAAATTGCCTATATCAATACTTTCATCACAAAGCTCTATTAATGAGGCAATTGAGTTAGCTGAAATTATTATTTCCTCAAATGAGTCCCAGGTTCCCTTGGATGTTATCTCACAAAGTATTAATAAAAGATTAATAGTTTATTTTTATCAAAAAGAAAATTTTTTAAAAGAGAAAGCAGTTATATATGATGCTGAATGTATTAATTTAGCTAATTCTAGAATTCAAATTGGTGAGATAGAAGACTCAAATAAAAAGCAAATTAGTGATTTCTACTTAGAGCATAATAAAAATGCTCATACTCTCATTGAAAATCAAATCTGCAATTTAATTGATGATGGCACAAGCTTAGATCCTGATTCAATATTAGAGATATACCTTTGGCTCTTTATTTATGGGCAAAAAAAATTTATTTTAAATTTTCTTAAAACTCAAAAGCCAAAAAAATATAAAAATTTGCAACATTTGTTATTGAACAAAGATTTTAATTTATGGCAACTTAAAGAAGATTTTGCTGAAAACACCTCAAGAGATCCACTCAGCATCATTTTAGTGAGATATTACTTATCTAAAAGTAATATTATAAAGCCCGATCTTGATTGTATTGTTAAGTATTTTTTTAAGGAATCTCTTTTTCAATATTTTTTTAGAGACTTAATTAGATTGAGCAACCTTGTATCTTATGCGATATCAGATTCATATTTTAGTGGTAATTATAAAAACCTAATTTACAACATAGAATATATGTATATTTCAAAATTTAAGCCTTCCCGAATTTTCTTTCTATTATTACGAAAGATTTATGGTCTCAAGATATCTGCTGTAAGATATGTGAGCTTTTATATATCTGATAGAGTTTTAAGAATATAGCAATGAATCCTATTGTTATATCAATTTAATTGATTTTTTGAATATAAGTGACCCTAACACTGAAATAAATTAAGGCGCTTAAAAATGAAAATTTTACAAGGGCTCATTCGACCATGTTACGGTAAAAGGATATAAGGTTACTAAATAATCTAAAAATGATAAAACTAAAAAAAATCCTCAATATTCTTAGTAAAGAACATACCCAGAAATTACCATTTATTATCTTGGCTATGCTGATTGGAGCTGGATTTGAGGTGTTAGGCTTGAGCCTTATAATTCCATTATTGGACGTTATTACAAATATATCGCAAAGTAAATTTGCGGAATTTATCTCCTCCTATTACCCAATGCTTAACAATGAGCAAGTTATTATTTTGACCATAGTTTTATTTGCATTAATTTACATTATCAAAGGCTTCTACCTTGCATTATTAGCGAGGATAATTAGCGACTTTGTATTTGGCGTCAAGGTGAGCATTAATAAACGGTTAATAGAGTATTACATCAAGGCACCTTATGAATTTCACCTTAAAAATAACTCAAGCTCACTAATTCGCAATATCACAATTGAAGCAAGGACATTGGTATTTCATACCCTCATTCCTCTTTTGGTTATAGCAACAGAAAGCCTTGTAATAATAGCATTTATAATTTTCCTGCTTTGGCTAGAACCACAGGGCACTATTATCGTGGCATCTTTATTGCTTTTTACAGGCTTGCTTTTTCAGAGGCTCATTAAAAATTTCATGGAAGAGATTGGAACAACCAGGTTAAATGCGGATGGACTAATAGTTCAGAAAGTGCAAGAGTCCATTGGTGGGATCAAAGACATTAAAGTGCTGTTAAAGGAGGATGTCTTTATTGAGCATTTTTTAAAACATAATCTATTATCCGCTAAAGCAGATTCTCAGCATTATACTTGGTCTCAATTTCCAAGAATGTATCTTGAAACAATTGGTGTGGTTACGCTATCAGCTTTATTGCTCTTCCTTACAATTAACTCTGCTGATTCGGTAAAGACTATTCCAACCTTTGGCCTTTTTGCTCTAGCTGCATTTCGTTTACTACCGTCAGCTAATCGAATTATGATTTCACTTAGCGGTATGAAGTATTCCTCTTCAGTTATTGGCAATATTCATCAACAGCTTAATGAGGCTAAAATGCTTCAGATTCCCTCAACTTATGAATATGAGGCAATGGATTCTATATCATTCACTAAAAGTATCGATATTCAAAATATTTCACATAGCTATAATGACTCAGAAAATAATTCACTTAACGATATTTCTATTTCTATTAAAAAAGGGGAAAGGATAGGAATAATTGGGAAAAGTGGTGCTGGTAAAAGTACTTTTATTGATGTGATTTTAGGGCTTCTAGCCCCAATGTCAGGGACGATCACTGTTGATGGCAAAAGTATTTATAAAAATTTAAATGGTTGGCAGCAGATCATTGGCTATGTGCAACAAGATGTTTTTCTTCTTGATGATAGCATTCTCAAAAATATCGTTTTTGGAGTGCATGAAGAAAATATTGATCATGAGAAATTGAATCAAGTTGTCAAAGAAGCCCAGCTTGATGATATGGTTTGTTCGCTTTCAGAAGGATTGCATACTCAGCTTGGGGAGCGCGGATTGCGACTTTCTGGTGGGCAGAAACAAAGAATTGGTATTGCCCGTGCTCTATATCATAAATCATCTGTACTTGTTTTTGATGAAGCTACAAGTGCGCTTGATACGGAAACTGAAAACGAAATTATGTCAACAATTTCGAATTTAAAGAGTGATCAAACTATTATTATTGTTGCGCATAGGCTATCTACACTTAAATACTGTGATAGGATTGTGGAGCTAAGCAAAGGTTCAATTTCAAAAACTTTGTAGACTGTTGAGATAGAAAAATAATCAAACAACCTAATGAGTGAATGGAAGGAGTTTTAATGCTGTATACAATAGTTTCCATGATCTTGCTTATCTATAAATTTTTGATTATAAAAAAATGTATAATTCATAAAAATTTATAAAAGTTATTTATCAAATAATATGAATAAAGATCAAAAAGTTATTGAAGATTTCGGAAATGAATGGTCTGATTTTACATACGAAAGAAATAAGATTGATGACGAAGAATTAAAAAAAAATTTCTCTCAATACTTTTCAATTTTTCCATGGAAAGATATTCCTAATGATGCAGAAGGTTTTGATATGGGCTGTGGATCTGGTAGGTGGGCTCAATTTGTTGCTCCAAAAGTGGGGTTACTTAATTGCATTGAACCAAGCAAAGCCCTGGATGTTGCTAAGACAAATTTAAAAAAAATAGATAATGTATCTTTTTTTCAGGAGACTAGCGATAGTTCCTCTTTGCCTTCTCAGTCACAAGATTTTGGATATTGCTTAGGTGTTCTTCATCACATCCCAGATACTCAACAAGCTCTTTCAGATTGTGCTCGTTTACTAAAAAAGGGCGCTCCATTCTTGCTTTATCTTTATTATAACTTAGATAATAAGCCTATCTGGTATAGATATATTTGGAAGTTTTCAGATTTTGTAAGAAAAATTATTTCAATTTTACCCAGACCTATTAAGCAAGTATCATGCTTCTTGATTTCAGCTTTGATTTATTTTCCATTTAGTAGATTTGCATTATTTTTTGAGTTTTTAGGATTCAATGTATCAAATTTTTTACTATCTGATTACAGAAAAAAGCCATTTTATCAGATGAGAAATGATGCGCTTGATAGGTTCGGCACACGACTTGAGCAGCGGTTTTCTCGTAATCAGATCGAGGTTATGCTTTTGGAATCTGGATTTGAGAATATAAGCTTTTCGGAAGAAACGCCTTTTTGGACAAGTATATCTTATAAATCTTAATTATATTTCTAAAATAAAAAAAATGAACCAGGATATTAGCGTTGTTATACCTGCATATTTTAATTCATCTGATTTTAAACTGGCCTTTTCCAGTGTATTAAGTCAATCTAAGTGTGCGAAGGAAATTATAGTTATAGATTCATCCAAAGACGATCTAATCCAAAATTATGTTAATAATTTTTCAGATGACCACAAAACTGAGATTATCTACTTTAGATCTAAAGAAAGACTTTTTCCAGGTGCAGCAAGAAATCTTGGAGCATCTCTCGCTAAGTATTGCTGGATTGCATTTCTAGACTCAAAGACTATCCCGACATCTGATTGGTTAAAATCGACGCTAGATAAAGCATTATCTTGTAATGCTGACTTAGTTTTTGGTAAAACAAAATATGAAGCTCGCACTACTTTTCAATTTTTTGTGCTTGCATCGACATATGGATACAATCCTATTATCACCCTTCCAGGAACTTTAATTTCTCGACAGAAATTTTTATTAACTGAGGGATTTAATGAAATTATTAGATCTGGTGAAGATATTGAATGGAGAGCTAGTGCTTCCGCAGTGTGTTTGTCCACTCATTTGGATGATAAGTTTGCACTGAGCTATGCATCGCTTCCAAAAAACTTATATAAAGCTTCTAAAAAATTTTTTACTTATCAGATGCACTCTGCGTTAGTAGATGTTCAGATTAATGCAAAATCTATATTTCTGGCATTATTTTTAATTTTAGTTACCCTCATAGTTCCTAGATGGAATTCACTCTTGCCTGGATGGAACACACACCCTTTATACATACCGGATATCACAAAAATATATATTTTATCTATAACATTTATAATTATGCTCTTATTAATTTTAAATAGATCTTTTTTAGTTTTAGCTTGGAGCTCACCAATCTCTAGGGCATTCAGGTTAGTAGTTTTTATTATTGCTCTAACTGTAGCATTGAGATGGAATCATGTTGTTGCTGGGTTTGTAGAAAGTTCCAGTCTTTATATACCTCATGTAACTAAAATTTTTCTCTTGTTGATCTCCATGAGCGCCTTATACTTCAGGGGTATTTATTTTCCTCTTAAACATAGTTTGATGCCAAAAGATATTTTTCCATTTCAATGGATCGCAATAGGAATAGTGGGTATTTTTCTAGATATAATTAAAGCTCCTGGATATATAATGGGCGCAATCTGGAAAATATTAAAAATTTAGCATTTAAAACTATAGTTTAAATGCTAAATTATGGAGAAAGATATGGAGATTTCAGAAGCTGTAAAAAAACGATCATCAATCCGAGCATTTTTAGATATTCCTGTTGAAAATGATTTGATTAAAGATCTTTTATCTCAGAGTGCAAGATCACCAAGTGGAGGCAATCTTCAGCCATGGAGAATCGCAGTTCTAAATAATCAAAGCATGAATGACTTTTTAGCTTTTCAAACCTCATGGAATAAACCAGAAATTCCTAGCTATGATATTTATCCTTCTGGTTTAAAAGAGCCTTACAGAACCTCAAGATATGAGTTAGGTGAAGATATGTACAAAATATTAGGTATAAAAAGAGATAATAAAACAGAGAGATTAGAACAAGTTATGCGTAACTTTAGATTTTTTAATGCTCCGGCAGCAATTTTTTGCTTTGTGGATAAGCAGATGGGACCGCCTCAATGGTCTGACTTAGGCATGTTTTTGCAAACCTTTATGTTATTAGCTGTTGGCAAAGGATTGGATACTTGCGCTCAAGAGGCATGGTCTATTAAAAATACTAGTGTGAGTGAATTTGTTGGTGTCGATGAAGATGAGATGCTATTTTGTGGTGTGGCAATAGGTTATCGTGACAAAGACGCAAAAATTAATCAACTAAAATCTAAAAGACGACCGCTAGATGAATGGGCTAAATTTTTATAAAAATATGAATGGAGACAGCAAAGTTTTAAAATATATGAACTTAGCACTTTCTCAAGCCATGAAAGCAAATAATGCTAACGAAGTCCCAGTCGGAGCTATCGTGACAAAAGATAATAAGGTTATAGGGCATGGTTTTAATTGTGTAATCCAAAAACAATCAGTTTCAGCTCATGCAGAAATTGAAGCTATAAATTCTGCGAGTAAATTTTTAAATAACTATCGGCTAAATGACTGCGATTTATTTGTGACCCTTGAGCCATGTCATATGTGCGCAAAAGCTATCGTTGATGCAAGAATAAAGGAGCTATATTTTGGGGCATATGAGCCTAAATCTGGTGCAATAGAATCTATTGATAAATTTCTAGTTAATGATCATCTCAATCATAAAGTTATGTTTAGTGGAGGTTACATGCAAGAGGAATGTTCCGATCTGCTAAGAAAATTTTTTCAATCTAAAAGAAAACAGAAAATTCTTTAAAAATTATGTTAACTCCAGCCAAATTGGACAATGGTCTGATGGCTTTTCCATTGCTCTGGCAGAATAATCTATGCCAGTATCAACTATAGCATGCTCTAAATTTTTTGATAATAATATATGATCTATGCGTAAACCTCTTTTAGGGTCATCATCAAACATCCTTGAACGGTAATCAAACCATGAATATATTGATCCCTCTTTAGGATTTTGTTTTCTCCATGAATCTACAAAACCTAAGTCTTTAATTTTATTCCACATTTCTATTTCTTCTGGAAGAAATGCTGTTTTTCCTTCGCGTAACCATCTCTTTGCATTTTGTTCACCTATCCCAATATCTAATTCTGTGGGAGCAACATTAAAATCTCCCATTACAATCAAATTCTCATCAACTTTTTTAAGTTTTTTGATGTGATTTTCTAAATCATCGTAAAACTTTATCTTTTTTGGAAATTTGGTTTCATGCGACCTATTTTCTCCCTGAGGAAAATACCCATTCATGATAGTGATTTTTTTTCTTTTCCATTTAAAAGTAGCTTGTATAAACCTTTTTTGGTCATCC
>Ga0181606_10005522_pt1 | contig 10405 bp, 10 predicted proteins | sample 041ome_10_FD_132994 | JGI IMG/M metagenome (GOLD analysis project Ga0181606, IMG submission 132994) | Coastal salt marsh microbial communities from the Groves Creek Marsh, Skidaway Island, Georgia - 041412US metaG (megahit assembly) | ecosystem: Environmental > Aquatic > Marine > Intertidal...
ATTTACTCATTCCGCACACACAAAAAAACTTTTGTCAGTCGGAGTGCTTCTTCGAGAGAGTTTTTCGACCGCTCCTAGTGACTCAGCTTTTTCACACGAGGACGAAAAAAAAGAGAAAAAATGTTCTCCCTTTTTTTGTCCAAGACGCTTTTTTGATACATCAAAATTCATCAGAAGTGCTGACCTGTGTATTATATATAACACATATTCTCTCCTCCCGTTCTGATTATTATATTATTACGACTTTAAAAACAGATGATGACGTTCACGAACCCGCCGGCACCTGCGATCGCGTCCGGAGGAGGAGGAGGCAAAGGAGGAGGCGTTTTTAACGACCGGGGTGGGGAAAATTCATCCGACGATCAAAACCAACAACAGAATTCAAACAGCAAAGACGACGACAGTAAAAAAAGCAACAACTCTGATACGATTAACACCACCACGAACAATAAAGGAGGAGGATTTCACCACTTGGACGCGAGGAATATGGACGAGCGACCGATTCCGACGATTGGCGCCACGCACGCGCAACAGCAGTTGGATCAAGAGAGGGCGACGACGACGGCGTTTTTATCCGTCCACGATTTAGTGCACTTTGCAATCACGACGTCGAGCACGCGTTCGGCGACGTTGAGAGAGATTTACGAGACGTGCGAGAAACACGGACGGATCGCGCACAAGCATAATCGAAAGTCGAGAGTGATTACGTCAAACGGACACTGGAAGTCGCAAGTGAGACACGCTTTGTATACGAGCAAAAGGTTTACGAGGAACGATGCAAAAGGCGTGCAAGGCGATCGATGGCGAGTCATTCCGCAGTTTGCTAATGAACCAGTCCATACGGTTGTCGTTGACGATGCCGGAGATAGCGAGACGAACGGCATAGCGACGACGACGATAGCGAGCAATAACAACAACAACGGAACAATAGGAAGTAACGGGGGACTTCATAACAACAATAACAACAACACTAGTAGTAAAGCAAAGGCATCAGTAGGAGCATCGAAGAAACCACCGAAAGCGACCACAGGCGTGGCGACGAACAGAAAAACGACGAAAAAGAATCCGACAAAGGCACAAATAGCGGCTGCGGCGAAGAAGAACGCGGCGGAGAATAAGAGCATATCGTCCGATTTGCTTCACGACGCCCACGTGGCTGGGTTCCAAAACGAGCAACAAGGAGGAGGAGGAAAGAGTAACGGAACCCAGGATATCTTCTCACCGTCGACAGGGACAAAGCGATCGTTAGGTCAAATTATGGACGAGGATTTATCCTCGTTTGATATGGAGGCGGTGGGTAGAAGGTTTATGCGCTTTACGCCAGACCCGTCTCTGAACGACCAGACGGCGAACATGAACGGCGCCATCGGCGGCGAGGTGATGCATCAACACCCGTACGACCAAAACCCGAAAGTAAACGGGCACATGGTCAGGCCGTTGAGTCCAGTAGCTAGACAATCGATTCCGATATCTGGACCGAATGAGTTGCGACATTTGAAGGCGAAACCTCGAGATTTACTTAGAAATCGAAGGAAATCGAGTTCGGCGAGCGTCGGACAAGCGCCGTGTTCGCCGGACGCCATCGATAAACTCAACGAGTACTTCCCGAAAGAGAGTGAAATGGCGACTATGTTTTCATTCTTCTAATCGTCGTTCGCGGTTTAGACGGAAGAGTTCGGAAAACAAAACAACTATTCTTTCGTGCGTTACCACACATCATCATAATGATCAACGTTATAGAAACACCGCACGCGGCAAAAACGCATATATAAAAAATGCACACTTCTATTTATCTCGTGAACGAACAATGTTTGTTGTAATGCTAACTAAAAACGTACATTAATATTAGGTTTACCTTTTTGGGGTACAGTATATAATAAAATTATGCACTTCTCTTCTTCTTATGTACGGGTCATAGCCGGTATTCTAGAAAATCTTTCAACTACGCTTTTGTATGAAAACAACTAAGGAAAGTATGTACGGCATCATAACTACTGCGAACCTCCAAGGGAAACGCTCTCGACTGCGGCTAATAAGAGTTCCCTCGGTGTCATTTTGTCGTCTTCCGACATTGATCCAGTTTCTCTCCACGATTTTGCGCCTCCTTTCTTGTCTCTCCACTCCTTTGCGACTCTCGCGAGACGCATAAACCGTTCTTCCTCGGAATCTTCCAACTCCAACTGGTACTTACGAATGCTCTTCGCCTTTTCGCGTTCCACTTCCGAGGGAGTGCTCGTGTGATTGTCGTACCGCGTTTTCAGCACGTGTTTTCTTCTCAATCCTTCCAGTTGCGCGTTTAACGTGTCGTGCGCGGCATTCGTGGACGATTTCGACGCGTCTGGACCTCCAAACGCTTTGAAATTTATTCGCTTCTCCTTTGCCTCGGCTTCTATCTTCAACCTTTCCTTCTCCGCCTCTTGTACTTTTTGAAAGTTTTCCATCGGCGACGATTGTTTACTTATCGGTTTAATCACTCGTTTTTTCTTCTTATTCGCTCGCGACGGAAACAGATTACCTTCACCTCCCGCTCCTGCTTTTGCGGTATTTGATGCCATCGCCGCGGGATCGAATTCTTCTTTCATCTTTGCCATCCGTTTCATCTCTTCCACCCTCCTAAACGCCTCTTCTCTTTTCCTCTGCGACTTTGCGTTTACGTTTCGATCCAACGCCTTCTCCTTGTCGTATTTCACCTTCCATCTCCAATCGTGTTCTTCCCACTCCTCGTCCTTGCTCATTTCCTTGGTCAGAGCCTCGTTATCCGGGCTCGCGATTTCCAACCGTAGCGTCCGATAGGCTTTTTGCACCTCTTGAAACGCCTCGGCGGACGCCGACTTCCCGCCCGTGTCCGGATGCGTTCTCAAAGCGTGTCGTCTGTACGCTCGTTTCAATTTTCGTTCGTCTTTTGCTTCCGCCAGGGACAGACCTAACACTCTCGCCGCTTTTGAATTCCCATCGCTCGTTCGTATTTCGTTCTTTATTATTGTTACTCTTTTTCTTCTTCCTCTCGTTCTTCTTCTCGATGATGATGAAACTGATGAAACTGAAACTCCAAACGTCGTCGTCCTTTGGCCACGTCCTGATGGTGGGAACTTCCCCAACGAACATTTTCCTAAAAATCCTCCTCCTCCTTTCGAAGAAGAAGAAGAACAACACGCAAAGGCGGTGTTGGTCGTCGCGCTCGTTCTGCCCAAAGTAGCAGCGCACGTAAAAGCAGCGGCGGCACCACCGACAACAACAGAGACCATCGTTTTCAAAGCACTCCTCTCCTTTCTACACTACTCTACTAAGGAGAACCAAAAATGATGTTAATGAGAGTAAAGTGAACGAGGGCAAAAAGTTTTTAAAAAGGAAAAAAAAAAGGAAAATCCGCCGAAAAAAACAGAACGAGGAGGAGAGGCGAAAAAAGACAAAACTTCTCTCTTTGTTTGTCTTGCTGCTGCTCTAAAAAAACAGACAAACGAAGAGGAGACAAAAAAAAAAGCACACAAAAGCTTCTTCTTCACAAGAAAGAAAAAAAGGACGAGAAAACAAAAAAATCACATCATGTCGGCGGATGAATTGAAGCAGAAAGGCAACGAGGCGTTCAAGCGGAACGAGTTTAAACTCGCGTGCGAGATATTCACGGAGGCGATTGAGTTGGACGCGACCAATCACGTCTTGTATTCCAACCGAAGCGCGGCCAGGGTAATACTTATTATTATGTGTATTTTTTGTGCATACAGTTGTGTACATTTTCGAAGCGTTTTTCGATCGTCTTCATCTGTTTGAGAAGATGAGATTACTTTTTCTCGTCAGAAAAGAATGAAGAAGTGGGGTTGTTTTCGCGCGACCACCGAACGCTTTTTGTCGTTGCTCTCGCGCTCGTTCTCGTCCTCGCTCACCATCAAAATCGCGTTTGTTTTTGTTCTCGTTCGCAACAATAAAACGCGCACGAAAGATGGATTGATGAGATGACGAAAGAAAAGACGAAGAGGCGGCTGCCCCCAAAAAATGCTCTTCTTTTTGGTCGAAGTTTGACCGCCGCGAAAGATCTCATCATCATCATCACGAATACTAACACGCTTTTTAAACACACACACAACACAAACAAAACAAACAGGCTGGAAACAACGAGTTCGACTTGGCGCTCTCGGACGCGGAGAAAGTGATTGAATTGAAACCGGATTTCGTGAAAGGCTACGGTCGCAAAGGCGCGGCGTTGTTCGGGAAAGGCGAGTTTGAGTTGGCCAAGAAAGCGTACGAGGACGGGTTGAAAGTGGACGCGGCGAACGATACGTGTAAAGACGGAATAAAAGAGTGCGAGCAGAAGTTATCCGGCGACGACGAGGAGTCGAAAGAGTTTACGAAGATGTTCTCGGATCCGCAGTTGTTGGGGAAGTTGGCGACGAATCCGAAAACCAGAGCGTATTTGCAACAGCCGGATTTTATGAAGATGTTCGCGGAGATTCAGAAAGATTCCAACGCGTTACAAAAGCACATGAACGATCCAAGAGTGATGGATTTGTTGTCTGTAGCTTTAGGGGTGAACGTCATGGGTGGGGAGGACTTCCAAAACCAAAACCAAGCGCCGCCGGCGCAGCAGCAGCAACAACAAACTCGAGCTCCGGAACCCGCAAAACCGAAGACGACGAAAACACCCGAAGAGATTAAAAAAGAAGAAGAAGCAAAGTTACCGGAGAATAAGAGGAAAGCGTTGAAGTTGAAGGAAGAAGGGAACGCGTTTTATAAAAAAAGAGAGTTTGACGACGCGGTGAAGAAGTACGAAGAGGCCATCGAGAGCGATCCGACTGATCCGACGTACATCAACAATCGCGCGGCGGTTAGATTCGAACAAGGTGAATTCGATAAATGCATAGAAGATTGCGAAAAGAGCATCGAAGTTGGCCGAGAAAATCGTTCGGATTACCGAATCATCGCGAAAGCGATGGCGAGAAAAGCTTCGGCGTACGAAAAGATGGACAACTTGACGGGAGCCATCGAGTGGTACCAACGATCGCTCACCGAACACCGAGAAGCGTCGACGCTAAACAAATTAAACAGCTGCGAGAAGAAATTGAAAGACAAAGAAACTCAAGAGTATTTGAACCCAGAGTTGGGAGAGAAAGCCAGAGACGAAGGTAACGAGTTGTTTAAAAACCAAGACTTTCCAAACGCCGTCGCGAAATACACCGAGGCGATTAAAAGAAACCCTAACGATCACAAGTCGTACTCCAACCGATCCGCGTGTTACACGAAACTAGCCGCTTTTAACGAAGCTTTGAAAGACGCGGAGAAGTGCATCGAGATCGATCCGACATTCGTCAAAGGGTATTCGAGAAAAGGACACGTCGAGTTCTTCACGAAACAGTACGACAAAGCTTTAGAAACCTACCAAGCGGGGTTAAACATCGACCCAGCGAACGAAGAGTTGAAAGACGGCGCTCGACGATGTGTCATGGAACAAAACAAAGCCGCGAGTGGCATGTTAACCGAGGAGGAGTTGAAAGCGAGACAAGAAAGCGCGATGAAAGATCCGGAAATTCAAAATATCTTAGCCGATCCGGTCATGAATCAAGTCTTGCGCGATATGAGCGAAAACCCGAAAGCGGCGATGGAACACCAAAAGAATCCGATGATCATGGCGAAAGTGAGAAAGTTAATCAACGCCGGGATCGTCCAAACGCGTTAAGAGGAAGAGTACAATAATGCGAAATAATAGAACCGCTCGTGCAACAATAAAATAAAGATACAAAATATACTTGAAATGTCTGTGTGTGCATGTATTCATTCGCTTCAAAAAATATTACAAACGCGCTCAAATCATCTTTAACTACTGACTGAACGATAATCTTGTTACGACGCATATTTCCTATTCTCTCTCTTTCTCTCTCTTCTCATGTACACTTTTTGTAATAATATTTAAAAAGAATTCTTATTGTTTTACGGGGGTTTGTACTCGTTGCTTTTTACAAGAGCAACTGACCGTACCCTTTCGCCTCTTCGTTCAACGCGTACGAAAACTTACCACCGCCGCCTTTCAACAAGAACTCGACCGTTCTCTTCTCCACGGCTTTCATCTTCGCGTCTTCCGGATAAATGGCTTTAAAATCACCGGCGGTAATCGTCGAGTTCTTTTCCATCAATTCGTCGAATTTTAACAAAGCGACGTTGTCGTACTTCACTTTCTCTACGGTTCTATACGCCCCAGTGGACGGAGCTTTTTTAGTCTTCGTCGCGGCTTTCTTTTTCGTCGTCGTCGGTTTTGTCGTCGTCGTTGCTACTATCTTTTCTTCTTCTTTCTTTCCTTCTGCTTCTTCGCGAGCGAATTCCACCACGTTCGATTGCACCATCGTCGAAGCGTTCCCGTCCGCGACGTTCACCTCCATGTCCTCGTTCTTCCCGAAAGTACTCTTCACTTCCACCGCGTTCGTTCCAACTTCTTGCATAAACGTCTCCTCCACTTTCCTGTTCGTGCCTTTTTCCCAGAACGTCTCTCCCGATCGCTTCTCCACGACCAATTTGAACTCAAACTCTTTTCGCTCGATGGGTAAATTCCCTCGCCACACGTTCCCTTCCGTCCAGGAGAGTTTAAACCCATCCTCGGCTTTCCATTTCCCGAGTAACGGCGTCGATCCGACGATCACTAGCGTTTCTCCCACTTTCAGTTCCGCGTGAAATTGGCATCGTAAGGCCACCAACTGTTGAGAAGAAGAGGAAGAAAGTTGTGAATCATCGACTTCGTTTCCATTGATCATTTCCGCTTGACTCCCTACCGTCATCGCGTGTGTTCTCATCGTCGTATTCTTGGTATTCAGACAAGATCTGAGAGATCTTCTTGATCGGACCGTGGATTTAGACGAAATACATTTCGGTGCGTTGAATCGCGCGTGAATGAGAGAAGATGCGCTCATTTTCACTAACGTTTGATCTGTTTCTGTGTATCTGAATTGCGCGTAATGAGGAAGGAGTCCAATTTAATATCTTTTCTTTCGTTCAACGGGGGCCACGAGAATTTTGTTTAGGGTTACAAAATTTTTTTTCGGTTACAAGAGGAGAGAGTGGGTGTATTCTTTTCTCAAATACGATGAGTGTTCTTAAAAAATTCTAATGACTAAAAAAGCAGAGAGGAGGTCCCCTCGTCGTCGTCTGAATCGTCGTCGTCTGAATCGTCGTCGTCAGAAGAAGAAGAAGAAGAAGAAACAATAACTTTTCCGAGTTTCTTCTCCACCCAACCGTCGTACGCCGTCTGGACTCTTTTCGCGGCGCCGTCTCTCGCGAAATCGATGGAGGCGGCGATGGAGGCTTCGCCGATGTTGGTAAAACCCGGGATGGCGTTGACGAAAGACGGGAGTAACGCGGCGATGGTGACGTCCACGTCCGCGACGACGATTGGAGTGACGTATTTAGTATTATTTTTGTTGTTTTTCTTTTCTTCTTTTCCTTCGTCCTCCGCAAAGTCTCGGTCGACTCTCAACTGGCAAAAAATGTTCGCGAAGACCGAGACGTCGTTCACCCACCCGCACTCCTCCGCGTCTTCGTCCGCGCAGAGCATCAAATCAAACCCTCGAAAAGCCTGTTTCCCGAACTCTGTCTCGTCTGGCAAAATCTCCAACGTAAACGCCGGAGAGAGCTCCCAAAACGCAATCTTTTTCTTCGACGCGACGAAGACTTTCCACTCGTCCTCGGACAACCTTTCGTTTCGATCGAACACCACGCCCAGGGATTCGTTCGGGTCTTTCAGCCAGTGTTCGATGGAGGCTTTGTTTTCTAACGCTTCTTTTCTTTCTTTCACGGGAACTCGCATCGTTTTCTTCGCTCGGAACACTTTGTGATCCGGCGGGAACTTTGACGTTTCTCCTCCTCCTTTTCCTTCCTTTTCTTCTCGTCCACTCGTGCTCGGTTGTGCCTTCGATAAAGAGAGCTCTTTTTCTTTTCCGTTGGTTTCCTTTGCCGTTTTCGATGAAGAGGAGGAGAGCGAAGAGCACGTTTTATTGGTATCATTACTCCTCCTCGTCGCCGTTTTTGTTGTTGTTGTTGTTCTTCTTCTTCTTCTTCTTCTTCTTCCACTCGTCGTCTTGAATCTCGTTTCCGTCGTCGTCGTCGTCATCATCCCGTCGCCTTTTGGAGGAAAACAAGAACAACACAAGCTCGTGGTCTTCCTCCTCGACGACGACGAACGCATCGACGATGAGAAGGGTGGTGGTAAAAAAGACGAAGACGAAGAAGGCGCCAACATCTCGTCTCAAAGTCCTCGTCCTCGAATAAAACTGATGAGTAGTAAAGGAGTAGTAGTAGTATTCGCTCGCGCGCGCGTACGAAGAATGAGAGGAAGAAAAAGCGTCCTTTCACGTCACCAAAACTGTTTGTGACCAAAATTTAGGGTTAATTTGAGATTAGGGTTTAGGCTTCACAAAAAATCAGTCCTCGATTACATCACGAGAGGAGAGTCACTTTTTGTATCAAAAGCACAAACGCGTTTTACAGAACAAAACGCTCTCTCTTTCTTTTTAAATTAGTAGTAGTGTTACTCGTATTACTCGTATTGGTGAAATTATTATACATATAAAGAAGAATATAATAATAATGCCTCGATTACCGTCGAACTTTGTATCCAAGAAGAAGAAGAAGAAGAAAAATGGAAGCGATGATGATGACGACGAGAAGAAGACTACCAATTCGGAAGACGAAGAGGAAGACGAAGACGGAGGGTACACGGTGGTCGGGGAAGACGTGACGGACTCGTCCGCCTCGGAAGGAGAAGAAGAAGAAGAAGACGCGATGATGATGGCGGGAGGAGAAGGAGCGCAACAAAAGCCGACAAAGACGCAACAACAAAAGCAGCTCGAAAGACCGAAAGTGTGGCGGCCGCCGGAAAACTCCCAAGAAGGGGCTTCAGACGAGATGGAATACGACGCCACGGCGTACGATTGCTTGCACGCGTTTTCGCACGAGTGGCCGAGCTTATCGTTTGATATCTTGAGAGACGATATGGGAGACGCGCGCTCGAAGTTCCCGCACGCGTTTTTTATGGTTTCCGGGACGCAAGCAGATCAGGCGAGTAAGAACGCGTTGTCGATATCCAGGGTGGGGAGGTTGAAGAAAACGGGAGGAGGGACGAAGACTAGCAGTAGAAATAATAATAACAATAGAGAAGAGAAGAAGAAAAAGAAGATGAATAGCAACATTGATAATAATTCGGACGATTCAGATGAGGACGACGATTCAGATGAGGACGATGATTCGGATTCGGAGACGGACGATTTCGACGCGTCCAACCCGTCGAAATCGGGGAAACCGACTTTACACGTCTCGTCGATTTCTCACCCGGGTGGGATTAATCGAGTCCGTTTAATGCCACAAAATGCGGCAATTTGTGCCACTTGGTCGGATTCCGGGCACGTGTTAGCCTGGGATATCTCCACAGCGTTTCGCTCGTTGCAAAACTCCGTGGAGGACCAGAAGAATCAAAACGTGGTGAACGAGAAGAAGATGAAAATCGCGCCGAAGAAAGTGCACTCGAAGCACAAAGAGGAAGGGTACGCGTTAGACTGGAGTTCAGTGTCTGCTGGACGATTAGCGTCTGGCGATAATACCGGATCAATTCACGTGTGGGAACCGACGGATGCGAACGTCACGGATTGGAACATAGATTGCGGATACGCGGACGGCCACGACGGGAAATCCGTCGAGGATATTCAATGGAGTCCATCCGAAGCGACCGTGTTTGCCTCGTGCGGTGGGGACGGCGGGATTTCCGTCTGGGATACTCGACAGAAACCGAAACCTGCGATTCGAGTCAAAGCGGCAGAAAACTGCGATATAAACGTCATGTCTTGGAACCGATTAGCGAACTGCATGATTGCCACCGGCTTGGACGACGGAGGATTGAAGATTTGGGATTTACGCCATTTCGATCCGAAAGGGAAAACGAACCCAAAACCAGTCGCGCAATTCACGTTCCATCGAGGACACGTCTCCTCCGTCGATTGGTCTCCATTCGATAGCGCCATGCTCCTCTCCGCGGCGAGTGATAACACCGTCTGCGTGTGGGATTTAGCCGTCGAACGCGACGCCGAAGAGGAAGCGCAAGCCATGGCGGAGAACGAATCCAACGCCGAGATCCCGGACGATTTACCGCCGCAACTCATGTTCGTCCATCAAGGCATCACCGATCCAAAAGAGGCGAAGTTTCACTCCCAAATTCCTGGTTTAATCGTTTCCACCGCTTTGGATGGGTTTCACGCGTTCAAGCCGTTCAACGTCGGCCCGGAAACGTAATATAATAATACTACTAATGTTCACATTTTTTACGCAAACTACTCGCCACACGCCAAAAAGCCGCCACACGCTCAAGATCTCCTCCTATTCGTACTCTTTTATATCATCTCATCGATACATAAACATAAAAAATGAGTAACAAAATAAC
>Ga0181606_10005528_pt1 | contig 10396 bp, 9 predicted proteins | sample 041ome_10_FD_132994 | JGI IMG/M metagenome (GOLD analysis project Ga0181606, IMG submission 132994) | Coastal salt marsh microbial communities from the Groves Creek Marsh, Skidaway Island, Georgia - 041412US metaG (megahit assembly) | ecosystem: Environmental > Aquatic > Marine > Intertidal zone...
AAACGGATCTATGTTAAATCCACTTGCGTTTAAACAGTTAAAAAAGAACGCATTAGTGATCATTTTATGTCCTAGGCAGCGGAATGTTTGGTGGTATTTTGCAAGTTAATCTGAGATCTAGACTGTTCTTGGGAGTGACTTCGAACCACTTTGACGACACCCTAAAAAAAACCCCAAAAACATTGCGCTTTTGAGGTTAAATAGTGGAGTCGGAGGGAATCGAACATTTATCGGAAATATTGTCATATATAGGGAAATGTTGTATTGATGGGATCAATTTACCACTATTTTCCTATATTTACTCATATATTTCGACCCACACCTCGACCCACATGAGTTTTTTTCTTGATCATCCAAACAGAACAATTGCAACAATTAGGCTTGAAGTTTATATTCCAAACGAAAGATCGCGTTTTAAGTACAGCACAGGCAGGTCAGTCAAAACTGTCTACTGGGACAAAAAGACCAGGAGACTCAAAACAATGAGGGGAGCTCAAGGTGATCGCAATCGAAAGCTAAATATCATCCTGAATGAATATGAGTTCGCAGTTGAAAGGATTCGGGATTTTTATGGATCAGCACTCACCAAAGACAGACTGAAAGCTAAGCTGGATGAGTATTTTCATGTCCAGGAGAAAAAATCTGAGACTGTCCTGGAGTTGTTTGATGAGTATCTCAAGGAGATTAAAGACGTTGGAACTCTCACAAAAGCAACACAAACAAAATACAGGCAATCTAGGGACAAATTCAAAGCATTTCAGGGGAGAGTCAACTCAAACTCAAAGACATGACAGACACTGTTCTCTGGGCTTTTGTGGCATACATGAGGGATGTTTACAAAAACACCGACAACTCACTTTCTAGGAATCTGACTTTTTTCAAAACCTTTCTCAATTGGAACATAAAAAAGGGGAGGGCTGTCCAAGATGATTTTAAACACGTCACAGTCAAAAAGAGGGACACAGATGACATTGCACTGACACAGGAGGAGATCAAGATCCTGGAAACAATAAAATTAGATCACAGGCTGGATTTATATCGAGATATGTTTTTGATCGGTGTGAACTCTGGACAAAGGTTTTCAGACTATTCTGTTTTTGAAAAAGCTGATGTCAGTAATGGAATGATCATTAAGAGAGCTGAAAAGACTGAGACAAATTCATACATCCCACTCCATCCAAAACTGGAAAGGCTCCTGGATAAGTATGACTGGCAATTAAGAACAATTTCATCACAGAAATTCAACAAGGCAATTCAACAGATCTGCAAAAAAGCAGGGTTTGATGATGAGGTAAAAAAGACAAAATACCTAGGGTCAAAAAAAATGATCGAGCGATTCCAACGCTGGGAGATTGTCACATCACACACAGCCAGACGAACTTTCATCACGCTATCCTCAACAAAAGGAATGCCCGATCATATCATAATGTCAATTACTGGGATTCGAGACCCAAAGACATTGCAGAAATACAAGAAAATTAATCTTGAGACTGTGATGAGCCAGGCTCAGAAAGTTTTTCTTTGATTACTTTCATTAATTCATAACACTCTTTCGCAAATTCAACTGATTTCCAGTATGCATTAGACATCTCCTTTGCTTGTTTGGCGATTTTATCTGCTCTCTCTCTCTCCATTAAAAGACACAATCTCTGAAATTCTCTCAGCCTATAAATTGTAAATCACAATACTATTTGACGCTTTCCGATGATATTTAAAATTCAATTATTACAATAATTATTGTAATAAACGAAAATAAAATTTTTAAAATACTTATAATTAGATATTTACAAATTAAAAAAATTAATAACGTGATTCGTTTTAGTAAATATTTTATTGCAATAACAATAAGTATTATAACAATATATATCTATAATTGTTGTGATACTTTGTTATATGAAATGGTATGTAATGAAATCTAAATTCAAAAATGAATTCAATGCTAAAGAGTTCTTTAAAGGTATGGGTATAGATTCTTATGTGCCCTATTTTTATCATAAAAATGGTAAATCAACTAAGAAAAAAATTGCTATACCAGGTTATGTATTTGTGTCATTAAAAAAATTTGAATACAAATTGTTAAATATTAACCCTTTTGTTGGAGATGTTTTGAGAGATCATAGTGGGGTTATAGTTATTTCTGATCAAGAAATATCTGTTATGAAAAAGCATTTAACTTCATCTTATGAACACTCTGATTTCGATGATTTTAAAATTGGAGATAATATCGAAATTACCCATGGGCACTTTAATGGCCATAAGGGCCAACTTGTTGAGAAACGCAATAATAAAGTAATAATTAACCTTAACTCATTATCAATACAGCTAGTCATCAGAATTGATTAATGTATTACACTTTTTGATATACGTAATGGACTTGGGCCAAGAAGCGAAGCTATGGAATACTCCAAAAATATTTATACCAACCATCATATATTAATATTTTTCCTTTTAATCTATACTCATCAATTTTATTTTCGGCCATTTCTATTTTTAATATATTTGATAACTTTCTGTCTTTAAAAAATTTAGAATTTAATTTTTTGATAATTTTTAACATTTCCTCTTTTTTGTTGCTATCAGAATATTCTTTAAATATTTTCAATTCAATAAAATCTTTGATATTCAGTTCTTTATCCTCAATGAATTTTCTTAAAAGTAAATTCTCTTTTTTTGTCAGAACGATTATCGAATCACTGTATGTCACATAATGTTCTTGTAGAAATATATCAACATATTTGCTTTTCTTGAAGTAATCTATAATGTAAATTACTCTTAATGTAATCAAGAACAGAACACCAAAAAACACGACTAAAAAATTATTAATCTCTTTCTCTTCAACGAATAATTTATTTTTTTCGATGAATGAATTCTTAAAATCTTTAATAGACATAGCATTCATTCTTAAAATATCATTATCTGTTGAGATATAAAAAATACTGTCTGTGTGAATTATTGGATTTGATTCTAAAAAATGTGGTTTTATGTGTGATTTTTTTATGGCTTTTGAAAAATAATTTTCTTTTATATTTACAACTAACCATTGTAAACCTTTAAGTTCAATATAATAGTTTACATTGTCTATAGTAATATGTTTTACGGGTCTCGTTCTTCTGATAAACTTTGAGCTAAGTGTTCCTAATTTTTTACTTTCGAGTGTATTTAGGTTGATTAAGTGAACATCATCTAACAACCGATCATTTTCGTTCTCACCTGCTGCTATAAATAAGTCATTACCGTCAACTTGGAAATATGGTTTTGATCTTCCAGATGGCATATTTTGATTAGAGTGACGCATAATAAACCATTCATTATCTTTCCAACTATAACGAGTGAAATAATCATGATATTTCCAAAATCCATATCCTCCATAAGAGATAATATTTTGATCATGTTTAAATATTGAATTACCAAAATTGTTTTTAAAAGAACTACTATTATCAATTCTAGTTATAGAATCTTTAGTTATGTCAAATACTCTTCCTAGTCCATTTTCAACAGCGAGATGTTTATTATTTAATTCGATTAAATTAAAGCCTAGGTGACTAATGTTATTGTTTTGATTTGACTTATGTCGATACTTACTAATTTCACCTTCTTTATATTCCCATACTGAATCCTCGCATACTAATATTATATTCTTCTCATCAGAAATTATGAATTGTACTCTATCATTTTCAATATCTAAAACTTTAGAGGTGAAATCTTGTGCAGAAATAAAAGTTGAGTTGATTAAGAAAAGTATAATAAGACCTTTTTCTTTTAAGTTCATTGATGTTTAATCTATACCTTAAAGGTATGAAAAAAATAACTCCAGTTTTTTTAATATTTTTTTTAATTTATGGCAACTCTCATGCTAACACAAAACTTGATAGTTCTAAAATTCAAAAAACTTTTTTCGTAGAGATTGATTTTTCTATAAATGATTATGTTTTAATTCCATATCTATTTAGTTATGCAGTATTAACAAATAAAGGGTATTTTACTGGTGAAGGTGAATTTAAAAAATATAATTCACCATTACCTATAGAATTAAATAGTATTGATTTCAAAGCATTAAGATCGACTAAACTTGCAGATGTCACATATTTACTCTATCCTGGGGGAGGAATGTTATTTAGTTTTAAAGATGGCGTTATAAAACGTATTGATGCATCTTTTGCTCAAAGAAATTATTTTGGTGCTAGTTTTTTTACTCATCAAGAAGGCATCTATCTACTTGGAGGCTATGGTTTTTGGACATCTAAAAATGATTTATTAAAGTATAATTTCAAACAAAAACAATGGAATAAAATAACTACCTATGGAGACAAGCCAAAATACGGGATACTAGATATATGTTTAGTCAAAACTGAAAATATGATTTATACTATTGGTGGAAATAGGGTAGAAACAAATACTCAGAAAAAACAAAATATTGATAAAATTTACTCGTTAAATTTAACCACTTATGAGTGGAGTCAGAATTTTTCAATACCTACAGATGAGGTTAAATACATTAACTCAAATAGAGAATTTGGAGTTCAAATTGATTATCAATGGGTCATTTTCCCTGGTGTAGAGGGTAGTCAAGAATATTTATATATTGATCCAATTAATGGGTTAATTAGGAAAACTCAGAGTAATGATGTTTTCTTGTCAAACACAATGCCATTATTTTCTAACGGTTATTTTATTTCAACCCAACCAGACCAATCAAAATCAAGTAAAAATAAATTATATAATTACCCATATACAAATAAAGGGTATGATACTGAATATTCCTTGAGCTATATTGCATTGATTGAAACCAAAAATTTTATTTTTTTATTAATATTTTTTCTTTTCATCTGGATTTTATTTTTTAAGACTAAATCATTCCAGTTACATAGCAACTCGATTTCTAGAGGTAGAATTATTGTAGAATTAGATGATGCTGAACTTTATTTTCTATCCAAATTAGCAAAATATGGTTCTATTTTGAATAGTGATTTAGTTCATTATTTTAATGAGGAAGGAAAAACTCAAGATCTTTTTGTGAAAAGGAAAAATTCAATGGTAAATGATCTAGATAGAAAACTCAATATTCATTTTAAGAAATCTTTCTTTTTTAAAACAAAAGATGCTTCAGATAAAAGACAATCTATCTATCAAATTGCTCCAAGGATTGTCATCCAAAAATAAGTTAATGTATAAAAACTTTAAACGCTTTTTTGATATTATTTTTTCAATTTTTGGAATTATAATAACAGGACCAATTATGCTTTTTTCAATCTGCTTTCTCTATCTGACAGGTGAAAAGAAACCAATTTTTAATCAACTAAGGGTTGGGAAAAACAAGCAGCTATTCAGATTATACAAGTTAAGAACTATGAATGAAAATGGAGCCAATAATTCAGGTCCAATAACATTACACAATGATGATAGGATTACATTTTTTGGAAAATTTTTAAGATGGTCAAAGATTGATGAGTTTCCACAGTTTTTTAATATTTTAAATGGAGATTTATCTTTTGTGGGTCCCCGACCTTTAATGCCTGAAACATTTTACAAACACAAAAAAAGTACCCAGAGAAAAATTACTACAATACGGCCCGGTATATCTGGAATAGGGTCAATTATTTTTAGAAATGAATCATTCATTTTAAAGACAGTAAATAAAGATAAACAGGAGCTTTTATACATCAATAACATTCTCCCTTATAAAGGTGAGCTTGAAGAGTGGTACATTGAAAATAGATCTTTTATTATGGATTTAAAACTGCTGATTTTTTCTTGTCTTGTTGTAGTTTACTCACGCGTAAAAGGGCTTAATTCTTTTTTTAAGGGATTACCTATTTCTAAGAATTTAGAAACAGATTTAAATTCTTAATTCTAAGTTTTAATCTTCAATTAAGTCATTGAGATTTTAATTTTCAGCTAGTGCTCCCAGGTAAAATTTAAACCCTCAATTACCATTAGATAACCGCAGACCATTGAATATATTTCTCACTTAAATTTTTGATATTTTAAGTATTGTAGGATCTAACAACGATTATTCCACACAAATTTTAAAGCAAACTCAACATGATTTTAATTAAAAAAACACCTTTTGCGTTTTTATTTATTCTTTTATTTATTGCGACTGTTTCAGGTCAAAACAAAGCCTTATTAAACCTTGCACAGGCAGAGTTGAATAAACGTGGTTTATCTCAATCTGAGGTTGAATTGCGTCTAAGTGAAGAAGGCATCAATGTAAATTCGATACCCCCTGCAGAATATCCCAAATATCAAAAACAGATTCTTTCCATTTTGGATCAAATGCAAAAGGAAAAGAATCAAAATAAACAAGTAATTACCAGCACACCTAGCATTGATAAAACAGAAAATCCAGATGAAAACAATACTTCATCCCAGCCAAAAATTTTAAAAATTCCCGAAACAACACCGGATGAATATGTTGCTGAGGCTGAGCAAAGAGAATTACAGTTAGCTGCTACAAAAAACTCAGAAAGTAATTCGATTTATGGTCATTCCATGTTTAATAATAAGTCGTTAGATCTTTTTCGTACAACCGATGGGGCAGAAGCTCCTCAGAGCTATATACTTGGAGTGGGTGATGAAATTAGGATTTCAATTTTTGGAACCTCTCAGACTGATATTCAACAAAAAATATTGGAAGATGGTTCTATTCAACCCTCTGGTCTTGCAAAGATATTTGTTAAGGGACTTTCATTAAAACAGGCGAAAAAAATAATTGCTAAACGTCTAGCCAATAATTATGATTTTAGATCTGATCAATTAGCAATCAGAATTGACGCAACACGCACTATTATGGTCAATATTTTCGGAGAAGTATCTACTCAAGGAGGTTTTAATCTTTCGGCTCTTAACTCCGCCTTCAATGCTTTATCTGCTTCTGGAGGGCCAACTGAATTTGGCTCCGTTCGTGAAATACAATGGATAAGAGGTAACAAAAAAACAATACTGGATCTCTATAAATTTATGAAAGATCCTTCTATCAGTGCAAATCTTGCCCTTGAGAACAATGATATTCTTTTTGTGCCTGTTGCACAAAAAATTGTTTCAATATCAGGTGCTGTTAAACGCCCTATGAAATATGAAATTACAGGAATAGAAAATCTTAAAGATTTGATTGCTTTTGCTGGTGGAACAACGGTAGATGCTCGCCCTGATTACGTTAAAATTACTCGAATTATTGAGGGTGAGGAGAAATTATTTGAATATGATTTAAGTAAGGTTTTGGCATCACAGCAAACCGTTGAATTAAAAAATGGAGACCGCGTTGATATACTTTCTATAAATCGTCCCTTAGAATATTATGTGGATATCATAGGCGAAGTATATTACCCTGGAAGGTTTGACTTACAATCAAATCCGACCTTATCTGCGTTACTGACTAATGCTCAACCCAGTTATAATGCAAAAACAGATCTTGTTTTTATTGAGCGAACTCGTCCTAACCAAACAATCGAGTTATTAAGTTTACCTTATGGTGATAATAAAGATTACAAGTTGCAACCCAGAGATAAGGTTCAGATTTTAGATTTAAAAACCTATCAAGATCAAATGGAATTTAGTGTGAATGGATCGGTACGCAAACCATTTGCTAGAACGCTTTCATTTGAAGATAAGCTGACTGTAGGTAAAGCCCTAGAAATTGCTGGAGGACTTACTCCAACCGCCAATAAAAACGCCTACATATTTAGAAAAAACTGGAGTAATCCTGAACAAACCACCTACATTCCAGTAGATATAACAAGCGATAGTTTGGTGCAATTACGTGCAGGTGATCGTTTAAATATTTATGACGAAACAACTTTTACTGATTTTGGAAATATCCGTATTTCAGGGGCAGTAAGAAAAACACAAAACCTAGGCTATGACCCTAGTATTGGCTTGCATGATCTAATTGTTAACGCAGGTGGTCTTACTACAGGGGCGGCTTATAACAGAGTAGAGGTTTTTAGAGTTAATCTATCAACAACCCAAGAAGTACAATTTGAAACTATTTTTTTAGAAGTAGACTCAGATTATAAATTAGTTAGTCCTGATAGTTTTCAACTTCAACCATATGATCACGTCGTTGTTCGGATGACTCCTGAGTTTAATTTCGGAAAAACAATAGAGCTTAATGGACAGGTAAAATACCCGGGAATCTATGTGATAGACAATAATAAAACAACTCTTGCAGAGGTGATAGAAATTGCTGGAGGATTTCAAGATGATGCAGATAAGTATGGTTCTACACTATTTAGAACTTACAGAAATAGAGGAAATATATCATTTGAATTGGCCTCAAACTCATCGAATAAAAAGAATATCAACAATAATCCTATTCTTTTTGATGGAGATGTGATTAATATTAATCGTGTTGAAAATACCGTAACAATATTTAGTGAGGCGACACGGATGAGTCAATACCAGGATGGTCAAAGCAAAGCTTTTGAAAATATAATTTATCAAGGAAATAAATCTGCTAAATGGTACATTAAAAATTTCTCCGGTGGATTTTCAAAAAATGCAGATAAGAAAAGCGTGGTTGTTACTCTACCTAATAATCAAAATATAGGGACAAAAAGATTTTTAGGATTCAACAAATATCCAAGGGTACTGCCAGGTTCAACGATACGTCTTAAAATGGACGATGAAAAACAAAGAAAATCACTTGAACCCAAAGAAAAACTAGATTTAGAGACAACCATATCAAAATCACTGAGCACTTTAACGTCCATTCTTTCGGTCATATTATTGTTAGAAAGGTTGTAGTAACCTAAAAACATACTTGCTCAAAATAAAAAATAAATACATGATGGAAGGACAACAAAATTCAACTAATCCAACTGTAAATGATGAAATTGATCTAATTGAAATACTCAAGCAGTTATGGATTCGAAAAAAAATAATTTTTTATTCGATAATTGCTGGAGGTTGTATGGGCTTATTGATAGCTATTTTAACACCAAATGTGTTTTCATCCTCAACCTCAATAGTTCCTCAAATATCTGGTGAGTCTAAAGTAGGAGGAAACTTATCTGGATTGGCTGCTTTAGCAGGGATTGATTTTGGTTCAGTAGGTACTTCTGAAGAACTCTCTCCCTATATTTACCCACTTCTGATTGAATCTGTCCCATTTCAGTTAGAACTCATGCACAGTGAGTTCAATTTTGAGGATAGTGAAGAACCAGTTTCTTATTTCAAATATCAAACAGAAATTAAATCCTTAAGTGTATTAGAACTACTTAAGAAATATACTGTAGGCCTTCCTTTTCTTTTGATAGATATAGTTAAAGGGAAAGAAAAGATGATGGGGATTGATCTATCTGGATCAAAAAATATTTATAAGTTCACAGAAGATGAAGCCCAGGTGAGTGAGATTTTGAATGAAAATATTTCCATAAATATTAATGATAAAGAAAATTTCATTAAAATCACATCGACTTCTCCAGAACCTTTATTATCTGCACAACTCACTGAAAAAGTAACAGAACTACTTCAAAAATACATTACCAAAATTAAGATCGCCAAGGCCCAGGAAAATTTAGTATTCTTAAAAGAAAGAATGAAAGAAAAGGAGATCAACTTTAAAAATGTTCAACAAAAGCTGGCTAAATTTTCAGACAGGAATAAAAATGTGATCTCTGTCATCTCTTCAATGAAACAGCAAAATCTCCAAAGTGAATACTCACTGGTCTTTGGAGTTTATTCTGAACTGGCCAAACAAATAGAACAAGCAGAAATACAGGTAAAAAAAGACACTCCTGTATTAACTACTGTCCAACCGGTACAAATTCCAGATGAAAAGTCGAGTCCAAAACGTCTTTTGATATTATTAATTTGGACTTTCTTAGGCGGTGTAATTAGTTGTGGATGGGTATTAGTAGAAAGCCCATTGAAAGATATTTGGACAAAAATAAACAGTTGATAAAATTAAAAAATCAAATAGCACATTGAAAATAGTTCCTTTATTATGGAGTTAAAACTGCTGATCTTTTCTGTTCTTGTTGTAGTTTATTCACGTCCAAAAGGGCTTAATTATTTTTTTTAGGGATTACCTATTTCTAAGGATTTAAAAAACACGTTTAAATTCTTAACTCCAAGTTTTAATCTTCGATTAAGTCATTGAAATTTTAATTTTTTCTCTCACCCTGTTAAGATTTCATAGCAGCAACTTATTTAAAACATCCACTTTATAAAGGATTTCTTTAGTCAATTTTATTTGGGGCATATGCCCCTTTTTTAAATGTAAAATTAAATTATGACTACCCGTTGTAGGTGAAATCATTAATGATTTTTTTTAATTCTAGCCTTTTGACATGGCTTTGATTAATCAAAGTTTTTCAAAAATAAGTAACTGATTTGCAATGAGTAAAGAATTTTATAGCCCCATTGAAGATAAAATAAAGGGTTTAGGATTTAC
>Ga0181606_10005536_pt1 | contig 10391 bp, 9 predicted proteins | sample 041ome_10_FD_132994 | JGI IMG/M metagenome (GOLD analysis project Ga0181606, IMG submission 132994) | Coastal salt marsh microbial communities from the Groves Creek Marsh, Skidaway Island, Georgia - 041412US metaG (megahit assembly) | ecosystem: Environmental > Aquatic > Marine > Intertidal zone...
CCCAAAACCACAAGGGCGATAAGATTCGAATATTTAGAGGGGCAAGCGATACGCAAGAAGCCGCATGGGTAGCCGATGACATTTTGGAACGACAGCTTCGTGAACAATTGCCATATGGCCAGTTCTGCATTTTATACCGAACGAATGCGCAGTCCCGCTCATTTGAGGAAGCCTTGCGAAAACGAGGTGTTCCCTACCGCATTTATGGGGGTCTTTCTTTTTACCAGCGGAAAGAAGTAAAAGATGCATTGGCTTATTTGAAGTTAATCATCAACCCGAAAGATGAAGAAGCGTTCCGCAGAGTAATTAACTATCCCGCTCGGGGAATTGGCAAGACCACGCTCGAAAAGCTAACCTTGGCAGCAGCTCGCTACCAGACCCACTTGTTCGATATTGCGCGAAACCCCAGCAATTACAAGGATGCGGGTTACAATTCAGGAGCTCAAACCAAGTTGTTGAATTTTGCTGAAATGATTGAGTCGTTTCAGGTGATGGCGCAGCAGTACGACGCCTTTGAACTCGCGAAACATGTAATTACTTCCACGGGGTTGCTCCGCGATCTCAAGCAAGATCAAACGCCGGAAGGCGTTTCACGGGTTGAGAATACAGAAGAGCTATTAAATAGTATAAAAGAATTTGTAGAAGGGCAAAGCGCGCCCGACGTTGAAGGTAAGGCCGATATTGGCACCTACATGGAAGATGTTTCGCTTATAACTGACCTAGATCAAACCGAAAACGATGAAGATGCGCAGGTTTGGCTTATGACCATTCACCTGGCCAAAGGACTGGAATTTCCGCATATCTATGTGGTAGGACTCGAAGAGGCACTTTTTCCATCGATGATGAGTATGCAATCGCGCTCCGACCTGGAAGAAGAGCGGCGGTTATTTTATGTAGCCTTAACCAGAGCAGAAAAATCTGCTTCTCTTACATGGGCCATTACGCGATACCGATGGGGAAAGCTCATCGATAACGAGCCCAGCCGATTTCTAGAGGAATTGAACGTTGATTTAGTGGAAGTACTCAATGGGGACCCTCCTCCTTCTTTTCATTCGCCCCCAGTATTTCTAAAAAATTCATGGGAATCGAAGAACACATCAACCCGTAAAGCGACCGAAAAACCAGGCAATGCTACCTCATCCTCACAGCCAGCAAACCCATCAACCCGGCGCAACCTAACGCCGCTCAACAGCAACAGTGGAACCCGTGGATCGAGTAACGAAGGCGGATATTCTGGGACTATTACGGAAGGAATGGTGGTGCTGCACGAACGATTCGGTAAAGGAACGGTGGACCGCATTGAAGGAGAGGCGAACAATCAAAAAGCAATTATTACCTTTGAGGCCGGTTCGGTGAAAACGCTACTTCTGAAATTCGCCAAGCTCAAAGTACTGAAGAAGTAAAATCCCACACATACAAATGGAGTACAATACCCGAAAAAGACATTTAAATATACCCGAATACGGACGCCATGTTCAACAAATGGTAGACCATGCAATTACCATTGAAGATCGCGATAAAAGAAATACGGCTGCGCAGGCCATTATTGAGGTAATCGGGAACCTCAATCCGCATCTGCGCGATATCCCCGATTTTAAACACAAACTGTGGGATCACTTATTTATCATGTCCGATTTTAAATTGGATGTGGACTCGCCCTACCCCACCCCGAATGCCGAGGTTCTTTTTAAGAAGCCAGAGCCGATGACGTACCCCCAAACCCCCATCAAATACAGATACTACGGGAAAACATTGCTGCAAATGATTAAAAAAGCAGTAGACTGGGAGAATGAAAGTCAAAAACCAGAATTGGTTAAGGCGCTCGCGAACCACATGAAAAAAAGTTATTTAAATTGGAATCGCGACAGCGTAACAGATGATACCATTCAAAATCATCTCGCAGAAATTTCTGAGGGAAAGATTGCTTTCGAAGGCGATTTGAGTCAAAACTTACCGCTGGATCAACCTTCCAATATTTCGAAACGACGCACGAAAAAGCCGATTAAGAAAAACTTCAAGCGACGCAAATAAATTCAAGTATGGGAATCTTTAAAATAGAGGGCGGAGCATCCTTGTCCGGGGAGCTTACACCTCAAGGCGCTAAGAACGAGGCGCTGCAAATCCTCTGCGCAACTTTACTCTCTGCAGAACCCATTGAGATTTTTAATGTTCCCGAAATTATTGATGTGCTTAAACTCATCGATGTATTGAGGGATTTGGGAGTTAAGGTAGAGCGACTCGCTCCAAATCACTTCCGTTTTCAAGCGAACAATGTAGATTTAGATTATTTGCAAAGTCCAGCTTTTCGAGAAAAAGGTGCGGCTTTGCGTGGGTCCATCATGATCGTAGGCCCCCTTCTCACGCGCTTTGGCCAGGGATACATTCCCAAGCCTGGGGGCGACAAAATTGGGCGTCGCAGGTTAGACACGCATTTCCTCGGGTTTGAGCAGCTCGGCTCTACTTTCAACTTCGATGAAAAGAGTTATTTCTATTCGGTAACTGCTCCAAATGGTCTTCGTGGAGCTTCCATGTTATTGGACGAAGCTTCCGTTACAGGTACCGCAAACCTATTGATGGCAGCGGTTTTGGCGGAAGGAGAGACCACCATTTACAATGCGGCGTGCGAGCCGTATCTGCAGCAACTATGTAAGATGCTGAACCGTATGGGCGCACAGATCACTGGTGTAGGCTCCAATCTCTTGAAAATTGAAGGCGTGCGTTCACTAGGCGGAACTGTACATCGCATTTTGCCCGACATGATCGAAATTGGAAGTTATATTGGTTTGGCTGCGATGACGCAGAGCGATATTACGATTAAAGGCGTATCCTACCCTGACCTCGGAGTGATACCCAATACTTTCAAACGACTTGGAATTCAAATGGAGCTGTTGGGCGACGACTTGCATATTCCTGCTCAAGAACATTACCGGGTAGATACCTTTATAGATGGAAGTATTTTAACCATTGCTGATGCGCCCTGGCCCGGATTAACACCCGATTTATTAAGTGTTCTTTTAGTTACAGCTACACAAGCAGAAGGCAGCGTACTCATACATCAGAAAATGTTCGAGAGTCGCTTATTTTTTGTGGATAAACTCATAGACATGGGCGCTCAAATTATATTATGCGACCCGCACCGTGCAACGGTTATTGGCTTGAATAAGAAAACAAAATTGCGTGCCACACGGATGACTTCGCCCGATATCCGTGCGGGAATATCGCTGCTCATTGCGGCTATGTCGGCAGAGGGCACCAGTGTGATCGACAATATTGACCAAATTGATCGGGGCTATGAGCAAATTGATGAGCGGCTCAATGCAATAGGAGCCAAAATTGAACGTTTAGGATAAAAAGAAGAGTTATGAAACGCACGTTTATTGCAATTATTGGTCTGGCTTTAGGGTTTTATGCCTTTGGAACATTTGAGGGTTCGGACAACCAGCAACCTGGCGTAACCATTGGGAGTGTGGCTCCTGAAATTCAACAAGATTCGCCAGACGGCACGGCTTATAAACTTTCCGATTTAAGAGGACAAATTGTTTTGGTAGACTTCTGGGCATCCTGGTGCGGTCCATGCCGTCGCGAAAACCCATTTGTCGTAAATACCTACAATGAGTTCCACGATAAAAAGTTTGGTGCGGCCAAAGGGTTTACGGTTTACAGCGTATCGCTCGATGGTCTCGATCGGCAACCCAATGCCAAAAACAATTGGACCAGCGCAATTGAAGCAGATCAACTCGAATGGCCTTATCACGTAAGTGATTTGCGCGGATGGGCAAATGAGGCCGCGCGCAGATACGGAATAAACAGCATTCCTTCAAATTTTCTATTAGACGAGAATGGTGTAATTATCGCCAAGAATTTACGGGGCGAAGCGTTATACCGAAAGCTTTCTGAATTGTCGCAGAAATAAACGAACTGCACTTGAAACACACAAACGACCCTGACGGGTCGTTTTTTTTTGTGTCAAGATGTCAGCCCAATCGAATTTGGCAAATAAATTGATGACCTTTGCACCACAAATTGCACTACTGGAAAAAATTAACAAGAATGGCTAAGAAAGCAAAAGATACAGAAAAAGAGCCCCACTTCACTGAGGAGGAAATGGCAGAGCGCAAGGAAGCCGGAACAGGAGAAGAGATGGAAGAAAAGGAGACTATTCAAGATACCGACCAAAAAGGTCCGGATTGGGAGGAAAAAGCAAGAATTGCGGAGGACAAGTACACGCGGCTTTTCGCTGAGTTCGACAACTATAAGAAACGCGCAGCCAAGGAAAAATTGGAATTAATCCAGTCGGCTGGGAAAAATATACTGGAAAGCTTAATCCCTGTGGTAGACGATTTGGAACGGGCCATGAAGAATATTCGCTCGTCTGATGACGCCGATGCCGTAAAAGAAGGAGTGGAATTGATTCACAAGAAACTCTATCACAAGCTGGAAGAATTTGGGCTCAAAGCGATGGAGTCTCCTATTGGCAAACCGCTCGATACCGATTTCCACGAGGCGATTACTACCATTCCCGCACCAGATAAAAAGTTTGTGGGTAAAATTATTGATGAAGTAGAAAAAGGCTATCTCTTGAAGGACCGCGTGCTGCGTTTTGCCAAGGTAGTGGTTGGAGAATAACATTCAGATATGGCTGAAAAGAGAGATTATTACGAGGTTCTGGGAGTTTCCAAAAATGCAGATGAGTCCGAGATCAAAAAGGCTTATCGAAAGCTCGCGCTAAAGTATCACCCCGACCGCAACCCCGATGATGCCGAAGCGGAAGCCAACTTCAAGGAGGCTGCAGAAGCCTATGAAGTACTTAGCAATAAGGAGAAGCGTGCCAAATACGACCGATTTGGCCATGCGGGTATGGGTGGAGCTGCTGGTGGCGGCTTTGGTGGTGGCATGTCCATGGATGATATTTTCAGCCAGTTTGGAGACATTTTTGGAGGCGGCGGAAGCCCATTTGAAAGTTTCTTTGGCGGCGGTGGAGGCGGGCGCAGACGCCGACAGGGCGCAAATATGCGGGTTCGTATAAAGTTAACCCTCGAAGAAATAGTAAATGGCATAGAGAAAAAAATCAAGATTCAGAAATGGGTGAACAGCCCGGATGCCCAATTTACGACTTGCGGGCAATGCAGGGGAACCGGACAAGTTACTCGCGTAACGCAAACAATTCTCGGACAAATGCAAACGGCATCTACCTGCCCAGCGTGTCAAGGAGAAGGACAGGTGCTCACCAATCGGCCTTCTGGATCTAATGAAAATGGACAAATTCGCAAGGATGACGTGGTGAGTATTAAAATACCACCCGGTGTTCACGATGGAATGCAATTAAATGTACGCGGGAAGGGAAACGAAGGTCCGCGTGGAGGTGTGGCAGGAGATTTGATTGTGGTCATTGAAGAAATACCACATGACTTTTTAGTTCGCGAGGGCATTAATCTTCATTACGACTTATACGTAAGTTTACCCGATGCCATTCTAGGCAAACAAAAAGAAGTTCCTACCGTAAATGGCAAGGCTCGTATTAAATTGGAGCCAGGCGTACAGAGCGGTCGCATATTGCGGCTAAAAGGAAAAGGAGTCCCCAATGTAGAGCGTTACGGGACAGGAGACTTACTTGTTCACGTAAATGTCTGGACACCCAAAAATGTTTCCGGAGAAGTGAAGAAATTTTTTGAATCACACCGAGATAGCGATATCTTTCAACCTAATCCGTCGAAAGAAGACAAAAGTTTCTTCGATAAGGTAAAGGATATGTTCTCTCAATAATTTCAAACATGAGTTCACCAGCCATTTTAAAAATTGAGGATGTTACCAAGGCGTATGCCGAGCATGTTGCGTTAGACCGCGTATCGCTTGAAATTCCTCAGGGATCCATCTATGGCCTCTTGGGTCCAAATGGCGCAGGTAAAACTTCATTGATACGGATTATAAATCAGATTACAGCTCCGGACTCGGGAAGTGTCTGGTTTAATGGCGAACCTCTCGCCCCGAGGCACGTAGAAAAAATTGGCTACCTTCCAGAGGAACGGGGACTTTACAAAAAAATGAAGGTGGGCGAGCAGGCACTTTACTTTGCTCGTTTAAAAGGGATGTCCGAAAAAAAAGCCAGAAAAATCCTCGTGGAGTGGTTTGAGCGGATGGAAATTCAGCACTGGTGGGATTCTAAAGTAGAAGATTTATCTAAAGGAATGGCCCAAAAAGTGCAGTTTATTATTACAGTGCTGCACGATCCAGAGCTCTTGATTTTCGATGAACCCTTTAGCGGATTCGATCCGATTAACGCAAATGTGGTTCGAGATGAAATCTTACGATTGCGCGATCTCGGATCAACCATTATCTTTTCTACTCATCGCATGGAGTCTGTAGAGGAACTTTGCGATCATATCGCGCTCATCAATAAATCCAAAACCCTCCTTGAGGGTAATCTTGAGGAAATTAGATCGAACTATAGGACGGGAGTATTTGAGTTAGCCTTTACCGGAAAATTGCCCTCTAGCTTGCCCGAAGGAATTGAACTTGTGGCTGAGAAGGAGGGGTTAGCCACGTTTAAACTCGATCAACCCGATTCGCCTAATCAATTACTGAACGTCTTGCTGCCCCATGCACAAATCAGCGGGTTTCGCGAAGTAATTCCATCGGTTAATGATATCTTTATAGAATCGGTTCAAAACGCATAGCGGCATGAATAAAATAGGACTGATTATTCGAAGGGAGTTTCTCACTCGAGTTCGAAAGAAAACCTTTTTAATAATGACCATTATTGGTCCCTTATTGATGGGAGCGCTCTTTGTTGCCCCAATCCTTATTGCACAACAAACCTCGGAAACGTCAGTGATCCAAGTCTTAGATGAAACAGGCTTGTTCTACCAGAGTCTCCAAAGCTCAGACGATATTCAATACGAATTCATTGAACCGCTTCAAAGCGACGATCCCGATGAACGGCTGGAATACTTAGATAAGCGCAAAACGGAGTTGAACTCCGAGGAAATCTATGCCTTGCTCTACATTCCCTGCGGTTACCATTGCGACCTCAATTATATTGAAAAATCCATTCAAATATTCACTGAAAACACAGTGAGCTTGGGGGTTAAAAGCAAGCTGCAGCGGACCCTGGAAAAAGAACTGGAACGCCTTAAGCTCACACGTGCCGGCGTGAACCTTGAAGAAATTGAATCGGCCAAAACCTCTGTAACAATTAGTACCATTGCCCTCACAGGAGACGAAGAAGTGGAGCAATCCAGCGAACTCAGTACGGTAGTGGGGTTGTTGGCAGCGTTTCTCATCTATCTTTTCATATTCTTATATGGCGCACAAGTGATGCGCGGTGTAATTGAGGAGAAGAGCGGGAAAGTCGTGGAAGTTATTGTGAGCAGCGTGCGTCCCTTTCAATTGCTCATGGGTAAGATTGTGGGGGTTGCTTTGGTGGGGTTGGCCCAATTTACGCTGTGGGTAATTCTCACCACGGCTATTGTTTCCCTGGCGTCAGCCTTTTTTGGAAGCAACTTGGATCCCGAGACCCTTTCAACTGCACAAAATGCCGCCGAAACATCCGAGGCGCTGCGGTTTTTCAACTTATTACAAAGCATCAATTTCCCATTGATTATCGGAACGTTTTTATTTTATTTCTTGGGGGGCTACCTCATGTACGGGGCGCTTTTTGCGGCAATCGGCTCGGCAGTGGACAGTGAAGCGGACACCCAACAATATATGTTGCCCGTAACGGTCCCGCTGATTTTGGCAATTATAGTAGGGCAAACCATAATTGAACAACCCGATTCCGCATTGGCTTTTTGGTTTTCCATTATTCCGCTAACTTCACCCGTAGTTATGATGATTCGAGTGGTCATGGGGGTGGCTCCGTGGGAGCTTGCATTGAGCATGATTTGTTTAATAGGAGGATTTATGGGCACCGTTTGGTTGGCGAGTCGGGTGTACCGAGTGGGTATCCTTATGCACGGCAAAAAAGTTTCCTACGGCGAATTGTGGAAATGGATTAAATACAAGGGGTGATGGAATTTCTAGAGCGCGTATTATCGTTTGAGCTCTTGTCTTTGGGCAAGTATAGCATTGCGATTTGGCAGGTAATCACCATGATTGTTATTTTACTGCTCGCCCGTGGTGTAAACTGGCTTTTAAACGTGTACTTGTCCCGCAAAGTGAACAAAGGATCTCTAGACGAGGGAAAGAAATACGCCATTTACCAGATATCGCATTACGTAATTTACGTTATTGCCATCACGCTGGGCTTGGATTTTTTAGAGGTTCGAATTACTGTACTTCTCGCGGGGTCTACGGCGCTATTGGTGGGCTTGGGACTCGGGCTTCAAGATTTTTTCCGCGACTTGGTGGCCGGATTTATTATTCTTTCGGAGCGAACAGTTACTGCCAGCGATGTGGTGGAGGTAAATGGTACCATTGGTCGAGTTCATGAGGTTGGGCTTCGTACTACCACGCTTATTACACGAGATGATATTGTTCTCATCATCCCGAATACGCGCCTTACGAATGACAACGTTATAAACTGGAGTCAAAATCGAAAATCCTCTCGATTTAATATTTCCATTTCGGTGGCCTACGGATCGGACACAGCTCTCGTTTCCGATTTATTACTACAGGCCGCAAAAAAACACCCACAAGTTAAAAAGCGGCCCGAACCGTACGTGTTCTTTAAAAACTTTGGAGATAACGGCTTGGAGTTTCTCTTGCTCTTCCACAGCGATAATTTATTCCGAATTGAGCGGGTTAAAAGCGAACTCCGATTTGAAATCGATGGCTTATTCAGAGCACACAACATTAATATTCCATACCCGCAACGCACGTTGCACATCAACCCGTCGGATATACCATGGCCCACGACCCCAACGAAAGATTAGCCGTAGTAGACATGGGCACCAATACGTTCAATCTGCTCATCGCAGAGCGGACGGGGATAACAGCCGAAAGTTCACATCCTTCCTGGACTGCATTACACCGCGATAAAATTCCAGTAAAACTGGGAGCTGGAGGTATTCATTTGGGCATTATTACACAGGATGCAGAGGAGCGGGCGCTGAATGCATTGAAGTCGCACCGTGCAACAATCGATGAATTCAATCCGTCCGAGGTTCAATGCTATGCCACATCGGCCATGCGCGACGCAGCTAATGGTATGGCAATAAAAAATCGGATTGCACACGAAGTGGGGTTTGATGTGAAAATTATCGATGGAAATCGAGAAGCAGAACTCATTTTTAAGGGTGTCCAAGGCAGCATGCCCAACCTGGCAGATCCCGTACTTATCATGGATATTGGCGGAGGTAGTACGGAATTTATTATTGGACATAACAATGGAATTCTTTGGAAGAAGAGTTATCCATTGGGCGTATCGCGATTACTAGAAATGTTTCGGCCATCCGATCCGGGCACACCGGAAGACTTGGTGCGAATTACGAATTATTTGGATGATGCACTCTCGGATTTAAGAGCAGCAGTACAATTGCACAAACCGATGATTCTCTTGGGCTCCAGTGGGAGTTTCGATACCCTGCGCGATGTAATTCACGGAGGTGTTGTTCAAGAGAATGCCGGCAATATTTACACCTTCAATCCGGTTGAGCTCGAAAACACCCTATTGCGTCTAAAGAAGATGTCTACCACAGAACGACTTAATGTACCCGGAATGATGCCCATTCGCGCAGAAATGATGGGTATAAGCTCATTATTCATTGAATACATACTGGATGCATTCAATTTGGAACAAATCTTGCAATCTAACTATGCATTAAAGGAAGGAGTGGTTTTTGAATGGTTGAAAGCAAATAATCATGGCTAGGATATTAATTGTAGAAGACGAGGCAAGCATTCGCAATGTGCTCGTAAATATTATTTCAGAGGAATCGGAGAGTTACGAAGTGTACGCGGCAGAAGACGCCAAGCGCGCATTGGAGTTATTGGGTGAATCGTCGTTCGATTTGATGCTTAGCGATATCAAGATGCCGGGGATGGACGGCATTGAACTGTTGGAACGCGTAGTAGTTTTGCAGCCCGAATGTACGGTTGTGATGATTAGTGGACATGGTGATATCGAAACTGCCGTAGACTCCATTAAAAAAGGCGCTTACGATTACATCGCCAAACCCCCCGACCTGAACCGCCTATTGAACACGGTTCGCAATGCCCTGGACAAATCGCAATTGGTATTGGAGAACAAGCGGTTAAAGAAAAAAATCAGTAAAAATTACAGGATTATAGGGGAGTCTGAGGGGATACAACGCATACTTTACATGATTGACCGCGTTGCTCCAACGGACGCGCGGGTTTTGATCACTGGGCCGAACGGAACCGGAAAAGAATTGGTGGCGCATCAAATCCATGAAAAAAGCGAGCGGTCGTCCAAACCATTTATTGAAGTAAAC
>Ga0181606_10005544_pt1 | contig 10387 bp, 12 predicted proteins | sample 041ome_10_FD_132994 | JGI IMG/M metagenome (GOLD analysis project Ga0181606, IMG submission 132994) | Coastal salt marsh microbial communities from the Groves Creek Marsh, Skidaway Island, Georgia - 041412US metaG (megahit assembly) | ecosystem: Environmental > Aquatic > Marine > Intertidal...
AATGTATTTATATAGTTCAGGAATCATAATTTGATTTGCTTAAAAATGGATATTACTTACCCCTTTTTACAAATTTGAACATAGGGTGAAAAATTTTTTCCAATAAAAATGTACATATCTTCCGTTTCCTGAGGTTGAACCACAAGATATGCTGTTATGCACCTTTTAGTTGAATAGCGGTTACATCTTGATCCCATACGTGGTAAAATTATCTAATAAAATCAATCAAATATTCAACGGAAGGAATACAGTGAAAACACTAAAAGCAATTATTTATCTTAGCGTATTTTTGTTAGGCTCAAGTCTGGCTCAGGCTAAGGAAATTAAGATGGCCAAGGCCAATTGGGATACGGGGTATTTCCAAGCAGAAGTATACAAAATGGCATTTGAAAAATTAGGCTATAAAGTAAAGAAGCCTAAAGCAATTAAGCCTTCGGTCTTTTATGTGGCAGCAGCTCAAGGAGATTTAGACCTATGGGTCAACGGCTGGTTCGGAACTCATGATACTTATCTTGAGGAGACCAAGGGAAAAGTAAAACCTGTTGGTTACGTAATGAAAAAAGGTGGCTTACAGGGTTATTTAATCGACAAAAAAACCGCAGACCGTCTTAATATTAAAAGTGTCTTAGATATTAAAAAACATGCAAAACAATTTGATGCTAATAACGATGGTAAAGCAGATATGGTTGCTTGCCCTCCAGGTTGGGGATGTGAAAAGCAAATCACCAAGCATTTTGCTGAATTAAAATTAGGAGAATTCATTAATCCTATTCAAGCAGAGTATTCAGCTTCGATGGCAGATGCTTTAGCAAGATATAAAAATGGAAAATCTGTTCTGTTTTATACATGGACACCGAATTGGACGGTGGGTGCTTTTCAACTAGGCAAAGATGTAGTTTGGATTGAAGTTCCTTACTCTAAAACAAAAGTAACGGAAGTTGAGAATGCAACGAAGCCTGCCATTAATTTAGGATTTGGTGCGGATGATATTCGTCCAGCAGTGAATGCTGCTTTTTTAGAAAAAAATCCAAAAGTAGCTAAGTTGTTAGAGGTAGCTTCGATCCCTTTATCAGATATTGCAGCTCAAAATATGTTGATGAACAAGGGTGAGAAAAGTGAACGAGAAGTTCGACAGCATGCTAAAGATTGGATTAAGAATAATCAAAAAACCTTTGATAGTTGGATAGCGGCAGCTAAGTAACTATCTTGAGCATTTTTAATCCATCCAACTATGCTTACATTCCTGTTTCGGAATGGGTAGAGAAATATGTGAAAGAGTGGTTGTTTGATCAACGACCACTCTTTAAACAAATCTCGATTCCTATTGATAGTGTTTTAAATAGTTTGGATTATTTTTTTAATTTAGTTCCTCTACCTTTTGTTATTTTATTTTTTGTTATCTCTGCGTATAAAACGAACGGTATCAAGTTTGCTATTTTTACTGCACTTAGTTTAATTTTTATTGATCTCGTCGATGTTTGGGAAGAAACCATGACAACTATGGCTATGATTATTACTGCAGTATTATTTTGTGCTGCAATTGGAATTCCTATTGGTATTCTTGCTTCACGCAGCAATTTATTTGAAAAGATTCTTCGACCCATTTTAGATGTGATGCAAACCATACCCAGCTTTGTTTATTTAATTCCGGTAGTGATGTTATTTGGAATTGGAATTACCCCTGGTGTCATTGCGATTATTATATTTTCAATTGCTCCTGTTATTCGTTTGACAAATTTAGGATTGCGCCAAGTAGAAAAAAGATTTGTTCAAGCAGCAAAAGCGTTGGGCTGTAAAAATTGGATGATTTTATATAAAATTGAATTACCGCTTGCCCTAAAAACAATTATGGCAGGGGTCAATCAAACCTTGATGTTGTCTTTATCTATGGCAGTGATTGCAGCATTGATTGGGGCAGGAGGTTTGGGTCTTACGGTTTATGTTGGACTGGGTAGATTAGATATTGGCCAGGCGTTTGTAGGTGGTATCGGTATAGTGTTAATTTCAATTATTTTTGACCGAATTTCTCAAAAATTTATTTAGCACGGGCTTTAGCTCTATAATCCCAAGGATATTCAAAAGCCATAGACCACAAACCTAACTTATTTTCTTTAGCATAATTTTCATCGTCCACAAATTTCATCGAGTATCTTCGGTAAGCTACCGCATAACCATTTTTAACTAAAAATTTCGATAAACTCTCTTCTCTTACAAAACATTCAGCTACTAATCGTTTATAGCGATCTACTTCTTCTATTTTACAGGTAACGGGAGAGTTGTTTATTTTTTCTATCAATGCATTCTTTGCTAACACTCCGCAAAGAACTTCTTTTCCATCTTTGTTACATAATTGTTTCATTTCAGGAGCGTCAATTCCAGAAAAACGATATTTTAGTTTACCTATATGGATAGTATCACCATCTACAACTTTTATTTTTTCCTCAGCAAATCCTTGAATGCTTATAAATAGAACTAAGGTAAGAAAAGTAATGAAACGTAAGACTTGATAATTCATATGAGAATTAAATATAGAGATTTTTAATTTGTTATCAATTACAACTCTTTATAAAACTGGATAAATGATACGTTTATTATTTAGTATTTATATTATATGAAGGCAGTTCTATGAAAATAACTGAGATTGTAGAAAAAGTTTTCCCCATTAGTTCTGCCATTCAAAACGCTTATATTAATTTTACAAAAATGGATTGTAGCGTAGTTGCAATTAAAACTGATCAGAAAATTAATGGTGAGCAGGTAGTGGGATATGGTTTTCATTCCAATGGTAGATATGCCGTATCAGAATTATTAACCAAAAGATTTATTCCAAGATTACGAGAAGCAAAACCAGAGGATCTACTAAATAAAGAGAGAACCAATTTCAGCCCTGAAAATATTTGGAAAGTATTAATGCATAATGAAAAGCCTGGAGGACATGGCGAGCGCTCTACAGCGGTAGGAACGTTAGATATGGCAGTTTGGGATTTGGTTTCTAAAATAGAACAAAAGCCTTTGTATGAAGTACTAGCTGCAAAATATGGCAATAAACAATTTACTAATAAAATTTTTGTTTATGCAGCTGGAGGTTATTATTATCCTGGAAAAGATATTTCAATGTTGCAACAAGAAATGCAAAGTTATGTTGACCAAGGTTTTACCACGGTAAAGATGAAAATAGGTGGAGCTAGTTTAGAAGATGATCTTAAACGAATTGAAAGTGTATTAAAAATTGTAGGGAAGGGCAGTAACTTATGTGTGGATGCAAATGGAAGATTTGATTTAGCAACCGCGGTTCGTTATGCCAAAGCCTTAGAGCCCTATGGTCTTAAATGGTACGAAGAAGCAGGGGATCCTTTAGATTATGAACTAAACGCAAAACTCTCTGAGCAATATCCTCATGCGGTTGCAACAGGAGAAAACTTATTTTCTATGCAGGATGCAAGAAATTTAATTCGTTATGGTGGAATGCGTAAAGAAAAAGACTGGTTGCAGTTTGATTGTTCGCTAAGCTATGGATTAGTAGAGTATTTAAGAACGTTGGATATGATGCAGGACTACGGTTGGAGCCCAACCAGAATTATCCCACATGGCGGTCATCAATTGTCCTGTAATATTGCAGCTGGATTAAATTTAGGTGGCAATGAAATTTATCCTAATTTATTTCAACCTTTTGGAGGATTTCCCGATGATGCTGTGGTCGAGAATAGTTTTGTAACGTTTCCTAAGTTTGTTGGTTTAGGTTTGGAAAGTAAAGCAAAATTAAGAGATTTGTTAAGAAAGCTGTAATATCATAAATTAGCCTTATAGATTTTATAACGTGATATATAAAAAATTATATGAGTGAAGCAGTAAGTGCTTTTCATTGGCATTGTAAACATACCTGGAGACGCAGTGCAAAAAATACAGCTTGGTGTGTTCTTGGTTGCTCCATAGGTGACTTTGGAACTATTCTTTTTTTTCAAATGACTAAAATTCCTTTTCCAACATTCGGTATTATGGCTTTGGCTATGGCGAATGGATTGATCACTAGTATTATATTAGAGACTATTATTTTAATGAGACAAAATTTTACACTTCGAAAAGCTTTGCACACTGCTTTTGGCATGAGTTTTATTTCTATGTTGAGTATGGAGCTTGCTATGAATGCTACAGATTACTTTCTTACTGGAGGCGCGATCTTAACATGGTGGGCAATACCCATTATGTTAGCAGTTGGATTTGTAACTCCTTGGCCTTATAATTATTGGAGATTGAAAAAATTTAATCAGGCTTGTCACTAAATTATGACTCCCCAATATTTATTATTATTCATGGGATGTGTCATGTTAGGTATGGCGATTGCTAAAAAATCAGATGAGCAACAATCGAAATATATTCGAGTTGCTCTTTTTGCCTTTGGTGCAGGGTTTGTAATAGCTGGTGCCTTGTGGAAATAATTTAAAACTTTAAAATTTGAACATCTTCTACTTTTAATGTTTCAAATCGATCAAAGAAGATATTTTTTTGACCAAAGTTAGATGCGCTTCGCAAAATAAGTTCAACACTTTTTTTATCTTTTAGATATTTTTCTAATTCATATACATCCGAAATATTTTTTCCATCCACTGATAAAATGATATCCCCTCCGTTTAAAATTCCTTTAGCAATTCCAGCTTCTACAGTTTGCACTACTAGTAGATGCTCAGGATTATAAACCTCTTCTGACACTCCAGAATATGTAGAGGTAAACTTATTTCCAATTAAAGCATCCGATACAATAATTCCAACTCGGTTTGTTAAAGATCCTTTGGATTTTAACGTAGTATTAAGTTCCACTAATTTGTCATTTCTTAATACTTCTAATTTTACTTTGGTTGTTCCTCTGGTGGCTGTTGCAAGTGCTGTCGGATTTTTCACAGCCACACCATTAGCACGTAAGACAATATCTCCTGGTTTTAGTACATTTTTCTTATTTAAAATGGTCGATACTTTTAAATAACTGCCCAAATTATCATTGGACGCAAACAAGACATTGTAATTTAGTGGTGATGGGTCTTTGCCGTTTTGAAACAATTCTAAAACGACACAAGCATGATGCGATGGTATAGCAAAGTTTAGTCCTTGGGTATTGCGTAAACCAAAACTAGAAATACCAATTATTTTTCCGGTATTGATACTAATTAAAGGTCCTCCCGAATTTCCCGGGTTAATAGGAGCATCCGTTTGAATAGCTTCAAACATGGCAAGTTTTTCGTAACGAATACTAGAAATAATTCCTCTCGTTAAGGTAAAATCTTTTGAGTAGGGATGACCAAAAGCAACTACATCTTCTCCTTGCTGATAATCCGCTGAGCATTCAAGCTGCGCTTCTTTTGCTTGTTTTGGAATTAACGTAGGATCTACTTGAATGATAGCAAGATCAAGATCTGGATCAATGTACACTTGTTTAGCTGCAATTCTTCTTTTGTTTTTAAAATTAATTTCATTAATAGCCGGGGACGATCCAGAGACATGAGAATTAGTTAGAATATATCCTTTAGCCTTATCCACTAAAAAACCTGTTCCTCGTCCAGAATAACCATCTTCGACAAAAGGTCTTTCAATCGAGTTTTGAATTTTAACGGTATATTGATTAGCATCTTCTAAGATTTTAGTTAAACTGACTGCAGATTGTGCGGAAAAAGAAAACAAATAAGATAATAAAATAATAAATAAAATCCGCATCTATTAATAGTAAACTATAAACAAAGAAGACTGTCTAGTATGTTTTATGAGATTGTTAACTGCGGAAGTAGAGCTTCCGCAGTTATAATATTCAAGAATTATTTTTCTTGTTCGTTAGCACTTAATACGCCATCTTTATTTTTATCAAGATCAGCGAATTTAGTTTCAGCTTGTTCAGAGTCCATTCCTGAAGCAACTGCTTTTTCAATATACTGTTCTTTAGTCATGTCACCTTCAGCTGCATGCACGATGCTACCAAGGTTTAATGCTAATACTAGCATTAGGGCTGTTAGTTTTTTCATTTGTTTTCTTTGGTTAAAGTTAAAACAATGCACATATGATCTTTGATCTTGGTGCAATTGTGTTTTAGTTGTTGCTAAAAAAAATATGTATTCACAACTTAAAGATTAGTTGCGTCGCAACATGAGCTCGGATTTGCTCGAGAATTTTTTTTAAGGTTTGTAATTGTGTCTTAATTTAGTTTGCAAGTATTCCTCCGAAGGAACCGGATAAAATTATTTTTGCAATTCTTTGATTGACGTTGCTATATCTAATCTAATACAAAGAACAAAACAAGAACATATTTTCATGAAAATACCGTTGATATTACAGAAAGTTTCTGCAGGTTTTCCTTCTCCTGCAACCGATTATGTCCAAGATGAAATCGATTTAAATAGCGAGTTAATTAAAAATGCACCCGCCACCTTTGTTATTCGAGTGCAGGGAAATTCTATGAACGATCATAAAATTGCTAACGGAGATTTATTAGTAGTAGATCGTAGTTTGCATTTGAGCAAAGATTGTATTGCTATTCTTAATTTTAATAATGAGCTCGTAGTTAAAAATATTATTAAACAGCAACAACGTTTTTATATTAACCACACTACAGGAAAAATACTCATTGAAGAGCACTCCGATATTAATGTGTGGGGAGTGGTGACTTATATTATTCATGCAACACACAAATAATATTATTGCCTTAGTAGATTGTAATTCTTTTTATGTATCTTGTGAACGTTTGTTCAGACCTGATTTAAAAAGAAAACCAGTAGTCGTACTATCGAATAATGATGGCTGCATTATATCTAGATCCAATGAAGCAAAACAAATTGGAATTAAAATGGGAGAGCCTTTGTTTAAAGCAAAGCCCCTAATTAATAAATATAAAGTTTCTGTTTTTTCATCCAATTATGAACTTTATGGAGATCTATCTAGGCGAGTGATGAAAATTTTAGAGCAGTTTGCTTCTAATATTGAATTTTACTCGATCGATGAAGCTTTTTTAGATTTAAGCGATATCAAAATGAATAATCTTGAAGCATATATTACTCATGTCAGAAAAATTATTTTACAATGGACAGGAATTCCTGTTTCCATCGGTGCTGCTACTACCAAAACTTTGGCCAAAGTAGCAAATCACATTGCTAAGAAAAAAAATATCGGTGTAGAAGAATTTATTTCCAAAGATCAGATATATATAGACCAGGCATTACAAACTTTTCCAGTAGAAGAAGTATGGGGAATAGGAAGGCAATTGTCTAAATTTTTTAGAAATGGAAATATTATGAATGCTTATCAATTAAAGCATGTCGATAATTACTGGATTAGAAAAAATAGAACTGTGATGGTAGCGAAAACAGTTCATGAGTTAAATGGTATTAGTTGCTTTCCATTAAATGTTGTCCCTACTTTGAGAAAAAATTGTTGTGTCTCCCGTTCTTTTGGAGCTACTATTACCAATCTTCCGGATGTAACCGAAGCTTTAGTCAATCATTGTATTACTGCTGCAGAACGTATTAGGTCGGAAGGATTAATTGCAAAATCATTATATGTTTTTATTAAAACGAGTAGATTTAAAAGTAATTATGTCTCAAGAGTGAAGCAGGTGGATCTTCCTATTGCAACCAATAACACTATGGAATTGGTGCATGCTGCGATCAAAGCTTTAGAATCGATTTATGTGGCAGGTTATAATTATAGCAAAGCTGGGGTTTTATTATCTAATTTGAAGCCAAAAGATGAATACGCAGACAACCTTTTTTCTCACGTAAGAAAACCATTAGATAAAGTTATGCAGGTTATGGATCAAGCCAATCATCGCTTTGGCAAAGGCTCGATTACACTAGCTGCAGCAAGAGGAAAACATCATTATAAAATAAGAAGAGGACACTCTTCTCGAATTGACACTTCTTATATTGCCATGGCACCTACGGTGAGAGCCTAAAAGATATTATTGCAGAATAAAAAAGAATGATATTATTAGAAATTATGAGAAAAATATTTGCTTTCATATTTTTATTGTTCATAACTATGATGTCGTCAGTTAGTTCTGAGCCTATAGTTCATAAAAAATATTATCCGGAAGGAAGTGGTCCTTTTCCAGTAGTAATTAACTTGCATACAAGTGGTGGTCCATTTGGCAAAGGAATGACCAGAAGATCAGAGATGTTAGTTGCCAATGGTTTTGCTGTGTATGAACCAGATTTTTTTTCAAGACATAATATCACCCATAAAACGAGAGGAGATACTTGGACCAAATATAGAAAAAATATTGAAACTGAATTATCGGAGATTGTGGAGCTTGCTAAAAAAGATCCAAAAGTAGACTCAAAAAATTTGTTTGCTGTAGGTTGGTCAAACGGAGGATATTGGGCAACGTATTTAGCTGCAACGAAACAGGTTAATGCTGGAGCCTCTGTGTATGGTGTTTGGCAATTTGGAGATAAATTAAATGGATATCCAACAAAATATATCAATCAAAATAGCAACCCTATTTTGGCATTGCACGGAAAAAAGGAAACAGTGCAACGATTTGATAGAGTTATGCCATTTATTAAAAAAGCTCAGTCACAAAGTTCTAAAGTAGAACTCAAAGTATATGACAATGTAGGACATTCTTGGGATAGAGCAGGAGCAAAAGATGGATATAATAAGGAAGTAACAGAGGATGCCAATAAACGAATTGTTGCTTTTTTTAAAAAAAATTTTCAATAAAACAATACTTGAATCAAGTTTATAAAACTTTCATAAATACAGAATGAATTTAAAAAAATTTTATTTTTATAGCATTGGATCCATTATTCTTTTTTATCTTTGTATATGTTTATATATGTATGCGTTTCAACGAAGTTTTTTATATTTGCCTCATATTAATAATCATTTACGCGTCATAGAATTAAATGCACCAGCAGAACAAGTAGCAATACCAAGTGGAAGCGGAATAACTTTAAAATCTTGGTTTTATAACAATCCTGCTAATCGTTATACCGTTTTATTCTTTCATGGAAATGCAGGGGAGTTGGATAATAGAATTTATAAATTAAATGAATTTAAAAATTTACATCTTAATTACTTAATTATTTCTTGGCGTGGTTTTAGCGGTAATCCAGGAAAACCAACAGAAATGGGACTATATGAAGATGCGAAAAGTGCCATCCAGTGGCTAGAAAAAAATAATATCTCCAAAGATAAAATTATTTTATATGGAGAATCGCTTGGCACAGGAATTGCGGTAGAAGTGGCACAACAGCAAAATTTTGCAGGGGTTATTTTAGAGTCCCCGTACACATCAATGGTGGATACTGCGAAGATTTATTATCCCTATCTTCCCGTAAATCTTATTTTAAAAGATAAATATAAAAGTATTGATAAAATTAAAAATATCACCTCACCCCTATTAGTGATGCATGGAGGGGCAGATATAGTTGTTCCTTTTTCTATGGGACAGCAAATGTTTGATGCAGCACAGTCTAAAAAATATAGTTATTTTCCCGTGACCGGAAAACATATGATGAGTTTTACCCCCTCTTTAAAGCAGGCGATCGATAGTTTTGTAAAAAATTTAAGTAATTAGAAAATATTTTTATTATTGATTTCTAATCAGCGGGTACACATTAGGATTTAGATATTTTACATTAGTTAGCATAATTAATACTAGCGTTACTAAGCCAATCGATAAACCAAGATAAAATATAATCGATAAATCCCATAACCATTGTAGATTAAAGATCGTCTCTATAATAAATTTGGACCCAAGGGTTGCAAATAATACTGCAATTAAAATGACGGAGCTAAATATGATCATAAATTCAATCATGGAAGATAAGATAACTTCCCGTTTTGAAAATCCTAAGATTTTAAAAATAAGGTTTTGAAATTCTTTTACTTTTCCTTGAACCATAATAGCACTAGAGATGACAATCAAACCTATGATGATCGTAATGGCGGAGATTAATAATACTGCAATAAAAATTTGATTTAAAATAGCTGTCACTTTATTTAAGTAATCAGAAATTTTAATCATGGATAAGCTAGGCAGCACATCTAGCATCGCAGTTTCTTGGAATTGAGCATTCTTAGAAAATTTGGTAGTGGCTAAAAATTCATGTGGTATCTTTTGCGCAAAGGAAGGGTTAAACAGCATGGCAAAGTTAATGTTAAGATCTCTATAATCAACGGCTCTAAAATTAACAATCTCTCCCTCAATTTCTCTTCCATAAATATTTAAGGTAAATATATCTCCTAAACGAATATCTAAATTTCTAGCAACTTTTGCATCTAAAGAAATTTGTAGTTGATTTGCTTTATTTGGATCCCACCATTTTCCAGCTACCATGGGATTGTCATTTGGTACTACATCAGCCCAAGAAGATCGTCGCTCTCGGGCAATGACCCAATAGCTATC
>Ga0181606_10005547_pt1 | contig 10387 bp, 4 predicted proteins | sample 041ome_10_FD_132994 | JGI IMG/M metagenome (GOLD analysis project Ga0181606, IMG submission 132994) | Coastal salt marsh microbial communities from the Groves Creek Marsh, Skidaway Island, Georgia - 041412US metaG (megahit assembly) | ecosystem: Environmental > Aquatic > Marine > Intertidal zone...
CCTTTGTAGAATTCGTAGTAAACAGTACCACTATGGTTTTGTTCCGTAGCGGTCAAAGTGATTGTTTGGCCTGAAGGAGATTCAGCATCACTTGCGTTGAAGGTGATTGCGTATGAATCAGCAGTCAATGATACTGCTCTTGCGTTAGAACCAGCAGAACCTTGTTTAGATTTAGAGAACGACTGAACTTTGGTTTGAGTAAACGATGTTCCTTTTGCAGTCTTACCACTAATTGTGTAAGTAATACTTGCAATGTCAGCAGTAGCCGAACTTGCATTTGCTACGGAAGCGTTATCACCATCAGCACTTATAGAACCTGCGGTGATACTTGAACCACTTGCAACAACTGTGAACTTACCATTAGCAGACCCAATACCATCGTAAGATAATTGGTCGTTACCTTCAAATACCGAAATATCCGTTCCACTATTAGCGAACGAAGAAACAGTACCTGTTGAATCGGCAGGTAATGTGTGTGATTCGTTAGAAAGAATTGATAATACTGGAGATGTACCATCAGAACCACCATCAGTCTTGTAAATCTTTGTAGAATCACTCAAAGAGTCCTTTGTTACTGAAATAGTGATTGGTAATTTAGATTTTGTGCTACTCAATGTACCACTAAATGTAATACTACCACTAACTTGACCAGTTCCGTTACTTATACTCGAATTGTTAAAAGTTGGGGTAGTAATCGTGTTACCATTCTTATCAGTAATTGTAATATCACTTGCAGATATAGCTCCTGTCAAGTTTTGTTGATTGATGATGATTAAGATGTCATTATCAATTGCAGTTGATGAAGATGCTGATGGGAATGAGAAAATTTGAGAATCCGAAGTGATTGTCAACAATTTTGCGTTTGAACCATCAACACCATCAGCGCCATCAGCACCATCTGCACCATCTACACCAGCAGTACCCTCTTTTGACTTTGAAAATGACTGAATCTTTGTTAATCTGAATTCAGTACCATTACTTCTACTACCTGTGATGGTATATGTGATACTTGCAGCGTCACTTACCATAGAAGATGGATTACTTACTTCAGCAGTAGTCGTACCATCACCACCAACAGAACCTGCGGTGATAGAACTTGCAGATACTACAATTGTAAACTCACCATTACCCACATCAGAAAGTGCGTTTTCGTAAGTCAACAAATTAGCACCTTCGTACACTTGAATATCAGTACCACCACCACTATATGAAGCAACCGTACCATCGTTTGCCGCTTGATAGATGTGTGCTTCATTTGTCACAACAGGTGTGATAGAATCCGAACCTTCAGTAACTTTTACGATAGAAATTTCATCCGAAATACCACCGGCAGTAGCAGTTACCGTTACTGAAGTGTTGTTTCCAAAATTAGCCGAACTCAAAGTTCTTGTATCACCAGTCCCCGTGAGTGTTACACTTGGAGATGTACTAAATGATGTGGCCGAAGTGATATTTTGTCTATTTACACTAAATGTGATTGAAGATGGTGTAATACTACCATCTTTACCAATTTGGAAAATCTGAGCATCAGAGGAAATTACAACTGCCTTTGCATTGAAACCTTTTTGACCTTCTTTTGATTTTGAGAAAGATTGAAGTTTTTGGATTTCGAATGAGTCCCCATTTGCCTTACTACCACTAATGGTATAAGTGATTGTAGCAACATCAGAACCATCCAACATAAGTGATGGGTTACCAATAGTAAATGTATCGGTACTTGTACCACTAATTGAACCTGGTGTAATCGAAGAACCACTTGCGGTTACCTTAAATGTACTTGCAGAAGTGCCAGTTCCATCATAAGTGAGAAGGTTTACACCCTCATATAATTTGATTGTAGTTCCACCACCAGTATATGCTGATACTGACCCCGAAGCATCCGCTTGGAAGATATGTGCTTCATTACTTACCAGTGGTGTGATTGCATCACTACCTTCGTTTACTTTAACAACCGAAATCTCATCAGTAATTCCAGCAGCAGTTGCTGAAATGGTTACTGAACTATTGTTTCCAAAGTTAGCGGATGAAAGTGTACGAGTATTTCCACTTCCACCAAGAGTTACACTTGGAGAAGCACTAAATGTTGCATTACCACTAATGTTTTGTAGGTTAGCGGTAAATGTAATTGTACTTGGAGTGATAGTTCCATCTTTAGCTACTCTGAAAAGTTGAGCATCAGAAGATACTACCACGGTTTTTGCATTAGCACCAGTTTGTCCGGCTACCGACTTGGTAAACGATTGAATTTTAGTGATACTAAATGCGTCACCATTTGCTTTCTTGCCAGATAATGAGTAAGTGATACTGGCCTGGTTTGCACCCATATTTGATGGATTACCAACTGCAGCAGTTGTTGTACCATTACCACTAATTGACCCTGCGGTAATACTTGAACCACTTGCCGTGATTGTAAATTGACCAGCAGCAGGCGTTCCGGTAGTATATGTTAGTAAAGTAGCACCCTCATATACTTGAATATCAGTTTCACCACCAGTATAAGTTGAAATGGAGGCAGAGGCATCTGCCTGGTAAGTGTGAGATTCATTTGATAGGATTGTAGTAACCGAATCCGAACCTTCTTCTACTTTAACAAGTGTTACTGCGTCTGAATAGTCACCAGCACCCACAGTTACTACTACTTTATTATTAGAACCAAAGTTTGCAGATGTTACATACCTCACATCACCACTACCACTTAATGTGATTGTTGGAGATGCTGTAAATGATGGAGTTACAGGAAGATTTTGTCTATTTGCACTCAAAGTAATTGTACTTGGGGTGATAGTTCCATCCTTACCCACCTTAAATACTTGAGCATCCGAAGTCAATATGACTGCCTTTGAGTTTAGACCACTTTGACCAGCCTTTGATTTGGAAAATGATTGTAATTTTTGCAACCCGAACCCATCACCATTTGCTTTACTACCACTAATAGTAAATGTGATAGTCGCCTGGTCATAATCCATATTGGATGGTGTACCAATTGCATATGTTTTTGTTCCAACGCCGGTTACTGAACCAGTATCAATAGATGAACCACTTGCAATAATCTTAAATGTACCAGCAGATGTACCCACACCATCATAAGTCAATAGTGTAGCACCCTCATATACTTTAATGTTTGTACCACCACCGGCATACGATGAAATTGACGCAGATGCGTCTGCTTGGAAGATATGTGCTTCATTACTTACAACAGGTGTAATAGCATCAGACCCTTCAACTACTTTTACTACTGAAATTTCATCGGTTATACCACCTGCAGTAGCAGAAATTGTAATTGAGGTATTATCACCAAAGTTTGCAGATGTTAGAGTTCTACTATTACCACTACCACCAAGGGTTACACTTGGATTTGATGCAAATGTAGCATTACCTTGTATATTTTGTAGGTTTGCGGTAAAAGTTATTGAAGATGGGGTTATTGTACCATCTTTACCTACTTGAAAAATTTGAGAATCTGATGAAATTACAACGGTTTTAGCATTGAAACCTGCTTGACCCGCATCTGACCTTGTGAATGATTGTTTTTTAGTGATAGTAAAAGCATCACCATTTGACTTTTTACCAGCAATAGTATAAGTGATGGATGCCAGAGTAGCAGTCATTGAAGATGGGTCACTCAATGTATAAGTTGTAGTACCATTTCCACTTACCGAACCCACAGTGATACTTGAACCACTTGCAGTCACGGTGTATTGGCCATTTCCTGCAGTTCCGGTTGTAAAGGTTAGAAGATTAGCACCTTCATATGCTTGTATTTCAGTACCACCACCACTATAAGATGAAATAGAACCCGATGCGTCTGCTTGGAAAGTATGCGACTCATTAGATAAAATAGTTGTTACTGAATCCGAACCTTCTTCTACTTTAACAAGTGTTACTGCGTCTGAATAACCACCAGCTGCTGATGTGATTACCACTTTGGTATTAGAACCAAAGTTTGCAGATGTTACATACCTTACATCACCACTACCACTCAAGGTAATGGATGGGGATGATGTAAATGATGGTGATGATGGAATGTTTTGTCGGTTTGTAGTCAAAGTAATTGTACTTGGAGTGATAGTTCCATCTTTAGCTACTTTGAATACCTGTGAATCTGAAGTTAATACAACTACTTTTGAGTTTAGACCACTTTGACCAGCACTTACTTTTGTAAAAGATTGTTGTTTTGTGATTGAGAACGAATCACCATTTGATTTTTTACCAGCAATAGTATAAGTAATCTTTGCCTGGTCAATTAAATCTCCCATCAAAGATGGGTCGCCAATTGAGTAGGTTGTAGTTCCATTCCCACTTACTGAACCTGGAGTGATACTCGACCCACTTGCAGTTATGGTATATTGTCCGTTTGTAGCAGTACCAGTTGTAAAAGTTAAAAGGTTGGCCCCCTCATATACTTGAATTTCAGTTCCACCACCAACATATGATGATATTGAGCCAGAAGCATCGGCTTGGAAGTTATGTGATTCGTTTGATACAATAGTAGTTACTGAATCAGAACCCTCTTCAACACGAATAATTGTAATATTGTCAGACAGCCCATCAGCGGTACCTGTAATAGTTACGGAAGTGTTTGCACCAAATGATGAAGATGAAAGTGTACGAGTATTTCCAGTACCAGTAAGGGTAATAGAAGGGTCAGATGAAAATACAGACGCAGAACTTTCATTAATATTTTGTCTATTTAGTGAGAATGTAATATTAGATGGTGTAATACTACCATCTTTAGCAACTCGGAATACCTGCGCATCTGAAGTTAATGCAACTGTTTTAGCATTAGTACCCTTACCTCTACTATAAGTTACTCTCTTAATGTCATTCCCATCATGAACAATTAGATAATTACCACCTTCTGGGATAGCATCTAATTCTTCTAATTGAGGAATTGTTTTTGTTCTTGCCATATCATTTACCCTATCACTAATATTGAACCATCTGCGGTTACAACTGCAGAACCATCGGCAGTAACAACTGCACCATTTGGTATAAATATTCCACCTGGGTCTGGAACATCACCAGGCAATGTTATTGTATTTTGTGCTGGAATTTCACCATCACCCAAATATTTGTCGTTAGTTACTACACCTTCGTTAATAACTATTCGTGAATTATCTTTACTTGTCTCATCTGCGGCCTGAAGTCTGGCATATTCACTAAAATCGGTAACATAATTTACAATACCACCAATCATTTTGTTTACACCCGATATAATCCTACGATTTGTATCAGCAACACCCGGCCCTATTTGAGAATCATTTAAAGTTCCTATCAACTTCCAAGGAACTTTTGCTTTTGCAAAATGTTCTACTTGAACTGTGTTGTAATCTGAAATTGCAACTTCTGAAATATAGTCGGAGTGGTACTTCTTTACAAAGTATCTAAAAAAGAATCCTGATATATAATCATTTTCGTTTGGATTTACTTTACTATAAGTTGGTGTATAGAATTTTGTAGGAATTTGTGCCGCAATATTATCATATCTAAATTTTTCACTATTTTCAAAATTAGACAAATCTACATATCTTATCAATTTCTCCGATACATTCTTCACATACGAAGATTTTGTAAATACCTCACCTGTGGAGTATGTATGGTAATCTCCAATGTATTCAGTACCATCCTTAAACATCCACTCACCACCATTGGTGTATAGACCTTTTTGGATTTGTCCATCTGGATAATATATTTTTCTTCTCTTTGCCATTATGGTGCCAATACATCATCTATTTTACAAAAACCAGTCACAGTAGTATCCCAACCACCCTGACCATCAAATTGGTGTTCAACTTTACCCACTGCAAAGTAAACGTGGTCTTTTCTAAATTTTGGTGGTAACCCATCAAAGCTAAATGTATCGGCTATGTTAGTTCCCCAACACCCCAAATGAGTTACTGACAAATCTATTGCATACCTATAACCAGTATCCGTTCCGGTAGTTGTAGTATTACTTTTAACATAAGATGTTTGTGCTTCTTTTAAAGCAGCTACACGTTCTGGAGAAAATCCACTACCCAATACCTTTTTCAGATTAGCAATATCATCAAGGGTGACTTTTGAATCTGGAGCTGTACTTTTAGTTCCTCCACAATCTTTGTATAGATTATCCAAAGCACCATCTGGAATATCACCACCCCTATTACTAACCAATGCAGCAGCTGCCATGTCCGAATCCATATTTGATGATAAGTTTACACTCTTTAACACCGACCCAATATTGTGCATATTAAATGTATACGCTGCAGCAGTTGCAGTGTGTTCGGCGTATTTGTGAACAATAAGAAATTCAGTTGCGTCACTTTCAAATCCGTTGTTGTATATTACCAACGGATATAATCCACCGGTAAGGTCTTCAATTTTTCTATTTAATGTACTCAAAAAACTATTCACCGAAGTTGCACCTTTTTCTTCTTTATCCTCTTCTTCTTTTTCTTCAAGATTTTTTACAATTTCACCAATCAAAGGTAAACTAATTAAAATATCTTTTGCAAGACCAGCAGTTCCGGCGCCAGTACGAAGGTCATTGAATGTATCACCATCTTCACCACCATAATTTGCCATATCACCATCTAATAATATAGCCGATGGGTCTGCAGATGCCATTTGTGATACAAGTGTTGCTGCTTCAGTACCAAATCCCCAAGTAAAGTTACTATCACTATTTGCATAATTAATAACATTAATTAATTCTTCGTACTTTACATATTTTACAAACTTGTCATCAAGGTCAACCTGAATTCCGGCAAGTGCAAAGTCAAATCCACCTTTGGTCTGAATATTTGCAACAGCATATAATCCATTTGGTGAAAGTGATGCTTTACCATCTTCTACAAAGTCTTGCGTACTTGCAAGTTGGATAATAGATGATTCTTCAAATTGTGGAAATTCTGCTTCAAATCTATTATGTAATTCTGAAAGAATGGTTACTGCTTTAAAACTATCACCCGCTTCATCAGTTATTTCAGTACCCGCCTGAGCCATTTCGTTTTTCATAGAAAGAACTGCCGCAAATCGGTTTCTACCAGTTAATTGTATATTACACGAATATACACCAACCGAATCCATTGTGAATGAGAAATTATATACATTTCCAGTTATAGAACCACCCAGACCAAGGCCTTTATATCCAAATGTTATGGTAAATTCATTACCAGGAACAAACCAGGCCTTTTCAATTTCTGCAAATTGAGCAGCACTAAATACTTTGAATGACACATCAATATCATACAATGCAGCATCGGTTACATCATTAGAGCCATCATTACCAATTCTTACCGACTCTAAAATAGGACTTGCTGGAATATCACGTTCACCAGACCTCTCTATTAAAGATTGATAGGATGAACCTGAACTTATATGAGTATCACCTAATGTACTGATTGAAGTTTTACAAGCGGTGATTCCTGCATTATTTACTTCATTATACTTTAATGTAATATATGCATATCTACCATAGTTCCAGATTTTAGATTCCTCACTTGCATTTGGATTTTCTAAATATCCGGATATTGTGTTTAAATTGTCCTCACCACCAAATGTAGCATTTGAAAATACACCCATAACTCTTATCCATTAAGATTATTATATTCTTCAATAATTTTAGCAGTATTTTGTGGAATTCGGAGTTGTTCACCAACTGGAACTACCAAGTCACCCTTACCAATATTATTTGCAAGAGCAATAATCCACCAATACGAACTTCTACCATAGTATTTGTATGCCAAATTGTCCAATCGGTCACCATATTGTCCTATAATATAAATATCATCAATAGATGGTTCAATAGATGGTAGTTTAGTAGTAACTTTATACCGTCTACCATTATTTTTTTGTATTGTTATGTTATCATATCTACCCATAATTAAGCTCCATAATCATATAGGGTTGATGTTGAATTTTCACTATGAACTGCGTCACCAACAAGAGTTAATCCAACCGAAATGTCTACTAATTTAGGTATTGTATAGTTTGTATCAATCTCCCAAGACGCCTCATCCGACATCGTGTATGATAGTGATGTTAATAATGCAGTATGGTCTTTCCAAAGGTCACCCAATGTAAATAGAATCTGTCTACCACGATACCCACTTGAACTACCATAATATGGCATTGCGAAAGTAGCAAGTTGTTTTAATTTTTCCCACATAGGAATGAGTTCCATTCGTGAATATGCTACTGCTTTGAAGTTGAATGAAAGAGTTCTTTCAAATGTACTATACATATAAACTTGGTCAGCTCTACCATTCGGTTTTTCTGAATTCCAATTTGGTGAGAATGTTTCGGTGATACCACTAACAGTTCCTCTAAATTGAGTTCTATTACTGTTATCGGTTCTGAATCCAAGAGTTACAATGTCTTTTTCATAATTCGGTTTGTCACCATCGTTTGGTTTTAATAATCCAACTTTATCAAGTCGTTCATCGGATAATCTTTGAGCATTTGTTTTGAAAGTCTGGCCAAATCCGTAGGTTTTTCTTAAATTCGTGCTGGTGTATTCGGATACTGCCTCTGTACCATTACCGTTTTCATCAACACCATTATTAAATACGATTGCTTTTAGATTTCTAAAGTCACCCTTGTAGTTTTCAGGAGTATCACCATTAGCAAGTTTTGAGATAGTACCATAGGATATAGCTTCATAATCTGCAATATCAGGTGTATCTGGAATCAAACCATCTGATTTGTATAACCCTCGTTCTTCAAATTTTGTATCAATTGGGATTGGTGAATTTTCTTCTACTTGAGTGGTTAGTTTACCTTCTTTATTTTGTTTGAAATAGTCACCATAATTAGTAAATCCTATTTCCAATGTAAGTTTATCACCAAAAGTATTTACACCACGAGTTGTGTTAGTAATACCAATACCATAGAATGAGTCAAACCCACCCCGTTTGTCTACCTCGTTTGGGAATGGTAATCCGGCAACACTAAAATCAATTTGGTCGTACAAACGAAGTAATCTACCACCTTTTGTATCTGGAAAATACTCTTCTTTTAAAGTTTGTGCAGTTCTTTTTGCTGCTGAATATTTCCAAGTCTCATCACCAAGTGGTAATTTTCCAGGTCGGTCAAAACGGAGACCAAGATGTTGTGTTGCAAGATTTGCTAAAAGATTTACCGGAGTAAATGTCTTACCATACTTCTGACTTCGTTGCATTCCTATTTGTTTAACAATCCAAGTCAAACCACGAGGTGTTATTAGGAACTGACCCATTCTAGCCAAGTCAATCCCAGCCTTTGCAGTCGAAGTAACTGCGCCACCTCTAATAAGTGAGAATGACCCAACCCCTAATGTTTGTGGTTCACCCTTTTCACGTTGAATACCACTTAATATAAATGGTTGTTTAATGTATGAGGGGTTATGTGAGTCTTCTTTAAGATTGTATTTGTTATATACATCCTTTAAAACTGCACTTGTGTATGTTTTACCCAATCCGTTATCCAATTCACGACTAACACCATACTGATTTGGGTCGGTGAAGTCGTATTTTGAATCCGATTTAGCAAAACCTGTAAATAAGTCGAGTGTAATTACCTTATCATCGTAAGTTTTTGGTTTAGCCAAAGCGTATAACGATGTAGTATCATCAAATTTTGTTTGAGATGGGTCAACACCTACAAACTTTGACTTTGACATTGGTTGTAGGAATGGTAAGAACCCCCTACCATCATCATTTTTGATAAAATCGACATATTTAGGGGTTTTTGCCTGTCTTTCAAGGTTAGGGTCGGATGTAATAAGTGTTGGGGTGGTTTCACCCTTGAATTTATCACCTTGTTCTACATTTGTAGTTGTAGTTTCACCCAAAAACTTTGCAGCCAAAGATGTATTAGTTGGTGTAGTCTCACCCAAGAATTGTTTTACGAATTTGAACTCCGATGGGGAGGTTTCTCCTTTGAATTTTTCGGCATTGGAGTAGTCTTGAGGAGTCGTTTCACCCTTAAATCTATCTCCTTGAGTAATATTTGCCGTTTCGGTTTCACCTTTGAATTTATCCCCTTGTTGAATTGTATTTGGTTCGGTTTGTCCCAAGAATCTCTCTTTTAGGGACATTTGTGTTGGTGTGGTCTCCCCAAGATAGTTTGATGAGTTGTCAAACTGATTTGGAGTCGTTTCACCCATAAATTTAGATGAGTTGTCAAACTGATTTGGAGTTGTTTCACCCAAGAAATTTGATGAGTTGTCAAACTTGGTTGGAGTCACACCTTGTTTAGGGGTTGTTGTTTTAGATTTTGGCGCATTAGGAGCCGAATCCACAAATTGAGATAGTGGAGTCTGATTAGTTGACTTTGGAACTTCCACTCGCTTTTGTTCGGTGAGTGGTTTTTCCACAGGTCTTCTAAATTTAGACAGGTCGGATTTTAAATCTTTCAACGCCATTTA
>Ga0181606_10005556_pt1 | contig 10379 bp, 10 predicted proteins | sample 041ome_10_FD_132994 | JGI IMG/M metagenome (GOLD analysis project Ga0181606, IMG submission 132994) | Coastal salt marsh microbial communities from the Groves Creek Marsh, Skidaway Island, Georgia - 041412US metaG (megahit assembly) | ecosystem: Environmental > Aquatic > Marine > Intertidal...
AATTTGAACAATTAGGATTTAAAAATCTTCACATTGTTGATCTTGATAGAACTTTAGATTCAAATAATTCTAATTTAGAGGTAATAAAAGAAATTGTTAAAAATACTTCTTTAAAAATACAAGTGGGTGGAGGACTAAGAACAATTGAAAATATAGAGGAGGTTTTAAATCTTGGTGTTGAAAATATTGTCATGGGTACTGCGGCCGTTCAAAATATTTCGTTACTAGAAGAGGTTTCCAATAAATATCCCAATCAAATTTCTGTAGGAATGGACGCAAGAAAAGGGCTTCTTGCTTTAAAAGGGTGGACAGATCAGACAGAATTATCAACCTTTGATTTTGCAAATCAAATTAAAAACTTTAAAATTAAAAGTATTATTTTTACTGATATTGATAAAGACGGAACAAAAGAAGGGGTGAATTTAATTGAGACCGAAAAACTTGCAAGCTTAACGAAAATTCCTGTAGTGGCTTCAGGAGGAGTAGCAAAAATTGAGGATGTTTTAGCAATTAAAAAAACTGAAAAAATTTACGGAGTTATTATAGGTAAGGCAATTTACGATCATTCGATTAACCTTAATGATTTAGTCAAAATTATATAAATGTTAAAAAAAAGAATTATCCCATGTTTGGATGTAAAAAATGGAAGAGTTGTAAAAGGTATTAATTTTATAAATTTAGTTGACGCAGGTGATCCTGTAGAACAAGCAAAAATTTATAGCGACAGTGGTGCAGATGAGATTTGTTTTTTAGACATAACTGCTTCAAATGAAAATAGAGATATTTTATTAGAGACTGTTCAGAAGACAGCCGAACAGTGTTTTGTTCCGTTAACCGTTGGTGGTGGTGTCAGGTCTATTCAGGATATTAGAAATTTACTTATGGCCGGTGCTGACAAAGTATCGATTAACACGGCTGCTATTCGTAATCCTGATTTAATTAAAGAGGCCTCTATAAAGTTTGGTTCACAATGTATAGTCGTTGCAATTGATGCAAAAAAAACATCAGATAACAAATGGAACGTATTTACACATGGAGGGAGGGAACAAACCAACATTGATGCTCTAGAATTCGCTTTAATGGCTCAAAATAACGGGGCCGGTGAAATACTGCTTACTTCTATGGATAAGGACGGAACCAAATCAGGTTATGATTTAGAATTGACCAGGACTATATCTGATACCCTATCTATACCAGTTATAGCCTCTGGCGGAGTGGGAACTTTAGAGCATATTCAGGACGGTATAGTTAAAGGAGGGGCAAGTGCAGTTTTGGCTGCTTCTATCTTTCATTTTGGTGAATTTTCGATCAAAGAAGTAAAAGAATATTTGAAGTCCCAAAGTGTTTCTGTAAGAATATAACAATGTTTAAAACTTTAGAAGAACTTATAAAAACAATTAGGTCTAGAAAAAACTCTACGGAGGAAAAGTCTTATACTAATAAGCTGCTTAATAATAAAAAATTATCCAAAGAAAAAGTAGAAGAAGAGGTTCAGGAGTTAATAGAGGCGATCCAAGAAAATACAAATGAAATTCATGAGGCAGCAGATCTTCTTTATCATTTTTTAGTTTTATTAGAGGCTAATGATATTAAAATTGAGGATGTGATGAGAGAGCTAAAAAAAAGACAACACAAGTCCGGACTGGAAGAAAAAGCGAGTCGTTAAAAATGAAATATGATGGAAATAATATTTTTGCTAAAATTTTACGAAATGAAATTCCATGTCACAAAGTGTACGAAAATGATTATGCTCTTGCTTTTAATGATATTAATCCACAAGCAAAGACACATGTTTTGGTAATTCCAAAAGGACCTTATATGAATATGGATGATTTTTCTCAAAATGCTAAAGAAGAAGAAATTGTCGGTTTAATAAGAGCTCTTGGAGAAGTAGCCAAAATTGTAGGAGTTTCAACTTATTCTAATGGACAAGGGTATAGGTATATAGGAAACAATGGTCCCGATGGTGGACAAGAGGTGCCTCATTTGCACTTTCATATTGTTGGCGGAGAGCCTTTGGGAAGAATGGTTTCTAAAAAGTAAATAATGGAAAAAAAAATTCAGCGTTATTTTTTAGAAATAAAAAATAAAAAAGAATTTAATCCTGCTGTTTGTGGCATTTATAATCTTAAAGTCCTTGAACAAGGAAAAGAAGATACTCAGTTTTGTAGATTTTTATATCAAAAAATCGGAGAAGATTTTCATTGGAAAGATAGATTAAAATGGACTCTTGAGGAGTGGAGGCAATATTTAGATAGTGAAAAACTAAAATTTTTTACGGCATATGTGGGCGATGAACCAGCAGGTTATTATGAATACTTAAACCACGAAGATATTGGAGAAGTAGAAATTACGTATTTTGGAATTTTTAAAAATTATTTTGGAAAAAAATTAGGAGCATATCTTTTAAGTCACGCTTTAGAAACAGCCTGGAAACACAATCCAAAAAGAATATGGGTTCATACATGTACCTTAGACCACCCTAATGCATTACGAAACTATATTGCAAGGGGAATGAGTATTTTTAAAAAAGAACTAGTTTCGGTTTCCAAATAGATCAAAATTAGGTATTTCAAATTTCTCTTGATTTTCAACGTTTTTTTGGCTGTTTAGAATTTTAAAATCTACTATCTGTGAATCATATCCTATTGTTTTCCAACCAGCTATATCAAGAGTATCCTTAGCAATAAAAAGATGAAGGCTAGGGCTTTCAGGGTCTGATGAAAATTTTAAAATGAATACATTATTTTCATTTATAATTTCTTTAACATTCTTTATTTGATTTATAATTTTATTTTTATCCAGAATAGTAGCAAAGGGAGAGTTGGCAACACGGTAATAATATACTCTTTGAAATTTTCTTTTAACAATTACTAATGCATCATTTTTTACAATTATTTCTTTTCCTTCATCGCCTTCGTATCTACAAATTAGTTTTTTAGGATAGGATAAAAAACACCTACCTTTTTCAACAACGTCCCCAGACGCTTGGATAAAATTAAATTCAATATTATTAATGGATTTAAATTTGGTTAAAAATTTTTCAATTAAAATATTATTATTGTCTGAATATGATATGGAAGAGAGTAAAAAAAATATAAAAAAAATAATAGTTTTTTTTATCATCAAGAAGGAAGTATATCTCTTTTGCCAGCATGATTAGCAGGACTAATAATTTTTGCCTCTTCCATTTGGTCAACAATCCTTGCTGCTCTATTGTAGCCAATTAAAAGCTTTCTTTGTAGATAGCTAGTAGATACTTTTCCCTCCATTTTAATTAATCTTACTGCTTCATCAAATAGTTCGTCTTTTTCATTATTGCCAAGCTGGTTTCCATTTTCATCATTATTTTCTTGAATTTTAGTAACTTCATCGAGGTATTCCGGTGAACCTTGTGATCTTAAGAATGTAGTTATTTTTTCTATTTCTTCATCAGATACAAATGGTCCATGAATTCGTATAACTCTACTTGCCGATGACATAAACAACATGTCTCCCTTTCCAAGCAATAGCTCAGCTCCCTGCTCTCCCAAAATAGTTCTACTGTCTATTTTAGAGGTTACTTGAAATGAAATCCTTGTTGGAAAATTTGCCTTAATAGTTCCTGTGATTACGTCAACGCTTGGTCTTTGTGTTGCCATAACTATATGTATACCTGCAGCTCTTGCCATTTGCGCAAGTCTTTGAATATAATTTTCAATTTCTTTTCCAGCAATCATCATTAAATCTGCCATCTCATCGACGATTACTACTATGTAAGGAATAATTTTTTTTGGATCTTCACCCATTTTTTCATTGTATCCAGAAATATTTCTAACTCCCTCCTCTGTCATCCTTCGATATCTACTTTCCATTTCGCCTACGACCCACTTTAGAGCAGCAGTAGCCTTTTTGGGTTCGGTGATAACAGGGCTTAATAAGTGAGGAATACCTTGATAAATAGACAACTCCAGCATTTTAGGATCAATTAAAATTAATTTACAAAATTCCGGCTTATGGCGATATAGCAGGGATAATATTAATGTATTAATACAAACCGATTTTCCAGAACCTGTGGTTCCAGCAATTAATAGATGAGGCATGCTGACTAAGTCTCCAACTATTGGAAATCCAGAAATGCTTTTTCCTAGCGTGATGGGAAGTCTAATATTTTTATTAGAGAATTCTTTGCTCGATAAAATTTCTTTTAAATAAACTGGTTCAATATTTTTGTTTGGTATTTCAATACCAATTGTATTTTTTCCAGGTACCGTCGCTACCCTAGTGGCAATTGAGCTTGTGCTTCTTGCAATGTCGTCAGATAAATTTATTATTTTAGAAGTTTTAATACCTGCAGCTGGCTCAAACTCGTAAAGAGTCACTACTGGTCCAGCACTTACTCTTTTGATTTTACCCATAATACCAAAATCAAGAAGTGTATCCTCTAAAAATTTTGATTGTTTTTCAAAGGTGTCACTTAATTCTGTATCCGAAGTTTTGTTGTCGGGATCTTTCAAAAAAGCCAAAGATGGCAGTCTATATTCAAAAGATTTAGGTCTAGAACTTTCTTGTAAGGGCAAACTTGGCTGAACTTCTTGAATTATATTTTCGTAATTCCCTGAGGCTGCATTATTAATTTCTAAATCTTCCACCTCTGATGTTTGAATATCTTGCTTCCGTTTAGGTATAAAGCCAATTAAAAATGCAATGGGTTTAAAAATAATTATGAAAATTTGTTTCCAATTTGAAAAAGAAAAACTCAAACTAGAAATAAAAAAACCAATACCCAAAACAAGAGAAATATAACCAATAATAACAATCTGTTCTTTAAATGATTGAATTAAACTTAAAGTATAGCTGCCAACAAAACCACCATTACCATTATCCGGAAGCCAAAAACTTTGATCGTAAAAAATTTTAAAAAATAATGAACCGAAAACTAAATAAAAAATAATAAATAAAAGTTGTAACCACAGATTGGTAATTCTTTTTTCAATAGTAAGTTTTCCTCCCCAGGCAAAGAAATTAATCGCCAATCCATAAGCAGCTAGGCCAAAGGCTTGAAGAATAAAATCAGCAAAGTTCGCACCATACTTTGTAATAATATCTCTACTATCTGCATTTTCAGGGAATATAATTGTCGGATTGCTAGCTGAATAAGTTATTATGCTGTAAAAAATAAATATACCAAGTGCCAAAACTACCAAACCAGCTGCCTCGGTAAGTCTTAGTTTTATGAAATTTAGTATTTTTTGCATAGTTAACGAATCATTTACTGTTGTTTTTTAACATTTTTTGTACAATTGATGAAAATTAATCGTGAAAACCTTGAATAAACAGAAGATAGCCATTTTGGGCTCCGGATTGACTGCAAAAGCTATTGCTTTGGGGCTTTCAGATCTAAATGTAGATATTGATATTATTAAGCAAAAATCCACACTTAATCTTGCACCCTCAAATGCAACTCTGTCTATTAGTGATGCATCGCTTCAAATCCTTCAAAAGATAGGAATTAAAAAAAGTCAAAAAACTTTTTGGCCTATTAGCAAAATAATTCTTTTTGATGGAATGAAAAATGAGTTAGTTGCTGATGCAGAATTTTATCATAAAAAAAATAAAAAAAATTTAAGTTATATTGTTAAAAAAGATTATTTAGAAAAAGAGTTACAAAAAAAATGTAATAAGTTTAATGTAGTAAAAGATAAAATTGTATCTATCAACAATGATACTTTTTTAAAAAAAATATCATTTCAAAATAAAAAAAGCAGTGATTATAATTTAATCATTGCAACTGAATTAGATAATTTAAAAATTTTATCTAATGAAAAAAAAATTAACTGGGACTATTCTGAAACAGCTTATACGTTTTTAGTGAAGCATAAAAAAATCCCCAATAACTCTGCAAGACAATTTTTTTTAAAGGATGGTCCCTTGGCCTTTTTGCCCATTTCGAATTCTACAACTTCAATAGTTTGGTCAGTTAAAAACAATTCTGGATCAGATAAAATTATTTTAAATTTTAATGAAAGATTTGATTTTATTAAAAATATTTCATTAAAATTTTTAGAGGTACTGGATGTTAGCAAAAAAATTGAAAAATTTGGTCTAACCTTTGAATTTTTGAGGAAAACTGCGCTTTTTAGAACCATCTTTATGGGTGATATTACTCACAAAATACATCCTATAGCAGGGCAAGGTTGGAATATGACCCTCAGAGATATTGATATTTTAGTTAAAGACTTAAGAGAAAAGATTACCAAAGGTTATGATATTGGAGACATGAATCTTCTCAAGGAGTTTGAAAAAAAAACTAAAACTAGCAATTTGTTATTTTCTGTTTCAATCGATCTTATTAGAAAAGTATTTAGAGCTCAATCCCCTGCTATTTTAAGTTTGCGAAAAAAAGGTTTTTCGCTGGCATCACATCCAGATGTGATGAATAAAATAATAAATATTGCAGACAGAGGATTGAGAATTTAAGTATGACTATTTACGCTTTATCAACCCCTCCCGGAGTTTCAGGAATTGCAATCATAAGATTGTCAGGAAAAAATTCTCTTAGTATCGCAAAGGAAATAGTCAGAGGATCCATTGATAATCCAAGAATGGCTATTTTAAAAAATTTTTACGATTCAAAAAAAGAAATAATTGATGAAGGAATTCTTATTTGGTACCCGAAAGGACAGAGTTATACAGGCGATGATCTTATCGAGTTTCATGTTCATGGTAGTAAAGCAGTTATAAATAAATTTTTAAATGAGTTATCTTTTAGGACCGATTGTCAATTAGCTAAACCAGGAGAATTTACCAAGCAGGCCTTTTTAAATAATAAAATTAATTTGTACGAAGCCGAGAGCATTGCTGACTTATTAAATGCTGAGACCGAGGGACAAAGAGCCCAGGCTTTAAGGCTAAAAAATAGCTCTCCTTTATTCATGAAGTGGAGGGAAAAAATTTTGGACGTTATGAGCAAATGTGAGGCAGCTATAGATTTCTCGGAGGAGGATTTGCCAGCTAATATTTTGGAAGGTAATGATCAAAAAATCAAGGAAATATGCGAAGAAATTGATGATATGTTAGGAGATCACAAGATTGGAGAGATTATTAGAGAAGGCTTTAAAATAGCTATTTTAGGCGCTCCTAACTCTGGAAAATCTAGTTTTTTAAATCTTATGGCCAATAGAGATGCAGCCATAGTTTCTGATGTTAAAGGAACGACTAGAGATATTATTGAAGTTCAGTTTCAACTGAAAAATTTGCCCATTATTCTATATGATACTGCAGGAATAAGAGCCACCAAAAATAAAGTTGAAAAAATTGGAATCAATTTAGCATTAAAAAAAGCAAAAGAATCAAATTTAAATATTTTAATTATAGATGGAACTCAAAAAAAAATTCCAAACGAAATAAAAAAATTAATAAATGAAAAAAGTTTATTGATTATTAATAAGCAAGATAAAAAAACGTTTGTAAAAAATTTTTATTTAAAAGAATTAAAAAATAAAAAATTTATTGGTCACTATGATTTTTCAACAATTACAAAATATGGTTACAATCATTTTATAAAAGCACTAGAGGATTTGGTTGGTGAACTTTATTCAAATCATACGAATACTCTTATATCTAGAAGTCGTCATAGAAATTTACTTATTAAAACTTCCAAACATTTAAAAAATTATTTACGAATTTCAAAGTCCAAAGATATTGAAAAAGTGGCTGAAGAACTAAGGATTTCTTCCAATTTCCTAGGCGAAATAGTCGGCTTTATTGGAGTTGAGGAAGTTTTGGGAAAAATATTTAAAGATTTTTGCATCGGAAAATAGATAAACGGCTTATCAATTATATTAATACTCTCTTGTAAATTAATTCCTTCGATATACATTTCGTGCATGGAAAGTTTTGATGTCGTAGTCATTGGTGGAGGACATGCAGGCTGTGAGGCTGCAGCTGTGTCTGCGCGAATGGGAGTTAACACAGCTCTGATTACTACCAATAAAAATTCTATCGGCGAGATGTCATGCAACCCCGCAATTGGTGGATTAGGAAAAGGACATTTAGTAAGAGAGATAGATGCCTTTGATGGTGTCATGCCAAAAGTTTCTGATGTATCAGGAATTCAATTTAAATTATTAAATGCAAGCAGAGGCCCAGCAGTTCGTGGTCCAAGAACACAGTCGGATAGGGCGCTTTACAAAAAATACATGCTTGAAAACCTAATAAGTTATTGTAATTTAAGCATTATTTATGATCCTGTAAAATCATTTGTTTTTGAAAAAAGTGAAATTAGAGCAGTAATTTTAGCTTCAGGAAAAGAAATAAAATTTAAAAAAATTATTTTAACAACTGGAACCTTTTTAAATGGAGTCATTCATGTTGGTAATAAGATGACACCAGCTGGAAGATTTGGTGAAGCTCCCACCTTAGGTCTAACGGAGCAATTACAAAAATTTAATTTAATGTTTGGAAGATTAAAAACTGGAACGCCTCCAAGATTAGATTCTCGAACAATAAATTTTGAAGGTTTAGAAAAACAAGTGGCCGATGAAAATCCTTTTTTCTTTTCGACAGACACAAAAAAAATTAATGCAAAACAAGTTGCCTGTTGCATTACGTATACAAACGATGAGGTTCATCAAATTATTTCTAAAAATATAAAAAAATCCGCAATGTATTCTGGAAATATAAAAGGAGTCGGTCCAAGATATTGTCCTTCAATTGAAGATAAGATCGTCAAGTTTGCTGATAAGCAGAGACATCAAATTTTTTTGGAGCCAGAAGGTCTAGATGATTATACAATTTATCCTAATGGGATCTCAACATCTTTACCAGAAGATGTACAGTTAGAAATATTGTTTAAAATCAATGGCTTATCTAATGTTAAAATGATCAGAGCTGGATATGCTATTGAATATGATTATGTCGACCCTAGAGAGTTAAAATCTACTTTAGAGCTAAAAAAAATTAAATCATTTTATCTTGCGGGACAAATTAATGGCACTACAGGGTATGAGGAGGCAGCTGCCCAAGGCCTTGTTGCAGGGATCAACGCAGCACTATCATGTCAGGGAAAGGATCCTTTTATACTTGATAGGTCTCAGGCTTATATAGGTGTCATGATAGATGATTTGATTACCAAAGGAGTAGCAGAGCCATATAGAATGTTCACTTCGAGAGCAGAATATAGGCTCACATTGAGAGCTGATAATGCAGACATAAGACTTTCATCTATTGCGAAAAAAATAGGTTGTTTAAGTAAAAATAGGGCAAAAAATTATGAAAATAAGGTAAATAATATAAACAAAGTTAAGAATTCATTGTCATTAATAGGTTTGACCCCTAATCAGGCAAAAAAACATAATATTTCAATATCTATGGATGGTGTTAGGAGGAATGGAGTAGAATTGATGGGATACAAGAATGTCACATATGAAAAATTAAGATTAATATTTAATGATTTATCAGATGCTACAGAAGATGTGATAAATCACATTAAAATAGATAACCATTATAGAGGTTATTACTCAAAACAAGAATCTGACATTAGAAAATTCAAGAAAGATGAGGGTTTAAAAATCCCAGAAAACATTGATTATGATAAAATTAGCGGTTTGACAGCTGAAGTTAAGAAAAAACTTGAATTAATCAAACCAGAAACTTTCGGTCAGGCAATGAGAATGGAAGGAATGACACCTGCAGCAATTAACCTTTTATTAGCTTATACAAAAAGATATAAATTTAAGCAATCTGCTTAAATGATTCGAAAATCATACATTGAAAACATTGTTTCACGTGAAACATTTAAAAATATCATTAAATATAGTGAATTTCTCATAGATTATAATAAAAAAATAAACTTAATATCAAAATCAACAGAAAAAATAATAATGAAAAGGCACTTCGAAGATTCTGCTCAATTGATTAAATTTATTGATAAAAATGACAAAAAAATACTAGACATTGGATCTGGAGCTGGATTTCCTGGAATTGTACTGGAGTTAATTAAAAAAGATTTAAATCTTAATTTTAAGACTGAATTATCTGAAAAAAGTATAAAAAAATGTACTTATCTACAGGAACTATGTAATTATCTGAAAATAGATGTGGTAATACATAACGATGATGTTAGAAAAATTAAAACAAAAGAATATACAACTTTGGTAAGCAGAGCTTTTAAACCTATTGGGATATTTTTGGAAATTTTAGAGCAGGGAAGAATAAATTTTAATAAAATTCTACTTCTTAAGGGAGAAAATTATAAAAAAGAGATTGATGAGGCGTCGAAACATTGGGAAATAAATTGTGATGTACATGATAGTATCACAAATCAAGCTTCGAAAGTTTTTGTAATAAATAGTGTTAAAAAAATTTAAAATATGAACCATGTAGTTTCAGTGATAAAT
>Ga0181606_10005568_pt1 | contig 10365 bp, 8 predicted proteins | sample 041ome_10_FD_132994 | JGI IMG/M metagenome (GOLD analysis project Ga0181606, IMG submission 132994) | Coastal salt marsh microbial communities from the Groves Creek Marsh, Skidaway Island, Georgia - 041412US metaG (megahit assembly) | ecosystem: Environmental > Aquatic > Marine > Intertidal zone...
CCCCTCCGCCTCATCAACTGCAGCCCTGGCGAGGTCACGCCCCAGGCCCGTGCACGATCATCAGCGCAGCACCACTATCCAGCGCAGCGAGGGGGAGCCCGATGCGGATCCGACGGTGTGGTTCTGCAAGCGAAGCCTGGAGGGCGAAAGCGAGCAGAACCTCGAGTGAGCGAAGGCCCATGGAGGGGCCGCAGCGAACGTCCGGCGGAGACGCGTTGGACTCCCCCGAGCGACCCTTACCGCATGCTCAGCACGGCCTCATAGACCTGACAGTATCGCCGCGCTGTCTCGGCCCAGCTAAACGCAGCCGCATGCTCCCGGAGTGCTGCCGCAGCCTGACGCGGGCCTGCCATGAAGCGATGCATTCCCTCCTGATAGACCGCTGCCATGGTCTCCCCATCGAAGCTGTCGAAGTAGCTAGCTGCATCGCCAGCGATCTCGGGAAGGCTCGTTTTACGGGAGCAGAAGACGGGCCGGCCAGCCTGCATCGCCTCGAGCACCGGAAACCCGAAGCCTTCGGTGAGTGATGGGAAAAGGAATGCCTCGCAGTTTTCATAGAGCCACTGTCGATCACCATCGGTGACTTCGCCCGGCATGATCACCGTATCGCTGAGCCCCCGCTGAACGATCTCCCGCTCGAGGTGCTCACCATAGGGCGTGGCCTTCTTGCCAGCGATCACCAACCGGCTGCCTGGCACAGCAGGCAGCAGGTCAAACAGAACGTGAAAGTTCTTGTGAATCAGACAGTTGCCGACGGTGAACAGGAACGGGCCCTCAGGCAGGAACGCTGGACGCTTCGTTGACGCTGCCGGTGGCTCTCCGAGGCCCAAGGGCACGACATGCACCCGCCTGTCTCCGAGATTGACATGCGCGGTGAGATCATCAGCGACATACTGCGAGTCGGTCACAAGTGCTGCAGCACGATCGACTTTTCGCTGAATGTCGATCAACTTCCGTTCGATCTCGCGGCCACGATCGGCTTGTGGTGACTCATGAAGAAAGTTGAGGTCGTGAACGGTGAGAATCACTGGCACCCGAGGATCGAGTGGCAGGTATCGCGACATCTGGTTGGAGACATGCCAGACGGCAACCTCGCTGCGCCTCAGAAAGGGACGCGCGAGCGGCCGCAGCAACTGCTGAACCACCTCTTTGCGACCGACGGTCGCCGCAAGCTGTCGGTAGCCTCCCTCGGGGAAGTAGCGGTCTGCTCCCTTCGGCAAGAGAAACACCGGCTCAAACGACTTTTCGGTCACCCGCAAAATCTCGCGACCGAGGTAATAAGAAAACCGCCCCAGCCCACAGTTGAAATGCCGCAGCTTTTCCAGATCGATGACCACCTGAGGCAACGCTGTCCGAGACCCGGAAGACGTCGTTGCTGGAAGAGGTTGCCGCGAGGCAGACACGGTCATAGTCGTGGAGCCGCCTCAGCGGCGATCTGCTCAGCAGTGAGAAAGTCGCGGAAATCGGCCCTCCTTAGCCGCCACCAGTAGGAGGCGGAAAACCCGGGCCACAGCGCCGTCAGCCGGCCAGACGCCGTTTTGTACCAACTCATGCAGGGTTTCCGCCACGGCGAACCATCCGAGACCCACACCGTGTCCTGAAAACGTTCCTGGATCTGCTGATTGAAGAGCCGCTGAATGTCGTCGCGAACCTCCAGCTGTGGCAGCCGACCGCTCGCGAGCAGGCCAAGGCAGGAGAGGATGTATCGCACCTGTGCCTCGATCATGAACACGATCGAGTTGTGACCAAGTCCAGAGTTGGGCCCCATCAGCATGAACAGGTTGGGATAGCCCGCGACGAGCACGCCGTTGTATGCCTCAGGCCCATCGACCCAGTCTTCGGCGAGGCTGCAGCCTCCTCTGCCAGTGATCTCAATCTCGGTCGCTGGGTTAAAGGTGCGAAACCCGGTGGCCAGAACGATCACATCGACCTCATGAGACGTCCCGTCAGCGGTCACGATGGTTCGCTCATCGATCTCACGGATCGGCTCGGTCACCAGCTCCACATTTTCCCGAGCCAGGGCAGGGTAGTAGTCGTCGGAGAGCAACGCTCGCTTGCACCCAAGTGGATACCTCGGCCAGAGCTTGTCCCGCAGGTCGTGGTCTGCAATCGCTTCCTGGATCAGCTGCATCGTCTGTTTCTGCCAGTGCCCCAGCAGCTTGGGGTTTTGCGTGTAGGCGATCGCTATCGACTCCTGACGGAGATAGATCACCCAACGCCAGAGCCGCTGAAGCCCCGGAACAGCGGCAAACGCCTGCTGAAGCAACGCTGGGATCGGCGTGTCCTTCCTCGGCAGAACCCAAGCAGGTGTCCGCTGAAACAGGGCCAGACGGCCCACCTGTTCCGCAATCGCGGGCACGATCTGCACCGCACTGGCCCCGCTGCCTATCACCGCCACGCGTTTGCCAGTCAGGTCCACATCGTGTCGCCACCGCGCCGAGTGAAACCAAGGCCCCGGAAAGCGGTCGAGACCGTCAATCGCAGGCACGCTGGGGATATGCAGCCCACCGACTGCCAGCACCACGACCTGGGCAATGAGCGGTTCACCCTGCCCAGTCTCAATCCGCCACCGCTTCCGCCGGGCGTCCCAGGAAAGCGAACGGACCTCCGTGTTGAAGCGTGTTTTCTCGTGCAGCGTGTGTCGTGAGGCCACCGTGTCGAGGTAGCTCAGAATCTCCGGCTGCGTGGCATAGTGCCGTGACCAGCGGGGCTGCTGTTCAAACGAGAGGGAGTAAAGATGTGAGGGAATATCGCAGGCACAGCCTGGATAGGTGTTGTCATGCCAGGTCCCTCCAAAGCCGGAAGCCTTCTCCAGAATCAGAAAGTCGCGACGACCGGCCTTTTGGAGCCGGATCGCCATCGCCAGGCCGCCGAAGCCGGCTCCGACGATCACAAGGGGGACCTCCTGTCCTGCCACCGGGATCTCCTTTTTCATCCGTACGGCTCTCGAGTGCTCACGCGAGTCTACTGCCACCCACGTCTGACACGCCCCCGGTTGGAATCCGCTAGCCACCCTGCCATATTGTCGGAGCATTGGGCCCTCCCGGCCCCTCGCCTCGCCACGAAAGACACTCATGAAGATTCACGAATACCAGGCCAAGGATCTTTTGCGGGCAGCAGGTGTGCCCGTTCTTGCTGGGCAGGTGGCCCGCACGCCAGCAGAGGCTGCACAGGCCTTCACCGCTCTTGGGACCCCCGTCTGTGCTGTCAAAGCCCAGATTCACGCTGGTGGCCGAGGCAAAGGCCAGGTGAAGGGCTCGCAGCAGCGGGGCGTCGAGCTTGCCAAGAGCCCCGAAGACGCAGCTCGCATCGCGGAGGGCCTGCTCGACCAGACGCTCGTGACCATCCAGACGGGCCCGGAAGGCCAGGTTGTTCGCCAGGTCTTCGTCGAAAGCGGCTGCAACATCGAGCGTGAACTCTACTGTGCGATCCTCGTTGACCGCGCTGCGGGTTCGCCAGTATTGATCGCGAGCACCGCCGGCGGCATGGACATTGAAGAGGTCGCTGCCAAGACACCTGAGCTGATCCTCACCGAGCCCTTCGATCCTGACCGCGGCCTCGGCAGCTACCAGACGCGGGTGCTCTCCGCAAAGCTCGGCCTGCCCACCTCCAGCTGGCGGGCAGCTGAACAGTTCTTCCGTTCGCTGACGAAGGCCTTTGTGGCGCTCGATGCGTCGCTGCTTGAGATCAATCCGCTCGTGCTCACCAAGGACGGCGGTCTCGTGGCCCTCGATGCCAAGATGACTTTTGACGACAACGCGCTGTTCCGTCACAAGGACGTGCTGGCTCTGCGGGATGAGGCGGAGGAAGAACCCGCCGAGATCCGTGCTGCTGCGGCAGGACTCTCGTACGTCAAACTGGACGGCTCGATCGGCTGTCTCGTGAACGGGGCAGGGCTCGCCATGAGTACGATGGACCTCGTGAAACTTCACGGTGGTGAGCCGGCCAACTTCCTCGATGTCGGTGGCGGTGCCGACGTTGACCAGGTCACCGAAGCCTTCCGCATCATCCTCTCCGACGCGAACGTCAAGGCGATCCTCGTCAACATCTTTGGTGGCATCATGCGATGCACCACGATTGCCAACGCTCTCGTGGAGGCCTCCAAGACGGTGGGCTTCACCGTGCCTCTGGTCGTCCGCCTCGAAGGCACCGAGGTTGAAGAAGGCAAGAAGATTCTCGCCGAAAGTGACACCAGCATCATCACTGCAGATGGCCTCACCGACGCCGCCAAGAAGGTGGTCGCTGCGAGTCAGGCCTAGTGCTTCCGTCCCTCTCTCTCCAACACTTCTTCCCATCCCGCCGGCTCTCGGCTTCCCGCTTTTCGGCTTACTGAACCATGAGCATCATCATCAATCGCGACACTCGCGTGATCTGCCAGGGCATCACTGGCAAGGTCGGTGAGTTCCACACCCGTGGCTGCCTCGACTACGGCACACGAATGGTCGGCGGCGTCACTCCAGGCAAGGGTGGTGAAGAGGTCGCTGGTCTGCCTGTGTTCAACACGGTGGCTGAAGCCCGCGACGCCACCGGCGCCAACGCCACGATGATCTTCGTGCCTCCGCCGTTCGCCGCCGATGCGATTCTCGAGGCCGTTGCTGCAGGCATTGAGACGGTGATTGCAATCACCGAGGGCATTCCAGTCATCGACATGGCCCGAGTGTTGCCCGTCGTGGAAGCGAGCAGCAGCCGGCTCGTCGGCCCCAACTGCCCAGGTGTGATCACTCCGGGCGAGTGCAAGATCGGCATCATGCCAGGCTATATCCACACGCCTGGGCATGTGGGTGTGATGAGCCGCTCCGGCACGCTCACCTATGAGGCGGTCTGGCAGCTGACCCAGCTTGGACATGGGCAGAGCACTTGCGTCGGTCTGGGTGGTGATCCGCTGGTCGGCTCGAGCTTCATCGACATCCTCAAACTGTTTGAAGAAGACCCCGATACACATTCAATCCTAATGATGGGCGAGATCGGCGGCAGCGCTGAAGAAGAGGCCGCCGCCTTCGTCAAAGAGCATGTCACCAAGCCTGTTGCCGCGTTCATCGCAGGACGGACAGCACCTCCCGGCAAGCGGATGGGGCATGCAGGGGCTATCATCTCCGGAGGGAAGGGCACTGCCGAGGCCAAGCTCGAGGCGCTCCGCGATGCTGGCATCGAAATTGCCGAAAGCCCTGCCGACATGGGTGCGGCCATGGTCCGTGCAATCGAGCGACGCTCCTAGAATCCTTTATGAATGTCTGCCTCTTCATCCCGTGTTTCGTCGACCAGATGACGCCGCAGGTGGGGCTGGCGGTCACACACGTGCTCGAGCACCTCGGCCACACGGTGGAATACCGAGATGGCCAGACCTGCTGTGGCCAGCCAAGCTTTAATGCTGGTTACTGGGATGAAGCGAAGGAACTCGCTCTGCGTTCTCTGCGACTGTTCGAAGCTGCTGATGCCGTCGTTGGCCCGAGTGGCTCATGCGTGGCGATGATGCGGGTGTTCTACCCAGAGCTGCTCGCCGGCACACCGCATGAGACCGCAGCACTCGACCTTGCTGCCCGCACCTATGAGTTCGGTGAGTTTCTTGTGGAGAAGCTCGGCGTGACGGATGTCGGTGCCCACTTTCCCCATCGCGTCACGTACCACGACGGCTGCCACGGCCTCCGCGAGCTGCGGATCAAAGAGGCTCCCCGCAAACTGCTCGCTGCCGTTCGTGGCCTGGAACTTGTCGAATGTGACGAAGCGGAGAGCTGCTGCGGATTTGGCGGTCTCTTCAGCGTCAAGTTTCCGATGATCTCCACCGCGATGGCAGAGGTGAAGGGAGGCTCCCTCGCTCGGACCGACGCGGAGTATGTGGTCTCGAGTGACCCCAGCTGCCAGATGCAGCTCGATGGCTGGCTCAGCCGCAACGGCAAGAGCTGCCGCACGATCCACCTCGCCGAGGTCCTCGCCACCGGCTGCACAGAGGCCTCATGAGAACCAAGGCCTCATGAGAGATGGCCTCACAAGAGATTCGGTGACGAGCCAGAGATGCCCCGAGCTCCTACGGCTGTTGCCGTGGCAGAGTCGATCCTGCCGGACCGGTTGTCGACCCCGGAACTGGTGCCGACCCCGGAACTGAAGCCGCAGATCCTAGGCCATCACTTCCATCAGCAGCAGGCGGCTGAGAGCCACCACCACCGCCGGCTGGCAGTGAACCGCTTGTAGGCAGTGAACCGGTGGCAGGAGCTGACGATGGATACTCCACCGGCGGCTGTGAGAGCCCCCCCTCCGGCAAGGTGGGCAGAAAGCCACCTGGGCGATCAGCATCGCCGGTGGGCTCCGCTTCGCCATCCTCACCGACCGAGACAGCCTCATCCACACCCGTCGCTGCGGAGGCATCACCAGCATCCTCAGGCTGTTCTGGCTCCGGCAACGGCCCATACCAGAGCCCAGTTTGATACCGCTGGAGCATTTCGTCAGCCAGACTGTTGGCCACGCCTGACACGTTGGCCAGCATCGCCTCGCCCACGCGAAACTGCACCTCTTCGGGCTGGAAGCGATATTCGGCCGGCAGCTCGGTCGCCATCGACCAGCCGATATGCACGGCCGCCGCAATCACGACACCACTGAGTATGCCCGCCAACCCACCGAGGATGGCGTCGGGAACTGGCCGCAGCCGTGCGGCATACTCGCGGATCCCCGCCTGTGTGCCTCCGACGGTTATCGCCACGCCTGCCAAGAAGATGACCGCAAACGCAGAGAGCGTTGCGTAGCCCTGGGGCACCTCGATCTTGACGAGCATCTCGGCCGTCCAGCCACACAGCGCAAGCGCTGCATCAACCGAGAGCAGCAGGCCAAAGCCAACTAACGTGGAACGAAATCCGCCGAGTTTAATTCCGGCAATGACCATCACCAGGACGCACAGGGCGACAGCTGGATCATCAAGCCGTTGAACGACGGAACTCTCTGCAAGCAGCATCGTGAGCCTCAGTTGGTCACCCGTGTCACTTCGTCGAGCGTGGTTACGCCGGCGAGCACCTTCCGCACGCCATCAATCCGCAGACTCTTCATGCCGGCCTTCCTCGCCGCAATGCGAATCGACTCGATCGACGGCTGTCCCACCAACAGGCCACGAACCTCCGGACCGATCTCAAGCAGCTCGTAGATACCGGTGCGGCCGCGGAAGCCCACACCAAAGCACTCTTTGCAGCCCTTCTCACGGTAGAAGACGGGTGGCTTCTCAGCGCGAATGCCCAAGGCCTTGAGGAGTTCGGGCTGTGGCTCGTACGGCTCGCGACATTTTGGACAGAGGACTCGTACGAGTCGCTGAGCAAGGACCGCCGTCAACGCAGATTGAATCAGGCTTGCCTCAATGCCGATATCGAGCAGACGCGTGATCGTGGTGGGCGCATCGTTGGCGTGGAGTGTGGTAAACACAAAGTGACCGGTGAGGGCAGCCTGCATCGCAATCTCTGCTGTCTCCTTGTCACGAATCTCACCAACGAGAATCACGTCCGGATCTTGCCGCAACGCAGAGCGGAGAATCTTGGCAAACGTCAGCTCGGCAGCCACGTTGACCGCCGTCTGTGAAACGTTGTCAAGCCGATACTCAATCGGATCCTCAATCGTCATGATGTTGCGGGTCAGGGAATCAATCTCAGAGAGCGCTGAATAGAGCGTCGTCGTTTTTCCAGCACCCGTTGGCCCGCAGACGATCAGCATCCCGTGCGGCCGCTGGATCAGGGACCGCATCGAGTCGAGCATCGCCGGCGCCATCCCCAAGCCGGTCAGGCCACCTTGGACGATGCCCCCATCGGCATCCAACAGACGCAGCGCAATCTTTTCACCGAAGTTGGTCGGTCCGGAGGCCGCCCGCACATCAAAGGTGCGGCCTTGGTAGCGGGCAGAAAAGGTTCCGTCCTGCGGCCGCCTCCGCTCAGCGATATCCATGTCGGAGAGCACCTTGACCGCAGACACCGCAGGCCGCCCTTCATCTCCGGACAGCGTCGAGACATTCTGCAAGATGCCATCGACCCGAAACCGGACTCCAAACTCGTCACCTTTTTTCGGCTCCACATGAATGTCGGTTGCCCGCATCGTGATCGCCGATTCAAAGATCTCACGAATCGTGGCGACCGCTTTGGAGACCTCTCGGTCCGAGCCATGACTCCCATCCAGCGACGAACCGTCCTTTTTGAGCAGTTCCACAAAGTCGACCGCGTCGCCACCGGAAACCGCTCTACCAGTTGAACGAGACCACTGCAGCTTTCTCTTGAGCGATCGGCCACAGTCACGCCAGAACTCACGTGTGAAGAGCTTCAGGAGCAGCCGCTCCGACTCCATCGCCTTGTTATCACGGTAGAGGAGGTAGCCGATGCCGCCGACGCTCCAGAGCAACAGCAACACAGGCATCACGGTCGGTCCCACACGCAGCAAGGCCAGCAGGGAAATCATGCCCATAAAAATGGCTGCGAAGGTCCATCGCTGTGGCTGGCCGAGGATCAACGCAGCATCCCGCTGGACCCATACACAGCCGGCTGCCCAGGCAACGGTCAGCGCAGCACCGATCCCCAGCCACACAATGAACCAGACCGAGGGTTCTGCCATCAGGCCTCCCACACCCAACCTCCTCCGCAACAACCGCAGATGGTCCGGCCTCCGCCGGGAGACCCCACAGAACTTCAGATCGTCATCCCAGTGCTCTTGTCATCCCAGTGCGGCTGGCTGCTGGTCTTCCCTCTGACCAGGTTCCCGCACAACGGGTATCCTGTAAAAGACAAGGCCGATTTCCCGACAGCCACCTTGGACTATGACGAGCCTCCAGCATACCGCAGCCCTTGCCTCACTGGAGGCGGGGAAAAAACCTGATGAGCCGCACGGGCCAGCCGCCGCTGCGAGCCCCAAACGTCGGTTCTTGCTTGATGCCACCGCACACGTGGCCGATGTTGGCCACCGCTCGTTCGTGCGCTCAGCGCTGACCGGCTACTACAAGAGCCGGGATGCCCAGAAAGCACGGTATCGCGACTGGGAACACGCTCGCGATGCGGCAAGCCTCGCGAAGTGGTCGGCTGTCAACCAGCTCGACACGCTGTTGGAGCAGTTTGCGGACAACTTTGAGGCCCGTGGTGGCAGGGTGCACTGGGCAGCCAACGCCGAGGAAGCCCGTCAGATCATTCTTGACCTGCTCCGCAAGGCGAATGCTAAGGCGATCATCAAAAGCAAGTGCATGACCAGCGAGGAGATACACCTCAATGCCGCCCTGGAAGAGGAGGGGTTTGGTGTGGTGGAGAGTGACCTCGGTGAGTTCATTCAGCAGCTTCGTGGGGAACCGCCCTACCACTTCGTGTTTCCCTGCATGCATGTTCGCCGTGAGGAGATCAGCCGTCTCTTTCAAGACAACCTCGGCACTGCACCAACGGACAGCCCCGAAGAGCTGACGATGATCGCTCGCGATCACATGCGACAGCTCTATGTCGACGCCGACGTAGGCATCACAGGAGCAAACTTTCTCGTTGCCGAGACGGGGCAGATCTCAATCACAGAGAACGAGGGCAACGCGAGGCTCACCGCGGCCCTGCCACGGATGCATATCGCCCTGGTGGGCATCGAGAAGGTGGTCGCCAATCTCGACGACCTCTCGGTGTTGCTCCCGATGCTCGCCACGGCGGGCGCTGGTCAGCCAATGACCTGTTACAACACGCTCTACGGTGGTCCACGACAGGACGGAGAGTGTGACGGCCCAGAAGAGATGCACGTGGTGCTTCTCGACAACCATCGCTCGGCGATTCTCGCCGATCCGGAACAGCGAGACAGTCTGCAGTGCATCCGCTGCGGCGCCTGCCTCAACGTCTGCCCGATCTTCAAGAACGTTGGTGGCTTCACCTACGGCACGACCTATCAGGGGCCAATCGGCTCCGTGATCACGCCTCACCTCCGAGGCCTCGCCGACTGGAATCATCTCTCTGGAGCAAGCTCGCTCTGCGGTGCCTGCAGTGACGCCTGTCCGGTACGCATCGACATCCACCACCACCTACTCCACAACCGCCGCAACGCAGCTCGCACTGCTCCAAGCCGAATGGAACGACTTGGCCACCGGCTGTTTGTGGCTGTAGCCAGTCGGCCGTGGCTGTTTCGAATCGCTGGCTGGATCGCCCGTCATACGATGGGTCTCGCCCGTCGCCTGAAGCCTCCGTTGGTTCGTGAGTGGCTCGCAAGTCGTGACCTCCCCTCACCACCGCAAGAGAGTTTTCGGTCTGCCTGGAGGCGTCGTCAGCGATCAGCCCCACGCTCATTGCCAGGAGGCACCGCATGAGCACTCCCACGACCACCCCAGACTGTTCGCGAGCGAGCCGCGAGGCGATCCTGGGGCGACTCCGCGAAGGCCTTCGCGTGGCAGCACCGCCA
>Ga0181606_10005569_pt1 | contig 10365 bp, 17 predicted proteins | sample 041ome_10_FD_132994 | JGI IMG/M metagenome (GOLD analysis project Ga0181606, IMG submission 132994) | Coastal salt marsh microbial communities from the Groves Creek Marsh, Skidaway Island, Georgia - 041412US metaG (megahit assembly) | ecosystem: Environmental > Aquatic > Marine > Intertidal...
TACAGATGGCTAGATCATCTGCTAAAGCTCAAGAGTTAATGAAATACAGCTCTGAGATTAAAAACAATCAAGGTATAATGAGATATCCATTGAGTCATAAGACTCCATTGATAAATAAGTTTAAAGAAATTTACTCACAGTATTTTGATTTGTCTACAATTAGATACATATTTTAAACTATTTAAAATGAAAACAATAACTTTGTTAATTATTGCTATTGGGGCATACACAGGTAGTGATACTACTGTAAAATGCACAGCTGTAAATTTAAAAACTAAAGATACCGGTACATTGTATATCTATGAAGGATGTATAATGGTAGGTGACACAATTAACGTACCTTATGAAGACAAAAGACGAGATTCAAAATGAAGCATTATTAGAGTTAAAGAAACATAATAGAGGAGCAGCTGCTATTAGTATGGGTGTGGGTAAAACCAAACTTGGTCTTATGCACATGCTTAGTAAAGTTACTGATTACAGTAAATTCTTAGTGGTAGCACCTAAATTAAGTATATTTCAATCATGGAAAGATGATGCTGAAAAGTTTGGATACGGTTATTTACTTGAACATATTTCTTTCAGTACATATATCAGTTTACATAAACAGGATTCTGATTATGATGGTATATACCTAGATGAATGTCATAGTTTAACTGAAACAAGTGAAAAATATTTAGATAATCACAATGGATTTATCATTGGTCTTACGGGTACTTATCCTAAAAGAGGTGATAAATTCCATATGTTAAATAAATATTGCCCTATCAGATATAGCTATGTCGTAGATGATGCAGTTGCAGATAAGATTCTAAATGATTATGAAGTTAAGATTCACTTACTACCATTAGATACCAAAACAACTTTAAAAGTAAAAAGTAAGTTTGGATCCTTTATGAGTAGTGAGTCTAAACAATATGCATTCTGGAATCAGAAACTGTTGAAAGAAACAAATCCTAAATCACAGAGGTTCTTAAGAATAATGAGAATGAAAACTCTCATGTCTTTTGAAAGCAAAGAGAAATATGTTAGAAAGCTTTTAAGTAAATCTAATAATAAATGTATTGTCTTTGCTAACACTCAAGAACAAGCAGATAAACTTTGTAATTATTCTTATCACAGTGGTAATAAAGATTCAGAAGAAAATCTAAAATTGTTTAAGGATGGTGTTATTAGTAAATTGTCTTGTGTACATCAATTAAGTGAGGGTATCACTGTACCAGATCTTAAGGAAGCAATCATTATGCATTCATATGGTGGTACAAGCGCTAAAACACATCAGAGATTAGGAAGAACGTTAAGACTTTCTGTAAATGAGAAATCAACTGTACATATATTATGTTATGAAGGTACAGCTGATGAGAAATGGGTGACGGATGCAGTAGCTAATCTGGATCCTGCAAAAATTCAAAAAATTAAAGTTTCACAATTATCACTTGACATATGAGCCAACAGATTTTTAACTCAATATTGATTAAGAAAGATGGTAAGCTTCAGTATATCACTGAACCCATGCTTGATTTATTTAATAAGTTTGTAGAGACAGTTGATGAAGGTAAAAAAGTAGAGGTTATATTCCAAGTCTATGATACTAAAGGAAGCGCTACACAAATTGCTAAAGTGCACGCTAATATTAGAGAAATTGCTACGGATACTGGACATACTTTTGATGAGATTAAAACAATTGTTAAAAAACAATCAGGGTTATATATTACAAAAGAAGAAAAGGGTGAACTTGTCACCCTTTTTAAATCTTTTGCTGAATGTAGTCGTGATGAACTTAGTTTAGCAATACAGGCTAGTATAGAAATAGGTGAAAACCTAGGTATTAATCTATATTAATCTTCAGATGGAGTTTCTTCTGAAGACTCTTCAGTTGCAGATTGAGCAGCATCTTCAGCTTCTAATTCTGCAATTGTTTTAGTCTCAGTGATTCCTTCTTCTCTTGCTGAACGTTCAATATCATTGATAAGAACAGCTAAAGTTTCATAATGAAACTCCCAAGGTTCAGTGTGTTCTTGTTTTTGAATACGCTCTGCTGCTTCTTTAATTCTTTCAGTGGGCATATCATTTAACAAGTAAACCAAAACTGATTGAATACGTGTTAGGAAAGCACCACTTACTTTGATAGAAACAACCCCACTATTGGGCATTATTTCTACTTTAGTATCTTTATTTTCTTCTGCCATAATACCAGCAAATATATTAAAATTATGAATACTACACAAATAAAACCAGATGTAATTCAACAAAAATTAAATGCCATACTTAAACTAAGTGATTGGTATCCTGCAATAAATAGTTTTACCAGTAGTAGTGACTTCACTACAATAATTGATAAACTTATTGAAGAAAAAGATAAAGGATACAGATTTGCACCTAAGTTGAAAGATGTATTTAATCCTTTTATTAAATGTAAATTAGATAACCTGAAGGTTGTAATATTTGGACAAGATCCTTATCCAATGCTTAATCCTGTTAAAGAAGCTGAAACAGTTGCTGATGGATTAGCATTTTCATGTTCTCATACTATGAAAGAACAACCTTCATTAACCAAAATATTTGATGCTATTCAATCCACTGTTAAAACAGATGGTGAATATGAAAGAAATCCAGACTTATCAAGATGGGCAGACCAAGGTGTATTACTTTTAAATACAGCTTTAACTACTCAATTGAATAAACCTGGAACACATTATGAAATATGGAATGAGTTTATTAGTTTTGTTTTAGACTATCTCTATTGGAATAAACCAGATCTAGTCTTTATACTAATGGGTAAAGTAGCAGCTGAATGGGAAGATTTTATAAATGATAGTAATTCTTTTACTATTCTTACAGAACATCCTGCAGCAGCATGCTATAAAAAGACCGATTGGGATTCTAAAAACTGCTTTAGTAGAGCAAATAAGTTTTTAGTTGATCATAACAAAGAACCTATAATATGGTAAAATATGAAAGAAAAAGATTTATTCACGGAACTAATGGAGAAACTCAGCAAAAGAGGAAAAACTACTTCATTTGAGGCAATCAAACGGTATTTGCATATACATTACCGTATTACATTCACAGATTATGTTCTTTATGACAGACTATTAGAATTTAAAAAGTCTATAGAGTCTCATGATGACCAGAAGGATGATTAAAGCAATACCAGCCCAAATAATAAATTTATACTGATAATATTTTTTTGTAACGTCTGCAAGTTCAGTTTTTGTTTGTACAATTACTGAGTCCTTTGCATTGATGGTATTTTTCAAAACTGTTTCAAGACCCAAGTCTCTTACAATTTTAGTGATAGTTCTTGTTTGATACTTAACTTGTTGAGTTTCAGGTACTTTGATAGATATAAATCCATCTTTCATTGCTACTCTGACACCATTAACTACGGTATCTAAAGTAAACATTTGAAGTTTAGCATCTTGGAATTCTACAAGTTTTATTGTATCTTTGATGACTGTGCTATCGTGAACAACGGTAGTTTCATGTACTGTATCATTAATACAAAGACCTCTTGAATAAAACTCAACTTTGGTCTTTTCAATGTACTTAGGTTTAAATGCTTGTTTAACGGGATTACATGCAGCTATACATATTATAACTACAAAAAATATTATTCTTCTCATACTGCTAAATTAAAACAAATTAATGAATTATGAATAACACAGATCCATTTATTTCAGAATTGGAAAGACAAAAACAGACGGAAGTTGCACTTAGGTACAACAATGGTAAATTAAGATGGTCATTGATTGACTGGAAGTCACTTGAATCTATGGTTAAAGTATTAGAAAAAGGCGCTCAAAAATATGATGATCATAATTGGAAGAAGGGAATGCCTACAAGTCAGATAAGTGAAAGCTTACTCAGACATATGTTTGCATTCATGAATGGTGAAGATAATGATCCAGAAACAAATGAGAGTCATCTTGGACATGTTATGTGCAATGCAATGTTTTTAATATATAACCTAAGAGAAAACCCCAAATTTGATGACAGATACAGAAATAAAAATACAGAAGAGAATAAACAGATTTAAAAAATCATTCTCTAAAGATACTGGAATGAAATTATTGATAATTCCATTTTACAGTAAGAACAAAGATGAAAGAGTGATAAGCTCTATACATAATATAATTATAGAAACTCTTGACGCAGATCCAGCAACTAAAAACAGAAAAGGTTCTACGATCATAGCAAGACAAATCTTTTGTAAGATTGCTAAAGATTTAGGTTATACGTATATGTACTTAGCTAGATATTTAAATAAAGATCATAGCACTTTGATACATGCTTATAACAAAGCTGAAACGTTGATTTACGTCAAAGATTTTTTATTCACAGAAAAGTATGAACAAGTAATAAGAAAAATAAATGATAAGGGAGGTATTTAACAAAATTCTAAAAGAAGGACTTACACCTAATCAATTCTATTTGCTCTATTGTCTTAAACACAGCACAAGCCCAATTAAGATAAATGGTCATTTAGAATTGAGAACTCTTGAAGAAGGTTTTTGGCATGACAGTAAACCCACTGAAAAAACAGAATTGCTTATTAAAGAAATAGAAGACATGTTTTCTAATAAATATAAGCAAAGCTCTGCTAGTAACATGGGTAAGGATTACTTAGACCAAATCAAGAAGTATGTGGAAATGTTCCCTAAGAAAAAGTTGCCGTCAGGTAAGCTTGCTAGATCTACAATGAAGAACCTTGAAACTAATTTCAAATGGTTTTTTCAAAACTATGATTATGATTGGGAAACTATTCTTACTGCAACTGCAAAGTATGTAGATGAATATGAACGTAACAATTATTTGTACATGCAAACATCAAAATATTTCATATGTAAAACACAACAAGATAAAAGCAAAACATCAGAACTTGCAGATTATTGTGAGCTTATTGCCTCAGGTGGTGAGCTAGATGAAGACAACTATTTTAAAGAGAAAGTAGTATGAGCGAATATATTCAACCTTGGAAATCAAGGAAAGAAGGATTTCAAAAAGCGCTTGAGTACATCAAAGGAAGAGCTGAGGGTAGGATTACAAGTATTATTACACCCTGGGCAAAGTTCAATGATGCTACTACTAACGGAATAGAATGGAATACTTTGAGTGTTATTGCTGGAAGACCAGGTAGTTTTAAAACTGGTTTAAAAGATCAAATCATCAGGGAGGCATTTGCATTAAATCAAAACCAAAATTTCAGAGTATTAGAATTTAGTTTTGAGATGATAATGCAAACGTCATGTCTTAGAGATTTTTCTAGTGTACTTGGTAAAAGCTATAAGTATCTATGTAGTGCAGAGAATAACAAGGTTACTAAGCAAGAAATGTTAGAATGCTACAACCTAGCTAAATTAAAAGCGCCTCTACCCATAGATATAGTAGAAGACCCATGTACTGTTGGTGAAATGCGGGATATAATTGAAAGTTACATAACTGAATATAAAACCCCTACTATAGTAACTATTGACCATAGTGTACTATTAAAGAAACAACCGTACAAAGACAAACTAGAAATGCTCTATTCATTTGGTGAAATGATCACAGAGGTTAAACGTAAGTTCCCAGTTACGTTTATTGTACTTAGTCAGCTTAACCGTAGTATAGAATCACCTGAAAGAAATGAAGAAGGTAAGTATGGTAACTACATACTTGATTCAGATATATTTGGTGGTGATGCATTATTACAACATGCTGATCTATTAGTTGGTCTTAACAGGCCGGCTAAACAAAAAATTAGGTTCTATGGACCAGACAGATACATAATAGAAGATGATACAGTACTTGTAATGCATTTTCTAAAGTGTAGAAACGGTGATAACCGTATGTCTTTCTTTAGAGCAGAGTTTGACAAAATGAGAGTTACTGAAATGGAAACTCCACCTGTAGCAGAAAAAAGAATTAAAACATGAGTTATAAAAAATTAACACCAGAAGAAAGAAAAGAAAGAATAGCATTGCTCTATTCACATTTTGACGATTTCTTTAGAACTGAAGGTTTAAAGAATCCTTTGTTTATTCCTAAAATGGCATATGTGCCGGAAGGAAAAGATGATAAACATGTTACGTTTTTTACTAGTGAGTTAGAAAACGCAGAGAAGTTTGACACACCTAAAGATATCTATATTGAATTTGCAGATATAGAATATCAACCTGAAGATTCAGATAGAGGTTTGTACAAATGGAAGTTTAATCCTCACTGGAGAACGGAATATGATTTAGTTGTAAGTAAAGCAGGCTATGAAAGATATGCTATCCCTATTGATGAATTGCATTTCATAACTGATGATAAGAAAAGATCAAGCAAAAAGATTAGAACTTTACAGCTTGACTTTGATGTACCTTCAACTCTTACAAATGATGCGCCTATATCTGATATGACAATTAGAGATTTGGCAGCAATCTTATTGAAACAACCAGTTAGTAAAAAAGAATGGTTAAACGAACTAATAAAATAAAATGGCACAGTCAGTATTAATTATCTCAGAATCAGGTGCAGGTAAAAGCACCTCAATCAGAAATCTAAACCCAGAAGAAACATTTATTGTTAATGTTGCAAACAAACCACTACCATTTAAAGGATGGAAAAAATTATACCCTATCTGGTCTAAAGAGAATCAGAATGGTAGAATGTATACCCGTCCAGGTGCAAATGAAGTGATGGCTTGTCTTAAATACATTAATGAAAAGAGACCTGAAATTAAAAATATCATCATAGATGACATGCAATACATGTCTGCTTTTGAATATTTTGATAAGGTAGATGAGAAGGGTTATGAGAAATTCAACAAGATTGCAAAAGATTTAGCAATGGTTGCTAGAGCTCCACAAAATATGCGAGATGACTTAATTGTTTACATGCTTACTCACGCAGAAGAAAGCATGGATGCATATGGAGAAAAAAGAATTAAAGCAAAAACTGTTGGTAAAATGATTGATAACTCATTAACTTTGGAAGGTCTTTTCTCTATTGTATTATTTGCAAAAGTTAAGAAAGATAAAGATGGACAGTTAAAGTATGTGTTTGAGACTAGAAATGATGGTAACAACACATGTAAAACACCACCAGAAATGTTTGATGATAAAGAGATACCTAATGACCTAGAGCTAGTAAGACAGGCAATTATTAATTACGAAAACTAAAAAAAGAAAACAAAATCATGATAAGTACAAAAGATTTAACAAAAGAAGGAACAGGAAGTAAAAACTCTAAAACAATCTCTCCTGGTAAGTGGACTGTTAAAATTAACAGCGTAGAACTAGTAACACCTGTGTATGATAAGAATTCATACCACATGGTATATAACGTAGAAGGTCCTGATATGGGCCCAGAGTTTGAAGGTTTCTACATTGATGGTCAAACCCAAAGTGGTCCACGTTACAAAGGTCAAATTGGTAGAGTTAAAAGTAGCTATTATGCTTATAATGATACTACTTTAAAGAACGGTACTGAAATCAAACGTGATCAATCTATTCTTAAAGCTGTGTATTTCTGCTGTGTAGCAACTAATAACACATCTTGGTTAGAAGAAGTTGATGGTAAATTCAAAACAATTGAAGAATTGGTTAGAGGTTTCAGCAAGCACATTTCTGGAACATGGGTTAAAATGATTGTTGGCGGTAAAGAATACACAAACAAACAAGGTTATACTAACTATGATTTGTTTTTACCTAAAAATAATAAGGACTCATATGTTATGGAATTGTCTGATGCACAGCCCTCTAAACTTATGGAGTTTAACGAAGCTGAACACATTAAAAGACAGAAGGTTGAGAAGGTTGAATCCTTTGGATCTGACAATCCTTTTAATGAATCTTCTAGTGATTCACTAGATTTTGAACTTTAAAAGTTTACTGGTTTAAATCTTAAGGGGGTGTAAGTTTACATCCCCTTTTTTTATTATTGTAATATAATGATTAGTACAAAGCATTTGGTTATTAATTTAGAAACCGTTCCAAAGGAATGGATATTTGAAAATTATTGCAACCTTAGTCAAAAATTATGCGGTCAGAATGTAAAATTTAAAAGTCTATTTAATCCTGCAGAGAAGACACCATCTATGTATGTATTCTATTGCGGAATTAAAAACACTTATAAATACAAAGACTTCTCTACAGATAAGAGCGGTGATGCTATTGATTTAGTACAATCAATTTATGGTTTACCTAATAGATATGATGCAGTAAAAAAAATTGTAAGTGATTACAATGATTTTATTCTAAATAATAAAGATTATAAAATTGGAGATTTTAAAAAACATTCCAGGTATGAAGTTTCTATGTTTGAAACAAGAGACTGGAATAACTTAGATGCAAAGTATTGGGGAGAATTTAAAATTAGTTCTAACTTACTCAAACATTATCATGTTAAACCATTAAAACTATATGAGATGTCTAAAGAGCAAGATGGGGAAGTTAAGAATTTGACTATAGAAGGTCATTATATATACGGTTATTTCAAAAGAGATGGTAGTTTATATAAAATATATCAACCCAAAATACAGACTAAGAAATTCTTAAAAGTTAAGAACTATATTCAAGGATCAGAACAACTTACAAAATCTGATACACTGTTTATTGCTTCTTCTCTTAAAGATGGTATGTGCTTAAAAAGCATGTTTAAAAAATATGATTTTATAGCACCAGATTCAGAAAATACATTAATCAAAAAAGAACAGCTAGATACAATAGTATCAAAATATTCTAGAGTTTATGTTATCTTTGACAACGATGATGCAGGTAAAAATGCTACAGCAAAATACTTATCTAAGTATCCTAACTTTGTACCAATATATTTTGATATAGAGAAAGATGTAGCTGATGCTGTAAAAAAGCATGGTCATATAGCAGTATACAATAGAATAAAGCAATTAGTATGAAAGTATTTGTAATTAATGGTAATACACCAAGTTCAAAGAATTCTAGAGTCTATACAGGTAAATATCTTATTGCAAGTAAAGCTACCCGGAAATGGGTTGCTGAAACTGAAGATGATTTCAAGAAACAAAAAGATAGTTTTATTGAAGAGTTAAGTAAGCATAGTGTACCTTATAGAATAGAATTTAAATTCATTAGAGGATCTAAACATAAGTTTGATTATATAAATCCTGCACAGACCGTGCAAGATGCAATGGTTAAACATGGTTGGATTGAAGATGATAACTGTACAGTAATGATACCATTTTTTGCAGAATACGAATACAGTAAAGAAAACCCAAGAGTAGAAATTAAAATTTTAAATGGAAAAGAAGAAAACGTTTAAAGTCCTAGCTGCTTTCTCACAGGAAGCTAGTTTATTATTAGACACAGACAATGTACAAGAGCTATTAGATTCAGAAGATTTAAAACAAGGAGTACATTGGGACCTTAAAGAATTTGAAACTAAAGCTGAAGCCATTGCATACATAGATGGAATCAATGATGCAAATGGATGGTCAGATCCTTACGCCCTTTTATTATGAGACACCAAGAAGAATTATCAATAGTCATTAAGACTATAATGTTAGAACAGCCCTTTTACGGGCTGTTTTTGTTAAATGTAAATAAGGAATTTGATAAAAGAGTTCCTACAGCTGGAGTAACTATTGAAGGAATAAATTATAAATTAATTGTAAATCCAGATTTCTGGGATAGCTTATCTGATAATCATAAGCAAGGTTTAATACTACATGAAGCTAAACACATTGTATTTAATCACTTGTTAATGCGTGATGATTTTGCTAATCCTAAGTTAGCTAATGTAGCTATGGATTGTGAACTAAATCAATATATAAATCCAAAGCTATTACCCGATGGAGCTATACTACCAGCGGGTTTAGAGCAACAGCTTGGCATAACTCTAAATATAAAAGCCGGTACTCACTATTATTATAATGCTATAAATGATGAACTAGAACAACAAGCTAAGGGTAATCCTGATAAAGCTTGTAATGGTGGTGAAGGTGGTATGGGTGTAGATGGTTTACCGGATACTTTAGATGACCACAGTGATTGGGATAATGTTGTAGATGGTATGTCTGAAGCTGAGAAAAAACTTGTTACTAAACAGAATGAGTATATAATCAAAGAAGCTGCAGAACAAACACTTAAAGCCCATGGTCATTTACCTGGAGGTGTTCAAGAGATTTATAACAGAATCACTAAATTAAAAGAAGCTAAATTTAATTGGAAAGCTTATTTACGTCAATTTGTAAATGGTAGTATTAGATCTACTATGAAATCTTCTAGAAAGAAAATTAACAGAAGATTGGAAAAAGAAAATATACCAGGTAAAAAATATCTTAGAAAGATTAACATGCTTGTAGGTATAGATACATCAGCTTCTGTAAGTTCTTCTGAGCTTAAAGAATTCATGAATGAA
>Ga0181606_10005581_pt1 | contig 10350 bp, 13 predicted proteins | sample 041ome_10_FD_132994 | JGI IMG/M metagenome (GOLD analysis project Ga0181606, IMG submission 132994) | Coastal salt marsh microbial communities from the Groves Creek Marsh, Skidaway Island, Georgia - 041412US metaG (megahit assembly) | ecosystem: Environmental > Aquatic > Marine > Intertidal...
AAATTTCCGAGCGATGAGCAACTGGTGTACATAGCTCATTCGGCTAGAAAAATAATTTTCGCGCTCGGGGTCCTCCCATTTCAGTCCATTAATAGCCAGCCCTGTGAAATAGGTGAGATTAAGTGGAATCTCTATTAATCCCGTCTGCTGGCGCAATAATCTTACTTTAACAGATCCATCGTAAGTTTTTTGAAACGAGCTTCTCCCTACACCTACAGCAAGCCACTCGGTTACCCCGTAGTCTAAGCCCAGGCGAATAGAAGCTTGATCGAGCCCCCAAAGTTCGTAGGCCCCTTGATTGATCGTCCCAAATCGATGCTGGATTAAAAATTGCATCTCCCCTTCCGCAGGCAAAGCAACACTTTGCGTATTAATGATTTTTGTCCCCTTAAAAGTCGCTAATGCGTATTGGGGAACCGGCTCCGATTCCGCATCTAAAAAATCGAGCAAATCGCCCTGCGCGCGCAATACACCTGTAGAGGCTAGCATTGCAACCAAGACAATCTTAATTGTTGGGTTGACCTTCATAAATCCATTGTTGAATGGTGAGTATTTCGCATTCGGGCAAACGATTGCCATTTTTCGGCATAAAAGAAGCATTTCCGTCATGTGTGATGGAGCTCAGGAGGACATTGGCATTTACGGTTCCAACGATATTCGCGTGATTATTCAGCGATATATTTGCCGAGGGAAAATTAGCTCCATGACAACCCTCGTAACCGCACTTGGCAAGAATTATAGGCTCCACATCTACCGCATAGGAGATGCTGGTGGTATCGCAGTCTGTATTACCCGGGTAGAGCGCTTCCTCCGTATCGTAATAACAACCTGAAAAATTGACCAATGCGATTAAACTGACTACCCCAACAAGGGTTTTTATTGCTTTATTCATGGGTTTAACCTTTAAGAACCACATCGATGTCTACGTCTATTTCTTTAGCGATTTTATCGGCTACCACGGAAGGGATCGCTATATTATAATCGGCTAGAGGAATAAGCATGTGCGTTTTCATTTGGATGGAGCCGTCTTTGAGCACTTCAAGGGTACCAGTCTGCGCCACTTTTTGCGTAACCCCGTGAATAGTCAATTCTCCCGTGACTTCCACTTCATGGGTTCCGGGCGAATTCCGATCGATCGTTTCCCAGTTTTGAATTTGGCCCGAAAAAGTGGACTTGGGAAATTGAGCGCTTTCCAGGTAGTTTTCGTTAAAATGTTCTTGCATCAGGGCTTTTTCGAATTGAAAAGCGGTGATGAGCACCTGAAACGCCACAGTACCCTTTGATGCATCCAACACGCAAGCCACGCTCTCGTTATTTGCCTCCACTCCATCATCGATTTTGGCATTCGATTTAAAGAAAATATGCCCTGTACGGGTCATCATTCGTTGAGCTACCAGATCAGGGGCAAAAGCCAACATCACCAACGATAAAACAATTATTCGCATCATATAAAAAAATTAATTCATTACTACGCAACGCGACAACACTACATCAAAAAGCATTCCGCTGCACTCTCCTTTTATAACCATCGGAGATCCAACCTTCCAATTTTGCCATTGTTCGGCAGAGGGCACATCAGCCAACTGGCACGATACACCCGCCATTCCATCACCCCCATCGAGTAAAATGGTATGCACGAAAACCGAATCCACATCTACTTGCTTCCATTCCTGAGAACGATCCAAAACAGCTCCGGATACCTCTAAAATACTGCGGACGTACAACGAATCGGCGCGCGATTCATCTTCTACATATTGTATATAAAGTTCCGCGGCGGAAAGGGTATAATCCGCATCCTGCTCAGCAATACCTGGTACGGGCTGAAAATACTTGAACACCCCGAAGCCCGAAGCAAGCAGACCGAGAACGAATAGGAAAAGGATTATTTTTTTCATGACGCGCAGGTTTGGAACTGGGAATTAGTTGTTGGGTGCACCATCTTGAATCCAAATGCGAATTTGATCCAACTCGCATTGCATTAAACTGCCCGATGGCGGCATAAGTGCATACCCGCCCGTACCGTGGGTAACTCCATAAAACTGGCCCGAATTGGCAATAGAGGAGATGGTACCGTAATCGCTCAATACGATTCCCGCTGAAGCTCCTGGATACGTATGGCAACCTTGGCAATAGGTTTCCACCATAGGTAAGATGTGGTTTGAAAAAGAGACGTTAACGGTGTCGCAATCTCCAATGCACCCGTTATTCTGCGCGCCTTGGTTAATCCACTGCGCCACTATCTGAATTTCTTCTGGGGTGAGGCTCAATCCAGATGCGGGTGGAGGCATTTTTTTATCGGGATCGGATTCTGTGAGAACTTCATATAACTCACTATTTCCAGCGTTACCTGGCTGCACTTCTCCCGTTTGAATGATGGACAAGTAATTGGTTATAATAACACCATCGGAGGCGGAACCCGCATCGTGACATCCACTCATGGCACAATTACTCGTGAGAAGGGGCAAAATGGAATTTTGGAAATACACGGTATCTGGATCGCAGGGATACGTGAGCGTGGGGTCCTTTGGAACGATGGGTGGCTCATGCACACAACTCACCCAGAGAACAGAACTTACAAGCGCGAGAAAAAGAAATTTCTTCATAGTAATAAAAATTAAAAAACACCGGATCATAAGCCGGATTCTGTCGTCTTAAGACGGTCCATCATTTATCTGCGTACAGCGTCACCGCTGCACTTTAGCGATCTACCCCCCGAAAACCAGAACGGGTAGCTCTGTCCGACGAATCGGATTTCGGTGTACATGATCTTTCAGCCCGTGAGGTTTACCTAGCTCGGTAGTCACCTAACCGACTGGTGGGCTCTTACCCCACCGTTTCACCCTTACCACGAATGGCGGTTTGCTTTCTGCTGTACTTGCTGTGTTTGTTTCCAAACCCTTCCCGTTAGGAAGCACGGTACCCTGTGCTGTCCGGACTTTCCTCCCTTGCGGGCGATGGATCACCGGTGTTTATGAAAAAGAACTTCGGTTGCGCCGCGACCGTATTGAGCATACGACGCATCATAAAAGGAAACGTCCTCTAATGCCGATAACAAAGTTATTACATTTTCGCGCAGCACCCCCTCTCCCACGCCATGAATTACAATTAATTTGCGCAGTCGTCGCGTTCGAGCTGTATCGAGGTGGCGTTCCAAATGCCGAATTTGGATAGCGAGAATTTCTCCAGGCGTACAACGCTTAGAATACTCAGGCAAAGCTTCAAAATGCAAATCTACTTCCATCACCGACTCCGTTTTCTCCTTTTGAGACGATAATTTTCCGCCGCTCGAGGAGTGATTTTCGGGGTCGAGTGGATTGCCTAGAGCATGGGCATCTTCGCCTACCCGTTCCTCTATGAGGCCACTTCCATGAATCTCATAAGTAAATCCATCCTCGGTAAGCACCTCGAAAATGTCGTTTCCCAATCCACGTACCACCTCGCCACAGACCGATTCGTCGATAAGACGTACCCGAGTTCCCGGCTTAAACGCGTACTTTAAAATGGGTTTCGATTGTTTCAAGGTTTGCTACTTTTGCAAAATGCGCGATTTAATCAAATATAAACGTTTAAATGCGGTCTTTGTTGCTGCGACTTTGTGGGTTTTCACGGGTGGATGTGCCGATTCGCACGAGTCATCAAGCGAGAAGAGCCCATCAACCCCGAAGCAACCATCAACCCTTAGCGCCTCACTTAGCGATGCCGAAGTGCAACGCGGCGAACTACTTGAGGTATCGGTACCCGCGCTTTTATCGGATACCACGGGCAGTTGGAGCTGGCTATTGGACGGGATGCCATGCGAGGGAAAAATAAGTATGGATCCCAAATCCGCACGGGCTACATTGGCCACCGATTCGCTTGCGATGGGCTTGCACCGACTGCGCATTGGGCACCGAGACACCCTCAATAATGAACAGGCGGCAAACCTCGCGTTCCGCGTTTATGCGAAGTCTAAACCCATTTCGATTTCGTATGAAGTTATAAAAGTATATCCGCATGAGACCGATGCATATACCCAAGGGCTGCTTTTCCGAGACGATGTGATTTGGGAGAGCACGGGGTTAAAAGGCAAAAGTTCCTTGCGCAAGGTGGACCTCGAGACGGGGGTTCCCATTCAATCGGTGAGTTTAAACCCGGAGTACTTCGCGGAGGGTTTAACGATTTTTGAAAATCAACTGATCCAACTCACCTGGCAAAATAGACTCGGGCTTGTTTACGATTTAGAAACCATGGAATTGCTTCGCACCTTTCGCTACGGTATGGAGGGATGGGGCTTAACGCATGATTCTACCCGCCTGTATCTATCTGATGGTTCATCTATGATTTACACATTGGATCCCCAATCTTTTCAAATGACTGGAAATTTTGAGGTGTGTGATCACCAGGGAGCCGTAAACCAATTAAATGAACTCGAATTCCGAGATGGGCGAATTTGGGCAAATATTTATGGGGCAGACCGGATTATTGCGTTCAACCCGCTCACCGGCGAAGTCACGCATGAACTAAACCTGCAAAATTTGTTCGATCGCAAGCAGTACGGCGCATATACCGATGTACTCAACGGAATTGCATTCCTGCCGGAATCTGGGCACATGCTCGTAACTGGAAAACTCTGGCCGAGCCTTTTCGAATTGAAGTGGTCAGAGGAGGCGCAATGAATTATCTCGCCCACTTGCATCTGTCTGCCGACCATCCGCAAATTGAATTGGGCAATTTTATAGGTGATCGCGTCCGGAAAACCATGCGCTCTTCGTATTCGCAGGAGGTGTTGTGGGGTGTCGATTTGCATCACGCTATTGACTCCTACACCGATTCACATCCCCTTACCCAAGAGGCCATTGCACTTTTCCGTCCTTCTTTTCGACTTTACAGCGGGGTGATTGTAGACATCATTTTCGACTACCTTTTAGGAACACATTGGAATCGATTTCATTCCTTAAATCTCACCGAATTTTCAGATCGAGCATCGAGCCGACTGCGAGACCAATTTCACTTGATTCCTGAACGAATGCAGCGCATGGCACAATGGCTGATCGAAAACACCATATTCGAACGCTACGGAACGCTTTCAGGGATGGAGGATGCGCTCCGAGGAATGAGCAGAAGATCCAAGTTTAATCCCGAGTTGGAGCGCGCTGTAGAAATCTATCATTTGCACTCCAGCGAACTCGAACAACTGTTCTTCGAGTTTTATCCGCAATTAATTACCGAAGCAGAATTATGCCTGAACCGGCTCAAAAGCAGCTAGCGTTTCGGTAATAATCCGACCACAATCTAACAATTGCTCACGGCTCATCACCAGTGGAGGAGCAAATCGAATGATGTTTCCATGTGTGGGTTTGGCAAGCAATCCGTTATCCTTGAGTGCCACACATACATCCCATGCGGTTTTACCGCCGGGCATTGGATTCATTACAATGGCATTGAGCAATCCCCGACCGCGAACCAATTGAACTATCTCGCTCCGGTCGATGTACTTCTGAAGCTCCGACCGAAACAATTCCCCCAATTCGCGCGCATGCTTTGCGAGCCCTTCGCGCTCCACAACTTCCAACGCTGCAATTGCCACACGTGCGCCGAGTGGGTTTCCACCAAATGTACTTCCATGTTGGCCGGGTTGAATCACATTCATCACCTCATTATCTGCCAAAACGGCCGAAACGGGATAAACACCGCCACTGAGGGCTTTTCCCAAGATGAGTAAATCCGGTTTTCGAGGATATTTTTGTTCGCATCGCGCCCCACAAGAACAATTACCGCATACCGCCAATAAACTTCCTGTGCGTGCAATGCCTGTTTGAATTTCATCGGCAATTAATAATACATTCCGCGCGGCACAAATGGCATTTACGCGATCCATGTAATCGATATCGGGTGTGTTTACACCTGCCTCTCCCTGAATAGGCTCTACCAGAAAACCGGCCACATTGGGATTTGAATCCAACACTTTTTCCAACGCAATGGGGTCGTTATAGGGAATTGTTATAAATCCTGGTGTAAAGGGCCCAAAGTTTGTGCGCGCATCGGGGTCATTTGAAAATGAAACAACGGTAGTTGTACGCCCGTGAAAATTCCCATCACACACAACAATAACAGCCTGATCCTCAGGAATCCCTTTCTTCTCATAAGCCCACTTCCGGCAGATTTTCAGGGCCGTCTCAACCGCCTCTGCACCGGTGTTCATGGGTAGTACCTTGTCGTAGCCAAAATATTCCGATGCATATTTTTCGTAGGGTCCCAATACATCATTGTAGAACGCCCGTGATGTAAGGGTTAATTCATCCGCTTGCGCATGCAAGGCTTCGATGATATGAGGATGGCAGTGCCCTTGATTCACAGCAGAATACGCCGATAAAAAATCGTAATACTGGTTTCCCTCCACATCCCAAACATGCACTCCCTTCCCTTTCTTCAATACCACGGGGAGTGGATGGTAATTGTGTGCGCCGTATTTCGATTCCAAATCAATTGCTTCCTTCGATGTTCCAATTTCATCCATCATGTTTTCGGGAAATTTTGTTGATTCACAAAGATATTATTTTAGCCATCTTTGCAGGAATATGGCACGAAAGAAAATAAAACCAATCGTTCGCGTAAAGTTTGACCAGGTGGGGGCAAAAGGGGTTTCCTTAGGCAAACTGGAGGATGGCAAGGTGGTTATGGCTTCCGGGGTAGTTCCGGGTGATGTGGCCGATGTACGCCTGCTCAAAAACAAAAAGAGGTATGCCGAAGGGGTGGTCACAGAAATGATCGAATATTCCAGTTTGCGCATCAACCCGAAATGTACCCACTTTGAGGCCTGCGGAGGTTGCACCTGGCAAAATTTGGCCTATTCCGATCAATTGCAATTTAAACAGCGGGAGGTGATGGATTCCATGACGCGTCTAGGGCATGTGACCTTCCAAGAATCCCGTGCCATTCTGCCCTCTCCTGAAATTTTTTACTACCGAAATAAACTGGAGTTTTCCTTTGGCACCTTTCCTTGGCTCACCCGCGAACAAATCGATTCTGGGGTGGATTTTGGGCCAACAGCTCTTGGTTTTCACGCTCCGGGTCGATGGGACAAGGTCTTGGACATCGAACGGTGCTGGCTTCAGCACGATTTTTCGAATACGCTCAGAAATCGCGCTAAGTCACTGGCCATACAGCATCAATTGGAGTTCCACAACCCCAGAGAAAAGACAGGAGATATCCGCCAAATGATGATTCGCAGTGCATCCAATGATCAGTGGCTGGTGGCGTTTCAATTTGGAAATTGGAATGCAAACGTCCAAGAATTCATGTCCGATTTTTCAGCGGAATTTCCAACAATTACTTCTCTACAGTATACCATCAACACCAAATTAAACGACAGTTGGTACGATTTAGATCTCATTGTGTATAGAGGCGAAGATCACATCGTAGAAAACTTGCCCTTATTACCTCCCAACGAGCGAGAACTCACCTTTAAAATTGGGGTAAAATCGTTTTTTCAAACCAATCCTGCGCAAGCCGTACACCTCTACCACACTGCGCTATCTGTGGCTAATTTAAATGCCGAGCAAACCGTATACGATTTGTATTCTGGTACGGGAACCATCGCCCAACTTATTGCGCCCCTCGTTAAACGTGTAGTGGGCATAGAAAGTGTTCCCGAAGCGGTAGATGCAGCCATCAACAGTGCCAAGCAAAACCATATTGCCAACGCATTTTTTGAGGTGGGCGATATGGCGAAAATTTTTAACTCATCTTTTTTCGAGCGGCACGAGAAGCCCGATGTAGTCGTTACCGATCCACCTCGCTCCGGTATGCATCCCGCTGTAACCGCAGCACTTTTAGAGCTCGCACCAGAAACCATAGTGTATATAAGTTGCAATCCCGCCACTCAGGCCCGTGATTTAGGGATTCTTCAAGAGAAATACGAAATGGTAGTAATGCAACCAGTGGATATGTTTCCACACACGCATCACGTTGAAAACATAGCACTTCTCAAAAGAAAACCCACATCGTGAAAAACCCGAGTTTTTTCCTAGTATTCTCCGCGATTAGCTTGTTCTGGAGTTGTGCAGAGGAGACCGCTATGCCAGAGGATCGAGCTGTAGATTGGTGGCCGGTGCAAATAGGGTCGGAATGGATTTACAGCACCACATGGGAAGGTTCATCGGGGGTTCAAGAATTGGATCCCATTAAGGACACCGTTTCAATCCAAATCGCAAGAGATGAATCCGGAGCGCTTTACGTAACAACGAATGGCAACTACGAACTAGGCCTACCGAATGCACTGTTTTTCAAAAACCGTAGAATTGAGGATGGTACGGGGACTGTTTGGTTCGATTTAGACCGAATTGGAGATACCATCCATCGAATTGAACGCTCCAGTTATCGGGAGGCATGGATTCAAGAAGCGACTGCATTGGAATGGGAAGGACAGTCGCTACCCGCAATCCAATTGCAACGGGTGCGAGAGGTATATGCAAATTTCAACTACCCAAGCAATTACACGCTTTCAATATGGTATGTAAAGGGCCTGGGAATTGTTCGCTACACGGGTAAGCCGCTTTCTGCGGAAACTTTACAGGTAAAACAGCTTGTTTCCTATCGGGCCGAGCCCTAAATTCGTACTATGGAACGCACAGAAATCATGGGGCCTGAAATCGTCCGCCGGAAAATTGTACGGATGGCATGGGAGATTGTGGAAGATCATCACCTCGAGAAAAAACTATGGTTAGTAGGTATTGCCTCTCGCGGATTGGCAATCGCCAAGTTACTAGAGAAGCAACTGCGCGCCATTCACTCCATAGAAGTAGAAACGATCGAGCTTTCGGTCCAAAAATCCAATCCCTGGGAATCGCCCATCCAGACCCAGCTCGACCAGGAAAACTTGGAGAATTCCACCGTGATCATTGTAGATGATGTATTAAACTCAGGACGAACGCTCTGTTATGCCATCTGCCATTTTATGAAGTGTCCTGTACGGCAAATCCACTCGGCTGTACTGGTAAATAGAAGCCATGCGCAATTTCCTGTACGTGCAACTTATGTGGGAACGCACTTAAGTACTACCCTTCAGGAACATGTAGAGGTAGATCCTGATGCGCTGCGCGTATATTTACAATAAAAGCGGGCTAAAAACGCGAAACCTTACCTTCTATATCCGATTTACGGGAACCCGATGGCCAGGAGTCGGTGTATCCGAAGTACAGAAATCCCGATATAAAATCCTGTTCGCGGAGTCCAAACTCCTTCTTGAACTCGGGGTAATAGGTAGGTCCGCCACTTCCCCAATAGGCGGCAATACCTAAATCGGTAGCTCGTAACCACATGTTTTGAACGGCAATTGCAGTGGCCTGAATTTCCTCCACAGCAGGAATGGAAGGATGCGCTCCGGTTACTCCACCAATAACTACGGCATGCGAAACCCATTTCATGCGCTCTTCAAATTTTTTCGCTTTTTCCTCCGAAAAGGTATCGGCAGGGGCATTTTGCGAATACACGTCGCGCTGAATCTGAGCCAATTCATACCTGTTTTCCGGACCAAACACAAAAAATCGCCACGGCTCGGTGCGGCCATGTGTAGGTGCCCAATTTGCAGCTTCCAAAATCAGCTGAAATTGATTTTCAGGGATAATTTTACCGTTAAATGATTCCGGCTTGATGTTCCGGCGCTTTTCAATTGCTTCTATAAGTTCCATAAATGGCTTTGTATTTTATTTACCACAGCGGATGGAGCATGGTCATAAACTGCAATACGATAATCCGCTCTTCCGTACTCATACCTTCTCTCCTCGTACATCTGCTCGAGTTGATCGCGAAGGTTAACGCGCAGCAGCGGACGAGATTCATCGCTTTTCAGGCGCTCTTCCAGCAGATCAAGTGAGGGATCAAGCCAGATTGTATACGGGGCGATCGGCCAAAATTCGCGGTGAAGCACAAGGCCTCCTCCTGTAGAAAAAACCGTTCTCGGATTCGCACTCACACGCTTCCATGTTTCTATTTCGAGGTTTCGAAATTTTCGCTCACCGAATACGGCAAACATCTCGCGAACAGATGCACCCTGTTGCTGCTCGGTGAGCGCATCCGTGTCGATCCACGAATATCCCAATACGGCTGCAAGCAATTGCGCTATAGTTGTTTTTCCGCTGCCCGGCATACCCACCAGCGCAAGGGATGGTCCATTGTATTTTGGTGTTTCTGCCATTCTTATTCAAAGATACGGATTGTGCTATTGGTGGCTAATGCTTTTTTTATGAAAATACACTTTGGACAGTTTATAAAAAGAAAGTATATTTGCACCCGCAAAATGCGAAGGATCTCGTAGCTCAGCTGGTAGAGCAATACACTTTTAATGTATGGGTCCTGGGTTCGAGCCCCAGC
>Ga0181606_10005585_pt1 | contig 10348 bp, 10 predicted proteins | sample 041ome_10_FD_132994 | JGI IMG/M metagenome (GOLD analysis project Ga0181606, IMG submission 132994) | Coastal salt marsh microbial communities from the Groves Creek Marsh, Skidaway Island, Georgia - 041412US metaG (megahit assembly) | ecosystem: Environmental > Aquatic > Marine > Intertidal...
ACACCAAATGACCGCCATGCATAACGGAACATTATTTTCTCCGTTGTATGCCAATAAGATTCTTACCGAAGAAATTGTTGCTGTTCAAAATCAGATTAAGGGCGAAACTCCTAGGTATGCTGCTACAAGGGTTGGTTCTGGTCTTGGATTTCATATTAACGACGCTGTTGCCGGCAAAGACCTGAGTAGAAGAGACAGATTAGAATCTAAGCTCAGAAGACTTATTGATATTAAAGATAATATTGCGGCTAGTAACCAAAGACAGAGTGCTACAATAGGTGCTTCTTTATTGCAGACGCAAGGTTACAAACAGTTTGACTTTGCTAACAACGACAATGACATTGCTGTCATGTCTCAATTAGGTCTTGATATTCGTGATTTACCATTCGACCAATTGACTGTAAATGGTAGACCTTCAACTTACAATGAGATTTATAATATACTAACCGATTATGATGGTGTTCGTGATGTTCGAGCAGGTCGTATTCAAATTGGTATTGACGCTGAAGGTGTAGACGGTCAGTTGGCTAAAGCTCTTTTTGATGATTTGAGTGGTATTCAAGATAGAAATGAAGCGGTGAGAACCAAGGGTGTTCTAGGAAACGACTCGTACATGTCCCACCTCTTAACGAACACCGGTCTTAACTTTGAGAACTTCAGCCAAAATCTAGGCATAAGTACACTTGGTGTAATTTCAGATTTAGCGTATTCTACATACGACATGGCAAGAATGGTGGGCGTTCCTGAAGAATACGCCTCTTTAGTTTTTGGCGCTACGCCATTAACACCTTACGCTTTGTCTGCAGGGCATTCACATTTGTTGATGCACCCCTCGAATATTCAATATATGCGAGATGAGTTCTTGCCGCTATACAACACGGGTATTACCGATGCTGAGTCATTTGGTGAGATGATGGCTAAGGGCGGTGATGCTTTAGCACAGTCACTGCCAACCTCAGCAGTTTTTATGGCTAATCCAATGGCTGGTCTTGCTGTTACTGGAGTTACTGCATACGGTAGAGAAATGTATCGTCTAGACATGGAGATTGCAGAGGCGCAAAAAATAATGGATGAGACTGGTGAGTTTAACGATAAGATTGTTGAGTTAAAAACACGTAGAGCAGCAACTATGAGTCGTGCTGAGGCTCGCTCCTACGCTCTTTTAATGGCTGGTGTTGAGACTGGATACACAAGATTATTTACTTACAACTTCTTTAAGAACGCTGCAGCGGCAAAGAACTTCCAAGGATTAAAAACGGAAGTTAATGCTCGTAAGTTGAGTAACGCATATCAAAAGATATACTACAAGAACTTTATTGAAAACACAGCATACCGTTTAGGTATATCAAAAGAAGCTCTTAGCAAAGAGATTCTTGAGGAAGAGTTAATCGCAGCAAACACCTACGCAGTAAGAGTTGCTTGGGGACTTGAGAACTATGACGCAGAAAAGTTCAGAGAACTTCTTCTTGAAACCGGAGCGGCTAGTGCGTTTAGTTCTGTAGGTATGGCTAAAATGGCTCAGACTACAAATGATATTAAGGTGAACAAAACGGTTGATTCTTACATTAAGAGAAACATCCGTTTGCCTGAAGAAACAACAGTAGCAGACCAACACCTAAGAGCAAATGAAGCGTTAGAGCGTGAGAGAAATCCACGTCAGCGTCCAAATGAGTTTGACCCTAATAATAGATATTTCCCAGTCACTCCAGAAGGCGAAGCTTCAATACAAGAGCGAGGTGCAGTAAGAGTTCAAACGCCTGCTAATAGCGAAAACATTCAGATGTTAGAGCAGGTTGTTGATGAAACCGCTGCTCAATTAAATCAGTTTGAACAGCGCAAGGAAGAGTTGATTAACAGCATGAGCAAGTTAGACAAGAAGAATTTCTTGGACGCTATGGCTGAGATTGAGCGTAGTTACATGTCTATTGAAAACGCCACTGAAGGTGTTGTTGGAGTTCAGGCATTAGGGAAATTAAATGCGGCTCAAGCAAGAGCAAGAAGCATACTACTAAAATATCCTTCTTCTATCTCTTTCAATTACCTGCCTAACAACTTAAAGGCAGACTATATGCAAAGAGCTGCTGATGAACTAATTCAAACGAAATACGCTAAATCAGACAATCCTTCATATGAGATTAAGGTAGCTGACCCGTTTGACCAGTATATGGTCGTTCCTTATGGTGAATTGTCTGAAGATGTTCAATACGACATTCCTTCCGAAGAGATTAAGCAAAAAGCCATAGACTTGTATCTGTCTGATGCAAAGCAAGGAGCCTCATACAACGGAGACGGAACTATCGTTCTTCCTGGGTTTAACTACTTAGACGCTGAGCGTGCAGTTCCTTACGTGTCTCGAGAAGAGATTGATAGATTTAATCTTTCTGGAGAGCTAGAGTCTATTAGAAACTTGCAGTCTCAAGGTAAGATTGATTTCTCAAAACCGGTTGAGCGTGTTGAGAAAACTGACGAACTTGAAGCTCAAGAAATGCTTGACTTTACTCAAGGTCAGAAGCCAGTAAGCAAAACAACGACAGAAGAAGATGTTGTTTTAGAGGCAGAAGAAAGCGTAACCATAGAGAACAAAGAAGAGGTTGTAGGTGAAGACATGCAAACTGGTCTAGACATTAAAAACGCCTTGACCGTTGAATCTGAACTCAGTGACCAACAGCGTATAAACAATATCCTCGGAAAGCTGGAGTACTACAACTCGGAGACCGATAACTTCATGACAGATATGCTTGACCCTCGTAGTCAAGCTGACCTCATGACGTTTATTAACGATGTAAAGACTGGAAAAAGAGGAAATATAGGTAAGGTAGAATCGATACTTAACGCGGTTGATATTGCTGTAGATATTGCATCTCAAAATCCTGACGGTATTAGTATTATACAAGAGAATGGTGAGAACCCAGTTGCTCAAGCGTTGACGAATTTATCTCAACAACTGTACTCAGCTCGCGGAACCAAGTCTCCAGCTGAGCTTACATTGGCTACTACAACTGTCTTGATGCAGACTTTAATCAAAGACGCTAAAGTTGGTAAGCCATTCTATGACTTGAATAATGAAGCAGGTCGTATTGTTGATGCGGTAAAACAGCAGGTTAGTCAAGTTAAAAACACCCATCTTGAGTCTTACGCTTCTGATGCTAAGAATGACCCGGATTACGCTGATGCTAGTTTGTTGCAAAGAAAGGAGATTGAAAACCCAAACAGTCTTCTCAACTCCTACGAGATGTATGCACTTAGTATGTTGTACAGATTGTCTGGTGAGAAAAACATGCAGGGTGTTGACACTGAGTTCGCTCGCGCTAAGTCATTGATAATGCAAGAGCTTTCTATTTTAGAAGCCAACTATAAAGCTGACCCTAAAGACGAAGTTAACAAGGGTAAATACCTTCAGTGGAAGCAGATTGTGGATAAACTTGATATCCAGAATGCAATGACCTACGAATATGTCAGAACAAAAGCCAGCTCTAGAAACGCTAATGCAATCGATAGACTAGCAGAAGCTCAGCCAAATGAAAAAGCCTTGGAGCGCATCCAAGATTACAATCGTTTTGAGCCAAAAGTATTATCAAGATATCTGCCTACGTTCTATAGCGTAAACGACGGGGGAGCATATAGCGATGCCTTTGGTGTTTTATCTGATGGTGAGAGCATGACTAGTGCTAATCAAACTAAGGACGTTACTATGCCTGAGACTTTAGGAGGCTTGAACAACCTTAGACTAAACCCTAATATGTTCTTTGACCAGGCATACGGTTCTTTGCAGGGTCTAGAAATGGACATCCAAGGAAGAGGTACATACAGAACATTGACAAATCTCATGGAGAACCCTATGTTCCAAATGATGTTCGAGGGTAACGTTCGCACAGAAAAGGGAGATATCTTATTATCTGACGACTATAAGGTGATGCGTGATATTTTTAAATACAGAGAACAGATATTCGAAAACGACGTGCGTTATTCTCACAGAAATACTAAGGGTTATGGTGAGGTTCAAACAAGCGTTGCTGATGTTTTAAACGCAACACTTGGGGCTACGTATTCATTCGTTTCTGCTGTTTCTCTTGGTCGTGTTACTCAGAACTTATCTCAGTACCAATCTGCCGTTGCAGGTGTTACTCCGTTACTCAACCATCGTGAATCAGCAGCATATCTTCGTCGTAAGAACGCTTTGTTCTACATGGGTATGTCTAACGCAATGAGCGGAAGCGCAAGTAAAACAGAGATAAGTAGAAGACTTCAGTCTCTTGGAGCTGGAGTATATCAAATTACTGGTAAGAAGTATGATAAGGACTACGCCTCTAACATCTATCTTAACAGTAGAACCGGTTTGCGTAACTCTTTGGCTTCGGAATTGATTGTTAATCAAAACAAACAATACCCTCTAAGTTATTACTTGAGAGCATACAACATCATTGATACGCCAACAGAAACTGTTCAAGAACAAGGCTTGTTGGAACAAGGTGTTACTGAGACTGGATTGGTTAAGCAAGAAACTTTGCCAATGGTAGCTCCTCAAAAAGCATTGCCAGAAAGACAGCAAAGACTTCTTGACGGAGAAAGCGCAAACGTACCACCATCTCAATCTGATATTGATGCGGCTGTGGGAAGTGAAACTATTCAGTCGTCTGAAGAGGTGAAGAAAAGATTTGAATCTTACGGATTACCGCTTGATGGACTGTACTATCCTAAGCAGTTTGCTGACTTGATTTCTAAAAGCAATAGCTTGTCTTTGGAGATACTTCTTGCGAATGGTGACCGTGCGGCTGCTAATGCTACGTTCGAGTCTCTATACTTAGACTACAGACTTAAAGAAGGAGCTGTATACGACGATGGTTTTTGGGCAAGAGAAAACCAAAATCCAAGCAAGGATGCTATCAACTACGCTGACCAAAAGATTGATGAGACTCAGACTCAAACAACCTCTACCAGCCAAGCGGGCATCTACAGTGAGTATGCAGGAGCAAACATAAGAAACCTATCTAGATTGATTATTCCATTTAGCCGGTTTAACATGAATGCGCGCTCTACAATTAACAATCAGATAGCGATTCTTAATGACCCTAATATTGACGAAAGCCAAAAGCGTCAAGCGAGAAAGTTTATTGAAGGTAAGGTTCGTGAGGTAGCGTTCTTCCGTGGAACTGCAGTGTTGGGTTGGACTGCGATTGCAACCGGAGGCTCTGGCATACTAGCTGCTATTGGCGCTGTAGAGAAAGAAGATGTGGAGAGATACGGTGGTATCACTGGATACATAGGGGATAAAGCATTGCCCGTTGAAGAGAGAGGGATAATTGAAATCCCAAAGGGAGCTCTAATGAACGTAGGTTCTGTAGAAGAAATGAAAGTACTACAACGTCAACTAGACATTGCTAGAGGTAATTTGGTTATGGATATGATTGAACTTAAAAGTGAGTTGATGACATACGAAAACAAGTTTGCTCTTACTTCATATGAACCAGACCTGATGCGTGACGTTATCCAAGATATTGCTCAAACGGTAAACCCTATACCTAGACCTACTGTTGCTGACGATGCTTTCGCAATGATGTTCAATGAAGCGATGGAGTTAATGGATATCCCGGTAGAAGCAAATGAGTTCTTGAGTAATGACTTCAAGGGGTCAAATACTTCTGACGGTATGATTGCTACATTGTCTGAGAATGCTGGTATGTTCTCTATCACTAAGCAACAAGCTGAGAACTTGATGAGAGCGCATCAGTTGGCAAGCGAGGGACGAATCTACAAGTATAATCCAATGACTGTCTCTGGAGAGATTGCAGTAGAGATGTCTGCCTTGACACCTGAGATGAGAGAGCAGTTGCATACGGCTACTAAGACTCTGTTGTGGTTGAGATACGCAAACATCGTTGCGCCTGGTCTTCCTAAGGCGGAAATAAACAAGTATGCTAACCGTCTTGAGCGTCAATTGGAAACGATATTCGATGCAGTATCTGTTGATAAAGATGGAAACCCAATCTTGGAATACGACATTCACTTCGATGAGTCTAGTATAAACAAGAAGGACAGAAAGAGTGTTCTAGACAATTAGTAACCCTCTTCTTTTAGCAACAATAGTACAGCCTCGCAGTCTTTTTGATTGCGGGGCATGTATAGTTTTGTATCCCACCCTTTGTCGTGAATGTATTTCTTGAACAGTTTCCATACCAATGGGAATCGTTCATTTGGATTTCCCTTGCATTCTATTACGTATCGTGGTGGATATTCAGCATCAATAAAGTCTGGCGTGTATGAGATAGGCAGAATCTTCTTATGACCTCTGTCGTGCATATACTTTTTCGTAGCTGTCTTTTCGTACGACGATGTTTCAAATCTAAATCCATCTACGAGTATATACTTCTCGCCCTCATATTTGAACGGTATCTTGTTTTTTTTCAAGAGCTGGTACATATGTGCCTCTAGTTTTGAGGCAAACTGTATCCCATCGACGACAGTTTTCTTACTCCGTGTTATCTGTCTTTTCTTCCTCATCTACGTCTTCTAAATATAAGTACTCGTCAAAGTGCATGTCGTTCAATGTGATTCCTGCTTCTACAGTGTCTTTTGCGTATATAGCGAAGTCGGCATAAACCTTTTCCATACCGCTTCGCATTGTTGCTTCTGCTATCACGGGTATGTACTTCTTGTAGTCGCCTATGCTGCTCCAGTATTGCAGCTCTTTTATCATTTGTTCTATCTCAATTTCATGATAAATAAATTGAACCGCTTGCTTTGGTAACAAATAGTACTCCTTCATCACCCTAAACACCTCCGTATCCTTGAATCTAAGGACTTGTATTGCATCTTCTTCATCCATGTCTATGTAGATAAAGGAATCAGAGAGATACTTCTTTATATCGTTCGTTTTTATGAGTTCCTTAATTACATCAAGGTCTTCGTCCGACGGGACTTTGCTTACAAATAGTTTCTTCTTCGCGTCCATATTCAAATTTAAAGAAAAACCCCCAGCGTTTGCCAGGGGTTTTTACAATGAAAACAAATGCATCAGAGTATGAAACTGAGCTATTCCTCAAATATATCATTAATATCGTTGCCCCACTCAAAGTATATCGAAAAGATAACCACATGAAGCCTAACAGTCCAGTAATCTTCACCCTCTACTGGATGGAATAGTTCATAGCCTAAAATCATTCCTTGATGTGGCCATCTTAATAGTATTGTAATCATTAAAATATATGTGTTAGTCGACATACTTGTCCGTAGTCGGGGTGGTGAATAAATCCTTCAACCGCTTTTGGAGCGTGTTGGTATCCGTTTCTATGATGCCAAGAGTCTGTTCCGCTTGGACTACGTAAAGATTCTACTGTAACTCCTGCGAAATCCTTACTTGTTTTATGATGCACATGGTGTGTATACATGTAACGGTGTCTTGTCATTCCCCACATTACCTTTGCCTCTACAGCCATTAGTAAGGGCAGGTCAGCGAACTTAGCACCATCGCCATGAGTGCTTCCGATTAAATTCTTTCCGTATTTATAGTATTTTCTGTGAGATATACTAACGTCAAACGTTACGTTTTCAGAGTGTCTAAACCAACTCTTAATCACATCAGCCAAGAAGAATCCATTTGTATAGTCGTGGTTCGATGGATTGTACATGACGTGCACATCGGCTACCTGCATTAGCTTTTCGATTACCTCAACGTATATATTTTTTGCTTTCAGGAAGTTTTCATACCACATTCCATCCGTGTCTTGTGGTGTTCCAGACGTTGTTGTTCTCTTTGGTGTGTCGATATGTAGAATATCGTTACCTACAACAAGTATAATCTTATCTATATTGAATCCGTAAGACTTGTCGAGTATACCTTGTACCCCATCTCGTACTCTCTGAACGGCAATTTCTGAATTGTAGTCTTCACCACTTTCAAATGCTGTTGCCAGTTTTCCTATGTGTACGTCTGCTGGGTCTATTACTAATAAATGAGGGTCTGCTACCCTTTCTCTTGTAACCTCTGGATATACTGGCGAGTACTGCTGCATCTCTTCGATGAGCGCCTCTCCAATGCTTTGCATTTGAATTTGCTGAGGTCGTATGCGAACTGAATACTCTTTGGTCTTGTCCCAGTATTCTATTACAGATGAGAAGTCGATACCCCTGGCGCTGCAGTAGTTAGCAATGCCTTCGTTTCTCATTTTATTGAGCTCGACTAATTGCTCTTCATTCAGGGCTACTTTGTAGCACCTTTCTCTGTGTTTTTCTTTGTGGTAATTAGTGACGTCTATTTTAAAAGCACGTGCTTCATGCTCACTTACTCTGACTCTCTTTTTCATTACGGTTTCATTGTTTTTTTGAGGTCGCGAACATCATATATTATTGAGTTCAGCGTATTCTGTCCTTCCTCGAAATCACCGTCAAGAATCTCTTCAAAAGCGTCGTCTAGCTTTTGGTGTATTTTTTCAAATGTTTGATTTAAATAGTTAAGGCGGTTCTGAGTGGACATTTTAATCTAAATACCATAAAAAGTTCTTCCCTAATTTGGGGTCAAACTTTGCTATAGCACGATAGATTGCTTTTGAGTTCTTCTTTACAGCTTCTCTCTCTGCTTTCGTAGAATCAGTACCCAAATAGCAGTACATCTTCGTATCGTATTCTAATAGCTTTTCTTTCTTATGCTTGTTACACAATTTTGATGACATAACATCATCAATAAAATCATTCACGTTACTCATTACAAGTATTTAATTAGATTGGGTTTAAAATATTCCGAGCCTTTCATTACTTTACCATCCGAGCGATAGAGCGGCTTACCGTTCTCTAGTTTACTCATGTTGGAGCGATGAACCTCATCGAACATGTCTTCAATGATATCTTGAAGCCCGTGAGCGACAACCATACCATTTAAAACGTACAAGAGGTCTACGATAGCATCGCAAACCTCTAGTAAATCGTCACTCTTGCACGCATCGAGATACTCCGTGAGTTCCTCGGTCATTAACTTATGACGTAAATTATATTCTGATTCGTTAATAAGCGTAGGTTTGTTACTGCGAATTATGTTAAACGCTTTGTTAAACTCTACTACGCTCTCTATTTTTTTGTCCACTTTCGTCTGGATATTTGGCATGAATATCGAAAGTATCCGGGATATCTCCAAATAATTCTTCGAATTTTTCACGAACAATTGACAGATTTGTGAATTTTTTTGTTCCGTTGTTCCCCAGGTGAACTAACTCGTGTATAATCCCTTGGTCTGACAACGTATCTATATGGCTTAGTTTTTTCACAAAAGACACGAAACAAGCGAAGTGTAAAACAGAGAATATGTTTTCCATGAATTCCTCATCACTCATGATTGTGAACGAGTGATAATGAAATCTTAGTGTGTTTGGGTCGTAATTATAGGTCTTGTTCCCTATCTCGTATTTGTCTTGCAATTGATACATAAAGCTCGTGTACTCTGTCTGACATTTTTTGTTGGTCGGTCTTCCACTTGTACACCTCAGTGCCTAGTTTTTTGCGACCATCGTAGTCAATTTCTATTTTCATTGAATCTAAACCTATCGGCACGCGATAGATGTATATGCGGTTACGAAAACATAACTGCGTTGCTTCTACGAAGCTGATATAATCAGAATCTACATTTTTCATTTTGCCATTTTTCTCCTATGAGGTTAATAAACTCTACTAGTTTCTTTGTTATTCTTGGCTCGTGCCACTTTCCATGCACATAATACGCTCCAACGACACATCGGTGTAGAGGTATGGATGTAGCACCAATAAGTTCATCGGTGTAATCCACTCTCATTGCTATACCGTGTTCAGTATGCCAGCTATCTATGAGACGCTCAAGAAGTAATCGTTGCCCCGTTGGTATGGCGTTTCCCATCTTTTTTGTTTCAATTAATATTAGAATGTCATTATCAAACTCCAATACACAATCGATGTCAGTGGGGTGTATGTTTCCGTTTTGTACTCCGGTGAAGTCTATTGCCTTTACTACTTCTCGAGGGTCTCTTATTAAGCTCATTAGAACGCGTCGTTTAGGTTTGCAAATTCACTATCTAGCAGTTTTGTTTGTTCGTATGGATTTTGTTTTTCTTCCATCCAATTATCATTATCCCACTTAGGCTGACCTGCGTCAATGCGTGTGTACCTTCCATTATTGACATTGTAATAGAAGTTTGTATGCGCTTGGTTTTCACCTAAGTTGGCAAACTTGACCTTCAGCACCTTTAACTTGACCGTGCCTTCTTCGTAGTCACGATGCACAAGAATTCCGTGCGGAGACATGTCGTAGAACTCACCACCTCCCTTTACATCATAGAAAGTAGGCTCAATCAGTTTGCCTTTGTCGTTTTGAGGTTTGGTGGGGTGTGCT
>Ga0181606_10005604_pt1 | contig 10331 bp, 10 predicted proteins | sample 041ome_10_FD_132994 | JGI IMG/M metagenome (GOLD analysis project Ga0181606, IMG submission 132994) | Coastal salt marsh microbial communities from the Groves Creek Marsh, Skidaway Island, Georgia - 041412US metaG (megahit assembly) | ecosystem: Environmental > Aquatic > Marine > Intertidal...
CTCATCAGCAAGCTGAACCAGATCTGATTCCTCCAGTTCACGTAGATCTGCAGGAACTTGCACCTCATCTAGGAGAGGCGTGTCCGGACATGTTTGTGGAATTTCAGTGAAGGTTTTCATGAGCGCGGGAATTCTACATGAAGGCAGGGGACTAGTGGGTTCTCTCGACTATGTAATCTGCCAGTTGAGTTAAAAAAGAGCAATTTGTGAAACCGCCAAGCGCGTCTATGGCTTGGCTATGGGCTTCATGCAGTTTGCCCTTGGCTCCATCGATACCCAGAATAGACACATAGCTGGGCTTGTCGCGAATGGCATCGGCGCCCTGTTGTTTGCCCAGCGTATTAGTGTCGGAAATGCAATCCAGTATGTCATCCTGGATCTGGAAGGCCAGACCAATATTTTCCGCATAGGTTTTTAGATTGGCTAATTGGTTCTTGTCTTCACAGCCAGCGGCACTGGCGCCCATGAGAACACTCGCACAAATCAGTGCACCTGTTTTCATTGAGTGCATTTGCATCAATGCATCCAGATCGGGCTTCTCGCCTACGGCTTGAAGATCGATCATTTGCCCGCCAGCCATGCCACTTGCCCCGGCGCCTTCGGCAAGAAGTCGAACTAGGGTTAGCTTTTGTGGCGGTTGTATGTTTTTGGCGTGCGTAAGTGTTTCAAAAGCCAATGTTTGCAAGGCATCGCCGGCGAGAATGGCTGTCGCTTCGTCAAATTGCTTATGAACAGTTGGGTTACCTCGGCGGAGGTCGTCATCATCCATGGCCGGCAGGTCGTCGTGGATTAGAGAATAGGCATGGATCATCTCCAAGGCGCAGGCAGAGTTGAGGATTGCATCATTTTCCAGGGCAAATTCATCAAATACGTGAGCACTGGCAAAACAAAGCAGAGGACGTATTCGTTTTCCGCCGTTTAAGGTGGCATAGCTCATGGCTTGAAATAGCCGTTCGGCCTGACATCCCTCTTCGGGGTCCAATAGCTTTTTCAGGTGGGCGTCAACTCGCTGGATTACTAAGTGACTGAAAGATTCCAGGCTGTTTTGCCCCATTAGTCCGAACCTGAGGTGCTCGCAGGCAGGGGTTCTTCCGTAGTGACGCCGTTTTTTTCCATTAATACATTGATGCGCTGTTGAGCAACATCCAGGGCTGATTGGCACTCACGCGTCAGCTTTATGCCTTGCTCATAAGCCTGAAGTGACTGTTCCAGAGTCAAATTTCCTTTTTCCAGATCAGTCACTATATCCTCAAGCTCGGCGAGTTTCTTCTCGAAATCAGGCAGGCGTGAGGCGTTTTCTTTGCTTGGTTTGCTGGTGGAATTGGCCATAGTTAAGAGGGAGGAACATTTGTCGCAAACCCTAAGGTATAGCCTATGTTCGGTCAATCTGAAATTCGTACAATTGTCATCTGGACAAGGTTAAAATGCGCAAGGATTGACACTAGGCTGGCATGGGTTAATATCACCGAAAGCTCTTGGGAGTAGACGTCTTCAACAGGTTTGGATTAAGTATCGGGAAGACATTGGGGTGTGAAGATGCACTCAGGGGAACTGCCCCCTCAAAGAAAACTCCAACTCAGCATTATTCACAGTGCAGTCACCAGACAAATTTCGTAAAAGCCCCAGCCTTGCAGCGGGGCTTTTTTGTTCGTGGTCTTCGACATGAAACGGGAGGCAGATATTAGATGGAGGCACAGATATTAAGACTAAATATCGCCGGCCAGCCAATCGAGTGGCTTAACTGGCAAGAGGCAGTGACCCTCTATGCTCGCGATATCGTTGCCTGGAGTCTGGGCGAGGTTGTCCGGGAAGTGCATGGCGGCATATGTCGAGCGACAGGTAACAGGTCATGCATTCAGGTGCCCAGTATTATTGCCAGCAGTGGCGAAAGAATGGCCAAGCCGCGAAGTACATACCCGCTAAACAACAAAACCCTGTTTGCTCGCGATGAGCATCTTTGTATGTATTGCGGAAACCATTTCTCCGAGGCGGAATTAACTCGGGATCATATCGTCCCTTTGTCCCGCGGCGGTCAGGATATTTGGGAAAATGTGGTGGCTGCCTGTCGGCGCTGCAACCAGCACAAGGGAAATCTGGAATTACAGCATGTGGGGATGGAACTTCTGGCTATGCCTTACCGTCCGAATCTGGCTGAATATCTGGCGTTATTAAATGATCGCCGAATACGAGCTGACCAAATGGAGTTTCTCAGCTCACAGTTTTCCAAAAATTACCGTAAAGTCGCTTAGTAATATTAGCCATTTGGCTAAAACCTACCTTTGTTTTTAAAGCTAAGCATATTCTGTATTTCGGAGAGAAATACAGAATGGTGAATAGTAATTATTATCAATAAATTCAAAACTTTGTCATCTTTTGTTAAGTAAGCAGTAAAAATGATAAAGATATAAAAGAAAAAATTGATCTAGGTCTATTATATACATTACCTGCTCTGCTATTTTCCGTTCTCTGCACCTAGCAGTGCCAGCCACAAAAAAGCTAATAAACACTATAAACAGGCTCAGTAATGAATTTTTGTCATTATAAGAAGGGAGTACAGAATGCTATTTCTGGTTTTTTCCTTTCGCTTTTTTTAATTGTTTCTATACCTTCCGCCGCAATTTCCCAAACAACCATTCCCATATCGGCTGCGAACCGGGCGGCACTAGGTATAGAGACGGAATCGGTTCTTCCGTCCACAGCTTATGCGCGCACAACAGCAACTGGTGTGGTGATTGCGCCGGCAGGCAGCTCTTTTCCAATAACCAGCCCATTTAGCGGAGTGCTGGTCAAGCCGTTGGTATTTTCCGGAGCGAATGTCTCAAAGGGGCAAGAAGTCGCCCTGCTACATAGCCCTGAATATTCTACGGCCAAGGCTCAGTTGGGAACGCTTCGTTTAAATATGGTTCATAACCAGCACTTGTATGAAAGCGAGGAAGCTTTGTATGAACTAGGCTTGCGTTCGGAGTTGGAGCTAGATGAAGCCAAGCATGAAATGGAATCTGCAAGGCTCGAATTTTTAGCAATGGATGAACGGTTGTCTGCCGTTTTACCCGGCAATGCGCCTGGCAATTTTGTGCTAACGACCTCAGTGGATGGCGTGGTTAGTAATTTTTCTACACGGCAGGGCTCTGAAGTTAGTATAGCTAGCCCATTATTAACTGTTTTTTCAGGGAGTAAATATTGGGCCAGCGTGCAAATTCCCGAGGTCGGTGCAGCACAAGTCTCGACAGGTACTGAAGTCCAGCTAAGCCAAACAGATACGTTGGGCACGGTTGTTTCAATAGAGCCCGAGATTGATCCGGTATCTCGTTCGTTGGAAGTTATTGTTGAGCTTCCAGATGATGGGCAATGGCGTATAGGTCAACTTGTTTCAGCGAGCTTCTTGTCAGAGGTAAGTCCGGGAACTCAAGCTTTGCCAGAACGATCAATTGTACGTATAGCGGGAAATACTTTTGTCTTTGTTGAAGTACCTTCTGGCTTTCGCTTGACGCCAGTCACTATTCAAACGCGATCTCGAAATATTGTCATAGTTTCTGGAGATCTTGCTGCGGGTGATCGGGTGGCAATTTCGGGATTGGCCGCCTTAAAAAATATTATCGAAGGAGCCTAGGCGCTCATGTTAGATCGTGTAATTGGGTTTTCATTAACCCAGCGAGCCTTGGTGCTTCTGGCGGCTGTTTTCCTGCTTGGTGCCGGGATAGCATCACTTACTCGCTTACCCATTGATGCGTTTCCAGAGATAGCACCCACCCAGGTAAAGCTGATCATGAAGGCGCCCGGAATGACACCGGAAGAGGTTGAATCGAGAGTCTTGCGCCCACTTGAGCTGGAATTATTGGGAATCCCCAACCAGACCATAATGAGGGCGACGGCAAAGTACGCTATCGCGGACATCACTATAGATTTTGAAGAAGGAACGGATGTTTATTGGGCGCGTCAGCAAGTTTCGGAGCGGCTGGTTACTGTGCAAGAAGAATTGCCTGACACAGTTGAGGGCGGCCTCGCACCAATCTCTACGGCACTGTCCGAACTGTTTATGTTTACCGTTGAGGGCGAAGACTACTCTTTGGAAGAGCGCCGTTCATTGCTCGACTGGCTGATACGACCCAGCTTGAGAACACTGCCAGGCGTTGCTGATGTCAATGCATTGGGTGGGCGTGTTCGTACTTTCGATATTGTTCCTGACGAGGCGGCTATGAGTGCCACCAAAACCAGCGTCGATGATATCTACCAGACGGTGATGATGAATAATCTCAACGATGGTGCTGGGCGCATCGATGAGGGAGAAGAAGCCATTGTTGTTCGCAGTATAGGCTCTGCCCAGACGAAGGCAGATATTGCCGCACTCGTTATTCGTGAAACAAATGGGGGGGTTTTGCGAGTTGGCGATGTTGCAGAGGTGAAGCTGGGGTCGCTTACTCGCTATGGATCTGTTACTCGCGATGGCTTGGGTGAAGCTGTTGAGGGCATTGTCGTTTCTTTGCGTGGCGCGGATGCCCGCATGGTTGTTGAGGGAGTTGAACAAAGACTGGAAGAGCTAAAGCCGAGCTTGCCAGAAGGTGTCAGCATACGTGTTTTCTATAGCCGATCAGACTTAATCAACACTGCGGTTGGTACTGTCACACAGGCGCTCGTCCTGGCTGCTGTACTCGTCATTATGTTGCTTATCCTGTTTTTGGGAAATTGGCGTGCAGCACTGGTAGTGACCCTGATCTTGCCTTTTTCTGCCCTTTCAACCTTTCTTCTAATGTGGGCATTCGGTATTTCAGCAAACCTGATGAGTTTGGGGGGGTTGGCTATTGCTATTGGCATGATTGTGGATAGCGCAATTGTCGTTATTGAAAACACAGTAGAGCGACTTAAAAACACCAGAAAGCGCGACAAGCTTCATATTATGTATCGCGCGGCAACAGAGGTGTCCATTCCTACTGCATCGGGAACTCTAATCATCTGTCTGGTATTTTTGCCCTTACTTACTTTGCAGGGTTTGGAAGGCAAATTGTTTTCCCCAGTGGCTCTGGCCATTGTGTTTGCTCTTGGCTCCGCTCTTTTTTTGGCATTTACACTTATTCCAGTTTTTGGCTCTTTTCTTTTAGATACAAAGGACAGCCCGCAGGCGCCAATCATGAGAATGCTGACACCGCATTACGAACGACTGCTGGCGATGGCAATGCAAACCCCGGCGGCTGTCTACTCTGTAGCGGCCATTAGTGTTGTTTTGGCTGTGATTAGCTATACGGCACTAGGGAAAACATTTATGCCAACCATGAATGAAGGCGCTGTTGTGATGCAACTGACAGCCCTGCCATCGATTAATCTCTCACAAAGCGAGGCTGACGATTTGAGGGTTGAAGCCGCAATCATTGATCGAGTTCCTGAAGTGCAGCATGTCATCTCTCGAGTCGGTTCTGATGAGCTGGGTCTGGATCCAATGAGTTTGAATGAGAGTGATATGTTTCTGGAACTTGCGCCGAGATCGGAATGGCGAAATCAGGATATCGATTGGCTCGTGAATGAAATTAGGACAGTCATGGCCGACTTCGTAGGTATTGAGTCATCTTTTACCCAGCCTATCGACATGCGTGTTTCCGAGATGCTGACTGGTTCACGCGGTGATCTTGCGATCAAGATATTTGGTCCGGATGCCCAGACACTGGCTGATCTTGCGGGGGAAATAGAACAAATTATTGGCGAGGTTGAAGGCGCCACAGATGTCTTTACCGCCTCAAACGACATAGCAGAATATCTGCGTGTGGACGTTCACAGCGAGCGGGCAGGTATGTTCGGTCTTAGCGTTGTTGATGTTCAAAGGGAAATGCGTTCTCGCCTGGAAGGTGTTCTTGCAGGTGAAGTGATCGAGCCAGATAGAAGAACGCCCATCGTCATTCGAAGCGATCGATCCTATGCTAAGAATTTGCATGAGTTCAGTGATATCAGACTTGTTACTGATAATGGCCAGCAGGTTCGCTTATACAACGTCGCCGATATTGAACGTGCTGAAGGGCTGGCCAGTGTCGAGCGGGAAAATGGTTCCAGATATGCCGTCGTCGAGGCGTTTGTTTCCGGGCGAGATCTGGTCGGTTTTGTGGAGGATGCTCAAGCGGCAGTCGATGAACAATTACAGCTGCCAGCTGGATATCGCCTTGATTTTGGGGGTGAATTTGAAAACCAGCGCCGGGCTACGGCAAGGCTTGCGTTAGTAATCCCTCTGTCTCTGGGGCTGATTTTCATTGTCATTTTTATGACCTTGCGCTCTTTGCGGCAAACCCTTTTGATTTTCTTCAATATCCCGTTTGCGATTGTGGGTGGCGTTATCACCCTCAGTCTTTCGGGTGAGTATCTCTCGGTGCCCGCTTCTGTCGGCTTCATCGCATTGCTTGGAATAGCGGTTCTAAATGGGCTTGTATTGGTGACCTACTTCAATGATTTACGAGCACTTGGAAAAGATATGCAAGAAACGGTTTTGCTGGGTGCTTCTCGACGCTTGAGGCCGGTCCTTATGACAGCGACAACTGCTGCATTTGGTCTGGCACCACTGTTATTTTCCACTGGGCCTGGTTCAGAAATTCAGAGGCCTTTGGCATTGGTAATGATAGGGGGCCTGATTTCGTCAACTTTGTTAACACTTTTCCTTCTGCCTTTGCTATATCGCCGTTTCGGGGAAGAAAAATCTTTTGAAAACTACAGTAAGGAAGCCCGATGGATTCGACCATACGCAAATTAACTCTGATCTGTCCGCAGGTTTTGCAGCCTACTTTTCTGGATATGCTGGATAACCTGGAAAACTTGCCTGGTTACACAATATTGAATGCGTTGGGGCGTGGTTCATCAATTGATCAGATGAATCAACAGGAAAAGGTCATAGGGGCAATGAATACGCTGATGGTCATTATGATTCTTCCAGAATCACAAATTGATGAGGTTCTCTCCTCCGTGGCTTCAAACTTTAGTCATACACAAATTTCTTACTGGGTTGAACCAGTTCTTGATTATGCGAGATTGCAATGAGTGCGTTGAGACTAATTTTTGCGTTAATTATTCTGACACTATTCAGTAGCAGGTTGTTTGCGCAATCAAATAATCTCTTTCAGCTAATGGAAAGTGCAGTTCTCAATGTGCCAGCTGTCCAGTCAGCAAAAATAGACATTGAGCGAGCACGGGAGACTTCCAAAAAACTGCAAGCAGGTCCTTATGAGTTCGAGGTCTTCATGTCTGGCGGCAGGAGAGAGATTAACGATGCGGTGGTCACTGCAAATGAATTTACAGAGTGGGAGGCCGGGGTCTCTCGAAAAATTCGGCTGCCCGGAAAGAGAAGCATTGATCAGGAATTGGCTGAGCTTGAAGTAGAGTTTGCACAAATAAAATATGAGAAAGCGCTGAACGATGAGCTTATGGCCTTTATAGCGCGGTGGAATGCCTGGTCACACCTGGCTATGTTATCCGATGTGCTGGATGAGCAGTTAGCTGATGCCCGGAAACTGGCCGAATCGGAACAACAAAAAGTAGATAATGGAGCGGGCCGGCAGGTTCATGCCGATCAACTAATGCTTGAAGCCGAGCTTGTCTATATGCAGACAGAACAGAATAGATTGGCAACCATAAATGCCAGATCAAACCTTGAGTCGGCTTATCCCAATGTGGCTTTCCCAATTGAACCAATGAGTTTTGATTTTGCTTCCATAAGCGAATTGATTTCAGATGAGCAGGTTTTGCAACCAGAGCAGCGTTTGGCTGAAATCGCCAGCAAACAGGCCCAGTATGCAGCGAGGCGTGCTCGTCAAAACCGGATTCCAGATCCAACTTTGCAGTTGTCATATTTGGAAGAGCTGGATGGACTTGAAAACTCAGTGGTGGCGAGTATTTCTATTCCCATCGGAGGCACAGCCAGATCCTCGGCCTATCGTGAAGCTGATGCCTACTCACGCATGAGAGTTCTGGATCTGGAGCGCGCACAGAGGGAAGTGAACCAAAATTTTAACAGTTCCAGACAGGGGTATCTGTTTGCTATCGAGAATATGGATAGGGCCAAGGATTCGCTGGAAATGTCCAGGGAGGTTCTCAGCCGAATTTCACAAGGGTATGACACAGGCAGCCTTACTCTGGCTGAGTTGGTCGCAGCGAGACGCTCCCATAGAGAGACTGAACGCTATATTATCGAACAAACATCAAAAGCTGAACTGGCAGCTTTGAAGTTTTGGGTTCTTGCCACTGACTTGGCTATTGTTGAATAGATAGCTTTATCTATCGGATTAGGATCAGAGATCAGAAAATTCTGATAATCAACGCCCCGCGAAAAACCCGGGAGATAACCACACAAATTGTGCGGCATGGAATAAGTCCAATCGGGATGCCCAAAAGGTTTAGAATTGCACTAAATCTAAATATGCCAGACACATGTCCATTGATTCACGCGATCAGGTGCTAGCGATTCTGGGTTCTGTGCCCGAGGGGACAGTTGTGAGCTATGGGCAGGTAGCCGAAATGGCCGGGTTGGGACGGGGGGCGCGACAAGTTGGCAGAATATTAAAGACGTTGCCTGAGGGTACACAAATACCCTGGCATCGAGTGGTAAATGCCTCGGGCTATATTTCTGTTTCAGAGCCGGGTAAAACCCGCCAGATCAGACAGCTCTGCCAGGAAAATATTCCTGTGATTGGGGGGCGGGTTGATATGAAAAAATATCGTTGGGATCCCTCTGAAAATAGTTAACCTTGTGAGAAATAGATGAGTTTTAAGATTCGTGTCAGTTTTGAAGAAGAGTCGATAGAGTTTGACTGCGCGCCTTCAGACACAATTCTGGAGGCCGCCCGCCGCCAAGGCATACTTATGGCAAGCTATTGTGAGCAGGGGGGCTGTGGTGCCTGCACCGCATTAATGAAAAAAGGCGCTGTTTCCTATGTGCGTTCGGTCAGGGGAATTACGGAGCAGCCAGAACCGGGCGATTTGATCCGGCCATGTTCGGCAATGCCTTTGGAGGATCTGGATCTTTCACCTCTTTCGCGCTGGAAACTGTATTCCCAATAGCTTCAGTCATGGCTTGTTTCCTCCGATAAAGCATTTCATACTTCGCGGCCAATTTTTTTAGTGAGTTAATCATGCAAGTAGGAAAAGGAAAAGTCGTCAGCTTTCACTACCGTTTGAAAGACGCCAACGATAATTTACTGGAAGAGTCACATGGCGGTGAGCCAACAGCCTACCTACATGGAAATCAAAATATCCTGCCTGCGATGGAAGCAGAACTGGAAGGCAAGCAAGCAGGTGATTCCCTGCAAATCAGTCTCACTCCTGACCAGGCTTACGGTGAATACAATCCGGAAGCAGTGCAGCGTGTTCCGCTAAAGCGAATCCTCGGTAAGGAAAACAAGAACGTCAAATTACAGGTGGGGCAAATCCTGTCGGTTGATACAGATAAAGGGCCGAGGCAGGTAAGAGTGGTTAAGGTGGGGAAATTTAACGTGGATCTGGATACCAATCATCCACTAGCGGGGGTCAACCTTAATTTCGACGTAGAAATTGTGGAAGTACGCGACGCCACAGAGGAAGAGGTTTCGCATGGTCATGCTCATGGTCCCGGTGGTCATCATCACTAGTCTGGGTAGATTCCACACCCGCTGGTAATTTTTCATCAAGAGCGCTCGCCAATTCCGCGCGAGCGTTTTCCCCCGCTTCCAGAGCCTGCTCCATTCGGTGCAGGTCAAAAAAATCAATGCCTGAGGTGTCCGGTCGAATCAGTACATCCGGCTTTTCCAGTTCCAGGCGTTTTTCCAGAGCCGCCATTTGCATGATATCCAGAGAGCCGACCGCAATTTCCAGAGCGCTTGGGAGAGGAGAGTTCCCTTGTTCTGGCAAGCTGGTAACATCAAAAGCAATACAAAAATCCATTCCCTCTGCGGCTAATTCATAACCCAGGTTATTTACTAGCCCACCATCGACTAGTAACCAGTTATCAATTTCTACCGGTGAAAAGACGCCTGGAACAGCCATACTGGCCTGAACCGCAGGCAGTAGGTCGCCTGAATCAAGAATAACTTCTTCGCCTGAGTGGTAGTCACATGCAATGGCTTGAAAAGGGATTTTAAGATCGCTGAATTTTAGGTCATGAATTTCATTGAAAAGGTAGTCGAATAAGCCATCGGCCTTAATTAATCCCCCTGAACCTGAATCGGGGGTGAGAATTTTTACCCAACGAACCAGATTGCGTGATTTTTTAAACACATCGCGTAAGTGGTCTTCTTTTAACACCATGTGTTCACGCAAGCGCTCTTCAATTTCACTTGCTGATAAGCCGCTTGCATAGAGCGCGCCGATAATCGCGCCCATGCTGGTGCCGA
>Ga0181606_10005612_pt1 | contig 10316 bp, 10 predicted proteins | sample 041ome_10_FD_132994 | JGI IMG/M metagenome (GOLD analysis project Ga0181606, IMG submission 132994) | Coastal salt marsh microbial communities from the Groves Creek Marsh, Skidaway Island, Georgia - 041412US metaG (megahit assembly) | ecosystem: Environmental > Aquatic > Marine > Intertidal...
ATTTAATTTAAATAACACAATCGAAGAGGTTACAAAATCCATCGAAAGTTTCCATTTCAATATTGCTGTAGCATCAATAAGAACATTATTCAACCACGTTTCGTCTTATAAAGTTAATACGGAATCTGATAAGGCAATTATACTATATGTAACTAAAAAACTTTTAATTATGATTAATCCTATGGTTCCTCATTTATCTGAAGAGCTATGGGAACTTTTGGAAAATAAAAACTTAATCTGTTTTACACCCTGGCCATCAGTTAATAATTCTAATATGAAAAAGAGTACTGTTAAAATTCCTATACAAGTGAATGGTAAGATGCGAGCTGTTATAGAAGTTTCTAAAGATTTAAATATAGATGAATTAAAAGATCTTGCTCTTAAACAAAAAAATGTAATAAAATTTTTAGATCGTCCACTTATAAAAACTATTATAATACCTAATCGTATAGTAAATTTTGTAATATAAATTGAGATTTTTGATGTTTTTAAATAATAAAGTTATTTTTATAATCTTTATAATTCTATTAGGCGGTTGTAGTTTAAATAATTTAAATCAACAGAGTAAATTAAATAATGTTGCAATATTTATAGAAACGCCAACTGATAAAGACAATCTGATCTTTAAAGAAAACTTAAGAAGATTAATTAAAAGTAATCAGAGCTCTGAGATGAAATATATAGTAAGAGCAAAAATTTCTTACTCTTCGTCTGAAACATTATCTGTAAGAGGTTTAAATGTTCTTAACTCATCTAAAGCAACTACAAATTACTCAATTGTTGATGGTTTAACTGAAAATATAATTAAATCAGGTTCTTTTAGTTCCTTTCCTGCTTTAAGCTCATCATCAAGTTCTTTTTATAGTAACGAAAAATCAATTGAACAAATCAAAGATAGGCTTAATTTAAGCTCCGCTGAAAAACTAAAATTACTCTTAAAAATTACTCTAAGTAGGCTCAATTGAAAGTAAATACCGATAATTATTTACAATTCTTAAAACAAAATAAAAACAAATATAACATTATTTTCTTATACGGGTACAATGAGGGTTTAGTAGATTTACTATTTCGGGATACTGTAAATATTCTAGATATTGACGAAAATGATCCCTTTTTAGTTTCTAAAATCAATGCCAATGAATTAAAGGAAACTCCTAGCATCTTAAATGATAACTTATCAACGATTAATATGTTTGGAAAAAAGAAGTTTATATTACTAAATTTGTCTTACAACTCCTTAACAAAAAAAATGGAAAGCATAATTCTTGATAATATAAAAGAAGATAGTGATCACTATTTACTTATTATTAAAGCCGGAACACTATCATCACAAAGCAGTTTAATTCAATTTATACAAACCTCTAAAAAGTGTGTTCTTGTTCCTTGCTATGAAGAAGACACAAACAAAATTAAAAATAAACTTTACAGTTTATTCACTAAATACAATTTATCTTTCTCAAATGAGTTTATGTCCAATTTACTTAACAAATTTGGTTCTAATTCTCTTATTAATGCAAATGAATTTGAAAAATTAGAAACTTTACTTGTTAACAATACTAACATCACTGAATCATCATTACTATCTTTTATAAAAGATAACGAAAACATTAGTTATGATATAATCATTAACTTAAGTGCTTCTGGTAATCTCAAAAAATCACTTTTTTATTTTAATAGTCTTTATGATAAAACAACTCAGAACATAGGTATAGTTAGACAATTTGGTAATCATTTCAAAATGATTGAAAAAGTGATTATACTTAATCAAAATGGTTTAAGCATAAAAGATGCTATAAATAAAATTAAGCCTCCTATTTTTTTTAAAAACAAGACACATATTTCTTATCAATGTAACTTGTGGTCAATAAAAAAGATAAATAAATTATTTAAAATGTTAATGAAACTAGAGATTAGATGCAAATCAGGCCTTTATCCTGAAAAGGTTCTTATCTCTCAATTTATCTTTTCTACTACTTTTTTAGCGAATAAAAAAAACTAAGATTTCAACTTAGAAATTATATAATCAAATTGTTTGAGATTTTTACAATTAATCTTCAAATTACCTAATTGTTTTTTTCCGTTAAAGTTTATAACTATTTTTAAACCTGTTGCCTCTAATAACTCTTTTTCCAATTCTAAGATATTTACTTCCTTAACATTGTATTTAGAAGTTTTTAGATTATTTTGCTTAACTAATTTTTCAACCTGCCTTGCATTTAGATTTTTTTTGTATATTAAATCTAATAAATTATCACAATCATTATGACCAATAAGGGGTCTTATTTGTCCGACTGTTAATTTTTTCTGTATTAAGTATTTTTTGGCCATATTTGATAATGATAGTAATCTAGAAATATTAGCTATGTAGGATCTAGATTTTCCAACAGCTTTTGAAATTTCTTCTTGTGTATAATTATATTTCTTAATTAAAAGTTGATAACCTTCAGCCTCCTCAAGAGAATTGAGCTCAGATCTTTGTATGTTTTCTATTAACGACAATTCTGCAACTTTTTCTTCTTCTAAATCATTTCTTACAATGGCTGGTATTTGATGAATATTAGCAATCTGTGCAGCTCGCCACCTTCTTTCACCAGCAATTAGATAATATTCATTTTTATTTTCTTTTTTTGATTTGATAATTACTGGTTGAATAACTCCCTGATTTTTAATTGAAGTTGCCAATGCTTCTAATTCTTTTTTGTCAAAATCTTTTCTTGGTTGCCAAGGACCCGGTTCAATCAATTCTATAGGAACTATTTTATATTTTTCAGTATTAATATCACTAGAAATAAATGAAGATTTTTCAGGTTGGGTTCCTAGCAAACCCGAAAGTCCAGTGCCTAAACCACTTAATTTTTGTTTTTTGCTTCTGTTCATTTAAACACATTCTCCTGATTAATGATTTCACCTGCAAGAGAAGCATAAGCCTGTGATCCTGGGCATGAAATATCGTACATTAATACAGGCTGTCCATAACTAGGTGCCTCTGAGACCCTTACATTTCTTGGAATGACAGTATTAAATACCTTTTTTCCAAAATGATTTTTAACATCTGTAGAAACCATCTCACAAATCTTGTTTCTTTTGTCATACATTGTTAAAAGTATTCCTTGTAACTCTATTGTATTATTGAAGTTTTTTTTAATTGATTCTAAAGTTTTCATCAGTTGTGTTAGCCCCTCTAAAGCATAATATTCTGTTTGCAATGGTATTATTAAATTTTTTGCTGCACATAGTGCATTAAGAGTGAGTAAACCTAACGATGGGGGACAATCTATAAATATGTAATCATAATTATCCTCAATTTCTTCAAGTTTCTCTTTTAGTTGATATTCTCTATTTTCTATATCAACTAACTCCTGCTCAAGTGCCGATAAATTTGGGGATGTTGGAATTAAATCTAGTTTTGGTATTATTGTATTTTTGATAGCATCTTTTATAGATGTTTTTGAGCAAATAACAGAATATAAATCTTTATCTCTATCTTCGTACCTCACACCAAGGCCAGTACTTGCATTACCTTGAGGATCAGAATCTATTATTAAAGTATGTTTATCGCAGGCAGCCATAGCCGTTGCAAGATTAATGACAGTTGTTGTTTTGCCAACACCACCTTTTTGATTGGCAACAGCAATAATTTTTTTAAGATAATTAGTCATCAGAAGTTTTTAACATATATTAACCACTAAAGTATAGAATTTTACCTTGATCATTTGTTAATGACGGGTACTCATCAAAAGATATATTTTTATATTTTTTTAACTCTAAAATTTCATCTCTGTAAGACTTACCTTTTAAAAACAACATTTTTGGCCAAACTTTTTCATTTGATGGTGACTTTTCAATATAATTTTCAACGTGTTGAATTAGTTTATATAAAGGAGCCAATGCCCTTGATATGATCAAATCAACCTTTTTAAATTCTAGGTTTTCTATTCTTGAATTATAAATAGATATATTTGTTTCACACAACATTGCCACTTCTCTCAAAAACGTACACTTTTTATAATCTGACTCAACCAAAGAAATATTTTTATTACCCATAATTGCCAGTATTAATCCTGGGAAACCCGCCCCAGAGCCAAAATCCAGGATATTACCCTTAATCTTATTAACAATCGGGTGCAATTGGGCAGAATCTAAAAAATGACGAACCCATATTTCATTGATTGTAGATTTGCTTATTAAGTTTATAGATGCTTGCCACTTAATTAGTGTTTTTTCATACACCCTTAGCTTGTCATATGTTTCACGTGAAACATTTTGATACAAACAAAAATCTTCATATGAGTTAATGTTCATTAGTTTGTTTTTCTTTATGGCCCTTCTTTAAATGTCTTAATAGAAGCAAGGTGGCAGTTGGTGTAAAGCCTGGCAGCCTTGATGCCTGGGCTACTGTTATTGGCTTTAGCCTTGTTAAAAGATCTCTGCTTTCATTCGACAGTCCTTTAACGGTGTTATAGTCAAAGTTTAAAGGTATTTTAGTTTTGTTTTCTTTTTTATACGCCTGTATATCTTCTTTTTGTCTTTTAAGGTAAACATCGTACCTACAGTCGGTCTCCATTTGCAAGTGGAGATTATTGGGTATTTCTTTTAAGAGCGGCCATATTTCAAATAAATCTTTAATTTTGTATTCACCGGAAGATAAAATTTGTTTTGCAGACCTTGGGCTTCCCGTTCTAGTAATGGGTAAATTGAATTTTTTTAATTCATTAGGTTTAGCTTTAAGTTCGCTCAAAATTTTATTTGCTTTATTTAAATATTCTTTCTTTTTATTCCAATGAAACTCTCTCTCTTTTGAAACAACACCAAATTTTATCCCTTTTTCAGTTAGTCTTTGATCAGCGTTATCTGACCTTAATAACAATCTGTATTCCGCTCGAGAGGTAAACATTCTATATGGTTCTGGAGCACCCCTAGTAATTAGATCATCAATCATTACTCCAATGTATGCCTCTGATCTATCTAGAACAAACCAATTAGGCTTTTCTTTTAGGTTTTCGGCTGCATTTATTCCTGCTATTAACCCCTGAGCAGCCGCTTCTTCGTATCCCGTTGTACCATTGATTTGGCCTGCAAAAAAAAGACCTTTTAATATTTTAACTTCAAGTGTCGGTTTTAGAGCTCTTGGGTCCATATAATCATACTCAATTGCATAACCATATTGTTTAATGGTAACATTTTCCAGCCCCACTATTGTTCTAACAAAAATATCTTGTATATGCTTTGGCAAACTTGTTGAAATACCATTCGGATAAACTAAATTACTCTCCAACCCTTCTGGTTCAAGAAAAACTTGATGTGAGTCCCTCTCTTTAAATCTATTAATTTTATCTTCAATACTTGGGCAATATCTTGGACCAATTCCCTCAATCGATCCAGAATAAACTGGAGACAACATTAAGTTTTCAGCAATAATTTCATGTGTTTTTTGATTGGTTCTGGTTATTCCGCACTCAATTTGTGGAACATTTATTTTTTTATTCATATACGAAAATGGCATTGGGCTTTCATCAGCTGCCTGCATTTCAACTTTTTTCCAATTAATACTATCTTTATATAACCTTGGTGGAGTCCCAGTCTTAAGTCTTCCAATCGGAAGATTTAACGATCTTATTTTTTTTGACAAAGAAACTGAGGAGTTATCTCCAATTCGACCGGCAGAAATTCTATCGTTACCTAAATGAATAATCCCCCCCAAGAAAGTTCCTGTCGTGAGAACCACTGATTTAGAAAAAAATTTTTTATCGTCTTCTAGTACTACACCACAAACAGTTTTGTTTTCAATTTTTAAATCCTTAATTGTAGATTGATAAATTGATAAGTTTGTTTCTTTTTCCAATAAATTGTTGATTGCCTTTTTATACATTTCCCTGTCAGCCTGAGATCTTGGGCCCTGTACCGCAGGTCCTCTAGATTTATTAAGCATTCTAAACTGTATGCCTGACATGTCTATAGCTTTGGCCATGATACCGTCTAAAGCATCGATTTCTCTTACCAAATGTCCTTTTCCCAACCCCCCTATAGCTGGATTGCATGACATTTCTCCTATGGTATTTATTTTCATGGTAATTAATGCTGTTTTGGCACCCATCCTGGAAGCAGCGGTTGCTGCTTCAACTCCGGCATGTCCACCACCAATTACAATAACATCAAAATTATTCATCGTTTTCCTATAATTATTTGCCAATACAAAAATTACTAAATATATCGTCTAAAACTTGCTCAACGTCAATAATATTAGTAATAGAGCCAATTTCTTTTGCTGCTATTCTAAGTTCTTCAGAAGCTAACTCAGGATATAAGTTTAGGTCAATCTCTAGAACTTTGTTTAATGAATTAAGGGCAGTTTTTATGGCCTGCACATGTCTTTCTCTTGCTAAAAATACATTGGTTTTAGGGGTAACAGATTTAAGGTGGTTGACAATTGCAGTTATTAAATCACTAATACCTTCCTCATTTTTAACAGAAACTTCATATACTCCAGTTTTTTTACATGAAGTAAGATCACATTTCGTATGAACAAATATTTTTTTTGCCTTAGAATTTAATTCTGGAAATGAAAAATCTTTTTTGTCAGATAGAACAAGGATAATGTCTGACGTATTGGCTTTCTCTATTGCTTTTTTTACTCCTATGTTTTCGACTTCTGAATCAGAATGCCTCAAGCCCGCTGTATCATTTAAAACTATAGGAAAGCCATCAAAATCAAGAAGAACTTCTATTATATCCCGAGTTGTTCCTGCTTCACTAGTTACTATAGACACTTTTTTTTTCGAGAGATAATTTATTAAAGAACTTTTTCCAACATTAGGCCTGCCTACTAAAGTGACAACAAACCCAGACCTTAGTCTTTCTCCATAATTTCTATACTTTAATGCTTGTTTCTTTTTTTTTATAAGACTTGTTGTTTTTTTTCTAAACTCTATTTCGATATCTTTAGGCAATTCTTCATCAGAAAAATCTATAAGTGCCTCAAGTTTAGATAATAATGATATTATCTCTGATCTCCAATATTGGATTTGCTCAGACAAAGAACCGTCATACTGAGATATTGAAGCCTGAAATTGAGTTTCTGTTTCAGCATTGATTAAATCATTCAAAGCTTCTGCTTGTGTTAAGTCAATTTTACCGTTTAGAAAAGCTCTCTGAGTAAACTCCCCATTCTTGGCAATTCGAAATTCTTTATTTTGTAATAAAGTGTCGTATATTTTTTTTTCAACAATGATGCCACCATGTATATGAAGCTCAAAAACATCCTCGCCTGTAACCGTTGAGGGTCCTGGAAAAAAGACAACAAGTGATTTATCAATAAGGTTTTTGTTAGCATCAAATATTTTTCTTAGAGAGAGTTCGCGAGGCGAAGGGGGCTTAAAAGAAAAAATAATTGGAATTCTATGACTATTAACCCCAGAAACTCTTATGATTTTTATTGCACTCTTTAGGGCACTGGTTGCGGTGGAAAATATTGTATCCAATTTTCAAACTTTTAACTTTTATTATGTTTCACGTGAAACATATTTACTTGTTCATGGCTCTAAAGAAGTCTTCATTAGATTTGCTTTGTTTTAACTTATCTGAAAGAAAATCCATAGCATCTAAGGGGCCCATTTGCATTAAAATTCTACGTAAAACCCACATTCTTGCTAAGGTATCTTTTGGGACCAAAAGCTCTTCTTTTCTAGTGCCAGATTTGGTTACATCTATTGCTGGAAAAGTTCGTTTGTCAGACAGTTTTCTATCTAGAATAACTTCGCTATTTCCTGTACCCTTAAACTCTTCAAAAATAACCTCATCCATTCGTGATCCAGTTTCTACTAGAGCTGTTGCAATAATAGTCAGTGACCCGCCATTCTCTATATTTCTTGCTGCTCCAAAGAATCTTTTAGGTCTTTGAAGAGCATTGGCGTCAACACCTCCTGTTAGGACCTTGCCGCTTGATGGAATAACTGTATTGTAGGCTCTAGCAAGTCTGGTGATAGAGTCTAAAAGAATAACTACATCTCGCTTATGCTCAACTAATCTTTTTGCTTTCTCTATAACCATGTCTGTAACTTGTACATGTCTAGATGCAGGTTCGTCAAACGTAGAGCTTATAACTTCTCCTTTTACGGACCTTTGCATGTCTGTTACTTCTTCAGGTCTTTCATCAATTAGTAATACAATTAAGTAAATTTCTGGATGATTTGTTGATATAGCTTGAGCAATTGACTGAAGCATCATAGTTTTACCTGTTCGTGGAGGAGCAACTATCAAGCCTCTCTGACCTTTTCCCATTGGAGCAACCATTTCTACTACTCTAGTGGTAATATCTTTATTATTGGGGTCATAGTCCGTTTCAAAGTTTATTTTTGATTGTGGGTATAAGGGTGTTAAATTATCGAAATTAATTCTCTGTCTAACAAATTCTGGAGATTGGAAGTTTATATTCTCTACTTTTAAAAGTGCAAAATACCTCTCTCCATCCTTAGGTGATCTTATCTGACCTTCAACTGTATCACCAGTTCTCAAACCAAATTTTCTCACCTGACTAGGCGAAACATAAATATCATCTGGACCCGCAAGATAGTTAGACTCGGGTGATCTTAGAAAACCAAAACCATCTGAAAGAACTTCTAAAACTCCTTCACCATAAATGGCCACATCATTTTCTGCTAATCTTTTTAAACATGCAAACATCATGTCTTGTTTTCTTAGAGTGCTGGCATTCTCTATATCTAAGCTTTCTGCATAAATTAATAAGTCAGATGGATTTTTAGATTTTAATTCTTTTAGGTGCATTTATTTCTCTTATATAGGAAATTTTGTTAAGGATTTAGGTTTGGTTTTAAAAATATGAGGAGTATAATAGATACCATTAAAACAGTAGGTATTTCATTGATAATTCTATAAAATCTTGTTTTTTTAAGTCTATAACCTTTTTTAAAGTCTTTGTAAAGTACATACAGATATATATGAAAGATTGTTAAAATTAAAACTAAAAATAATTTAATAAAAAAATACCATTCTTGAAAAAAATCTTGTCTTTCATAGGTTAAAATAAAACCTAGAGAAATAGTAATAATAAGTGCTGGTGTCATTATGAAATGAAAAAGTTTAAACTCCATAATTAGAAAAGTTTTATCAACGTCGCTCCCCTTTTTTTTATCATTATGATAAACATAAAGCCTAGGTAAATACAATAATCCTACCATCCAAGAAATTACTGCTACAAGGTGCATTGATTTTATTATATCATAAAACAATTACTATAACTTACCTGAAATTCTTAACTATACTTATAACTCTTCTAACATTATGTATTTTGCACTCTGGTGTTAATCCATGTCCAACATTAAAAATAAATCTTCGATTTTTCATTTTATTAAGAATAAAAGTTACATTTTCTTCAAGATACGTACTTTTTTCTGGTATAAGAGATGCTGGGTCTAAGTTACCTTGAAAAACAATGTTTTTATTCAGGTTTGATAAAGCCCAGTCAAGGTTTACAGACCAATCTAATGCTATACAATCCACATTACTTTCATATGAATATTTTATAAGAGACGAACCAGCTTTAAAAGGGAAGCCAATAATTGGTTGTTGTATATTTTTAGACCTCAAAATTTTTATAATTTTTGCAGTAGGTTTAATACCATAATCATCAAAAAAAGTGTTTGGTATCATATGTGACCAAGAATCAAAAATCATTAATACGTCAGCTCCTGCTTTAGCTTGCAATTCCAATTTTTGAGAAATATAAATTATAAGAGTTTCAATTAACTCAGAAAACCATTTTTTAGATTGCCAAACAGCCTTTCTTGTTTTTATAAAATCCTTACTTCCTTTTCCCTCTATCATGTAACAAGCAAGTGTCCATGGAGCACCAGCAAAACCTATTAAACTGATATTGTTGGGTAATTCTTTTTTTAAAGTATGAATAGCATCACTTATAGGATTAAGTAATTGAAAGATATTAATTTTTTTTTCTATATAAGTTTCATTAGGATCCATTGGGGTTAATACGGGGCCATGATTTTCAACAAATTTAAGATTTCTTTTCATAGCCCATGGTATCATCAGAATATCAGAAAAAATGATAGCAGCATCTAATCTGTAATATTTAAGTGGAAGCTTAGTGCTTTCTACAATAAGATTCTTGTTGAGACAAAAATCGATGAAATTATTAGCTTTTGATCTTATTTCAAAATACTCGGGTATGTGTCTTCCAGATTGTCTTAAAAACCAAATAGGTTTTTCATCTGATTTACCATTTAAGACATTAATTATTGATTTATTCACAATACAAATTCTTTATATTTATTTTAAAATTAATA
>Ga0181606_10005614_pt1 | contig 10315 bp, 9 predicted proteins | sample 041ome_10_FD_132994 | JGI IMG/M metagenome (GOLD analysis project Ga0181606, IMG submission 132994) | Coastal salt marsh microbial communities from the Groves Creek Marsh, Skidaway Island, Georgia - 041412US metaG (megahit assembly) | ecosystem: Environmental > Aquatic > Marine > Intertidal zone...
AGACCCAACAACTAGTAGACATCGTTTAGGGCGTGGACTACCAGGGTATCTAATCCTGTTTGCTCCCCACGCTTTCGTGCATGAGCGTCAGTCATGGCCCAGGGGGCTGCCTTCGCCATCGGTGTTCCTCCTGATATCTACGCATTTCACTGCTACACCAGGAATTCCACCCCCCTCTGCCAAACTCTAGCCTGCCAGTCACAATTGCAGTTCCCAGGTTGAGCCCGGGGATTTCACAACTGTCTTAACAAACCGCCTGCGCACGCTTTACGCCCAGTAATTCCGATTAACGCTCGCACCCTACGTATTACCGCGGCTGCTGGCACGTAGTTAGCCGGTGCTTATTCTTCAGGTACCGTCAACGGCTCGGGGTATTAGCCCAAACAATTTCTTTCCTGACAAAAGTGCTTTACAACCCGAAGGCCTTCTTCGCACACGCGGCATTGCTGGATCAGGCTTTCGCCCATTGTCCAAAATTCCCCACTGCTGCCTCCCGTAGGAGTCTGGGCCGTGTCTCAGTCCCAGTGTGGCTGGTCGTCCTCTCAGACCAGCGACTGATCGTAGCCTTGGTAGGCCTTTACCCCACCAACTAGCTAATCAGCCATCGGCCGCTCCAATAGCGCGAGGCCTTTCGGTCCCCCGCTTTCACCCGTAGGTCGTATGCGGTATTAATCCGGCTTTCGCCGGGCTATCCCCCACTACTGGGCACGTTCCGATGTATTACTCACCCGTTTGCCACTCGCCGGCGGGAGCAAGCTCCCCCGCTGCCGTTCGACTTGCATGTGTAAGGCATGCCGCTAGCGTTCAATCTGAGCCAGGATCAAACTCTTCAGTTTAATCTCTGCAATTTTTAAAACTCAACGCTAAACGAGGTTTTAAAAAAACCTTATTTACTTGTTGAGCATTTGGTTTTAAAGCTTTCTTAGCTTCTTAAAGCCCGAAGGCTTTTTAAAACTAAGTTGTGCCGTTACCCAAATGCCCACACTTATCGGCTGTTAGTTGTTAAAGAGCGATTCGCTTTTTTACTTGCTTTTGAACACCAGCAATTGGGTTGCCTAACGTTTTGGGTAAGGCAAATATTTCACTGGTATTACGCCGCAAGAAGCGAAGAAGCGGAATTATGACTGGGGTAATTTCCTATGTCAAATGGCCTGGAGTTGAGTCAGCCCAGGCCGGCCAGAAAACACCTGGGAATGGCTTTAAGAGGCCATTCCTTGGACGGGTTGCTGGGCGGGCGGGCTACCAAAAAGCTCGGTCAGTGCTAACCCGGGGTCGGGGGCCCGCATAAAAACCTCACCCACAAGAAACGCTCGAATGCCATGGCTTTGCATAAGCTGGGCATCGGCGGGCTGCAAAATGCCACTTTCCGTTACCAAGAGCCTGTCGGAGGGGAGTTTTTCAAGCAGATCGAGACTGGTCTCAAGCCGCGTCTCAAAGCTGCGCAGGTTGCGGTTGTTCACGCCAAGTAAAGGGGTGGTGCAGCTCGCAAGCCCGCGCACGAGCTCTTGCTCATCGTGAACCTCAAGCAATACATCCATGCCCAGTGTGTGGGCCTGCGCTTCAAGCTCGCTGAGCTCTTGGTTCGAGAGCGCGGCTGCGATGAGCAAAATGCAGTCGGCGCCCCATGCCCTTGCCTGAACGAGTTGATACGGGTCCACCATGAAGTCTTTTCGCAGCACAGGCAGGCTGCAGGCGGCGCGCGCCTGCTTCAGGTGGCTTGGATGCCCCTGAAAGAACTGCTCGTCGGTAAGCACCGAAAGGCAGCTTGCGCCATGCCTCTCGTAGCTTTGTGCAATGGCAACAGGGTCAAAAGGGTCTCGCAGCAAACCCTTGCTTGGGCTCGCGCGCTTAATCTCGCTAATAACCGCGACCCCACCCTGTTGAATACGGGCCTGCATGGCCATGTAAAAGCCACGCGGCTTTTGGTCATTGGGCTGGGCTGCAATGAGGTCGTGCAACATAGCCTCGGGCTCTTTGGCCTTGGCCGCCTTCACTTCTTGCTGCTTAACCTCAAGAATCTTTTGTAGGATGTCGCTCATGACTTACCGCCCCGCGGCCTGCTCTGCGGCCTTGGAGAGCGACTGGCTTAGCGCAATGAAGGCCTCGAGCTTCTGGCCTGCGGCGCCCGACTCCAGCGCCCTCATGGCCATCTCGATGGCTTGCGGCCAGTCACTGGCCTTATTACTTGCCAAGAGCCCTCCTGCGGCGTTGAAGGCCACGATGTCACGCACGGGGCCAGGCTCGTTGGTAAGGGCGGCTGCCACCCGAGAGGCGGATTCCTGAAGGTTTTCCGCACGAATGGCCTGTGCCACTTCGCTGCTGGAGTAACTGGGGAAGCCAAACTGCTGGGCCGTCACGGTGTACTGATGAACCTCGCCGTTCTTCAATTCGGCCACATGGGTTTTGCCCACCAGGTGCAGTTCGTCAAGACCCTCTTCGGCATGAACGACAAGGACATGGTCGGAGCCCAGGCGTTTAAGAACCTCGGCCTGAACAGGCACAAGGCTTGGCTGGTAAACCCCCATCAACTGGCAGCGCGCACCCGCTGGATTGGTTAAAGGGCCCAGGACATTGAAGATGGTGCGCAGTCCAAGCTCTTTACGAATGGGCGCAATGTGCCTCATGGCCGCATGGTGATTCGGTGCAAACATAAAGCCAACGCCACAGCCTTTTAAGCACTGTGCCGTGTCTTGTGCGGAAAGGCTAATGGCCACCCCAAGGTGCTCAAGAAGGTCTGCACTGCCCGATTTCGATGAGACCGAACGCCCGCCATGCTTGGCTACGGAGGCACCGGCTGCGGCAACGACGAACATGGCTGCGGTCGAAATATTGAAGGTGTGGGCCCCGTCCCCGCCCGTGCCGCACATGTCCACCAAGAACGGGAGTTCAAGCTGCACGGGTGTTGCAAACTCCCGCATCACCGAGGCGGCTGCGGCAATTTCGGTAATCGACTCACCCTTTGACCGCAGACCCATAAGAAAGGCCGCCATCTGAACCGCAGAGGCTTCGCCTGCCATCATCTGCCGCATGCAGGCGGTCATGGTCTCGGTGCTGAGGTCGCGCCCATCCACGAGTTGTTGCAGTGCATTTGTGAGCGAGCCTGTCGAACCTGTCGAACCTTTCGATACGGTCATTACGATCTCCTTAAGCCAGTTTGTACAGCGTTATGAGGGGGGAGAGGAAGATTCCACAGGCACTCAAAAAGGGCTAGGGCAGACGATTGCCCGCAACAAGATTCAAAAAGTTCTGCAAGAGTTCATGGCCCTGCTCGGTAAGAATAGACTCTGGGTGAAACTGCACCCCATGAATAGGAAGTTGCCTATGGGCCAGGCCCATAACTTCTTGGTCATCAGTCCAGGCTGTGACCTCGAGTTCGCTTGGTAGGCTAGTGCGCTCAACCGCAAGCGAGTGATAGCGGGTAACCGTGAGTGGATTGTTTAACCCAGAAAAGACGCTGCGACCAAGGTGCTCTACTTTGGAGGTCTTGCCGTGCATAAGGCGCTTAGCCTGCAAGACCTTGGCGCCGAAAGCCTCGCCAATGGCCTGATGGCCCAGGCAGACCCCAAGCAAGGGCAAGGGCTTGGATCTGGCCGCAACAGCCTGAATAAGGGCCACCGAGATACCGGCCTGCGCAGGACTGCAGGGGCCCGGTGAAATAACAATGCCGTCGGGTTTTAGGCCAAGGGCATCGTCCACCGAGAGGTCGTCGTTTCGAATGGTCTGAACCTGGGCGCCGAGCTCGCCGAAATACTGGACAAGGTTGTAAGTGAAGGAGTCGTAGTTATCGATCATCAGAAGCCGATGGCCCGTGCGTGGCTTGGGCATAGTCATGGCTCAAGCCCTCGTTCGGCAATTTCTGCGGCATGCAAAACCGCACGCGCCTTGGTCTCAGTCTCTTTCCATTCACTCTCGGGAACAGAGTCCGCGACAATGCCGGCCCCCGCCGACACATAAAGTGTTTTGTCTTTAAGAATGCCGGTGCGTATAGCAATGGCAAGGTCCATCTGTCCCGTAAACGACCAATAACCGCAGGCCCCGCCGTAGATGCCGCGCTTAACAGGCTCTAGCTCATCAATGATTTCCATGGCGCGAATTTTAGGCGCGCCACTTAAGGTGCCCGCAGGAAAGCTGGCGCGTAAAACATCCATGGCCGACAGCCCGTCGTTAAGCTCGCCCTCTACATCGCTTACAAGATGCATGACATGGGAATACCGCTCAACCACCATTTGTTCGTTCACACGCACGCTGCCGGTCTTGGCGATACGACCCACATCGTTACGGGCAAGGTCAATGAGCATCACATGCTCGGCCCGCTCTTTGGGATCGGCCTTAAGCTCGGCCTCCAGGGCAAGGTCTTGGTCTTGGCTTACCCCCCGAGGCCGAGTGCCCGCAATGGGCCGAATGGTAATGCGCGACTGGCCCCCCGCCTCGCAGTCCTGTCGGACAAGAATTTCGGGGGAGGCCCCAATGATTTGAAAGTCACCCATGTCGTAGAAGTACATGTAAGGGGAGGGGTTCAGGGCTCGAAGGGCGCGATAAAGAGTTAAGGGTGAGCCCTGATAGTCGCGCTCGATAAGCTGGGCGAGCACCACCTGCATGACATCGCCCTGAGCGATGTAGTCTTTGGCGCGAGCCACCGCCTGCAAATAGTCCTCTTTCTGAAAGCCTCGACAGCTCTGGCCCTGATGCGCAGCGGCATTCTCCTGAGGTGGGCTTAGCGGGGAACGAAGGCGAGCCACTGCGACATCAAGCTCGGCCTGAGCCTTATCGAAGGCCTGATGCAATTCTTGGTCGGTGGGCTCGGGGCCAATTGCAGCAAACTGAAATAACGAGAGCCTGCCCGCTAGGTTGTCAAAAACCGCAAGGCTTTCTGTAAGCAGGAGCTGCAGGTCCGGCAAGCCCATTGGGTCGGGCCGAGCCTTCGCCTCTTCGGAGTCAAGCCGCTTTTCGATGTAACGAATGGTGTCGTAACCAAAATAGCCTGCAAGACCGCCCGCGAACCTGGGCAGACCCTCAACAGGTGCAAGCCGAAACCCCGCCATAAAGCCTTCCAAAAAAAACAGAGGATCGTCCTGCAACTCCGTGACCCGTTGCGCCTTGCCGTTTGTGATGACGCATGTTTCGATAGTGCGGTCAAAGGCACGAATGAGTTGCTGGGCCGGCAGGCCGATAAAGGAGTAACGACCAAAACGTTCGCCGCCCACCACCGACTCCAACAAAAACGAATAAGGACCCTCGGCAAGCTTGAGGTAGGCCGATAAGGGTGTGTCGAGGTCGGCATTCAGCTGCCTATTCACAGGAATACGGTTATAGCCCTGCCTCGCCAGAGCGCAAAATCGGGCGAGGTCAATCACCGGGGTCATGAACGGCCGGCGACGATGGCCTGGTTGAAGGCCTTAAAGATCTCGTTATAGCCCTTGCCGTCGGCATCCGGCGCACCAAACACCGCGGATCCGGCCACGAAGGTATCCGCCCCTGCACGCATAACTTGTGCGATGTTGTCCACCTTAATGCCACCATCGACTTCCAGCCGAATAGGCTGACCCCCTTTGTTGCAGTGGTCATCAATTTTTTGCCGTACGGCTTTCACCTTCTGCAAGGTTTCTGGAATGAATGCCTGACCGCCAAAGCCAGGGTTCACACTCATAAGAAGAATCATGTCGAGGCTCTCCATCACCCAGTCAAGATGCTCAAGCGGGGTGCTGGGGTTAAAGACAAGCCCTGCCTTGCAGCCCTGGTCTTTAATGAGTTGAAGGCTTCGGTGCACATGGTTGGAGGCTTCGGGGTGGAAGGTAATGATGTCGGCGCCCGCTTTGGCGAAATCGCTTATGAGGGAATCCACTGGCGAGACCATGAGATGCACGTCGATGGGAATACTGACGTGCGGTCGAATAGCCTTACAAACCAAAGGCCCCACAGTAAGGTTGGGTACGTAGTGGTTGTCCATGACGTCGAAGTGAATGAATCCGGCCCCCGCCGATTCAACCGCCTTGACCTCTTCGCCAAGTCGGGCGAAGTCGGCGGAGAGAATGCTTGGGGCAATGCAGTCGGGCTGTCGGTGCGGCGACGGTGCGGCAATGCTGGTCATAAGAATCTCCTCCCGGTATTTTTAATTGGCTTTAAAACCCTATTTTCACCCGAGATTGGCTTACGACTTTTACTTCTTGCCGCGCATGGTCCAATAGACAATGATCAACACCAATGTAAGGGCTATGCCCGCTTCCAAATAAATGAGCCACATCGTCCTAAATTCTTTCCTTTACGGGTCCCTCGCGGGGTTGCGCCGCGCCTTACGCCTATGCCCTAGCCTTCTTGGGCTCGGGATTTTGATTGCCGTATCAGGGTGTAGCTTAACCCCTGTTGAACAGGCAGCAGCCCCAATTGTGGGGGGGGAAGGAAGAGCGACCCCGGGGACGATTGCTCAGCCCAGTCAGGCTGAACCCAGCCAGGTCAGTGAGTCGACGGGCGCGGCCACCTCCGAACCGGGCCGAGAGGTCGCTGAGAAGCCAGACCTTGGTCCGCGAATGGATGAGGGGCGCGCCATTGGCGGGGTGGCCGAGCCTGCACGCCCGGTGATTGATCCGAACCGACAGGCCTCGCTTGGTAAGTCCATAGGGCAGTTTCAAGCCCTAAGCTTTGACCAACTTGAGGGCTGGCGAGAGGATCCTCTTGATGATGCCCTGCTTGCATGGCGAAGAAACTGTGAGGCCACGGCTTTAAAAGGTCAGCCCTTTGTGCGGCTTTGTAAAGAGTCGGCTGGAATTGACTGGCAAGATGCGCAGGCGATCCGTCGTTTTTTTGAGGCAAATTTCGAGCCCAGGCGGCTTCTAACGGCCGGGCCTTCCGGGCGCACCCAGAACACCATTACGGGCTATTACGAGCCGGTGCTTAAGGGAAGTCGAACGGCCTCCGAGGTCTATCGCGTTCCCCTTTACAAAACCCCGGCAGACCTAGTCACCGTAAAGCTAGAGCGGCAGTACCCTGCCCTGCAGAGCTATCGACTGCGTGGCAGGCTGGTTCAAACCGAGAACGGCCCAGAGATTCAGCCCTATCCTAGTCGTGCCGAACTGGATAACCAGGGCCTTTTAAAGGGCCACGAAATTGCCTGGGTGGCAGACCCGGTGGAGGCGTTCTTCCTGCAAATACAAGGCTCTGGAAAAGTTCAGCTTGAGGACGGCAGTTACATGCGCCTGGGCTATGCCAACCAGAATGGGCACCCCTATGTCTCGATTGGCCGTTGGCTGGTTAACCAGGGTGAGCTCACGCTTGCCCAGGCGAGCATGCAGGGCATTCAGGCTTGGCTTGCCCGAAACCCACACCGCCAAAACGAGCTTTTGCATCAGAACCCCAGCATGGTCTTTTTTCGAGAGCTCCCTCCCACCACCGACCCCACCGAGGGGCCGCTGGGCTCGCTTGGAGTTCCTTTGACCGCCAAACGATCGGTCGCGGTGGACCCGCGCTATGTGGCCCTGGGCCTGCCCGTGGTTCTAAGCACTCGGGTGCCAGGCGAGTCGGGGCAAAGGCCGCAGGCCATTACAAGGCTGGTTTTCGCACAAGACACGGGTTCGGCCATTCAAGGGCCCCACCGCGGAGACTTCTTTTTTGGCTCAGGCCTTGAGGCCGGGCAACGAGCCGGGCGTATGAAGTACGACGGCGAGATGGTGGTTCTTATTCCTAAGGGCCTGCAGGGCTACTAGTGTGCAGCCGTGGTGGTCTGGGTTTGCGCCCGAATTGCTTGGGCTGTTGGATGAACCCTTTGAATTGTTCTTAGAGAAAGCGAACGGCTTTGCGAGGGCGCGAGGCCTGAACACGTCGCAGGGCCATACCCTTCAATTTGTGGCGCAAGAGGCGCTTTCAGACGAAAGCTTGGCTAAAGGCTATGAGGCCTTTATTGCACAAACGGGTGACGTGCCTACGCGCGACCTTCGTCATGATCGATTAAACGCCCTTGTCTGGCTCTCGGCGAGTCGCTCGAAGAGGCGACTTAATGCCCTGCACGATCGGGCCCTGCACGAAGCTCGGCGGGCAGGCGCAGGACGCGGCGCCCTTCGCGATGCGCTGACCCTGGTTGACGAGAACCTCATGGTGATTGCCTGCCAGGCCGAAGACCATGAGCTAAGAACTCTGCTTGAAAACCATAACTGGCAGGCTGTGTTTGGCGAGTTTCGCAACGCTTGGGGGAGGCAATGGCAGCCCTTCGTTTTTGGTCATGCTCTTTTAGAAAAGCTTAATGCGCCGTTTAAGGCCATCACTGCGCACTGCCTTCTTTTAGGTGTGGAGAAGGCCATTGCATCGTGGCAAGAGCTGGACGAGATGCTTTGCAAGCAGCTCGGTCCGCAGCTTCGCAGCAGTCAGTTATTGGCACTACCCGTCATGGGCCTTCCGGGCTGGTGCGAAGAAAATGCAAGCCCAGAGTTTTATTTCGACACTAAAGTGTTTCGGCCGAAACGACGCCCACAAGAGGAAGCCTGAGCCCCAAAGGGGTGAGGTCAAGGCCAAGGTTGAGCCCGAGAAGGTTCAGCTCAATGCCCTCCACCGGGCTAAGAATCATGCCGAACAGGCCCCAGACACTTAGTTGCAAACCCTGACCCGAAGGCGGCAAACCAAGGGGGTCGGCAAGGCCCCGAAAGTCCTTTCCGATGGCCGTGGGCGGAAGGTCAAGACCAAGCTCTGGAACGGATCGTCCAATATGTGCAACAAACGTATTGCTGTTTGGGCCTGGATAGGTTCGATAGTTTTCAGGATAGGGATAGGTTTTTATGGCCTCTTCAATTCGAGGAATGAGGTCACGCGCCTTTTGCCCTTCATGCGCCACCAAGATCTCGGGAGGTGCCCCAAACCAAAGACCATCGGCCACCGAACGATTCTTGCGAACCACATTACCACCACCCCAGCCCATAACTTCATAACGCGTGTAGCTCTCTTCGCCTTCGCGCTTAAAGACCACCCAAGGGTGCACGGCGAAATGACCGCGCCATCGAAAGGCCCGTGCTGCCAAAACGAAGACCATGGCCCGGTCTCGGTGCAGGACAGGGTCAGGTAGAAGTTCTGCCGAATGACGCGGCGCTGTTCGCCAGTCGGTGTAACGAACGGTCGAGGCGTTCGCGGGCCCCGTGACAAGCTGGGCAGAAGATTGGCCAGGCTGAGCCTTGGGCTCGCTGGCTGTTGCGTTTGAAGTCAGGGCGACCCCACATGCAAAGAGGCAAGCAAGCGCCGAAGACAAGAGGCGAGAACGTGGAAGGCCGAGGATGAACGTCATATGCAGGTAGAGTGTAGAGCCTAACGACGGAGGCTTGGCTAGGAAGAGTCCCCCTCGAGCCTAAGAAAAACCCCAAAAGGAATCAAGAGCCACAAGGGTGATTAACCACGCGACACGTTAGAGTGCGGGCATGGATTCTTTGACGCAAGCAGGCCTTGGCGCCGCAGTGGGTGTGGCGGTCATGGGCCGACGCACAGCAGCCTGGAAGGCAGCCCTTTGGGGTGCTGCCATGGGTACCCTTCCTGACCTGGATGTGGTCTTTGACTTTGGCGACCCCATTCGCAACATGACCGAGCACCGCGCCGAGAGTCATGCCATTTTTTACCAACTGCTTGCGTCGCCCTTACTGACTCTACTGGTGGCAAGGCCGCGACTTCGGCACCCTGGAATGCCCCTGCCTGTGTCCGGTTCTGCGGCCACGAGTCGACCTTGGGCGAACACCTTAGACAGCCCAAGTGCCTATGGGCTTTGGACGCTTACCACAGCCCTTATTCTTATCACCCATGCCTTGCTTGATGGCATGACTGTTTATGGCACCCAGCTCTGGCTTCCGTTTTATAACGAGGCAGTTGGGCTTGGCAGTGTTTTTATTATTGATCCGCTCTACACCCTGCCCCTTTTGCTTGGCCTTTTCGCGTCGCTCATCACGAAGAAAGCCTGGGGTTTCAACTCGCTTAAGCTTGGCCTTCTACTTAGCAGCCTCTACCTGGTCTGGTCGGCCGCAGCACAGGCCTGGGTGGAAAGAACGGTTCAGGCGCAACTTCCCGAGTCACGAGCCGCCCTGCTTGTCACGCCATCGGCCTTCAATACCGTGCTTTGGCGACTGGTGGCCATAACCGACACCCACTATTACGAGGGCTGGTATTCACTGCTTGCCGATGGCTCAGCGCCTGTTCGTTGGCGTGCCCTGCCGCGGGACCCAGCGCTTTACGATTTGTTGAAAGACAATCCGTCCGTGGTGCGACTCGCTCGCTTTAGTGATGGCTTTTTTCATTTGAAGCGCATAGGCGACAAGGTGGTTATGACCGACCTGCGCATGGGCCAAGAACCCGCCTA
>Ga0181606_10005617_pt1 | contig 10314 bp, 5 predicted proteins | sample 041ome_10_FD_132994 | JGI IMG/M metagenome (GOLD analysis project Ga0181606, IMG submission 132994) | Coastal salt marsh microbial communities from the Groves Creek Marsh, Skidaway Island, Georgia - 041412US metaG (megahit assembly) | ecosystem: Environmental > Aquatic > Marine > Intertidal zone...
AGCGTCACAGTGTCGTCCGTCTCCTCAACGACCGTCAGCGTCACGGAGTAGCGGAAGGGCAGAAGTTTGAAGAAGCGTCCAGAAAAGTCGACCCGGTAGTGGCTCTCATCGCATCTTGTGAAGGTGGCTCGTAAGACACCCGAGTGGCCCGTTGAGCAGCTCTGCCAGGAGCCACTCCAGCAGCCTGACAGATCTGTGGCAGTGGCAGACCCGGCAAGAACACCAACAAGCACAAGCGAGAGCAAGGCAGGGCGGAAAGATCGGGGCAGCATCAGAGACCTCAGGAGAAGGGCTGTGGGATGATTGGGCCGTCCGTTCGATGATGCTTCGCCGTTTTCCGTGTGCAAGTTGGCGTGCCGTCGGGCAGGATACGCGTATGAAACACGCATATCGACACCGCCCGCGGCTTGTAGGGCCGCTCGGCCTGATTTTGCTTACTATGCTTGCCCCAATGAGCATTGCCGAGGCAGCCACACCGCCCAACATCGTCTTGATCATGGCGGATGACCTCGGCTGGAAAGACCTGCACTGCTACGGCAACCCTGCCCTCGACACCCCTGTTCTTGACCGGCTTGCCGCTGAAGGAGTGCGGCTGACCAACGGCTATGCGGCCGCTCCTGTGTGTACGCCAACCCGCGCGGCGATCATGACGGGGCAGTCTCCCGCGAGGCTGCAGATCACCAACCATGCCCCGGGCAACGGGCAGGGCTTTCACCTGCCTGGCTCAACCCTCTGCGAGGCGGAGTGGCAGTCATTCCTGCCGCTGTCGGCTGACACGCTCGCCGAGCGGCTCCGCGGTGCCGGCTACGCCACAGGGTTTCTCGGGAAGTGGCACCTATCCCATCGCGTCGGCCGCGACGAACGAGGCGGATATGAGCCGCGGCTGCGTCCCGAACACCAGGGCTTTCAGCTCAACGTCGGCGGCTGTCAGTTTGGTGGCCCCCCCTCCTACTTCGCGCCGTACAAACTGCCCAACCTCGAGCCGCGCAGCGAAATGGAGTATCTCCCGGATCGGCTCGCCGAGGAGGGGATTGCGTTCGTGCGTGAACACCAGGAGAAACCGTTTTTTCTCTGCTGGTGGAACTACTCCGTTCATTATCCCTTTCAGGCGCCACAGGAGCTGATTGAGAAGTATCAGCAACGCGCATCAGGAAACGGAACACCCCAGGCTGGCAATGAGAACCCGGTCTACTCCGCGATGATTGAAGGCATGGACCGAGCGATTGGCCGTCTGCTTGCGGAGCTGGATCGGCTGGGGCTCGCTGACAACACGCTCGTGGTCTTTACCAGCGACAACGGTCCGTTTGCAGCCAACGTGAAGCCGTTGCGGGGTGAGAAGGGCTATCTCTACGAAGGTGGCATTCGCGTGCCCTGGATCGTGCGTTGGCCAGGCGTTGTCAGGCCGGGCACGGAGGCGGCGGATCTCGTTGTCAGCACGGATCTCTTTCCGACGTTCCTCGCGGCGGCCGGTGTGGAGAGCCCTCGTGATCAGCCGATTGATGGCGTCAATCTGCTGCCGATGCTTCGCGGCGACGAGTCGCTAGTCGAGCGGACGCTCGTGTTTCACTACCCAAACTATGCGTTCCACAAACAGAATCGCCTTGGCAGTGCTCTCCGGCAGGGATCACTGAAACTGATCCAGTTCTACGACGATCGTTCAATCGAACTCTACGATCTCGCGAGTGACATCTCAGAAACGAATGACCTCGCCAAGGCGATGCCTGAGAGGGCGGCAGCGCTACAGGAGGCCTTGCAGCAGAGTCTCGCTGCCATGGACGCCAGACTCCCGACACGTCTCGCCGATGATCAGTCCCACGACGATCAGTAGTGTTCACTCCTTGGCGTCGGGGGCGGCGAGGCTCTCAACCTGCTTTCTCAGGTCGTCGAGCTGATCCTTGAGTTTGGAGTTGGCGTCCTTGAGGTCGGCCAGGTCCTTTCGCAGGGCCACCACTTCCTCTGGAGCGGCTGGCTTCTGTTCCGAGAGCTTGCGGAGGGCCTCTTTCGCGGCTGTGGCGACACGGGTTTCGGGATCGCTCGTGAGCCCCTGTACGGTGGCGGTTGCACCTATGTCAGCCAGGCTACCGAGGCCAGCGAGGGCGGCCACCTGAACACTGCTGCGTGGATCGTTGACCCATTGGATGAGGAAGTCACGGACTGCCGTCTTCTCATCAATCACGCTGGCGAGCGACCCCAGGCTCCGGAGTCCCCCAGCGAAACCGCTGGTAGTGAAGCGATCCGGATGGTCGCGGAGCACGGCCAGCAGGTCGGGCACGAGCGTGGGATCTCGACGACCTTCAATTGCCCGAATCGCCGCCACCGCCTGTTCGTTGCGAAACGAAACGGAGCGAAGCAGATCGCGAAGCTGAGCGGTCGAGCCATCGTCACTGTTTCTGGCGAGTGCAGCGATGGCGACGCTGAGGATCTCTGGGTTTTTCTCAGCCGCGAGCACCTCGGCTGCGACACGTCGAGCAAGCGGGTGGTGCCGCTTGGTGACCCTCTCGACAACGGCCTTGCGAACACGGGCGTCGGACTGTGCTCGCCAGCTCTCAGCCAGCAGCTGAAAGCTCTCGTCACGGTCATGCTTGCTGAGGGCATCGGCTGCCTCGATGCGAACACCGTAGAACGGATCGCTCGTGAGTGCTTGATGGAGGAGCTCGGCAGACTCTTTTGTTGATCGGCCGCCGAGGGCCTTCACTGCCAGCAGGCGGCCGAGCATGTCGTCGTCCCGGGCGAGCTGCCCCTTCAGCAGGGCATCCGACTTTTTAAAGTCCACTTTTGCCAGCAGGGTCAACTCGGGGTCGAAGCGTACAACCTCAGGTTCGGCAGGCAGGCTGACGTAGAAGTCTTCCTTCTGCTGGCTGATCTGAATGGGGTGATCGATCACAGTGCCGCTGACCACGAAACGCAGCACCGCTGGCAGCTCGAAGATTCGTATCCCTGCGTCTGTTTTCTGGGCTTGGGAGATCGTGACTTTGGCGAGGCCCTGCTTGGCCAGCCAGCTGTATTCCAGCTTGAGCTCGGGAGCGCCTGGGCTATACACCCACTGGTCAAAGAAGCGGTCGAACGAGCGGCCACTGTGGGCCTCGATTACCTGCCGCAGATCGTTGGAGACCACGCTGGTGTAGGCATGCTTCTCGAGATAGGCCTGGATGCAGCGGCGATAGAGGTCGTCGCCGAGCTGACATCGCAGCATATGCAGCACCCAGCCACCCTTAGGGTAGGCGCGGAAGTCAAACTGCTGCATTGGGTTTGTGTACTCGTTGAAGACGATCGGGCGTTTATCGTCGTTTCGCGGGAGGACACGGTTTTCGGCATCTTGGTAGAGGCCGTAGAGCATCGCGTCGCGACCGAAGGCATGCCCCTCGTAGAGATGCGTGTAGTACGTGGCGAAGCCCTCGTTGAGCCAGAGGTGACTCCAGTCTTTGCAGGTCACCAGGTCGCCAAACCACTGGTGGGCCAGTTCGTGGGCATCGAGGCGTCGTGAGGTCTGAAGATTTTCGGTGGCCGTCGTGAAGATCGTGTTGTGCGTGAGGGTGGTGAGCGTGGTGTTCTCCATGCCACCGGCTGAGAAGTCGACGATTGTCACCTGGTCGTACTTCGGCCATGGGTACGCAACACCAATTTCTTCTTCGAAGAACGCCATGATTGACGGCGTGTCTGCGAATGAGTTGGCCGCATGCTCGGCGAGCGATGGCTGGGTGTAGAAGCCGAGCGGAACGTTTCGATGCTGCTTTTCGAGCTTGGCAAAGTGCCCCGCCACCAGACAGATCAGGTAGCTGACATGCGGCTGTTTTTGGAGCCAGTGCACCGCCTTCATGCCGTCGGCCTCGGCGGTCTCTCCCTGCAACTCGCCGTTACTCAGCACCGTCATCTCCGCTGGCACATGGCAGATGATCTCGGTGGAAGCTCGTTCATTGGGATAGTCAAAACAGGGAAACCAGTGCCGGGCCTCATGGGCCTCTCCCTGTGTCCAGATGTGGGTGTCACCCTCGCGGTAGCCCATGTCGGGGGTTCGGAAGTAGAGGCCCTGAGCAGGCTCGGCGGTGTAGCCGACTGTGACCGTAAAGGAAGTGCCGGGCTGCAGCGGTTCCTCGAACACAATCTGCAGGTCGGTGTCTGAGCAGGAGAAGCCTTTGACGACACCGTTGTCACACTTCACGGAGGTGACTGCGAGGTTGACCGCGTCGAGACGCAACACATCGACGGGGGCCGCCAGCACTGTGGCTGTGACTGATGCTGAGCCGGAAACGGTCTTGTCCACAAAGTGTGGCGTAACGTCGAGCTTGATGTGCGTGACGTCCACCTGACGGTCAGGGGCGTACTGATACTTCCCGTCGAGTTCCATGCCTGGCGGCAGCAGCGTTGCTTCGGAGTGGATCCGGTCGCAGTAGCGGCAGATGATCTCGCTCGCATGGAGCCGGGGATCAGCAGTTGGTGCGGCCACGACCGCAGCGACACACGCAAGAAGGAAACATCGGCTCAGCATCGGAATCCTCTGCAGACAGTCATCAACTTCGTAGGTCACCCGAGCAGGTGACGGGTCCCCTTGAGCGTAATCCACCTGGACGCCGCGTTCACCCGCTGAAGAGAATGCGGGCTGCTCGGCGTTAAAACGCCAGCTTTCACCCGTGGCTTGGGGCCGCTACGGTGGCGGTGTGCGAGCGGTATCGCGCAACTGAGTGGCCTTGAGAGGATGACAGCGGGTGACGTTTTCTGAAGCGGTTCGGTCGGTGTTGGTATCGCTGGTGCAGCGGTGGCGGCTGTTGTTCGCGACGGACGTGCTGTTTAAGGCTGTGGCCTTTCTTCTGCTCACGCCCCTGGCAGCCGGCGTGCTGCATCTTTCTCTCTGGATTGCTGGCAGCGGAACACTCGCCGATGCCGACATCCTGCTGTTCTTCATTCGGCCCTTTGGATGGGCAGTGCTGGTGGCGTTTGGTGCGGTCTCACTCGGGATTATTGCGCTGGAGCAGGCCACGCTGCTGGCATTGTTGCGGGCTCCGTCGGAGCAGCCTGTTGGAATCGCCGCGGCGGTCACCTGGGCCCTGGGGCGAAGCCGCGCGGTGGTGGGGCTGGCTGCGCGGTTTGTGGCAATCATGGCCCTCGTCGCCGCCCCGTTTCTCGGAGTTGCCGGCCTGATTGCGACATCGCTGTTGGGTGAGTTCGACATCAACTACTACCTGGCAGAGCAGCCCCCCGCGTTTCGTTTGGCCGTCGCTTGTGGTGTCGGCCTGCTGGGCGGCTATGTCGCGGTGGTTGCCTGGCTGCTCTCCGGATGGCTGTTGGCACTCCCAGTGGTGCTCTTCGAGCAGCTGCCCGCTCGTGACGCGTTTGCTGAGAGCCGGCGTCGCGTGGCCGGGAGTCGGCGGTTGGTGTTAACGCTTGTGCTCTGCTGGGGAGCGGCAAGTCTGCTGGCGGGTTCGCTCTGCACGTCGGCGGTGGTCATGGCGGCGAGACAGCTTGTGCCACTGTCCACAGGAACGCTGCCTGGGCTGGTGTTGGCAATCGGACTGACGCTTCTGGCCTGGTTTGCTGCGGGACTTCTGGTGAACCTCCTGGCGACCACCAGCTTTGCGGCACTGCTGGCGGAGTCGTACCGCCGACTCTCACCGCTGGAGCCGACTGCCACGCCACCCGCAGCGATCACCACAGAGCGAGGAGCACGAGCGGTGCGGCTCACCCGCTGGCGAATGCTTGCTGGGCTGACGGTGGGCTGTTTCCTGATCGCAGCCTTGGGAGCTGTGGCGGCCAAGCAGGTGCGATTTGATGATGATGTTGAGGTGATGGGTCATCGTGGTGCGGGAGGGCTCGCGCCAGAAAACACGATGGCGGCGATCGAGCAGGCCATTGCGTTTGGAGCCGACTGGGTGGAGATCGACGTCCAGGAGACGGTCGACGGTGAGGTGGTGGTTGTGCACGACAGCGACTTTATGAAACTCGCCGGCGTGAACCTCAAAGTCTGGGACGGCACGCTTGCTGAGATTCAACAGATCGACGTCGGTCGTCGCTTTGATCCGGCGTTTACGGGTGAACGCGTTCCCACGCTGCGGCAGGTACTGGAGGCCTGTCGAGACAAAGTAGGCGTGAACATCGAGCTGAAAGACTACGGGCACGGCCAGCGGCTCGAAGAGAGGGTGGCCGCGATCGTCGAAGACTGCGGCATGCAGCAGCAGACGATTTCCATGTCGCTCAAGCCCGAGGTCGTGAAGCGGATGAAGGCATTGCGACCGGAGTGGACGGTCGGCCTGTTGATGTCGCTGAGTGTGGGAGATGCCAGCAGCCTTGAAGCCGACTTTCTTGCGGTAAACTCGCGATTTGTCAGCCGCGGCCTTGTGCATCGCACGCATCAGGCGGGCAAGCAGATCTTTGCCTGGACGACCAACGATGCGGTGTCGATGTCGACGATGATCAGCCGCGGAGTCGATGGTGTGATCACCGACTATCCAGACCGCGCGGCGAGCGTGCTACAGCAGCGGAGGCAACTCAGTCCTGTGGAACGGGTCTTGGTGGAACTTGCTGAGGTGCTCGGCGTGCATGTAACGCTCGGCGAACAGTGAGTGGTGGCCCGAGAATGGCTCGCGATGCTGAGCGGGTAGCTAGCACTGGCTGGTAGCTGGCACTGGCGACGCAGCTTTTACCGAGGGCGTCGCGGTTCATCACGGCGTGGTGAGGCCGCAGGCTGCGAGGAGTGTTTCCTGCACGAGCCACTCATGCGCTGACGGGAAGTCGTCAGCTTTTTCGCCGCGGATGACCTGGGCCATGTCTGCGGCGTCGGCAACGTAGCGGGTGAACTTCGGGAACGACACATCCTGATAACCGGCACGAAAGTCTCCGTGTGGCTCGTCGAGGGCGACACGCGCCGACGGGCTGTCGAGCGGCTGGATGTGAAATGTGCCCTTCGTGCCACAGACAACTAGGTGTCGGCGGGCGAACCCCTCGACCTCGACCGCTGCAGATTTCACCGTGGCGATCGCCTTTGGGTATGCGAGGACCGCGAGCATGTTGTCATGAAGCGTGTCGTCGGCGTCGGCCACATCGCGTGAGACGCTCGTGACGGCATCCGGTTTTCCAAGCACGCCAATCACCAGGTCGAGAATGTGACAGCCGAGCTCAAACATGATCCCACCTGGATAAATGGCGAGATCCTGCCGCGCGGCGGGAGGCACGACCTTGCTCATCACGGTGTGGACCTCAAACACATCGCCTAGCCAACCGCGGTCGAGAAACTCCCGCAGCATGAGCACCGCGGGGTTGTAGCGATACATGTAGCCCAGCTGCACCATCAGCCCCTGCCGGTCTGCCTCGCTGAGAATCCGGCGGAACTGTGGCAGCGACTCACCTGCCGGCTTATCGAGATGCACGTGCACTCCTGCAGCGACAGCGGCCTCGGCAGCATCAAGACTGTTGCGAACTTCGGTCTCGATCAGAACGGCCTCGAGTCCGGGAGTTGCTAACAGTTCCTCCTGCGAAAGCCACGGCAAGTCCTGGAAGGCGGGCTTCCGCATCGAGAACTCAAGGAGGGCCGGGTCGGGCTCGACGACACCGACGACCTCGTAGTCGGGCGACTGCCGATACACCGACAGTTTGTCAGCATGGGCATGGCCGACGCCGATCTGGCCGATCCGAATCGGCTTCCTGGGTTTCGCAGCCACCGCCGGTATCGTCATGGCAGCGGCAGCAGCAAGTGTGGATCCCGACACGAAACTTCGACGGGAGAGACCAGAAAACGATGGCCATGGCAGATGGGGCATGAGAGAGGTCCTTCTGATGCGGATGTGGCGGGCCCGTGGAGGATAAAGATGCCACGACCAGCATCGCAAACACGCAGGTGGCGACGGCCCTCGCGGCGTCGTCGGTCAGCTTGGTGTGAGCGAGCCGGGGGGAGTATGCTGAAGAAGATAGGGAGCAGGGAACTCACCGGATGGGTGACAGCATGCGACAGAGCCGACGCGATCTGCTCGTGGCCTCTGCCACAGGAGTGGCAGGGCTTGCCTTCGGATCGCCCCAGGTGCAGGCGGCGGCCACGGCGGCGATCGGTGGTGGCAAAGCCAAGTCGGTGATCCTGTTCTTTCTCTGCGGCGGCGCTTCGCATCTCGATACCTGGGACATGAAGCCTGACGCGCCGGCGGAGTATCGCGGCCCGTTCGCACCGATCCGCACGTCGGCTCCTGGAGTGCGTCTCAGCGAGCACCTCCCTTTGCTTGCCAAACAGGCACATCACCTGGCCGTGGTGAACTCAGTCGGTAGCACGGTCAACACCAACGACCATCATGCCGGCTACTACTACAACCTCACCGGGCATGTGCCCGACGTGACATTTCGTACGCTCGGCAACGACCGCACGCCGATGCCTAATGACTGGCCGTTTATGGGCTCGGTCGTCGGCTCGCGAAGACAGCAGCGGGGGCCGCTCCCGAATGCGATCACCCTGCCGCACATGCCAAGCAAGAAGCCGTATACGAGGCCAGGGCAGTTTGCCGCCCGCATGGGCGTGGAGTTTGATCCGCTCTACCTTGACGGCTCGGTCGATGAGCCGCTGCGGTTTCAGGCACCGTCGCTCTCCCTCTCCGACGCCTTCACCAAAGACGACCTGCTCACCCGCCAACGGCTGCTCGCCGAGCTTGATGGGGCTCGGCAGACATTTGAGGCATCACCCCAGGTGGATATCTGGAAGCGGCAGCAGCAGCGGACGCTCGACCTGCTCCTTGCCTCAGAGACGACCAATGCCTTCGATCTGGAGCGGGAGCCCGCCACGCTGCGAGATCGCTACGGTCAGACCGTCAACGGAATGAGCCTGCTGCTCGCCCGCAGGCTGGTCGAGGCAGGGATTCCCTTCATCACCGTTTTCTGGAAGGAAAACGAGAAGATCAAGGACGCCTGTAAGAGCGCTGGCGGATGGGACACGCATGGCAACAACTTCAACTGTCTCAAGGACCATCTCCTGCCAGAGTTTGACCGCTGCTTTTCCGCGCTCGTGGAAGACCTTCACAACCGCGGCCTGCTCGACGAAACGCTCCTGCTGGTGACGAGCGAGATGGGGCGGAAGCCGAAGATTGGTGATCCACGCAGCGGTGGTGAGAGCGGCGCGGGCCGCGACCATTGGACACACTGCCTAAGCGTTTTGTTTGCCGGTGGTGGCGTTCAGGGTGGGCAGACTTACGGCTCCAGCGACCGCTTCGGAGAATACCCAGCCGATCAACCGCTCACGCCCGCCGACATCACCAAGACGGTCTATCACGCCACCGGCACCGTCGACCTTGAAGGACGCGACGCCCAAGGGCGGCCCTATCAGCTGCTCGCCGAAGGTGAGCCAATCACGGCCCTGTTCTAGCTGCGACCGGGCTTTTTCAAGAAAAGAAGCGGCTCCTAGACGGAACCACGGCAGACCGCTTCACGGCCTGGCCTGCCAGGCGACGATGGTGCTTGCGTCGCTCGTGTTCCAAAGCCGCACCTCGCCATTGTGGCTGCCGGTCACGGCGTAGGTGCCGTCGCGGCTCAGGGCTGTGCAGAGGGCCCAGTCGGTGTGACCGGTGAAGACCTGCACGGCGTTGTCGGCGAGGGCAACCCTGCGGAGCTGACCGTCGGCCGACGTGGCCCAGAGAGCGTCTGGCGACGCGACGATGCCAAAGCCCTCGCCACCGAGAGCGATCTCCGCCGTTTTTTTCGCGTCAGCGACGTTCCAGCGATGCAGTTTCTTGTCGTCTCCGCTGGAGAAAACCTGCGTGCCATCGCCCGGCATCGCCACCCCTCGCACCGGCCCCGCGTGGCCCTGGTAGCTCACCAGCAGCTGGCCGGTCGCGGTGTCGAACACCTTGGAGGATCCGTCACGGCTCGCCGTGGCCATCTTGCTGCCATCAGTGCAGAAGGCGACGGCAGTCACCTGCTCAGCATGGCTCTGCAAGACCGTAGCGACTTCGCCTGACGAAAGGTCAACGAAACGGACTGCCTTGTCCGCTGAACCACAGACGAGCAGCTTTCCATCAGGACTGAAGGCACTGTCGAGCACGACGTCATCGAGTCGAATGGGTATCGAGGTCACGGAGTGAGGGGCGTCGCCGGCGAGAGCAACAATCCGCACCTCTCCTTCACGGCCTGCCTGTCCACAGGCGACCGCCAGCAGGCTGCCGTCGGGGCTGACCTCGATGTCGTAGATCCGCTCGCCGAGATTGCCGATTCGCCGGCTAAGTGTGCCGTCGAGATTCCAAACCAGCAGTTCGTGGTAGCCGGAAGAGTAGATCTCCTTGCCATCGGCTGAGAAGGCGACGGCCGTGACCGGCAAGGCCGCTGGGTAGACCTCGGGGGCTGCTGGGTGTGTCG
>Ga0181606_10005620_pt1 | contig 10313 bp, 11 predicted proteins | sample 041ome_10_FD_132994 | JGI IMG/M metagenome (GOLD analysis project Ga0181606, IMG submission 132994) | Coastal salt marsh microbial communities from the Groves Creek Marsh, Skidaway Island, Georgia - 041412US metaG (megahit assembly) | ecosystem: Environmental > Aquatic > Marine > Intertidal...
AGGCGCCGATGGCGACGCCATAGGCAAGACACGATACGAAGCCCAGCGGCGAAATCTGGAATAGATGGCGGATCGGCAGCGGCCGCGGCTTCTGTGGCGTCGGCGCCTCGGTCTTGGTGATGGAGACGGGAATGATCGCCAGCGAAACGATGATCGAAACCAGGCAGAACAGCACATAGCCGTTCGGATCGCCGGCACCCATCAGGAATTGGCCCACGGTTAGCGACAACAAGTTGACGAGCATATATGCGGCCAGCACCCGTCCCCGGGTCTCGTTCGTTGCCCGCTCATTGAGCCAGCTTTCGATGACCATGTAGATGCCGGCGAAGCACATCCCTGAAAGTGCCCGAAAAATTGTCCAGGCGACGGGATCGATGATGATGATGTGGGCGAGGGCTGCGGCCGACGCAAGCGATGCCAATGCCGTGAAACCGCGAATATGTCCTGCGCGCTCAATCAGGTGCGCCGTCACCAGGGTGCCGATCACGAAACCGAGAAAGTATCCCGATGCCATGATGCCGATGCTGGCTTGGGAAAACTGTTCGTCGACCGCGCGCACGGCCAGCAGCGTGCCCTGCAGGCTGTTACCGATCAGAAGCATGGCCATGCCAAGCAACAGCGATGAGATGGAAAAAATTTGCGATCGAACCGTGGACACGAATGCCCTCCGCCAACATTAACGGCGGCATTGTACAGATTGGCAACGGCGGCGCCAGGGTAGGATTAGAGTATGAATGTGGCCTCCCCTGATTGAACTCCTGCCTTGAGTTCGCTATCCCTTGGCCCGGGAGTGAACCTTATGACACTGCAAGATCTGCAAAAATTTTGGGAATTGGTCACGGAAGTCTGGCACGACGGCATCGCCGGTATTGATATCGGCCGGATCATTGTTGCGCTCGGCATTCTGTTTGTTTTCTTCGTGCTGCGCGGCCTGATCGCGTATTTCATCGTCTCCGGGCTCCGGCGCATGACGAAGCGCACCAAGTGGACCTTTGACGACAAGATCGTCGACGCTATTGCGCCGCCGTTGCGCGCGGTACCTGTCGTCTTCGGCATCTTCGTGGCCAGCAACTATTTGCAGTTTGAAGGCGTCGTTGACCTCATCGCACAGAACGTGACGCGCACGCTCATCGCCATCGTCATTTTCTGGACCATGGTGCGCGCCGTTGAACCGTTCTCATATGCCTTCAAGAACCTGGAGCACTTGCTCGGTCGCGAGTTGATCGAATGGGTCGTCAAGGCGATGCGCGTTGCGGTCATCGTCATCGGCGCGGCGACAATCTTGCAGATTTGGGGGATCGAGATCGGCCCGATCATCGCTGGTGCCGGCTTGTTCGGGGTTGCCGTCGCGCTCGGCGCCCAGGATTTGTTTAAAAACCTCATCGCCGGGATTCTGATCCTCGCGGAAAAGCGCTTCCGCAAGGGCGATTGGATACGTGTCGACGGTGTTGTCGAGGGCATCGTCGAAGCCATCGGATTCCGCTCGACGGTCGTGCGCCGCTTCGATCAGGCACCGGTTCTGGTGCCGAACGCGCATTTGTCCGATACCGCCGTGACGAACTTCTCGGAAATGATCTATCGCCGAATTTATTGGCATATCGGCGTCGAGTACCGGACGACCGTCGATCAGTTGCGGACGATCCGCGACGAAATCGCCCGTTACATTGACGAGAACGAAGACTTCGTCGATTCGTCGAAAGTCTCGACGTTCGTCCGCATCGACCGTTTCAACGATTCCTCGATCGATATCCTGGTCTATTGCTTTACGCACACGATCGTCTGGGGCGAATGGCTGCAGGCGAAAGAAAACCTCGCCTATGCGATCAAAAAGATCGTCGAGGACGCGGGTACCAGCTTTGCCTTCCCGTCGACGTCGATCTATCTGGAATCGACACCCGACGAGCGGCCCGAGACGTTCGTGCCGCCGTCATCCGACAAAAACCAACCCAATTCCGCCAAATTTGGTACCGAACCCAGAGAGGACGACGGCGGCGCGGAGACCGGCGAGGCCGAGTAACGAAGGCTCTCAGGCGCACACTGTCGATCCGGAAAAACTGGAACTTTGGCGTTCCCTGCCCGAAGAACAGCGTCACGCGCTTCGGGAACGGGAGTCCATCCGATTGTTCAACCGCGCCGCGGAAATGCACCGCGCCGGTCAACTGGATGACGCGGTTGCCGCCTATGGCAAATCGTTGTTGCTCAATCCCCGCCAGCAGGATGTCTACAACAACATGGGCGTCGCCCTCCGTAATCTCGGCAAGCTTGAAGCGGCGATTGCGTGCTACCGCCGCTCGCTGGTGCTGAAACCGAATAATTCGGGCGTTTATTCCAACATGGGTAACGCGCTTCGCGAACTGGGGCGTCTTGACGTCGCGCTGGCGAGCCATCAGCAGGCCGTGCGCCTGCAGCCACGCTCGACCGAAGCCTATTACAACCTGGGCCTCGTGCTACGCGACCTAGGTCAGACCGACGCCGCGCTCAGTTGCATGGACAAGGCGTTGGCACTAAATCCAGAGTATACAGATTGCCAATGGGACAGGGCCTTAACGCTGCTTGAAATGGGCCGCTTGGAAGAGGGGTTCGACGCCTACGAAAGCCGCTGGCGGCTCGACCGCAGTCCGCCCCGAACCTTCGATAAGCCGATGTGGGACGGTTCCGACCTTAAGGGCAAAACGGTGCTCGTGCATCACGAGCAGGGCTTCGGCGACATGATCCAGTTTGCGCGCTATTTGCCGATGATCCGCGAGCGGGGTGGGCGCGTCGTCGTCGAGGTGCAGCCCGAACTGGCACGCCTCATGGGGTCCGTTGATGGCGTCTCGCAGGTCTTCAACCGTGGCCAGACACCGCCGAAGTTCGATTTTTATATTCCGATGATGTCGCTGGCGCGCATTTTCGGCACCGGTCTCGACAGTATCCCCGCCGATGTTCCTTATGTTGCGCCGCTGGACCCGAACGCCGTGCAGTTGCCGGCGTCACTCGGCAAGATCAAGCGGGTCGGTATTTCCTGGGCCGGACGCCCAACACACCGCAACGACAAGAACCGCTCCGCCGGATTCAAGCATTTCATCGAGATTCTCGGTTTGCCGGGCCTTTCCGTCTATTCGCTGCAAAAAGGCGATGCCGCCAAGGACATCGCCGAGCATGGTTGCGCCGGCCTCGTGACGGACCTCAGCGAACGGGTGCGGGACTTTGCCGACAGCGCGTCGGTGTTGTCTCAGTTGGACATGGTCATCACCGTCGATACGGCGCTGGCGCATCTGGCTGGGGCCATGGGCAAGCCGGTCTGGGTCGCGGTGCCATTCGTGCCTGACTGGCGCTGGCTCAGGGACCGCGAGGACAGCCCCTGGTATCCGAGCATGCGGTTGTTCCGCCAGCGCCGGCATGGCGCTTGGGAGGGCGTGTTCAGCGATATCCGCCGTGCGCTCCGCGACGAAATCGTCGAAAACTGACGTCATTTACCCGTTGAAAATTAACCGCTTCTTCAGACTTTGAACGTCACCATAGGGCCTCCTGGGCGTCTGTCCGACGAGGAGACACGGGTGGCAGCGAAGAAGTTCAAGGCTGGTGAGATTTTGCTCGCCGCGGGCACCGTGCCCGAGGTGGCCTACCGGATTCAGCAGGGTTCGGTCGAAGTCCTACAAGACAGCGGCGGCATGGCGATGCCGGTCGCCGTCCTCGACCGTGGCCAGCTTGTCGGAGCCGAGGAACTGGCGTCGGGGCAGGCCGTGGCGGACACGATCCAGGCGCTCGGCCTCGTCATTGCGGACGAGATATCCAAAGAACAAGCCATGCAGCTTCTAGGGCGGCGGTCGCCGTCTGCGGCTAAAGCCGTCAAGCCGGCCCGCGCCTCGGCGAAACCGGGCCAGGACTTGGTACCGGTGCCGGAACCGAAGTCGTTCGAGCAGTTTACCGAAGATCCCGCTGCTTCCGTCTTTAAGCCGGGCCTGCTGCGCCGGTTACTGAAACCCGAATTCGCCGATGTCTATGACCGCCTGGATGTCAGGATCGCCGCGCTGTCGGGCGAATGCGGCGAGCAGACGTCGCATCATCTGATGAACGAATTGAACAAACGGCGTGGGCTTCGTGCCCGGACCGTCAATGCTTCTTTGTCCATGCCGCACGAAAGCGGACGGGTTTCGGCGATCTTGGATATGCACCGCGCCGCGACACGTTGGCTCACGGATAACGGCGGCGATGTCCTGATCTGGGGCGAGCGCCCGCAAGAGGGCGGTTATTCGTTGGTACGGATGTTCACGGCGGAAGGCGGCTCGGTGGATGCGTACCGTATCGGCGACGGCTTTACCGTGATGGCACTGCCCGAGCCACCGGATGAGATCGGCGCGCACCGTCTGCACGCGTCTCTGCTGGCCGCGCTCAGGACCAAAGCCGCCGGCAAGCTTTTGACCATCAAGCGCGATCTCGAACTGCTGATCGCCGATGCCCGCGAAACCATGCTGCGCGAAACGCCTGGACTCGATCCGATGGCCCGCGCCGAGGACCGGGCCGCGATTGCCAGGGTCTACGCCAACGCGACACTGCATAAACGCCGCGCCGACGATGCGCGGACGGCGATTTCGCTGCTCGATCAGTCATTGAGTGTTTTCAGCGCTGAGCGAACTCCCGTGGAGTGGGCGATGGCGCACCGCGACCGCGCGCTCCTGAACCAGTTCATTGCCGAGCGCACCAACGACACCGATGCACTCCGTAATTCGATCCAGGATATCGAAGCGGCGATCAGCGTGTTCGGGCCGTCCCTGTTCCCCTACGACTGGGCGGCGATGAACGACAGATTGGGCCGTGCCTTGTACCGTCTCGACTTCGATAACGGCGATATCGAGACGCTGGAGCGTGCCTTGTCGGCGTTCGAAAGTGCCCTCGATGTTTTCGACAAGCGCCGGACCCCGGTCGAATGGGCTGAGACCATGGCGCATCTGGGCCAAGTCGCCTTAGTCATCGGCCGTGAACGCCGTAGCCCGGCGATTTTGCTGCGTGCCGTCGAGGCCTGTAACGCCGTCGCGACGGCCAGGGACCGCAAGAACATGCCGCAGCACTGGGCTTCGGCGCAGAACAACCTCGGCTCGGCGCTATTTCTGTATGGCCGTGTCGCCGGCGATACGGCGGCGCTATCGGGTGCCCGGGATGCATTCCGCACGGCGCACGCGATCTATCAGGAAAAAGGCTCGGAACGGCTTGCCGCCGTCGCCGCCAAGAACCTGGCACACGTTGAAAAAGCCCTCGGCCGCCGCCGCACCAGGAGCGCGCCGCCGCTGGACTTGCCGTGGGAGCCGAACGAAAACGAGCCGCCCGCTTTACCGTGGGAATTCGAGCAGCGCCGTTCCGCGTCGTCCGATTTGGATTCCGACGACTCCTGGGTCGACGATCGCCTGCGCTGAGCCTTTGGGCATCCTCAGTCTACGACGAGGAAACGCGTTCCTTACCCGTGAAAAAGCGGATTAGATCGGTTGCGCTGATCATCCCGATAGATACCCGTCATCGACCACCGGCACGTGACGGAAACCGCGCGACGCCATGGCCTCGGCAATGTTCATGACCGAGTCGCTACCGTTGCATGTAAAGACCGAGGATGACATAAACCCGGCGGTCCGCATATCCAGCGCGTCGCCGCCATGCTCATAGAGGGCGCGGACCACATCCCGTTCCGAGATGACGCCGGCTAGCAGTTCCTGTTCGTCGACGACCAGGGCCAGGCCGATATTGTTCTGCGCTAGATAGTCGATGGTCCGGCGGAGCGGCCAGGTCGAGACAACGTAAAGGACGTCATCCTGGCTTGTGGATTTGACGTCGTGGACGGTCCTGGTTTCGGTCATCGGCGTATTCCTAGTCGATTTTTTGAGCGTCGATCATGAATTCAAGTTTATACCCGGGAAATGACCCTAGGGGACATCTTTGGGTTCTTCCTTGATCGTACATGGCGCTGTCGCCATCATGGTCTGTAAGTGGGAGTAACATGGACCTTCGACACTTAAGAACGCTTATCGCGATTGCTGAATACGGCTCTTTCGCGGCCGCGGGGGACGCCATTGGTTTGACCCAATCGGCGGTGAGCCTGCATGTGAAGGCGCTGGAAGAAGCGCTCGATACCAAGCTGTTCGATCGCACGACACGGCCGCCCCGGTTGAATTCCAGGGGCCGCAATTTGGTGACCCGCGCGCGGTCTATTGTCGAACAGTGTGAAGGCCTGACGGAGCTTGTCGCCGGCGAGGCACTGGCCGGCAGCTTGGATATCGGCTCCGTGCCGACCTTGCTGTCCGGTGTTCTGCCGCCGGGCTTACGTGAGATTCGTAACCGCCACCCGGATCTGCGCATTCGGGTCTCGAGCGGTCTTTCCGCCGATCTTGTCGTCAGGGTTCACAAAGGCGAATTGGATGCGGCCGTCGTCGCCGAACCGTCGCAGCTGATGACCGGGCTGAGCTGGCACGCGGTCACGGTGGAACCTTTGGTGGTGATCGCGCCGAAAGGCAGCAAAGCTGGAAACTACCGGGAGCTTTTGCTATCCGCGCCCTTCATCCGTTTCCAGCGGTATGCCTGGGCCGGACGCTTGATCGATCAGCATTTGAAGGAGCGTGGAATCCAGGTGACGACCGGCATGGAGATCGACACGTTGGAGGCCGCCGCGGCGATGGTCGAGCACGGCCTCGGCGTCTCCGTGGTGCCGGACCGCATCCGCCCCGAACTGCCGAAGGAGATCGTCAAAGTTCCCTTCGGCGAGCCACAGATCAAGCGGTCTGTCGGCGTCGTAGAGCGGCGCGACAACCCGAAAACGCATCTGATCAAGGCGCTCGTTGAAATCCTGATGACACAAACGCGGCGGGACGCGCCACGCGGTTAAGGCCGCTTGAAGGCTTTGCGCGCTTTCTCGACCTCAGTGCGGACGACGCAACCTTCTGCGTGATCGTTGACCAAGCCCATGGCCTGCATGAACGAGTAGACCGTGGTCGGGCCGACGAAGCGCCAGCCGCGCTTCTTCAAGTCTTTGGACATGGCGACCGATGCCGGCGAGGTCGATACGGTCTGCGGTGTGCCCATCGTCTTGGGATCGGGTTCGAAGGACCAGGCATAGGCGGCGATCGATCCCTCGCTCTCTATCAGTTCAAGCGCACGCTTGGCATTGTTGATGACGGCTTCGATTTTGCCACGGTGGCGGACGATACCGGCATCCTGCAATAGTCGCGCGACGTCTTTGTCGCCGAATTTGGCGATCCGTGCGTAATCGAAGCCGTGAAAGGCTTTCCGGAAGTTTTCCCGCTTGGTCAGGATGGTGCGCCAACTCAGGCCGGACTGAAATCCTTCCAGGCAGATTTTCTCGAACAGGCGTTTGTCGTCGTCGACGGGAAAGCCCCATTCGGTGTCGTGATAATGAATGTACTCCGGCGTTGCGCTGCACCAGTTGCAGCGCGGTTTGCCGTCGGGGCCGATGAAGTCCGCTTTCATAGTGTGACCAGCCTTATTGTTGGTTGTTCAGGTGAGGAGAAACGAAAGGGCGTCGACAGATCTGGACGGCGCAATTTCGTGGATTTCGGGTCGGACGACATCTGCCGCCACAAAAGGATCATCCTGCAATCTTTGTTCGATTTCGTCGCGCGACGACATGCTGGCGATGAGCGCGCCGCCGTCGCCCGTGCCGAGACTGCCGGAAACCAGGAAAGAGCCGTCATCGAAGCCGCGCTTCAGCCAGGCATTGTGCCCGGCCATAAATGCACCGGCCTGGGACTTGTTTTCAGAGAACCTCAGAAACACCACGAACATCAGCCGTCTCCATTCTGTTGCGCGATATCGTCCAACCATTTGTCCATGCGCGCGACGTCGCCATCGAGGAAGGCATCATCCCCATAGGCGTTGTAGATGGTCGCGGCGCCCTGGCTCCAGGCGAGTACCTGCAGAGCGAGGTCGTCGGCGTCGCTGCGCCGGCCCAGGCGCTCGAACTCACTTTTGAGCCAGACGCGGAACAATTCAAACAGACCGTTCGCATCGGATCGTGCGTCGTGACGCAGCTTCGCCAGTTCATTGCAGAGCGTACCGACCGGGCAGCCATATCGCCGGATCTCGGTGCGGTTGGTGAAAAGGATATGGATATAGCAGCGGATGCGTTCCGCCGGATCGGACGTCTTCGCCTCCCACGCACGGATCATTTCCCGCGCCGCTTCAAGCCGGGCGTCGATAACGGCGTCCAGAATGGCGTCCTTAGTCTTGAAGTGATGATAGAAATTGCCGCGCGAAATTTTCACCTTCGAGGCGATATCCGCGAACGACGTGTGGTCGAAGCCCTGCCGGTAAAACAGGCGGTCCGCGACGTCGATGATTTCCGAACGTGTCGATTTCTGGGGCATCGGATTACGCGGCGTTGATTGGAGACAATCCCTAATTAGGACAATTGTCCTATTCCGTCAACATGCAAGTTGTGACGGCGGCCGCATGGTTACGAACAATCGGTCAGTCTGAAGCGCTTGTGCTTGTTACGTCGTCAATGGCGGCTGTGAGACCCTTGACGCCACCGTCGCCGATCGTCACCACAAGGGCGCTGATGGTGCCTTCGACGGCGTTGATGGTGCGGACGATACTCGATATCCGCTGTCCAATGTGATCGTGCACAGCGCAACTATCGGAGATTGCCTTGCTGCTATCCAGAAGGGTCTCGAAGTAGTGACGGGCACCGCCGAACTTGATTTGAGACATCAGATCTTCGGCGACCTGCGTAATTCGCTCCGACTCTGCCAGAATCGTATCCTTGGCGTTGGCGGACTCCGTCGCGATCGCATGGAGCTGATCGGCCGCGCGATCGAGCGCTATTCCGTCCTCACCGGACGCGGTGACCCCTGCGAGTTCTCTGCGCATTTTCTGCACAAGCTGGTACAACTGAAGGACTTCGCCCTCCAGCGCCTTTACGGTGTCCAGAGATGTCATTGTCCGTACCTCACCAATAAGTGATGGTAACCTGTTACGAATAAATGACGAAGGCCTGGAACTAGGAATTAGGTTCGCCTAAATCCCTATTTCCAACAGAGGAATTATTGATGAGCGAAAAAATCACTAAATCCGAGAAGGAATGGATGGATCAACTGGGACCGGAAGCCTTCAAGGTGCTGCGCCGCAAGGGCACTGAACGGGCCGGGACAAGCCCGCTCAATGCAGAGAAACGCGATGGTGCGTTTGTCTGTGCCGGCTGCGGCGCGCCGTTATTTGCGTCTGATGCAAAGTTCAACTCCGGCACCGGTTGGCCGAGCTTCTACGCGCCGATGGATGCCGACGCCGTCGAGGAAGAGGAAGACAACAGCTTCTTCATGCGGCGCGTTGAAGTGCATTGCGCGAAGTGCGACGGCCACTTGGGGCACGTCTTTCCGGACGGACCGGAGCCGACGGGCCTGCGCTATTGTATCAACGGCGTCTCGCTGAAATTCGAGCCGAAGTAAGACGCGCCTATGTCGGGAGGTCTCCGATCCCGATGTAGCCTGGCAACGTTTGCATCCGCCGCAGCCAGGCGGAAACGGCAGGATAATCGCCAAGAGTGAACCCGCCCTCCGCGGCGACATGCGTGTACGCATAAAGGGCGATGTCGGCGACGCTGGGTGTGGTTCCGACCAGCCAGTCCTTAGACGATAGACGATTGTCCATTAGTTTGAGCGCTGCTTCGCCGTCCCGCTTCTTAAGCGGCTTCTGCAATTCCTGGGCGGGTGTCAGTTCGGGAAGGTGCGTCCAAAAGCGCAGCGTCGCAACGTTGGGCTCGTGGGAGTACTGTTCGAAGAACATCCAACTCAGGACCTGGGCACGCGCCAACCGGTCCGCCGGCAACCAATCCGTCCCCTCCGCCAAATAGCAGAGAATGGCATTGGATTCCGCCAAAGCCGTGCCGTCCTCTAATATCAGCACCGGAATACGGCCGTTTGGATTGATGCGCAGGAACTCAGGCGTTCGCGTTTCCTGCTTGAGGATATCGAGTGGCCGGTAGGTGTAGGGCGCCTTAAGGAACGCCAGCAATAGCCGTATCTTATACCCATTGCCTGAAATCGGATCGTCATACAGCGTCAGCATGCGCCCTCCATTATTGCCAAGCCTGCACTCGCCTCCCATTTTAACTACGTCGCGCGGCCACGCGCGTCCAACGAACTTTTCTAATCGGCATTTGCTGAAAGCTAATGGAGGAAACGATGGCGGAGACGGGAAAAATCGCGGTTGTTACGGGGGCTGGTTCCGGGATCGGGCAGGCATCGGCTCTTGCGCTCGCCGAAAACGGCTGGAGCGTCGTGCTCGTCGGTAGACGCCGTGAACCATTGCAGGAAACCGCCGCCATGGCGGGC
>Ga0181606_10005640_pt1 | contig 10285 bp, 7 predicted proteins | sample 041ome_10_FD_132994 | JGI IMG/M metagenome (GOLD analysis project Ga0181606, IMG submission 132994) | Coastal salt marsh microbial communities from the Groves Creek Marsh, Skidaway Island, Georgia - 041412US metaG (megahit assembly) | ecosystem: Environmental > Aquatic > Marine > Intertidal zone...
ACCTACACATCTCTCTTTTTTCTTCTACATTCATTCCAGCCATCGGCTCATCTAATAATAAAATATCAGCTTGAGTTGCTAATGCTCGTCCAAGCTCAACTTTCTTTTGAAGACCGTATGGTAATTTTCCTACTGGTGTGTTTTTAATATCTTGTATCTCTAAAAAATCTATAATCTCTTCACATTTAGCCAAATTTTCTTTTTCTTCTCGAACTACTTTTGGTAATTGAAGCGCTACTTCAAAAAAGTTGCTCTTAGTATGAAGTTTTCTACCTACCATGACATTATCTAACACCGACATTCTTTTGAACAATGCAAGATTTTGAAAAGTTCTTGAAATTCCCATTTGCGCAACACTATTAGGTGTAATGTTTTCTAATAACTGCCCTTTAAAAAGAATTTTTCCTTCCTGAGGTTTATAAATTCCATTTATGCAATTCAACATTGAGCTTTTACCAGCACCATTAGGTCCTATAATAGCTCTAATCTCATGTTGCAAAATATCAAAGGAAATATTGGTGATAGCTTTAACACCACCAAAGTTTAGAGAGATGTTCTGAACTTCTAAGACTGGTTTTCCTATTTTAAATTTTCTTGCCATTTATTTACTCGCACTTTCATTCAATGAATCTCTAAAATTTTTTCGTTTACCATCAGAAATACCTAGGTATAGCTCCTTCACCTTTTCATTGTTTAACAATTCTTTCGCACTGCCCTCCAGCATGACATGACCAGTTTCAATAATATAACCATAATCAGAATTTTTAAGCGCAATATTAGTATTTTGTTCTGCCAATAAAATACTTACACCTTCTTTTTGATTTAATTCTTTTACAATATTAAATATTTCTGCAACTAGTTGCGGAGCCAGACCCATGGATGGCTCATCTAGCAATAGCATTTTCGGTTTTGCCATCATTGCTCTTGCTACAGCTACCATTTGTTGCTCTCCTCCTGAGGTAAAACCTGCTTGACTTTTTCTTCGGTCTTTTAATCTTTTGAAATATGTATAAATTTTTTCAAGCTCTGCGTTCATATCTCCTTTGGATAATTTTCTAGAATAAGCACCGGAGATTATGTTTTCTTCAACTGTCAAATGTCCAAAACATCTTCTGCCCTCTAAAACTTGAACTAGACCACGACCGACCATTTGAGCTGGATTTTCTACAGTAACTGATCCATCGTCGTACTGAATAGTGCCTTTAGTCACCTTGCCTCGTTCAGATGCAAGCATGGTAGAAATCGATTTTAAAGTAGTACTTTTCCCTGCGCCATTAGCTCCTAATAAAGCAACGACTTTTCCTCTTGGAACTGTTAATGAAACATCGTGTAAAGCTAAAATGACATCATCATAAACTACTTCAATTTTATCAACTTCTAAAATATTTTTAGAACTACTCATTTTGCTTTTAACACCTCTTTAATTTTATTAACTCACTTAAAACAACGATGGGTAAATATAAATTTACCCATCGTTTATAATGATTTTAGCTAAATATTTCTAGCTGCATTTTTTAGGTGTAATCTTATTTTCTTTAGCAAATTTTGCTGCTGAAGTTTCAACAAGACCCCTAATAAATTTTGGATCGTTTGGAGCTGTCCAATCTTTTACTTTAGTAAAAGATTTTCCATTCCATTGCATTAATGCAAATTTACCTGCACCTTCGTGGTTAGCGCAAGAAATTGCAAAAGGAGCAACCATTCCTTTGATACCAATTTCAGCTAAACGAGCATCTGACATATTTAAAGATTCATAACCATCTCTAAATTCTGCACCGTTGACCGCTTTGCCTACTTTATTGTGCTTCTTCTGTGCATTTCTCATTGCCTCAATCCACATAACTGCAGCACCAAGTCCTCTGTTGTAATAAACAGTACCTACTCGGTTTGGATCTGCCATATTACCTTTTCCAGCACCATAAACTTTCTCTTGAATAGCTTTCACAAGAGGAAAGTCTTTGCCTGGAAGTGCATTCGCAACTACGTAAGTTCCTTTTGCAGAGTCACCAGCAGGAACCATGTCCTCCTCAGCGCCACCGAAAGTCACATACATCATTTTTTCTCTTGGAAAATTAATTCTTGCAGCATTTGTCATAGCTGTAGAATTCATTCCAGAACCAGCACCCCAGAAAGTAACCCAATTTGGTTTTTCTTTTCTGATCTGCAACCATTGAGATTGTTGCTCAAGTCCTGGAGGTGGAATAGAGATTTCTACTAATTTTATTCCCCAGTCTTTTGCAATTTTTCTCATAGCAGGAAGTGGTTCACGTCCGTATGCAGAATCAATGTGAAGGTGAACAATTTTCTTGCCCTTCATTTTTGCAATTCCGCCTTCGATTTCTGCCATCCATCGTAATTTCACAGCGATTTGTGACCAGTAATGACTTGCGGCATTGAATACCCATGGCCATACTCTTCCATCGGCACCATCAGTTCTTCCGTATCCGTATTGAGCTAACACGACATTGTCTTTAGCCATACGATTAATTACAGCGTATGCACCTGGTGTTCCCAAAGTATCAAACACTACAATTTTTTTTCCGTCTTTAGTTAGAAGTCGCTGATAACACTCAACTGTTTTCACATCATTGTATTCAGTTTCGCACTCTTGCCAAGTTAGCATAACTCCGTTTACGCCACCTGTCATATTTACATAATTCATGTAGTCAATTTGTGCTCCATAGTATCCTGTACCCATTGCTGAATATGGACCCACTCGGCTACTTGCTACAGGAAAGTATTGAGTCTCAGCCGCAAAAGAATTTTGTGGCAAGACCATAGAACAAAGAAGTCCTACTACTGAAAAAGTAGAAAGAATTCTTTTAATATATGCTTTGAACATATCTTCTCCCCCAATTAGTTTTTCCAAAATTTATATGTGAAAGTAAAAGACTTTCAATTAAATAATGCACAACTTAAAGATGTGTAAAAATTATAATATTTTAAGCCTCTATCTGAGACTCTATTTCTGTTTTGAACTGATTGGAAATTCTTTGAATTTGAACTGAAGAAACTTTGTATTCAGCACACATAGTTTCTTCATCTTTACCATGTCCAGTGACCATATTCACCATGTGTTCAGGAAAATGGAACGTGGTAAACACTATACCTTCTTTTACCTTATCTGTTACTTCCACTTTAAGAGCAACTTGTCCTCTTCCAGAATACAGTCTTGCAATATCTCCAGTGTGTAAGTCTCTATCTGCAGCATCTTTTGGATGCACTAATAAAATATCTTCACTTACAATATTAATATTTTTTGTTCTTCTAGTCATCGTCGCAGCATTGTAGTGCTGTAACACCCTGCTAGTTGTTAAAATTAATGGGTATTCTTTTTTATTATTTTCAATTTCAGAAGATTCTTTCCAGTCAAAATTTTTCAATCGTCCTCTTCCTAATTTAAAAGTTTCTTTATGAAGAATCTTGGTATCTGTTCCATCTTCTTGAACTGGCCATTGTAATCCAAATTTTCCAAGTCTTTCTCTGGTGACACCTTTAAAGAATGGAACTATGTCAGCAATTTCTTTTAACATTAAGTCTGCATCATACGATGGTTGATCAAATCCAAGTTTTTGCATCATATCAGTTACAATTAATCCATCTGGTTTTGTTCCTGGCAATGGAGGAACAGCTGCATTCACTCTTTGGATTCTTCGTTCTGTATTAGTAAAAGTTCCGTCTTTTTCTAAAAAAGTAGTCCCTGGTAATACAACAGTAGCAAGTTTTGCAGTTTCGCTCATAAATATTTCCTGCACAACCAGTAACTCTAATGAGTTCATTGCTTCCACAACGTGTGCACTATTAGGATCGGTTTGAACGATGTCTTCCCCAATAATCCAAATTGCTTTAATTTCTTTATTAATAGCAGCATCAAACATTTGCGGAATTTTTAATCCAGGATTTGTAGGATGAGTTACGCCATATTTTTCAGTATAGAATTTTTGATTTTTTTCATCAGAAACTTCAAAATATCCAGCTCCTTGGTGCGGTTGACATCCCATATCCGCAGCACCCTGAACGTTGTTTTGACCTCTTAATGGGTTTACTCCCACTCCTTTTCTACCAATATTTCCAGTGATCATTGCAAGATCTGCAATTAACATAACAGTTTTAGAACCTTGCTCATGCTCTGTTACGCCAAGACCATGAAACTCCATCGAGTTTCCAGCAGTTGCATAAGCAATAGCAGCTTCTTTAACTAGTTGCTTATCTACCCCTGCAATTTTAGCTAATGTATCAACGTCTTGTCTTTCGATTTCTTTAATAAAATTATCAAATCCTTCTGTACGGTCTCTTACGAAGTCTTTATTGTATAATTTTTCTTTAATGATGAAATGTAACATCATATTTAAAACAGCTACGTTAGTGCCTGGTCTTAGTTTGATATGGTAATCTGCTAGCTTGGCAAGTTCTGTAGTAATAGGATCTAAAACAATTAATTTTTTGCCCTTCATCACTTGTTGTTTAATTTTAGCTCCTGTAACCGGGTGTGCGTTAGTTGGATTAGCACCTATGACTAAAAATAAATCTGCATGATAAATGTCTTCTGTAGAATTGGTAGCAGCACCAGTACCAAAGGTCTGTTGCATTCCCCAAGCAGTAGGTGAATGGCAAATTCTTGCACAACAGTCGATATTGTTAGTACCAACGACAGCTCGGATCATTTTTTGGAAAATATAATTTTCTTCATTAGTGCAACGAGCAGAGGAAATTCCAGCTATTGCATCAGGACCACTTGCTTTGATAATTCGGTTTAATTCTTGTTTGATAAAATCATAAGCCTCATCCCAGGTAGCTTTTTCAAATTTTCCATTTCTTTTTATTAATGGAGTCTTTAATCGATCTGGATGATCATAAAAACCAAATGCGTATCTTCCTTTGATACAAGTATGACCTGCGTTCACTTCAGTTTCTTTTGGTGTGTCAATGGCCACTACTTTATTATCTTTGATAGAAGCCTCTAAGTTACAACCTACTCCACAATAAGAACAGGTCGTTCTAACTTTTTTATCGACAGCGACTGATTTTGATTGGAACACATCTGAAATTGCATCTGTTGGGCAAGTATGAGCACACGCTCCACATGACACACAAGATGAGTCTCCAAACATCATATCATTGTCGGTGGTAATTCTAGACTCAAAACCACGACCAGTCATAGTTAGAACAAACGAACCTTGTATCTCATCACAAGCTCTAACGCATCTTCCACAATTAATACAATTGTCTAAATTCATTCTCATGTACTGATGAGATGTGTCTTTCGGTATGCCTTTATGTTGTTTTGGATTATTATATCTATGCTCTGAAATTCCTAATTGATTAGCAACAGTTTGAAGTTCGCAATTATTATTAACTTCACAAGTTGAACAGGTCATTGGATGATCTGTTAAAACTAATTCAACAATATTTTTTCTAAGTTTGGTCAACGATTCATTATTAGTAAAAATATGCTGATTTTCTGCGACAGGTGTATGACACGATGCTACAACTTTTGTTGGTCCGTCTTTCACCAAAGCAACTTCTACAGAACAAACTCTACAAGCTCCATAGGGAGCTAAGTTGGGATCGTCACATAAAGTTGGAACTTTCTCTTCTCCTAAATAACTTTTAACAAACTTAAGAATAGAAGTATGATGATCCCCTATTTCGTAGGGTTTACCATCGATATAAGCTATTTTTCTTTTTTCCGTGCTCATTAACTATCTAACCTAATATCATTTTTCATTTCATCGCTGAAGTATTTTAATATGTTAGAAATAGGTGTTGGTATTGCACCACATAGGGCACAGAGACAACCTTTCTGCATAGTTACCAACAAATCATTCAATAAATTCATAGGAATTTTAGCTTTTTTGCTCTTAACTTGATCAAACATCTCTTTTCCACGGTAAGAACCAAGTCTTCCAGGGAAGCATTTGCCGCAAGATTCTTCTGCTGAAAATTCAAATAAATGATGGATGTATTCAACCATCGGAAAGCTTTGAGGAATACTAACAACACTAGCGTGCCCTAACATAAATCCCTTTGCTGAGAACTCTTGAAAGTCTAAATTTAAATTATCAATTTCACTTAATGGTACCACTCCCCCTAGAGGACCTCCAATTTGAAATGCTTTGACTGGCTCTTTGTAGCCTCCACCAATTTCATTAAATATTTTGCTCATTGGCGTTCCCATATCAATCTCATAAACACCTGGATTGTTAAAAAAACTATCGAGACAAACTAATTTAGTTCCAGCTGATTTTTTATTTCCAATCGCAGCAAATTTATCAGATCCATTTAATAAAATTCCAGTGGCAGCTGCAAGGGACTCAACATTATTTACCACTGTTGGTTTTTTATATAATCCCTCTGTGACTGGAAATGGCGGTCGAACATCTACTTCAGCTCGTCTACCTTCAATTGATGCTATCAATGCAGTTTCTTCTCCACAAATATATGCCCCTTGTCCAATACAAATATATAAATCAAAAGAAAAACCTGTGCCTAAAATATTATTTCCAAGTAAACCTTCTTTTTTTAATTGATTAATCCATCCATTAATTGCTTCAATTGATTTTGGATATTCGCCTCTTATGTACAAAACACCCTCATCGCTACCAATCACATAACCACAAATAATCATTCCAAAAATAACTTTGAGAGGTTGATCTTCTAAAAGATATCGATCTGAAAAAGCTCCTGAATCCCCTTCGTCTGCATTACAAATTACATATTTTTTTTCTGATTTAGTCTTGCTACAAAAATCCCACTTCATTCCCGTTGGAAATCCAGCCCCACCTCTTCCTGTGAGATTAGAGTCTAATAACGATTGAATGATTTCTTTTTTATCTGAATGTAAAAATTTATTTAATTGTTCTTTCACTTGTTTACTGGTCGATAATTTATCGTCCATTAAAAAACTTGTCGTCGCATAACTTTTAGAAAAAAACTTTTCTTGAGTAATTTTTTCGCCTTTTATGATTTGATCAATTTTTTCAATATCTTTGCCTGCATAATTTTCACCTTCATAATGAAAAGCATGATTTTCATAACAATGTCCTAAACAAAACATTTTACCAACCTTGTCTTCTCCTAACTTGGCCTGAAGAGTTTTGGTAAGTTGTTCTTGCGTTCCAGAGCACATGCAAGCACTTCCATTGCAAACAAAAGCTTTCTTTTCTCTGTGTGAGGGTCTTAAAAATTCATAGAAACTTTCAGCTCCATGAAGTGTCGATACTCCTAAATTATACTCTTGGGCTATCTCGCTAATATTTTTGGGTGAACCACTAAGAACATTTTCTGAAATCTTTTTAAAAAGATTGTTTTTAAGACCTATTTTTCCAGATAAGTTACTTATGTTCTTTGACAACGTCCCTCACTTTTTTTTCTATAAAGCTACTTTTTGTTTATTGGTATATATATTGAAGCTATCTTTTTTCACAAAACCAATCAAGGTCATATCAAACTTATTAGCCAAATCTATAGCCAGGCTGGTTGGCGCACCTACACCAATCATAACCCCCACATTAATCATCAAAACTTTTTGTACTAACTCAAAATTCAATCTTCCCGAGCATGTGATGAACTGATGATTTGGTTGTAATAATTTATTATCAAGAATATGGCCTATTAATTTATCTAAAGCATTATGTCTGCCCACATCTTCTCTAATGGCAACTAAATTGCCATTACTAGAAAAAAGTCCACTTGCATGAATTCCTCCAGTTTTAGAAAACTCTGTCTGATAGTCTCTCAATAAATTTGGAGATTGCAAAATTATCTCTTTATTTAACTTTGGGTTAATAGAAGGTGTTTTATCTTTTTTTATTATTTCGAGCGCATCTAGAGAGGACTTTCCGCAAACACCACATGAGGAATTAGTTAAAAAATCTCGTTTGATTTTCGTTATATTTATATTGTCAGAATTATTTAATGTTGCCATAATTTTATTTTGCAAATTATACTGACCAACTTTATCACCAAAACTTTCTATAGATTGAATATGATTTATATTTTGAACAATCTGCTCATTATACAAAAACCCTCTTACCAAGTCCTCATCATGACCAGGAGTACGCATTGTAATTGATAAAATCTGTGACACCCAATTATCTTTATTCTTATATCTAATAGATATTTCAAGAGGCTCCTCAATTGAAACTGAATCGTCTACTTCTTGTGACTGATTGGATCTAAACTTGTAAACTTTATAAGTTGAATTCATATTATGAGTTCAATGCTTTCATTACCGTTCGTAAAGGTAATAATAAGCATTCTTTTCTAGCTAAATTTTTTTTATCCAAGATTTGATTAAAATCCTTCCAATAATTTTTCAATGTCGGAGCATCGTTATCAAAAGTATGCTCTGCATTTGCAAGAAACTCTTTTATAGAATTTAGAGATTGTTGTTTTATTTTTCGCGATAATAAACTTACGGAAGCTTGACAATAAACGCATGATTTGCACTGATACCCCATATCTACAACAACATCATTTTTTATAATTAAACTAATTTCCATTTCATCTCCGCAAATGCGGTTTTTGTTTTTAGAACTGTGTGTGGGATGAGATAAAACCTTGTTATTCTCGGTATGAGCAGCAATTTCTAAAATTTTTAAATCCATTATATTCTTTAATTCGTATTGTAATGTTTTATATTTTCATCATGGATCATAACAATATTTTAGGGGTAGTGCTAGCAGGTGGAAAGTCTAAAAGATTTGGCGAGGATAAATCACAAGTTACGCTAAACAATAAAAGATTGATCGATTATATACTATCTGAAATCATAACAGAATTTAATGAAGTTCTCATCATTTCAAATAACAGAATTGATTTTATGAGCTCCTCTAAAATTACTAAAATTGAAGATGATGAAAAAGATTTAGGGCCACTGGGTGGTGTTTTAACTGCTATGAGATGGATAAATAAAAATAAAAAAAAATATAAATGGATTTCAACTTTTCCATCAGACACACCTTTTTTTAATAAGGAAATACTAAGCGATTTTTATAAAAATATTAATACTAAAGACGGTAAGCTTTTTTTTATAAAATCTAATCAAACTAGGCACAATATTTTTGGACTTTGGTCATTGGAGTTGCTAGATCAATTAGAACAAGATTTAATTATTAAGGGTGAGAGAAAAGTGGAATTCTGGGCAAATAAAAATGGCGTACAAACAGTAGATATGAAATTTACTAAGAATGATCCTTTTTTTAATATCAATACCAAAGAAGACCTAGAGCAAGCCAAAAAAATAATTAAACATTATGATTAGTTATAAACGAGCCTTACAAATTTTAAAAAAATCTTCCATTACAATCAAGGACGAAACTATTAATAGCAAAGATGCAGTAAATAGAGTGCTATCTTCTAACATTGTCTCACCTGCCCAATATCCTTCAGCTAACAATGCAGCTTTTGATGGATTTGCTATCCGATCAAAAGATACCAAAGGTTTGGGTAAAAGTAATTTTAAAAAATTTAAAATAATAGCATGCATTGCTTCTGGGGATAAGCCTTTATCAAAAAAAATAAATGCATTTGAGGCTGTAGAAATCATGACAGGAGCAATCCTGCCAAAAACTTTTGATACCATTATACCCATTGAGCAAATTAAATTTGAGCAAGATAAAAAGGGAAACAAATATATTATAGTTAATCGTAATATAAAAAAAAATTTGCACGTTCGTTATCAAGGATCTGATTATAAAAAAAATGATCTAATAATTAAAAAAGGAACTATTATTCAGCCCAATCATATTCTAGCCTTAGAAACTCTTGGTATTCAAAAAATAAAAGTTAAAAAAAAACCTAATATATTGTTTTTTTCTACGGGTAATGAAATTTCTAATAATAAAATAATTCCTATATGGAAAATTAGAAATTCTAATAGCAAATATATTAACGCTTTAGATTATAATTTCTTATTTAATTTTAAAAACGGAGGAATTGTAAAAGATCATCAAGAACAATATTTGTTTAATCGTATAAAAAAAATATTAAAATCAAATATTGATATTATTATTACTACAGGTGCCGTGTCTGCTGGTAAATTTGATTTTGTTCCTAGTGCTATCAAAAAATTTACTTTATCTAATTTTTTTAATGGTGTTTCTATTAGACCAGGAAAGCCAATATTATTTGCCAGAATAAAAAATTCTCCTAAGGCTATATTTGGATTGCCAGGAAATCCGATTTCATCTGCAGCTTGTTTTCGATTTTTTATTCAGCCTTTTATCATGCAAATACTAGGAGTTTCTGACGAACTACCCTTAAAAGCTATTTTAAAAAAAGA
>Ga0181606_10005643_pt1 | contig 10282 bp, 10 predicted proteins | sample 041ome_10_FD_132994 | JGI IMG/M metagenome (GOLD analysis project Ga0181606, IMG submission 132994) | Coastal salt marsh microbial communities from the Groves Creek Marsh, Skidaway Island, Georgia - 041412US metaG (megahit assembly) | ecosystem: Environmental > Aquatic > Marine > Intertidal...
CGGAGGCCGACAGCCTGATCCGTCAGCGGCTCGAAGGCATGGCGGCGGCTTGATCTGATGATTATTTCATATCCGGGGTCTTGAACCCCATGCCGGAATGCGAGAGACCTACAGGGAAATCTTTGGTCTGTGACCAACACCTATAAACATCAATCCGAAATTCAGGGAACTGAACATGACCAACGCCTATCCAAATACAGAACTCCACATCAATGGTAAGTGGACCGCTGCAGCCGGCGGGGAGACGCTGGATGTTCTCAACCCAGCCACAGAAGAGCCCATTGGCAACGTTGCCCATGCGCGCATCGCCGATCTGGATGCCGCGCTTGAGGCCGCAGAGGCTGGTTTCCGCGTTTGGAAACAGGTTCCGGCTCTGGAGCGCTACAACGTCATGCGCAAGGCCGCCAATCTTGTCCGTGAGCGCGCAGACGAGATCGCAGCCATGATGACAATGGAACAGGGAAAACCCATTGGTGAAGCCATGGGCGAGACGATGTTCGGCGCCGACATTATTGATTGGTTCGCCGAAGAAGCACGTCGGACCTATGGTTGGGTGATACCGGCCCGGATGGGGGGCGTGACCCAGATGGTCGTCAAGGAGCCGGTCGGCCCCGTGGCAGCGTTCACACCCTGGAATTTCCCGATCAATCAGGCCGTCCGCAAGCTTTCGGGCGCTGTGGCTGCAGGTTGCTCGATCATTTTGAAAGGCCCGGAAGAGACTCCTGCCAGCTGTGCCGCACTTTTTCGCGCTTTCGTCGATGCCGGCCTGCCCGATGGTGTGGTCAATCTGGTGTACGGCATTCCGTCTGAAATTTCCGAGTATCTGATCCCGCACAAGACGATACGTAAGGTCACGTTCACCGGTTCAACCGCAGTCGGCAAGCAGTTGGCTGCCATGGCGGGCGAGCACATGAAGCGTGTCACGATGGAGCTCGGCGGACATTCCCCGGCCATCGTGTTTGAAGATGCAGACGTCGAAGTGGCGCTTAAGGTGCTGACCGCCAACAAGTTCCGTAATGCCGGTCAGGTTTGTGTGTCGCCGACGCGTTTCCTCGTCCATGAGAAGCACTACAAGCGTTTCGTCGAGGGCTTCACCGAGTTTGCCGCGAATCTGCCCGTCGGCGACGGCATGGATCCGGCCAACAAGATGGGCCCGCTCGCACATGACCGTCGTGTCGATGCCATTGAAGGTTTTGTCTCCGATGCCGTCGCGAAGGGCGCAACCCTGCAGACAGGCGGCAAGCGGAAGGGCAACAAGGGCTACTTCTTTGAGCCGACCGTGATGACCGATGTTCCGATGGACGCGCGCATCATGAATGAAGAGCCATTCGGTCCGGTTGCGCCGATCTCCTCGTTTACGGATTTTGACGCAGTGGTAGCGGAGGCCAACCGGCTCGATTACGGGCTCGCAGCCTATGCCTACACAACGTCAGCAAAAACAGCCGAAGCAATTGGTTCCGCATTTGAAAGCGGCATGGTCTCGATCAACCATCATGGTCTTGGACTGATCGAAACGCCGTTCGGCGGGGTCAAGGATTCTGGTTATGGCTCGGAAGGCGGCTCGGAAGCCATTGATGCCTATCTCAACACCAAGTTCATCACCCAGGCTGGCCTCTAGGTCAGTCCGACACCCAGATACAGAGAAGGCCGCCCTTCGGGGCGGCCTTTTTCGTGTTGGGATGTGTTTGAGGACTAGAAGACCGAGAACGAGGATCCACAGCCGCATGATGATGTGGCGTTCGGGTTTTCCAACGTGAAATGGGTGCCGCCGAGGGATTCCACGAAGTTGAGGACCGCGCCGTCGATGAATTCGAGAGATGCAACATCGACCACAACCTTCACACCATCGGTCTCGAAGGTTTTGTCGTCGTCATTGGACTTATCATCGAAATCAAAGCTGTAGGTGAAGCCAGAGCAACCACCACCATTGACGGTAATGCGCAGCATCTGATCATTGTTGCCCTCGGCCTCGATCAGGCTGGAAAGCTGTTTCACAGCACTTTCGCTCAAGCCAACACCGGCGGGCGCTTCGGAGTCGTTCGGAATGGTCGCTGATTCGCTCATGGGCGTTATGTTACCTCAATTCCCTCAGGTATTTAGTCATAACCTGCGAATTGTCAAATTTCCGTTGCAATCGGTGCGTGCACACGTACTTTCCGCAAATGTCTGAAACCCCTGCCGATCTCAAGCTCACACCCGCGGGCCCTGACCATTACGGTCCGGTACTGGCGCCTTATGCCTGCGATCCATTGGCAACGCGGGGCAGGTTCCACGCGGAGCCCGAAAGCGGATATCGCAGCTGTTACCAGCGCGATCGCGACCGGATTATTCATTCCAGCGCGTTCCGGAGGCTTAAGCACAAGACACAGGTCTTCGTTTATCACGAGGGCGATTACTACCGCACGCGTCTCACACATTCGCTGGAGGTCGCTCAAATTGCGCGCACTGTCGCGCGGGCCCTGGGTTTGAATGAAGATCTGGCTGAGGCGCTCGCGCTGGCCCATGACTTTGGTCATACGCCTTTCGGTCATGCCGGGGAGGATGCTCTGGATGCAGCCATGGCGCCATTCGGCGGATTTGACCACAACGCGCAGACACTCCGTATCCTGACCAAACTTGAGGAGCGGTATCCGACTTTTGATGGCCTGAACCTGACTTGGGAGACTCTCGAGGGAGTGGTGAAACACAATGGCCCCCTGACAGGGCACCATGCGGTGTCTGAGCGTGCTTTACCCGCTGCCATCGTGGAATACGTGTCGGATCACGATCTCGAACTTGATACCTATGCCTCGGCGGAAGCGCAGGTGGCCGCGATTTCGGATGATATCGCCTATAACAGCCACGATATCGACGATGGATTGCGGGCCGGACTGTTCGATCTGGAAGATTTGCGTGAATTGCCGCTTGTCGGGCCGGCTTTCGAGGCAGTTCAGGCTGCGCACGGGGATATAGACCGTACGCGCTTCATTCATGTTGGAATCAGCCAGATGATTGGCGCCATGGTGGCTGATGTTCTTGCAGAAGCCCGTCATCGTTTGGCAGAGAGCAATGTCGGGTCTCCCGAAGAGGTTCGGGCGCTTGATCACGCCGTTGTCGGGCTGTCAGACGAGATTGCAGAGGCAGATCGCGCGGTTAAAGCCTTCCTGCACGAAAACATGTATCGCCATTACCGGGTAAACCGTATGACCTCAAAGGCACGGCGGGTGGTCACCCAGATGTTCGACCTGCTGTTCCATGAGCCGGAGTTGTTGCCGACGGCATGGCGCGCGCGCGCGCAGGAAAAAGACGAACATGGGCGTGCCCGTGTGATCGCCGACTATATTGCTGGCATGACAGATCGTTATGCCCTTGAATTGCACCGTAAGCTGTTTGATCCGGAAGTTATTTAATGAATGTATTCAGTGCCTTTAAGGCGAATATTGAGAAAGAAATTAAAATCATGATCGCCAATGGCGATCTTCCGGACGACACGAATTCAAGCCGGGTTTCGGTCGAACTGCCGCGTGATCCAAGTCACGGGGATCTATCGACCAATGCCGCCATGGTTCTCGCAAAACCTGCGGGGTTAAAGCCGCGGGATCTCGCCGAGACGATCGCCGAACGCCTCAAAGCCTATGATTCGGTCGAAAGTTCTGAAGTTGCCGGGCCAGGTTTCATAAATCTTCGTTTGTCCGACAATTTCTGGTGTCAGCGTCTGATTGAAATACTGCAGGCAGGAACCGATTACGGCTCCGGCGAACTCGGTCGGAACCGCGCCGTAAACGTCGAATACGTTTCGGCCAATCCAACCGGACCTTTGCATGTCGGTCACGCACGTGGCGCTGTCGTTGGTGATGTGCTGGCCTCACTGCTCGCGAAAGCCGGGTTTGCGGTCACGCGGGAGTATTACATCAACGATGCTGGCGGTCAGGTCGATGTACTCGCGCGATCGGCTTAGCTGCGCTATCGCGAAGCATTGGGAGAAGATATCGGCGAAATACCCGAAGGGCTCTATCCCGGCGAATATCTGAAACCTGTTGGTGAATCGCTCGTTGCCCGTGACGGGGACAAATGGCAGAACGCGGACGAGGTGGATTGGCTCCCGGAAATCCGGGAAGTTGCTGTTGACGCCATGCTGGACCTGATCCGCGATGATCTTGGGGTGCTCGGTATCGCCCACGACCTGTTTTCGTCTGAACGCGCGCTGGTGGAAGCCGGGGCCGTCGATACGGTGATGAAAACACTGGAGGCAGATGGCCTGCTTTACGTCGGCACGCTGGAGCCACCAAAGGGCAAATTGCCCGACGATTGGGAAGAGCGCCCGCAAACTCTTTTCAAAGCTTCGGAATTTGGTGACGACACAGATCGTCCATTGATGAAATCAGACGGTTCATGGACATATTTCGCCAGTGATCTCGCTTACCATCAGGACAAGTACCAACGCGGTTTCCCGGTCATGATTGATGTCTGGGGAGCCGATCACGGGGGCTATGTGAAGCGGGTGGCGGCTGGCATCAAGGCTTTGACGGGTGATGAAGGAGAGTTGGACGTCAAACTCTGCCAGATGGTCCGTCTGCTCGAGAACGGCGAGCCCGCTAAAATGTCGAAACGGTCAGGCAATTTCGTGACCTTGCGCGACCTTGTCGAGGCGGTTGGCAAGGATGTTGTGCGGTTCATCATGCTGACGCGCAAGAATGATGCGCCATTGGATTTCGACTTGGTGAAAGTGCGCGAGCAAAGCCGCGACAATCCGGTGTTCTATGTCCAATACGCCCATGCACGGTGCCATTCGGTGGCCAACATGGCGCAGGACGCGTTTCCCGGAGCCGATTTCACGACCAAGAGCTTGATCGAAGCAGACCTGTCTCAGTTGACCGACTCGGATGAGCTTGCGTTGATCAGAGCGCTCGCGGCGTGGCCCCGCACGGTAGAAGGGGCCGCAGAAGCGCACGAGCCGCATCGCTTGGCGTTTTATCTCTACGACCTTGCTGCAGCATTTCATGCACTATGGAGCAAGGCACGCGAGGAACCAGGCCTTCGGTTCGTGATAGCCGACGATCAGGAATTGACGCGGGCCCGCATGGCGCTGGTTCGTGCGGTACAAACAGTGATTGCCTCCGGGCTCGGCGTGATGGGCGTTACCCCGGTCGACGAATTGCGGGAGTGAGGCAAGGACATGAGCGACCCAGAAATTATTGGTCCCAACGACAAGTTTGACGATCCATTTGCAGACGAACCGTTTGCCGAACTAAATACGGGCATGAGCAGGCGCGCCAAATTATTTGCTGGTGGCGCGATCCTGATCGGATTGGTTTCGGTCGTCGTTGTTGGATGGTTTGCATTTCAGCAAGGTATTCGTTCAGGCGCCGAAGAAGCTGCCCCCGTGGTTCGCGCTGCGAGTGAAGCGTTCAAGCGGAAGCCGGATGAACCCGGCGGCCTTGATGTGCCGCATCAGGACAAGCTGGTGTTCAACAGGTTGGCGCCAGGGCAGGTTCAAGAACCAGTCGAGCGCTTGCTCCCGCCACCCGAAGAACCCACAGAGCGCCCTCCGGCACCTGCTGTGACCGAACCCTTGCCTGCCGCGCCGCCGCAACAGGTCACGGCTCCGCCATCTGATCTGCCCGAACGCGTGGTGGCCGCAACACCACCTCCTTCAGCTGTGCCTGAGCCGGCAGCTGAACCAGCTCCGCCACCGCCGCCAGCGCCTCCCGTTGCAACAAGCAAGCCCGCAGAAGTTGCTGCGGCCCCGCCGGCTGTTCCTGCACCATTCGTGCGCGAAGCCGAACCGCAGGCCGCGCCGAAACCGGCGGCAGCGCCCAAACCCGCCGCTTCGGCCGGTAAGGGCTGGAAAATTCAGCTCGCTGCCGTATCGAGCGAAGCCGCGGCGAAGAGTGAATGGTCTGGCATGAAGGCTAAAAATTCTGACCTCTTGGGCTCCTTGGCCCTCAACATCCAGACCATAAAGCTGGACCGCGGAACGTTTTATCGGATCCAGGCTGGTCCATTGGCGAATGCCGATGCGGCACGCGCACTTTGTGGAAAGTTGAAAGCGCGTAGTCAGGACTGCCTGATTGTCGCGCCCTGACATGCCGGTTCATCTTACGCGATTTGTCTCGTGACACCACCGCGCGCTGTTGTTTTCGGCATTGCCGGGACAATTCTGACGGCTGATGAAAAGGCGTTCCTGCGGGATGCAGATCCGCTTGGTTTTATCCTGTTTGGTCGAAATTGCGAAGAACCCGATGCCATTCGAGGTTTGACGGCAGAGTTACGAAACACCGTTGGACGAGACGATGCGCCGGTCCTGATTGATCAGGAAGGCGGACCTGTCATGCGCCTTCGACCGCCGATCTGGCATGATGCACCTGCGGCACAAACCCTTGGAAACCTGTATCTTGATGACCCTGACCGCGCGATCAATGCCACACGAGCGCTTGGGTCAATGTTCGGCGCTGAACTGTTGGAATTGGGCATAGACGTCGACTGCGCGCCCGTCGCTGATCTGGCGCGACCTGAAACCACAGATGCAATCGGGACAAGAGCTTACTCTGACAATCCGCAAATAGTTGCGGTGCTGGCCCGCGCAATGGCCGAAGGACTGCAGCAGGAGGGGTGCCTGCCGGTTATCAAACACATTCCCGGTCACGGGCGGGCACAGGTCGACAGCCATCAGGTTCTCCCGCATGTATCGGCAGATAGGGAGGCGCTTCAAACTACTGATTTTTTGGTATTTGCGGAGTTGTGCGACCTGCCTTTGGGGATGAGCGCGCATGTTGTCTTTGAGGCCTTCGACCCGGATGATCCTGCGACGACTTCCAGGACAGTCATCGAGCAGTTGATTCGCGGTCATATCGGCTTTGATGGGTTTCTGTTCAGTGACGACATTGTCATGTCGGCGCTGAGCGGGAGCCCCTCCGAACGCACGCGGCGCGTGCTCGAAGCTGGCTGTGACGCCGTCCTGCATTGTTCAGGAGAGTTGTCAGAGATGATTGATGTTGCTGCGGCAGCAGAGCCTCTTACCCATGCTTCCATGTTGCGATGGAACAAAGCCCAGAGCGCGCGAATCCCGAAATCAGGTTACGGTGCCGGCCACTATGCGGACCAACTCGCAGAACTCCTGACCAGCTGACGCGGATCGCATGGATATCAACGAAATTCTTTATCTTGCGTCGATCTGGGTTTTGCCCGTCCTGTTGGCAATCACGATGCATGAAGCTGCACATGGATGGGCAGCCTGGAAGCTCGGAGACGACACGGCCAAGCTTCAGGGGCGGGTCACATTCAATCCGCTTTCGCATATCGATATGTTCGGAACCATCATTCTTCCCGGTCTTTTGATCACACTGGGCGGAGTTCTGTTTGGCTGGGCAAAGCCGGTTCCGGTGAATTTTAGCCGACTCGGACATCCGCGGCGCGACATGGTGCTGGTTGCGGCAGCAGGCCCGGCGATCAATATCGGCCTTGCGGTTGTCTCAGCAATTGGCCTTCATTTCGTTCAGTTTCTCAGTCCTGACGCGGGTGAATGGGCAGCGCGAAACCTGATTAATTCAATTAATATCAATCTGTTACTGGCAATATTTAATATGTTGCCTTTGCCCCCGCTGGATGGTGGGCGGGTTGCGGTCGGTATCCTTCCTTACAAACTTGCAGTGCAGCTTGCAAAATTGGAGCGGTACGGTTTGTTTATTCTGATAGGACTGATCTTTATCCTGCCGATGGCGGGCCGTGAGCTGGGATTTGATCTGAACATCTTTCGCTGGCTTGTCGGTGTTCCGCTGGAATTCTTGCGAGGCGTTCTGCTCAACGCCGTTGGATTGATATGAGCGAGACCACAGAAAACTTCGAACAGGCTGTTCCGGATTATCAGGCTGCTGCGGGTGCGGCACTGGATCCGCATGAGCTTGTCGTCAATCTTGAGGGATTTGAAGGTCCACTTGATCTGCTGCTCTCGCTTGCCCGCGATCAGAAGGTCGACCTGACCAAGATTTCGGTTCTGGCGCTCGCCGAGCAGTACCTGACTTTTATCAACGAGGCCAAAGAACTCAGGCTGGAAATCGCGGCTGATTATCTGGTGATGGCGGCCTGGCTTGCCTACCTGAAGTCGCGTTTGCTGCTCCCCGTTGAAGTCACCGAAGGTGAGGAGCCAACGGCGGCAGAGATGGCCGCCGCGCTGCAATTTCAGCTGCAGCGTCTGGAATCCATGCGCAAAGCCGCCGAAACCCTGTTTGGCCTCCCTCTGTTGGGGCAAGATGTGTTTTCACGTGGTGCGCCGGAAGGCATACGCGTTATCACCCGTCCGATCTATGAAGCCTCGCTGTTTGAGATGTTGGAGGCTTATGGCTCCATTCAGCGGCGCGGCAAGGTTGAAACATTGACAATTGAGCAGTTTGAGCTGTTCTCCATGGACGACGCGCTTGGGCGTCTACGTGCCATTCTGGGGAAAATGCCGGATTGGGCGACACTCTCAAGTTTTTTGCCCGAAGGACTGCTGCAGGGTCTTCCGACACGAGCCGCGATCGCCGCAACATTCGCCGCCAGTCTGGAACTCGTGCGCGACGGACATGCCGAGATCCGTCAGGACGAGCGGTTTGGACCGATTTATTTCCGCAGTCGCCCGGAAGACGCAGAAAACACAACAGAGCCAGCAGGGGAAGCTAGCCTTGACGATCAATCCTGAAGTTGAACCGGATGCACGAACCGAATTGCTGCGTTTGGCAGAAGCGGTGCTGTTTGCTGCTGTCGAACCGCTCGACAATGCTTCAATTGCGGCCCAACTGCCCAATGACACCAATGTCGACGAGGTGATCGAAGACCTTCGCAAGCTCTATGCAGGGCGCGGGGTCAATGTGGTCAATGTGGGCGGGAAATGGACGTTACGCACGGCACCCGATTTGGCGGAGCGTCTGAAGATTGAACGGATATCGCAGCGACGCTTGTCTCGTGCTGCGCATGAGACGCTTGCTGTCGTTGCCTATCATCAGCCGGTCACACGCGCTGAAATCGAAGAAATTCGTGGCGTCAGCTTGAGCAAAGGCACCATGGACACGCTTTTGGAGGTGAACTGGATTCGTCCCGGCCGCCGACGCAATTCTCCCGGGCGCCCGCTGACCTGGGTGACAACGGAAGAGTTTCTCTCCCATTTCGGGATCGAGAGCCTGAAAGACCTGCCGGGTATCCAGGAGCTGAAAGCAGCTGGTTTGATCGATCAGCGACCCGCGGTGAACATCTATGCCACGTCATCGGTTCGTGATGAGCTGCCGCTTGAATCCATCACTGGTGAGGATGAGAACCCTCCCGAACTTGATGCCCCCCTCGAGGATGAAGAAGAGGGCGAAGACGAAACTGGCACCTGAGTCCGAGTGCCGGTTGCGGCTGATAATCGTTTTCAATAGGTTTCCGGAAAATCGCGCCCACGTATTGGGGCAGGCTGAATGATGGTTTCCGACGTGAACGATCTCGCAATTGAGCATGTGACGCACCGCTTCGGCGCTACGCTTGCCGTCGATGACGCCGAATTGTCTGTTGGGGCAGGTGAACTGGTGTGTCTGGTAGGACCATCAGGATGCGGCAAAACCACATTGCTGCGCATTGCCGCCGGTCTGGAAGCGCTTCAGGAAGGTCGCGTGACCATCGGTGGCTCGATCATGGGCGACAGTCAGGGATCTGTCGCTCCGGAGAGCCGTAATGTCGGGCTCGTGTTTCAGGACTTCGCTCTGTTTCCCCACCTGACAGTCCGCGGGAACATTGCTTTCGGCCTGCAAAATCACAGTACCTCGGAACGTGATCAGCTTGTGGCGCAGGCTTTGGAGCGAACCGGGATGAACGGCTATGCCAAGACTTACCCGCATCAATTGTCTGGTGGTCAGCAACAACGTGTGGCCCTTGCACGCGCGTTGGCGCCGCGACCACGTGTGGTTTTGCTCGACGAACCATTTTCCGGACTGGACACTTCGCTGCGTCACCGGGTGCGGGACCAGACAGCGAAAATCCTGCGCGACAGCGGCATTGCAACCTTGATGGTGACCCATGACCCCGAAGAAGCGATGTATCTCGCAGACCGGATCGCCGTCATGGACAAGGGGCGCATTCGGCAGATCGGAACACCGGACGAGATATACCTGAAACCCGCGGATGCATTTGTCGCGGCCTTCTTTGGAGACGTGAACCGCTTTGAAGGCATTGTTCAGAATGGGCAGGTTGAAACAGCATTGGGGCAGGTTGCCGCAAACGGGGTGCCTGAAGGTACGAAAGCCGATGTTCTTATTCGTCCCGAAGCCCTGTCGATTAAAGTTGGCAATGGAAA
>Ga0181606_10005655_pt1 | contig 10272 bp, 9 predicted proteins | sample 041ome_10_FD_132994 | JGI IMG/M metagenome (GOLD analysis project Ga0181606, IMG submission 132994) | Coastal salt marsh microbial communities from the Groves Creek Marsh, Skidaway Island, Georgia - 041412US metaG (megahit assembly) | ecosystem: Environmental > Aquatic > Marine > Intertidal zone...
AAATGCATTAATATCACCATATCTGGTAGAATAATGACCTAATATTAAATGACTTACTTTGGCCTTTGAGGCAATTTTAGCAGCCTGTTCTGCAGTGGAGTGTTTGGTTTTGAAAGCGAGTTCTTCTTCTGTGGATAAAAACGTACTCTCGTGGTATAATACATCAACCTTTGATAGTTGATTCGCTATGGATTCATCGTAGAGCGTGTCACTACAAAAGGCGTAGGATTCAGAATGTTTTGGTTTCATGGTAAGCTCTTTATTAGCAATGATCCTCCCATCTCTTGTTTCTACATCCCTGCCCTCTTTAAGTTGATTAAAGGTGAATTTATCTAGTGGATACTGAGCAACTTTTTCCTTATTGATACGTCTTGGATGTGGTTTTTCTCTAAAAAGAAAACCATTGGTATACACCCGATGATCTAAAGGAATTGTATGTACACTAAGGTGTTTATCCTCATAAATCAACTCAGGTTGTTTTGATTCTAATTCATAAAAATGAAGAGGATAATTCGTCCAAGAGTCCCCTAACTTCAAGAGTAACGTCACCGCTTCTTTAATCCCTTTTGGTCCATAGATATGCAAGGGGTTTTTTCTTCCCAACAACCTAAAGGTAGCAACCAATCCAGGTAATCCAAAAAAATGATCTCCGTGGAGATGAGAAATAAAAATATGATTGATTTTAGAGAAACGTATTTTTAATTTTCTGAGCTGTAATTGAGTGCCTTCTCCACAATCGATTAAAAACAATTGATTTCCAAGCTCCAAGACTTGAGCTGTCGTATTATTAATCGTGCGAGGAGTAGCTGCATAACAACCTAAAACAGTTAGTTTCAAAGTCCTAAATCCCTTTCTATATTTTCCATTTCAATCACATCCTTAGCTTCTTGAATCGTAGGGACAATGATTAGTGCCGATGGCGCATCATCATAACTAATGGAATCAGAAACGATCACAAAAGATTTTTGATGTTCCATCTGCTGTTCTACAAAAGGCAATAACTCCGTTAACTCTTCATTTTTAAGTTTGTGAATACTTTCAAGGTTAATGATGATGTGGTAACTATTCCACTTGTGGTAGGCACTCTTAAACTCACTTAAAAAAACACTGTAGGGGTCATTTGCTTGTGATAATATAACAGTATCTTGAACTTGATCAATAAACATAAGTTAGAATTTATTTGATTTTAGAGGCTAATAGATATAGAACTGCCATTCGAATAGCAACTCCATTTTCAACTTGATCTAAAATAATAGATTGAGGTGAATCTGCAACTTCAGAGGTAATTTCAACACCTCTATTAATGGGACCTGGATGCATCACTACAATCTCCTTATCTAAAGAAGTGAGTAGCGGCATATCTAAACCATATTGTTTGGTATATTCTCTGGTGTTTGGAAAATAACTCACATCCATACGCTCATTTTGAATTCTGAGCATATTGGCAACATCACACCAGTTCAAAGCCTTTTTTAAGTCAGTTTCAACCCCGACTCCTAACGATTCAATATATTTGGGCAGGAGTGATTTAGGTCCACATACCTTTACTTCAGCTCCTTGTAATTTTAGTGCAAAAATATTAGAAAGGGCAACTCTTGAATGTAGAATATCTCCAACAATCACCACTTTTTTGCCAGCAACATCCCCAAGTCGTTCTCGAATGGAGTACGAATCCAATAAGGCTTGAGTAGGATGTTCATGAGCTCCATCTCCAGCATTTATAATCGCTGCTTTTATGTGCTTTGAAAGCAAAATACCTGCACCCGGATTCGAATGTCTCATCACAACCATATCCACCTTCATGGATAAAATATTATTTACGGTATCTATTAGTGTTTCTCCCTTTTTAACGGAGGATTGTGAAGCTGAAAAATTAATAACATCGGCCGATAAACGCTTTTCTGCAAGTTCAAAGGATAATTTTGTTCGAGTGGAATTTTCAAAAAAGATATTTGCGATAGTGATATCTCGTAGGGAAGGGACTTTCTTGATGGAACGGTTAATAACCTCTTTAAAATGATCTGCAGTCTCAAAAATGAGTTGAATATCATTTTCGTTTAAGTATTTGATTCCCAGTAAGTGATTGACACTTAATTCGCTCATAAATTTATCAATTTACTAAATACACACTATCTTTTCCATCTTCATCTTCCCACATCACTTGAACCTTTTCCTCATTGATTACATCTACTTGCCTTCCTCTATAGTCGGGTTGAATAGGTAAATGTCTACTAAACCTTCGATCAATCAAACATAATAATTCCACTTCAAGAGGTCTTCCGAACGCTTGTAAAGCGGTTAAAGCCGCTCTTATACTTCTACCCGTGAAAAGTACATCATCAATAAGCACTACACGCTTGTCATCAACAATAAAGTCGATATCAGTCTTATTTGCCTTAAGGGTCTTATCTCCCCTTCTAAAATCATCTCTGTAAAAGGTGATATCCAAAAAACCGAGTTTAATGTCTTGAACTTTATAGTCCTCTTTAAGAATCTTAACCAGACGTTTAGCTAAATACGAACCTCTTGGTTGTAAACCAATTAATAAGGTATCGGAAAAGTCTAAATGATTTTCTAAAAGCTGACAAGCCAGTCTGTGAAGAATGATATTAATCTCTTGTGCGGAAAGCAGTTTTTTTTGGCTCATAGGCTAGGATATAGCTCTTTGACTAACAAAATTAAGCTTTTTTTATACATACACCAATAAAAAAGCCCAAGTATTAAACCTGGGCTTTTAGATGATTAAGAATCAGAACGATTAGCTCTTTCCTTCCATCTTATCTTTTAAAGCTTGTAACGCTTCGTTAGCATCTCCTAAAGTAGGTTTTGCTTCATCTGCTTTAGCTGCTTGTTTTTTAACTGCAGCTTTAACCGCACGCTTTTCTTCTTCTTTGAAGATAGCCGTGTGAGAAGCAACTACTCTTTTGAATTCTTTGTTGAATTCAATGATTTTAAATTCTGCCTCTTCACCCTTAACTAACTTAGATCCATCTTCTTTCTCTAAGTGGCGTTGTGGTACAAATGCAGTAATATCTTCATTGAAAACGATGGTTGCTCCTTTATCTACAATTTCAGCAATAGTAGCTTTATGAACAGTTTCTAAAGCGAATTCAGTTTCATATTTATCCCAAGGATTATCGGTAGTTTGCTTGTGACCAAGACTTAATTTTCTACCGTCAACATCTAATTCAAGAACAACAACTTCAAGCTCATCTCCTACAGTTACGAATTCAGATGGATGCTTGATTTTCTTAGTCCAAGAAAGATCAGAGATATAAATCAATCCGTCGATTCCTTCCTCTAATTCTACGAAAACACCGAAGTTAGTGAAGTTACGTACAATTCCTTTGTGTTTAGAACCTACAGGATATTTAGTGGTGATATCAGTCCATGGATCTGGAGTCAATTGCTTGATACCTAAAGACATTTTTCTGTCTTCTCTATCTAACGTCAATACAACTGCTTCTACTTCATCTCCAACTTTAACAAAATCTTGAGCTGAACGTAAGTGAGTAGACCATGACATTTCAGAAACGTGAACCAATCCTTCAACACCTTCAGCAACTTCAACAAAAGCACCGTAATCAGCAATAACGACTACTTTACCTTTTACCTTGTCTCCAACTTTTAATTCTTCTCCAAGGGCTTCCCATGGGTGTTTTTCTAATTGTTTAAGACCTAATTGAATTCTAGATTTATTATCATCAAAATCTAAGATTACAACATTTAATTTTTGGTCTAATTCAACCACTTCATTTGGATGGTTGATTCTGCTCCAAGAAAGATCAGTGATATGGATTAATCCATCAACACCACCAAGGTCGATAAAGACTCCGTAAGAAGTAATGTTTTTAACAACACCTTCTAATACTTGACCTTTTTCTAATTGACCAATGATTTCCTTTTTCTGTTCTTCGATATCAGCTTCGATCAATGCTTTGTGAGATACAACAACATTTTTGAATTCATTGTTAATTTTAACCACTTTGAATTCCATGTTTTTACCAACGTATTGGTCGTAATCACGAATTGGTTTAACATCAATTTGAGAACCTGGTAAGAAGGCTTCAATCCCGAATACATCAACGATCATTCCTCCTTTAGTTCTACATTTAACGAAACCAGTAACAATCTCTTCTTTATCATGAGCATTGTTAACACGATCCCAAGCTTTGATTACTCTAGCTTTTCTGTGAGATAAAACTAATTGTCCCGTCTTATCTTCTCTGATGTCGATTAATACTTCAACTTTATCACCAACTTTTAAATCTGGGTTGTAACGAAACTCATTTAATGAGATCACACCTTCAGACTTGGCATTGATGTCGATAATTGCTTCACGATCAGTTAAATAAACAACTGTTCCTTCAACAACATCAGTATCTGCAGTGTCAACAAAGTTTTCAGAAACTAATTTTTCAAATTCTTCTAATTTAGACTCATCAACACGCTCAATACCTTCTTGGTATTTATCCCAGTTAAAGTTGTCTAAAAATTCTTGTGTGTTTTGTGTAGTCTCTACTGGAGCTACAGGAGCTGCTTGTTGTTCTTCAGCAGCAGGGGTAGATTTTTCTTCAGCCATTTGAAGATTTCTTTTGTATTCTGATTTCCGAGAGCGTTTACACAGTTATCAGAAGTGTTTTACATCGTTAAATAAGACCCTTTTATACGCTCTCTAATGCTAAAAAGGAGTGCAAAATTAATCTAATTTTAATGCTATGCAAAATAATAAGCTAAAAAAGAGGTACTTAAGTTAAATTAACTCCATTTTGAGCTATTTTTTGTTGAGCGTAATTGAGAATCAACTGAAATTGTTCTTCTGGGCTCATGGTTGAATTATCGATAGCTATAGCATCAGAGGCTTGCACTAGCGGAGAAACTGCTCTAGTAGTATCGAGCTGATCTCTTTTTTGAATATTATCCAGAACCTCCTCAAAGGTAACCTGTTCTCCAGTCGCAATGAGTTCTTTATAGCGGCGCTCTGCTCTGATTGTTGCAGAACAACTTACAAAAAGCTTGAGTTCAGCATTTGGAAAAACGACCGTTCCGATATCTCTACCATCCATGACCACTCCCTTGTTTTTGCCGATTTCTTGCTGAATACTCACCAATTTAGCCCGAACCTGAGGTAATGCAGCAACCATACTAACCAAGTTTGAAACTTCGATAGATCTAATTTGATCTGACACATTGGATCCGTTGAGATAAACGTCAGCATAGCCCTTGGTAGAATTATAAATAAATGAAATGTCAATGGTTTCTAATGCATCAATTAATCCTTGAGCGTCAAATTCAGAGGCACTGATTAATCCATTTTGCATGGCAAATAAAGTTACCGTGCGATACATGGCTCCAGAATCTACATAAATATATTCAAGTTTATTAGCTAATTGTTTAGCCATGGTACTCTTACCTGTAGAAGAATAGCCATCTATCGCAATGGTAATTTTTGTGGTATTCAATGATTATAAGAATTTTGCGTTGGCAACTTTTTGTTTGGTAAGCGCAAGGTCAATTACTTCACTCATTTCGCTTACATAATGGAAAGTTAAGCCTTTTAAATAATTTTCATTGATTTCAAGGATATCTTTTTTGTTATCCTCACAAAGAATAATTTCTTTAATCTTAGCGCGTTTGGCAGCCAATATCTTTTCTTTAATACCTCCAACAGGCAGTACCTTTCCTCTAAGGGTAATCTCTCCAGTCATCGCTAATTTACTTTTTACTTTACGTTGCGTAAACAAGGATACTAAAGAGGTTAACATGGTAATCCCTGCGCTAGGACCATCTTTTGGAGTAGCTCCTTCAGGGACATGAATATGAATATTGTATTGATCAAATAAATCAGGCTTCAATCCAAAAGTGTCTGCATTAGCTTTGATGTATTCTAAGGCAATAGTCGCCGATTCTTTCATTACTTTTCCAAGGTTTCCAGTGATGGATAGCATCCCTTTTCCTTTAGAAAGAGCTGATTCTATAAATAGAATATCCCCTCCTACTCGTGTCCATGCTAAACCTGTTACAACTCCAGCAACACTATTATTTTCATACTTATCACGTTCTAATCGAGGAACCCCTAAAACCTTTTCAATATGTTGATCAGTCACTTTAACCTCATAGACTTCTTCCATTGCAATGGATTTAGCAGTATTTCTGACCATTTTGGCGATTTGCTTCTCCAGAGATCTCACTCCTGATTCTCTAGTATATCCTTCTACAATTTTTTCTAATTGGGATTTACCTATTTTAAGATCATCCTTTTTTAACCCATGTTCTTTAAGTTGTTTTGGAAGTAGGTGTCGTTTTGCAATCTCCACTTTTTCTTCGATGGTATAGCCGCTAACATTAATCAGCTCCATTCGATCTAAAAGTGCTGGTTGAATAGCAGATAAATTATTTGCAGTCGCGATAAACATTACTTTAGATAGGTCGTAACCCATCTCTAAGAAGTTATCATAAAACTCACTGTTTTGTTCTGGATCTAACACCTCTAACATGGCAGATGAAGGATCTCCTTGATAACTTTTGGATAGTTTATCTATTTCATCAAGTATAAATACTGGATTAGAAGTTTCCGCTTTTTTGATACTTTGAATGATTCTACCTGGCATCGCTCCAATATAGGTTTTACGATGACCTCGTATTTCTGCTTCATCTCTCAACCCACCAAGTGACATTCTAACATAAGATCTACCTAATGCCTCTGCTACCGATTTACCTAAAGAGGTTTTTCCTACTCCTGGAGGTCCATAAAGGCAAATGATAGGTGATTTCATATCGTTTCTGAGCTTTAGGACAGCTAAATGCTCAATGATACGCTTTTTGACTTCCTCTAAACCAAAATGATCTCGATCTAATATTTTTTGAGCTTTCTTTAAATCAAAAGAATCTTTAGAATAATCATTCCATGGTAATTCTAAGAACAGCTCTAAATAATTGCGCTGAATTCCATATTCAGCAACTTGAGGATTCATTCGTTGTAGTTTAGAAAGCTCTTTATTAAAATGTGCTTCTACTTTTTTACTCCATTTTTTTTCCTTCGCCTTTTCCGCCATCTCATTGACTTCCTCTTCATAGGAAACACCTCCAAGCTCTTCTTGAATAGTTTTGAGTTGTTGATGCAAGAAATAATCACGTTGTTGTTGATCTAAATCAGTTCTAACTTTAGACTGAATGTCATTTTTAAGTTGAAGCTTCTGCATCTCAACATTCATATATTTCAAGGTAGCTAAAGCACGTTCTGCAAGATCACTGATCTCCAATAGTTCTTGCTTTTCTTTAACTGAAATACTAAGATTTGAACAAACAAAATTGATTAAAAAAGAATTACTCTCAATATTTTTAATAGCAAAGGAAGCTTCTGAAGGTAGATTAGGATTGTTTTTAATAATCTTTAAGGCTAAATCCTTAATGGAATCTATAATGGCTGCAAATTCTTTATCACCCGCTGCAGGTTTAGTCCATGAAGCTCCTTTTACCTCAGCCTCAATATAGGGATCCTCAGAAACTATTTGAGTAATTTGAAAAGGTTTCTTCCCTTGAATAATTACCGTTGTATTTCCATCAGGCATTTTTAGAACCCTCAAGATACGAGCAACAACACCTGTGTGAAAAATGTCTTCTCCTGATGGATTTTCAACTTCTTCATCTTTTTGAGCAACAACCCCAATAACTTTAGAACCATTATTAGCATCGTTTAACAATTGAATTGATTTATCTCTACCAGCAGTAATTGGAACAACAACTCCTGGAAATAATACGGTATTCTTTAACGGCAATATAGGAAGTGTTCCCGGAAGCGGTTCTCTATTTATTTCTTCCTCATCCTCAGGAGTCATCAATGGAATTAAGTCAGCGTCTTCATCGATTCCTTGAAATGACATACTGTCAATACTAAAAAATTTACGATCTTTCATAGTTATATTTTAACGTCATAATGTCATATATTGACCCATGACGACTTTATTATAGGTTAAACAAATTAGCAGTAAGCACGTAACTCACAAAGAACTACTAGTTTTTACTTGCTATTGTTACCAACAATAGGCAATTCCTATGCCAAGCTGAAAAAATATTCATAATAAGTGTAACAATTTTAATTTATTCACATCTTTACTACAAAGAACTAAAACGTTTGAATCAAGCCAATACAAAAGAACTATCACTTTTACTCGACGCTTGTGCTAACAAGGTCGAGAAAGCTCAACTGAAAATTTATCAGTTGTACTATAAAGCGATGTATAATACCGCCTTACGGATAGTAAAAGAGGAGGCTTTAGCTGAAGATGTTATGCAAGATTCATTTATTGCTGCCTTTGACAAATTACATCAATACAAGGCTCAAGTAAGTTTTGGTGCCTGGCTTAAACGAATAGTCATCAATAAAAGCATTATTGAATACCGTAAAAAAGTAAATGAAAATTGGATGACATTAGATGAGTCCATTGTTCAACAACCAATGATGGAGCCTTCAAGTGAGACGTCCACTGAAAAAATTAGATGGATCTATGAAAAGATTAAAGGGTTAAATGAGCGTTATTCACTTTGTTTGACCCTGAACCTCATCGAAGGATACGATTATAAAGAAATCGCTAGCATCCTTGAAATTAAAGAGGGAACCTGTAGAACATTGATCTCTAGAGCAAAAGAAAAATTAAGAACAGAATTAGTAAACGATCCCCAATGGAAGAAGATTTCATAATAGCAAAAGTTAAGGAGCAAGAACTGGAATTGCTCAATGATCAAGAACCTAAACTTGGGCATCAAAAGCGTTTTGCAAAAAAACTAGCCCATAAAAATAAAAGGGAATTCAACTCATTCCCTCTAATGAAGATGGTAGCCTCTATAGCGTTAATACTCAGTGTGTTTATGATTGGAAAAATTTCTGCTCCTGACGAAACCCAATTAGAAATAGCTTCCTTTTCTCTCTACTTTACTAGTTTGATCGAAGAAAAATCAAATGCACTTGAACGCTATACTTCCCAAGAAGAACGGTTAGTTATTTTAGATGCGCTAAGTGAACTAGAAGAATTGGAAGCTGATGCAACAACTTTAATCAAGGATTTAAACACAGGTGGTGATTCTAAACAAATCATCAAAGCCATGATGGTCAATTACCAAACGAGACTCCAAGTACTCGATCAATTAACTAAAGAATTAAATGAACTAAAACAATAAGCGATGAAAAATAGTATGAACTACCTCTTGATTTTTACACTAATCGTACCTACGCTTTTAGTAGCAAATGATTTTACAGGACGCTACACTAGAGAAAAAAAACTAGCTAAATCCTATAAGGTTACTGCAGATGCTAAACTTTTGATTGAAAATAAATTTGGAAATGTAGAGATTACTCCATGGGATCGAGATGAAATTTCAATAGAAGTTGTTATTCGTACAACCGGCACTAATGAATCTAAAGTTGAAGACAAATTAGATGATATTGATGTAAATTTTAATGGAACGAAATACGTTGTCAGTGCAAAGACACACATAGAAAGTAATTCTAACTGGTTTAATTGGTTTAATTCCAATGTCAGCTATAAAATCAACTACTACGTCCATGTACCAGTAACCAATGATCTCGATATTCAAAATAAATATGGAGACACTTATATTTCAGAATCTAAAGGCAAAATTAATCTAACCCATGATTATGGAACTATCATTCTTGGATCCCTTTATAATGATGCTGTTAACATTGATATGGATTACTCAAAATTAGAAGCTGATTATATGAAACAGGCCATTATTAATATTGATTATACGGACATCTCCATAGATGAAATCCATACACTTGACCTTGAAAGCGATTATGGTCACATTCAAGTTGGAAAATCCCTAATGATTAATTATGACATGGACTATGGAAGTATATCCATTGGTGCAGTTAATAAAATAGTTGGAAATAGTGATTATACCGATGTTGACATCGAACAGCTGGGAAGTACCGCTCAATTGAGTGCTGATTATGGTAAAATAGCCATTAAATCTCTTTCTTCCTTATTTGATAAAATCTCCATTGATACAGATTATACCGGGATTAAAATTGGGTATTCTGAGGATTCTAATTTTAGCTTTAACATCAACACCAAGTACACTGATGTCAATGGAATAGAAGGTGATCGATTCAACCTTCACTATCAAAATCAAAAGACCACCTCCGCTCAATATAAGGGGGATTATGGAACTACTCCATCGAAAAGCCATATGGAACTTAATACTTCCTACGGAAACATAACACTTAGAAAAAAATTTAATTAATCTAAAAGG
>Ga0181606_10005675_pt1 | contig 10262 bp, 9 predicted proteins | sample 041ome_10_FD_132994 | JGI IMG/M metagenome (GOLD analysis project Ga0181606, IMG submission 132994) | Coastal salt marsh microbial communities from the Groves Creek Marsh, Skidaway Island, Georgia - 041412US metaG (megahit assembly) | ecosystem: Environmental > Aquatic > Marine > Intertidal zone...
ATGGCGTTTGATATATGCCGATTAGATGACAGATGGTGCGAGGCAGCTTTTGGTCTGGCAACTGAGGTGTTTGTTCGTCATAGCAGTTTGCATCTAGCGGTCGGGGCAACGCTGTCAAGTTACCGCGCCTATGTTGCCGCAGATTTCTGCCGTGATGTGTTAGATGGTTTATCGTTTGTTGCGATTGATCGCCTTAGCAACACACTCATTGGCGTATTGCTGGTCCGCGATTTTATAAAGCCAGCGTCTGTGCCAATCAATGACCCGCGCTATGCGCCGATTGCGGCGGTGACAAGTCAATTAGCGGCAATCTATCGGCACCGGCGGCATATCGTTGCAGGCGAGGTGGCGTTGGTTGATATGGCCGCCGTAAATCCGATCTATGCCGGGCAGGGGGTGTATCGGGCCTTGCGAATGGCACTTGTGGCACATGCCTATGATAGTGGATATCGTTATGTGGTGGGCGAATTGTCGTCAACTGTTACGCAGCGCCTTGTGCTTGACCAATTGCATCATAAAAACCGTGCTGAACTGGTGCTTGCTGATTTTATCTATGATGGCAAACGGCCGTTTGCCGCCATTCCTACCCCGGCCAAAATTATTTTGGCAGAAGGCCGCACGGCACCCGGCATCTGACCGCGCAAGATCATTACCTTTTCGAAAATCTGGTGAAACAAATCTATAGGATAGTCTAGCTTTCGACCGGAAAGCCAAAGACGATCAGCACCGCGTAAATTTGCCTGTTACACATCTCAATTGGCGGCACTTCTTCGCCCGGCTTTAGCGGAAAATCAGCTAAATCTGCCTTTTCAGGTGTGCAAGTGCCGCTTGCCCCCATTGGCGTATAGCGGGCCGACCGGCACGGGCCATGTGTCACATCTTTGATGGTTTTGCCGTCAGATAACGACCACGCTTGCTTGCCATCTTTATCTGGTGCCTCAATGGTTAACAGCGCGATTTGGTCTTCGCCATTGGTGACATAATATTGCCCGGCCGATATTGGAAAATCAGGCGCGCGCATGATGAGACCATTTTCATCAAGCCACCAATCATCAATGTCAAACCGCCATCCGGCTGGTGCGATATTGCCAGCTGTTTTCAGCAATTGGTAAAACCGAAGCCATACACCAATTGGCCCCGGGTCAACCCGCCCAATCCCCCATGTTTCCGCGTCAGTGCCAGAAGTCGCATCAGGTGGTGCCAAAGTGGCAATATATTGGGTGCGTACCCGGCGAAATTTTTTCTGGGCAAATGCGGGCGGTGCGATCAGCGTGCCCAAAAAAGCCAAACCGCCAATCAGCCATTTCCGGCGTGTTATGATTTGATGTTTTTGCATCAGATGTCATCCCATTTTCGTCATGTCAGACAAGTGTAAAGCACAGCTTTTTCGGATCACCCCAAAAATGTTTTTACCAGCGATATATATCGCGGCCACAGGCGGTTTCGCCGTTCATGTTTGTGTTCTAATCCGCATCCATATCCCGCATCTTTAGATGGTGCAAATAATCATACAGCCCTGCACCATTCAATAGGTAAATTGAAAAACAGTTTTGCATTTTCTGCCGCGGAAAAAGGGGCAGGCGAATAGCGGTAAATTTGCCCGCATGATGCAAGGTCAGCGTTTGGCGCGAAAATATTTTCTGGTGTCTTCACGATTTGCCAGATGAAGCAAAGCCGCAACGGTGCCAAAAATGCCGACCATCATATATTCGTCATGTGATGCACCGGCCTGATAGGTAAATATGGCCAATGTTGGCGTGTAGATGACAAAATATATTTCAAGAAATTTAGCTGGCGAGAATGCACAGCTGGTATTAAGCAGATACAAAATCATAAACAATGATAGCGTTAAAAACCCCGTCACACGTACCGATTGCCACCGGTGATAGGGGATGCTTTCGGCCTCGGCCAGCCTGAAGGGAAAATAAATCTGTACGCCAAAAAACGCAGAAAGCGATACATACACCGCCCATAAGATAAGGCAGATGATCACAACCTTTGATAGTACACGTATCGCATTCATCGCTAAAAACGCTACGCTCGATAATCGTGATGGTCAAGTTTGGCTATGTTTTCGGCAATGACAAAAATTTTTGGCGGATTTTTTTTAGGGGAATCTACCATATAAAAAGCCAGATGGCCGGCACTGGACAAGGCCGGTCAAATCAGGCACAACAGCACAGCAACGGTTCCGTAGCTCAACTGGATAGAGCAGCTGACTTCTAATCAGCAGGTTGGGGGTTCGAGTCCTCCCGGAATCGCCATTTTTTCGAAAAATTGCCAAATCAGAATTTTTCCGCCACAGTTTTTATACCAATAATGATCGCATCAGCCGCCAAGGGGCGGGCGGCTATGATTGCGGATATGTGGGGGAACATGTTGTGGAATTTATCTTAGGTCGATATGCATTATTATTTTATTCAACCATAGCGTTTATTATCACGGCCATTGCCGCATTCGAATATGCGGCGATGGTGCCTGTGGCCATTGTGCTGGCCCTTGTTTCGGCGCTTGGCTGGCATGATTACACCCAGAAAAAACGAAGCGTTTTGGGAAATTACCCGTTGCTTGGGCGGTTTCGGTTTATTTTTGAATCAATCCGCCCGGAATTGCGCCAATATTTTTGGGAATCAGATACCGATGAATTGCCCTATTCGCGCAACCAACGGGCGATGGTGTATCAACGGGCTAAAAATATAATTGCGGCGCGGCCTTTTGGCTCAATCCTCAATATGTATGAAGAAAATTTCAACTGGCTAAACCATTCAATTTCGCCAAGCCATATTGATGTAAATGATTTTTACACAACTGTTGGCGTGGGGCCGCGCGCCTATGATATTTCAGTGTTAAATATTTCTGGGACAAGTTTTGGTGCCCTATCACCGCCAGCGATTGAGGCCTTGTCGCTGGGTGCCAAACGTGGCGGTTTTGCGCATAATACCGGCGAGGGATCATTTTCCAAATATCATCAGGCGGGTGGGGGCGATAGCATCTGGCAAATTTCGACTGGCTATTTTGGCTGTCGGACTGTGGATGGAAATTTTGACCCAGAGGCGTTTCGCGAAAAGGCACAGCTTGACCAAATCAAAATGATCGAAATCAAAATTTCTCAAGGGGCAAAACCGGGGCATGGCGGCATGTTAATGGCACCAAAAGTAACGCCAGAAATTGCCGCAACACGCGGTATCCCTGAATATCAAGATTGTATTTCTCCATCGCGTCATTCGGCCTTTTCCACACCAAATGAACTGCTTGATTTTGTTGAAACATTGCGTGATTTATCAGGCGGTAAGCCGGTTGGGATTAAATTATGTATCGGCCATCCATGGGAATTTATCGCCATTGTCAAAGCCATGGTCGAAACCGACAAGATCATTGATTTTATCACCGTAGACGGGGCAGAAGGCGGAACCGGTGCCGCGCCTGTTGAATTTGCCCAGCATCTTGGCTCGCCATTACGCGATGCGCTGGTGTTTGTTGATAATGCGTTGCGCGGGGCTGGCCTGCGCGACCGGATAAAGGTCGCCGCATCGGCAAAAATCATCAGCGCCTATGATATTATCAGACATTGTGCCCTTGGTGCCGACTGGTGCAATATGGCGCGCCCATTTATGTTTGCCATTGGCTGTATTCAGGCGCGTGATTGTGCATCTGGAAATTGCCCCAGCGGCGTTGCCACGATGAACCCAAGCCGCTACCGCGTGTTGGATGTCAACGACCGGGCGCAGCGTGTTCATAATTTTCATAAAAATACGCTAGTAGCGCTGCGGGAAATGCTCGAGGCGGCCGGGCTAACCCATACCCATCAGCTCAACCGCCGACATATTGTGCGGCGTCTGTCGGCAAGCCAGATCAAATTAGCCGACCAAATCTATCCACGCGTTGAGGTAAATGCACTGATTGAGTGCAAGCCTGTTGAAGACCCGCGGCTTGACTCTTATTGGCACCGGGTCAGTGGAGCAAGCTTTCAACCGATTGATAATGACCGGTTATAGGGGCGGCGTTGTGGCCGTGCCCGCATAGCTAGGATGCAGGGCCGGTTTCAATCGGGGCATCAGATGCGCCCCATTCGCTCCACGATCCGTCATATACAAATGTTTTTTCATTGCCCAAAATCGCCAGTGCCAAGGCCAAACCACAGGCGGTAACCCCCGACCCGCAACTGGTGATTACCGGGCGGGTGATATCAATGCCGCCAGCGGCAAAGGCGGCGGCGAGTTCGTCTTTGTCTTTGAGCGCGCCATCAGTGAGCAAGCTGCTGATTGGTACATTAGACGAACCGGGAATGTGGCCAGCTCGCAAGCCAGCCCGCGGTTCCGCTTCGGTGCCAGCAAACCGCCCCGCCGAACGGGCATCAGCAATCTGACCGGCAATGCCGTCTGTGACCAGCGCTCGCAAGCTGGCAAGGTTAATAGCATTCGCCCCGACCGCCGACCGGATGGTAAATTGCCCAGCGGCCACCGGCGTTTCTGCACCGCTATCAATAGCACCACCAATGGAAATCCAGCTTTTTAGGCCGCCATTCAAAACACTGACGTTGGCATGACCAAATAACCGCAGCATCCACCATGCCCGTGCGGCGCTTAGATGTGCCGAGTCGCAATAGACAATGATATGATCATCGTCATTCAGGCCAAGCGCCTGCATATGCGCCGCAAATACGTCAGATGACGACAAGGTATGTGGAAGCGGCGATGATGTGTCGGCAATCAGGTTAATGTCGAACCGGCCAGCCCCGGCGATGCGTTGTGCGATAAATTCGGCCTGTGCATCACGTCCGGTGGTTGGCAGATGCGAACTGGCATCCAGAATTTTTATATCTTTTTGATCGATGTGATCGCGCAGCCATGCGGCAGTAACGATAAATGGAATATCTGTCATAATATGTGCTTGCCTCGTATCAGTAGATGTATATTACGCGTCTAGCCAAGCTGGAACCGGCAGGTTTTTGCTCCGCAAAAAGGCGGGATTCCATATTTTTGACTGATAGCGCTGGCCACTGTCGCACAATATCGTCACGATGGTATGACCCGGCCCCAATTCCTTTGCCATGGCCACCGCGCCAGCCACATTAATGGCGGTCGATCCACCCAAATACAGGCCTTCATGCTGCATCAGATCATAAATCAATGGCAAGGCATCCTGATCGGTCAGGCAAAATGACATATCAACTGGTGCCTCGGCCAGATTTTTTGTGATGCGACCCTGGCCGATGCCTTCGGAAATCGAATTGCCGCTCGATTTCAATTCGCCTTTTTCATAATAATGGTGCAATGCTGATCCTTCTGGGTCAGCAAGGCCAATTTTTACCGCAGCATTTTGGTCTTTGAGGTAGCGGCCAACACCGGCAAGTGTGCCGCCCGACCCAACAGCACAAATAAAGCCGTCAATTTTGCCATCCGTTTGTTGCCAGATTTCTGGGCCAGTTGATTCATAATGGCCGCGCATATTGGCGGTATTATCAAATTGATTGGCCCAAATCACGCCGCCATCATGGGTTTTGGCAAGCTCAGCGGCCAACCGTTCAGAATAGCGCACATAATTGCCCGGGTCTTTGTAAGGGGCGGCCGGAACAAGCCGCAAATCAGCACCGCATACCCGCAAAACATCCTTTTTTTCTTCGCTTTGCGTTTCGGGCATGACAATCACTGATTTATAGCCTTTGGCATTGCCGACCATTGTCAGCCCAATGCCCGTATTACCGGCGGTGCCTTCGACAATCAGTCCGCCCGGGCCAAGCAACCCGCGGGCCTCGGCATCCTCTACAATGGCTTTGGCGGCGCGGTCTTTGACCGATCCACCCGGGTTCATAAATTCTGCTTTGCCAAAAATATCACATCCCGTCAGTTCAGAAACGCCATGCAGCTTGATCAAAGGGGTATTGCCAATTGCATTAACAAAGCCGGGAGAGTTTGTATCTGTCATCGAGATATCCTAGGTTGATTGTGGTGGCGGCAAATGCGCACCATTATGCGCCATATGTGCCAAAATATGCTCGCCCCAACAATGTAATCAGCGGTCATGATTTGTAAATCAAAATCCAAGCTTGGCACTGCCTCTATGACGTGGCAGGCTAGAGGCCATTTTAGCCGGATGTCACCACACGTCGCAACGTCGGCGTCGCAAAATAAAGATTGGATGTTTTTATGGCCCGCATCACGCTTATTCGCCATGGCAAAGCGGAAATGCCAAGAATAGGTGGAAATGATTTTGAACGGGGGCTTATCCAGCGCGGCATGCAAAATGCCGAGGCTGTTGGTCAATTTATGCAGGCCCACAAAATGTTGCCTGATCTGGTCTTGGTATCACCAGCCCTGCGCACCCGGCAAACTTATGAATTGATGTCAGCCAGCTGGCCTAATCCGCCACATGTAACGTATGAAGACAAACTTTATGAAGTATCCGCTGACACGCTTTTGCATCTGATATTTGAACATGGGCATAACGCAGAAAGTGTGGCGGTTGTGGGGCATAACCCCAGCTTGGTTGTGTTGTTGACGCATTTTGTCGGGCTTGTCGATGGAGAGATTAATTTAGGTTATTTTCCGACATGCTGTATTGCCGATATTGGGTTTGACGCCGCCAAGATTGGCGATATTGACCCAGAGCAGGGGCGGCTTCTCTCGCTGGTTAGAGCGCGTGATTTGACGCCACTTGAATAAAAACTCCTGTTCTTTTCTTTGTGAATTCGATTGTTTTTCCTGTTTTATCATTGACAATAGTGTTTTAGCGTATTAAATCGCTGAAACACATTGGCAGGGTGTTAGCACAAATGAAAAGAGACCGCATAGAAAGCCAACATGAAAGTGAATTATTCACCGCTATTTTGGCGCTCAAAACGCCGGATGAGGCGCGTGATTTTTTCTATGATTTATGCACACCGGCAGAACTTGAAGGGTTGGTCGATCGTTGGCGGGTGGCACAAATGCTGTTGCAGAAAACACCCTATCGGAAAATAGCTGAAGATACCAAGGTCAGCACAGCAACGATTGTCCGTGTGGCACGGTTTCTGAACAATGGGTTTGGTGGATATAAAACGGTGATGAAACGACTGGGCAAATAATTTAGCGCTGGTTTGATAAAGCCGGATTAAAGATGCCGGATTAAAGATGATAGTGGAACAAGAAATGGATAGTGAAAAAAGGCTGAAAATTGCCATACAAAAATCTGGACGGCTGGCAGATATGTCGCTGCAGCTTCTTGAAAAATGTGGGATTCAGCTGTCAAAAAGCCGTGACCAGCTGTTGTGCAGGTCACAAAATTTTCCGCTGGATGTGTTTTTGGTTCGCGATGATGACATCCCGGCATTTTTGGCAACGGATGTGTGCCAACTTGGGGTGTTGGGGCAAAATGTGCTTCGTGAAAAACAGGCGATCGGCAATGGCAAATTTGCTGGATTAAAAGAAGAATTGCCACTTGGTTACGGGCGGTGTCGGCTATCAATCGCGGTGCCGCAGGGATTTGCCTATGATGGTATCGCCTCGCTTCAAGGCAAAACCATTGCCACCTCATACAAAGGGTTGCTTGGTGCCTATCTGCAAGCCAATAAGATTGACGCGGATATTGTTACCATGGAAGGCGCCGTTGAGGTGGCACCGCGGACGCATCTAGCAGATGTCATTTGTGATCTTGTATCGACTGGCAATACGCTGATTTCAAATGGACTGGTGGAACAGGATGTTATTTTGCAATCAGAGGCTGTGTTGGTCAAAAACCAGATTGCCGATCCTGATATTGCAAAGCTGTGTGACAAATTAATGTCACGTATCAAGGCGGTCCAGCGCGCCGCCAAAAGCCGCTATATTATGCTCAACAGTCCAATTGACAGTCTGGCCGCCATCAAAGCCGTGCTGCCCGGTTCGCAATCACCAACGGTTATGCCATTGCAAGGACGCGATGATATGGTGGCGGTACATGCTGTCTGCGAAGAGGGCGTGTTTTGGGATACGATGGAAGATTTAAAGGCAAATGGCGCGAATTCGATTCTTGTCGTGCCAATCGAAAAGATGCTGGATTAGGGGCGGGGTAATGGCCAAAACTGTGAAAACCGCGCCGAACAGCGCTATGATAAGCCAACGGGCCCGGCCGGAAATTCTCGCCATGGGCGGTTATGTGTCTGCGCGGTCAATTGAAAAATCAAATCGTGGTATTATTTTTCTGGATGCGAATGAATGCGCCTTTGAACCGTTTATTGGCGCGCAGAATTTATCGCGCTATCCCGAACAACAACCAACCGCCCTGCAAGAGGCCATTTGCCGATGGCTAGATGTGTCAAAACGGCATATCACCATCACCCGCGGGGCTGATGAGGCGATTGATTGCTTGGTGCGGGCATTTTGTGTGCCGGGTCAAGATAACATTGTCATTTGCCCGCCAACCTTTGCCATGTATGCGCAATCTGCAACGCTTCAAAATGCCGAGGTGCGTCAGGCAAAGCTTGATAAAACATTTGATCTAGATGTTAACCTTATCAATCAAACCACTGATAAAAATACAAAAATTATTTTTGTATGTTCACCAAATAACCCAACGGCAAATCTTATGAACCGTGCGAGTATTTTGCAGCTATGTGCAGATTATGCCGAAACAGCCCTTGTTGTCGTTGATGAGACCTATGTTGAGTTTGCCGATAGCGAAAGTTTGATCCCTTGTCTTGATGCGCATGCAAATTTGGTGATTTTGCGCACATTGTCTAAATCGCATGCGGCCGCTGGGTTGCGTTGCGGGGTGGCGGTAGCGCGGTCTGATGTCACCGTGCTGTTACAAAAAGTGCTGGCACCTTATCCGCTAGCCCAACCTGTTGTTGACGCGGCGCTAACCATTTTATCGGCAAAGTCACAATCTGTTCTGGCGGCAAAGCGGCGAGACATTGTGACCCGGCGCGATCAGGTGGCGGCCTCGCTTGCCGCATGCCCGGATATCGTAGAGGTGTTGCCATCTGATGCCAATTATTTGCTGGTTCGGGTAAAAGACGCCGCGGATTTATGTGAAAAATGCCGCGCATCAGGCATTATTTTGCGCAACCAATCGCATCAGCCGGGGCTTGAAAATTCTGTGCGGGTCTCGATTGGCAGTGACGAGGATATGCAGGCTTTCCTCGCTGTGGTTAGGGGCGAGACCATATCCGCCCGTACCGATCAACGGGTTGAAACTGTTATTCGAAAGACCAATGAAACGGCAATTTCAGTGCGGGTTAATCTGGATGCGGCCGCCCCGGTGCGGATCAATACCGGCATTGGCTTTTATGATCATATGCTAGACCAAATTGCCAAACATGGTGGGTTTTCTCTGGAAATTGAATGTGATGGCGATTTGCATATTGATCCACATCATTCGGTTGAGGATTGCGCCATTGCGCTTGGTCAGGCCATTCGATTGGCGTTAGGTGACAAACGCGGTATTGGCCGCTATGGGTTTTTCCTGCCGATGGATGAATCACAGGTCAAGGTGGCTTTGGATTTTGGTGGACGGTTCTATCTTGATTTTAACGCTGATTTTCCAGAAAGCCATGTGGGTGATTTGCCAACTGATATGGTACCGCATGTGTTTTATTCACTTGCTGAAAATATGCAGGCCAATCTGCATATCGCGGTCACTGGTGAAAACACTCATCACATGGTTGAAGCTTGTTTCAAAGGACTTGGCCGGGCGTTGCGTCAAGCCATTCGCCGCGAGGGTGACGAAATGCCAAGTACAAAGGGCAGCCTATGATCGCAATTATTGACAGTGGAGGTGCCAATATTGCGTCTGTGCAATTTGCGCTGGAACGCCTTGGTGCCAAATCGGTTTTGACGCGAGACGCGGCAGAAATTGCGGCGGCAGACCGGGTGCTTTTGCCCGGCGTTGGCGCCGCACCAGTGGCCATGAAGGCCCTCAATGATGCGCAATTGATCGAACCAATCCGAAAACTTCGCCAGCCAGTTCTGGGCATATGTTTAGGTATGCAATTGCTGTTTGGTCGCTCATTTGAGGGGGATACGGATTTGCTTGGCATTTTAGATGGTGAATGCCGCGCATTCACCCCGGCAGCGGGGCGATCCGTCCCGCATATGGGTTGGAATAGGCTGCATCCAACCACCACGCATCCGTTGCTGGCTGGTTTGGATGATATATCGCATGTTTATTTTGTGCATAGCTATTATGTGCCAGTAAACAAAGCCACCATCGCGACCTGCAATTATGGTCAGGATTTTACCGCGATCGCCGCGAAAGACAATTTTTTGGGGTGCCAATTTCACCCGGAACGATCTGGGCAGGTTGGC
>Ga0181606_10005684_pt1 | contig 10252 bp, 10 predicted proteins | sample 041ome_10_FD_132994 | JGI IMG/M metagenome (GOLD analysis project Ga0181606, IMG submission 132994) | Coastal salt marsh microbial communities from the Groves Creek Marsh, Skidaway Island, Georgia - 041412US metaG (megahit assembly) | ecosystem: Environmental > Aquatic > Marine > Intertidal...
AAAAGAAAGTTGAATATTTGAATGAACTTGATGAAATAATTAAAAATAATAATGAAAACTTTGACCAACTCAGCGAAGAAGATGAAGAAATAATTTCTAAATCAATAGATTTAATTAAATCAACAAATAAAGCATCAACTAGTTTTTTGCAGAGGAATTTTCAAATTGGCTATAATAAAGCTGCAAGAATAATGGAAGCTTTGGAACAAAGGGGTGTGGTTTCTTCACCAAATCATACTGGGAAAAGAGAGATTCTAATCAATTTGGAAACTTAAAAGACCGTTAGAAGATTTATAGATTAATTCAAAATTAAACTCATTTTTTAACAATTTTTTTACATTAGTTAAATGAGTATCAAGTTTGCCAGTTTGTATCTCAAAGTCTTTTGGCCATATCGATCGATACAGTTTGTTTTTATGCAGACCTGAGTACTGATTTTTAATAATTTCTGCAATCATAATATTATGTGTATCTGTAAGTTTAATTTTTTTATGAATAGACGATAATTCTTGGCCCAATGGACTGTAGTGTAAGAAGCCAAAATTAATTTTTTGACTATGAAGCAGTTTAAATAATTTATCAAAAAAATTATGAAAGCTTAATGGCAACTTGCAACTATAAATATTTTGATCATAAGAGATTTTAATGAAGGTTTTTTCATATGTTAATTTTATTTCTCCAAAAAAGTTTTCATTAAAATCATCAGTGAATAGAAGATGATTCTTTAGTAGCAATGACTTTATTGCATCAAGCTCAAAAACCTTATCGGAATTAATTAGATACATAGTCTTTAAATGGATTAAATTCAAAATAAAGTTTATCTATGTTCGTATTTTTACATTCAAAAAAATATATACTTGAATTTATATTTTCAGATTTAATTGCTAATCTTTTTATAAACAAATTGCTATGTTGTTTTTCTATACTTAAATCATATCCCTTCAGTTTATAATTATCCCTGGTATCTGGGAAATCCTTGTAAATATTAATAATTTCTGGAATTATAGTATTTTCTTCCTCAATCATTTGAAATTTATTTTTATCTTTGTTGTCAATTAAGATTAATTTTTCATTTACATAAATAATTGTAAATAAATTTGTATCAAAATATTCATATCTAAGATCACTCTCCTGAATTAAAAGATGTCCTGTTTGTACTTCACCATTTTGATATACTTCCTCAAATTTACAGAACAAACCTAAAGAAAATAAATTAGACCATGATAGCAGCCCAATAAAAAGATAAAATAATTTTCTCAATTAAAAATTAAAGAACCAATTCGTATTAAATTTGAGCTATTTTTAATTGCCAACTCATAGTCGGAGCTCATTCCCATACTAAGTTTTAAACTACTATTCAGAGAATTTCTGATGTTTATCATTTGCTGAAAATAAACTTCTGGTGAGTCATTGTTTGGTGGAATACACATTAAGCCAATAACATTAATTTTTTTATCTAAAGCATATTCGTACAATTCATTGACTTCATCCGGAAAAACGCCAAATTTTTGGCTTTCCTTACCAATATTAATTTGAATATAAAACTCTTTTGTCTTCGCCTTCAAGTTTTGATTCATTTCTTTGGAAATGATATCAATTATTTTTTTTCTATCGACTGATTGTATGGTATCAAAAGTGGATAATGCCAATTTTGCTTTATTTGATTGTAGAGGTCCAATAAGGTGTAGTTTCAGATCAAAATAATGATCCATAATTGTTTCATCAAATTTTAGGGCTGCTTCTTGAACCTTGTTCTCTCCGAATGTTCTGTAACCTTTTTCTAATAACCGCAAAAGATCAAGGCGTGATCGTTTTTTTGTAACTATTAGTAATTCTATTTTTCTTTGAGATAATGATAATGTTTTTTCAATATTGTTTAACTGATCGAAATTAACGGTCACAATTGATAATTGTGGTCTATTAAAATCTCTTTCTGAAGAGAATTTGTAATTTGTTTTGCTTCCTGATTTGATAATTCAAAATTAAGATTTTCATTCAATTTATTATTCTCTACAAACTTATCTATTAGATCAAAATCTACATCTGTATTCAAACCGGCTTGTTTTAAATGGTATACAACTGATATCAAAACATCATTGGGACTATTTAGCATTTCCTCATGTTTTATTATTTTGCCTCGATAGGTGTTTTGAACATTTTCATCGGTCCAAGACTTTGTATTAACCGACCAACTTTGTCTATTTTCAAGGACATAGGGGTTCGTATTTGGAGATAAATCAACTTTCTCATCTTGCCCGGAAATTAAATTTAAGCATTCTTGATGTGTATAATTCTGAAGTCTATATCTTGAATATAAATGATATGGGTTTTTTAGAATGTGAAATGAGCATAAAGTCGATGAAGGATAAATAAAATATTTATTTTTTGGAGCCTCAAAAAAAGCACCCGAGGTTCTTGAAATAACAATCTCTTTATTTTCCATGGCTAAAATTACATGTTGGTAAAGATTTGAATTATTCACTAAAAGATCAAAGTTAATATTTTTTGGGACGAGATCGACATGCATCTTTTTAAGATTTTCTTCTAAAAGGGAAGGGTATCTCTTGGAGGTAAGGCTATAACCAGAGCTTTTTTGTAAATAAAAATTCAAAAATTCACCAATATAATCAGTATCTGTACTATCAAAGCTTGAAACCCAGATAAATTTTCTTTGGTAAAACTGACTATTTTCAGGCTTAGAGAGAAACTTTTCTATGGCATAGAATAATAAATTGATAAAATAAGGATTTCCTTTTTGGCCATTTAATAAGCTCCATATATCTTGATATTTTTTATCAAGAAACAAGCCATCTAAGACTTTAATGTTGTAATTAAATTTAATTTTATTAAAAATCATCTTCTAGTATGAATGTAAACCCCACTATCTCAAAAATTATACAATTAATCAATACTGATAATTTTTATAAAGCAGAATTAGAACTTAGGAAAATTTATAACAATAATCCTCAAAGTTTCGACTTAAATAAATTATTAGGCCTGGCCTTACTTGCCCAAAGAAAATACAACTCGGCTCTTAAGTGTTTTGAGAGATGTTATGAGAAAAAAAAGGATGACTACGATGTCGTATTAAATCTTTCCTTTATTTTTTGTAAAATTCAGTTTTATGAGCAATCTATAGATTTTTCCAATAAAGCAATTGATTTGAGAGATGACAGACCTCAAGCATATCAAAACTTAGCGATGTCATTCTTCATGTTGGGGAACTATGAAGAGGCAAAGGAAATTTGTAACAAAGCTATTTCCATACGCGGTGGTTTTGAATCTCAAAATTTTCTCGACACGGAGGACTTAGTGGTCTTGTACGGCGATATATTGATTGCGTCAGATCAATTTGAAGAATTCTTCTCTTTTGCAATAAAAATTTTGGAAACCAAGTATATACAAAAACTTTTAATCCGTCTGTTAAGGGAGGATAAAAATAAAATTACCCCTCACCATTTATCAATGGCTCACAATGCAATAAATAGAAGCCCTCAATTAGAAAAAAAGGTTGATCGCAATACTACAAAGTCGGATGCATTATTTTTTCTTGCTGAATATTATGCCGATTCAAACAAGTCTCTTTCTGAACAACATTATATTGAAGCTAATAAACTTATTGCAGATATGCAAAGAGAGAGTCTTTTTTTAAGACAAAAGTATGCGAAAAGTATCTATGATTTTTTTAAATCTTCGGATACTTCAAAAATTAGAAGCAAGATCGATCCAAAAAAAGGGGAAGGTCTTATTTTTATTTTGGGAATGCCCCGATCTGGCACATCTCTATTAGAATCTATTGTGTCTACAAGTAAAAATTTAAAAGCAGGCGGTGAAAAGGCATTTTTTTCCATCCAACTCTACGAAACAATTACCTCTTTGATGGAGAGTCAGTTTGATTTAGATGCTGATTTTTTTCAGAATCTAGGTGATCGATACTTAGACCATATTAAAATTCAACAAGACAAAAACTTTTTTTTTGTTGATAAACTTCCAGAAAATTATTTATTTCTCATGTTCATAAAACTTTCTTTACCATCTGCAAAATTTATCCATTGTTATCGAGATCCATGGGATAATGCCATTTCCTTATTTAAACAAAACTATTCTATTAACATTTTTTATGCTTCTAGCTTTTTTGGCATTGCAACTGAGTATGCAAACTATGAGTTTTTAATGAATTTTTGGAAAAATATTGAGAGCGACGCAATTTTTGATATTTCATATGAGAATTTGATCAAAGATGAGGAGAATGTTGTAAAAGATTTATGGAAATTTTGTGGTTTTGAGGGGCAATATGATCCTAATAAAAGAAAAGATCATTTTGCGTACACCGCAAGCATGCAGCAAATATCCAAAGAGATATATGACACTTCTATAAAAAAAGCTGATTTCATTGATTATCAGGATGTTTTCTTTCAAGACCTTGAAAATCAAAGAGATTACTGGAAAAAACGTCTCCAATAAGACTACTGTTGCAATAATGCAACAATTTGTCGTTTTACCCCTAAATATTCAATAAAAATCTACCAAGAAACATAAAAATCAATATTTTCTAATCAGTTTTTAATTAAAAACTAAATTGTTTTTAGAAAGGACAATTATAATGAAAAAACTAACTTACTTAGCATCTGCTATTGCTGCATCTTTTGGTGCAAACGCATACGCAGACGTTTCTGTATCAGGTTCTGGTACAGTTGGCTACGTTAACGACACAACAGGTGACGGTAACGTAGTAACTGGTAGCAGCGTTGATTTTGGTTTATCCACAACAACTGCTAACGGTGTTTCTATTTCTACAGGCTTGTCAATCACTGTTTCTGTTTCTGCAGAAAATGGTGCTACATCAGGCGGTGGACAGTCTTTAACATTTGCAACTGGTGGCGCAACAATCGTTGTTGGTGACATCTCTGTTGCTGACACTCCAGGTTCTGTTGGTGGTGTTGCTGGTGATATGACTGTTGAGAACGGTGGATTTGACAGCGATGTTCAATCTGCATTTGATGATGACGATGGAACTGGTTTAAGCTTATCAACTGCTGTTGGTGGAGCTACTGTTTCTGTTGCATACGTTTTTGATGATGACAGTGATAGCCAAGTAAACGTAACTGACGCTGATTCTGGTGCTACTTCATTTGGTGTTTCTATCCCTATGGGTCCATATACAATCAGTGCTGGTGTTGCTGACCACGATTCAGGTGAGAGCGCAGCAGGTGCTAGCGTTTCTGCATCTATTGGTGGCGGAACTCTTACTGTTGGTTACTCAAGCCAAACTATGATTGCTGACACAGCTGCTGGTACAACAACTGGATTTACATCTGGTTTCAGTACATCTGCGGCGGCAACTACAACTGCAGCTACTATTACAGCTGTAACTGTAACTGCTGGTGCTGATGACTTAAGCACAGCTGGTGACACTGAAGTTCTTGGTGCTACATACGCAATGGCTTTAGATGCTGATACTTCAATTAGTGCTGGTTGGCAGTCAATGAAAGACGCTGACAGTGACTCAACTACTCAGTTTGATGTTGCAATTTCAAGATCACTAGGTGGTGGTGCGTCAGTATATGTTGACATGAGAACACTAAGTGGTGACACTGATGGTTCTAATGGTGGCGGAACTGCATTTGGTTTCGGTACTTCAGTATCATTCTAATCTAAGAATTAAATCTTAATTTAGACCGGGGGTTTCTTAAAACCCTCGGTTTTTTTTTATTCTAATGTTGTAATAAAAAATCATTTTCTCTATATTTCTTCTATGTCATTCAAACCTCTTATAACGATATTTTTTATTTTTGGGCTCCTATTTGGATGTAGCAATTCGGGAAAGCTAGAAAAAAATTTAGCAGAACTGGATAAGGTTTACGGAAAATGCGATAACCCCCACCGTCAATTAAGGCCTCTTGAGTATAAAATTTGTAAAGATAAAGAAAGGGCGGCCGGCCCGGGTGGAACTGTTAAAGATCCAATATCCGTGGGCAACATATTAAATTTTGGACGAGGCAGTAACACAATAGTATCTGCAAGTGATACAAACAATTCCCTTTGGGATGCCTCATTGGATGTTCTAAAATCTTATTCTCTTAAAATTTCTGACTATGAGGGTGGGTATATCGAAACCGACTGGATACAAGACATCAGTAGCCCCTCTGAAAGATGTCTTATTAAAGCCCATATCGTTTCTCAAGATCTGATCGCTACAGGCGTTAAGGTTAAAATAATTTGCGAAAAACAAATCAATGATACTTGGTACGTTGCTAATGAGGAATATCTTGATGAAGAAAAAAAATTAACTCTTAAAATTTTAAGCATTGCTCAAAATATATCTGAATTATCTCAACAATCTTAATTTAGATTAATGTCAAATAAATATATTTTAGAGATGTTTCCTTACCCGTCGGGAAATATCCATATGGGCCATGTTAGAAACTATGTGATTGGAGACATTTGTGCTCGTTATCACAAACTTAAAGGTGATGAGGTAATCCATCCTATGGGATGGGATGCATTTGGTCTTCCCGCTGAGAATGCAGCCATTCAATTTAAAACACATCCTCAAGACTGGACTTTAAATAATATCAGCAGCATGAAAGACCAACTTAAAAAACTTGATCTGGACTTGGATTGGGATAGAGAGCTGGCGACGTGCAACAAAGAATACTATCAATTCCAGCAGGAGTTATTTATAGATCTTTATAATGCTGGATTGGCATATAAAAAAGACGCCCTGGTGAATTGGGATCCTGTTGATCAAACGGTTTTAGCCAATGAACAAGTAATTGATGGCAAAGGGTGGCGCACAGGAGCAACAGTAGAAAAAAAAATACTATCGCAGTGGTTCTTTAAAATTACCGATTATGCCGAAGAGTTATTAAATGATTTAGAGGGACTTAATTTGTGGCCTGAAAAGGTCAAAATCATGCAAAAAAATTGGATAGGAAAATCAATTGGTGCTGATATTAAATTTCCTGTTGTAGGCACGAACAAAGAATTAAATATTTTTACAACTAGGCCTGATACAATCTATGGAGCTACATTTATTGCTGTATCCGTTAACCACAAAATAGTTAATGAAGTATTAAACAATCAAGATATTTTAGAAATAAAAAGAAGGTTTGACTCTACCACCGAAGAAAAAGAAAAAATTGGCGTGCCTCTTAATCTTCACTGTAAGCATCCTATATTAGATAAAGAAATACCAATATTTATAGCAAATTTTGTTTTAGATAACTATGGAGAGGGCGCTATTTTTGGCTGTCCAGCTCACGACGAAAGGGATTATGATTTTGCTAAAAAATATAGTTTGCCAATCATAAAAGTCGTTGATTGTGACGACTCAGCAATCCCTTATACGGATGATGGGGTATTAATTAATTCTCAATTTCTTAATGGTCTAAATAAGAATGATGCGATCAGCAAGATTATTGACTACTTTAAGGATCATAGTTTAGGCAACAAAGCAGTAAATTATAAACTCCGTGACTGGGGCGTTTCAAGGCAAAGATACTGGGGGTGTCCGATACCGGTAATATATTATGAAGATGGAAGCTATCGAGTTCTTGATAAATCGGAGCTCCCCGTATTATTGCCCTATGATGTAAATTTAGATGGCAAAGGCAATGCCCTTGTGAAACATAAAGATTGGCGCGAAATTACTTGCACTAAAACTAAAAAAAAGGCCTTCAGAGAAACTGATACCTTAGATACTTTCGTAGACTCCTCATGGTATTTTATAAGATTTTTAAATAATAAACTGGATCGCCCCTTTAATCCAGATGAGGTAAATAAATTCTTACCTGTTGATAAATATATAGGTGGCATAGAACATGCAATTTTACACCTACTATATTCTCGATTTTTTATGAAAGCCCTTAGTGACATTTATGGTTTAAAGGTTAGAGAGCCCTTTAGGCAGCTATTTACTCAAGGAATGATTACACACAAAACATATCGGAAAAGCAATGGGGAGTGGGTAATGCCAAAAGATATTGGAAAAAAAGATGATATTTACTTAGATATCAAAAGTGGCGAAGAAGTAATCGAGGGCCCTACTGAAAAAATGTCAAAATCAAAGAAAAATGTTATTGAGCCTAATGAAATTTTGGAAAATTATGGCATAGATGCTACTAGAATATTTATGATTTCTGACTCCCCGCCAGATAGAGAGCTAGAATGGACCGATCAAGGAATTCAAGCCTCTAAAAATCTTATAAATAGAATTTCTAGATATTTTTCAAAAAAAACTGGTGACATTAATAATGATACAAAAATAATGGTTGAAAAATTTATAAATCAAATTGAATTAAATATTTTAAATTTTTCATTAAATAAGTGTGTTGCAGATATTTATACTATTTTTAATTATCTTGAGAAAGAAAAGGTTTTTTTAGGAGACAATAGTCTTTCGAAGAGAATTTTAGTTTGTCTATATCCCATTGTCCCTGGTTTATCTATTTCGTTATATGAAAAATTATTCAAAGAAAATATTCAAAATGATTCATGGCCGCAGATAAATAAAGAATTGCTTTTAGATTCATCTATTGAACTACCAATCCAAATTAATGGTAAATTACTTACAGTTATAAAAACAAACAAAGGTTACAATCAGAAAGAGTTAGTAAATTCATTGTATCAATTAGATAATTTTAAAAGTAAAATCAATAATAAAGAAATTACTAAAATCATTAATGTTCAAGATAAAATTATTAATATTATTATTAAATAGTATTTTATTATTTTCATGCACCCAACAAAATATTACCAGTCATAAATATACCTTGGACTACTTTGGGGGTGAGCAAAACGGCCTGTTGTTGAGAAATTATTTGGAGTCCAAGTTAAAGGGTTACAAATTATATGATGCAGAATCGGCTTTCTTAATTAAAGGAACAATAAATAACTCAACATCTCTATACATAACAAATATAGACAATACATCAGATAGAAATTTAATTACTACATCTGTTAATTTGCAAGTGGTTAATACTGAGAAAAACTGCGTTATATTAAGTTTTCAGGATAATATTTCACAATTTTATATTTTTTCATCTGGGGATAAATTTATAAGCAATAATCAAGCTTCAAAAAAAATAATAGAAAATAATACAGATAGTCTTACTCAAAATTTTATAGATACATTAATTTTTAATCAGCATGGCAACTGTGATAAAAAATAATATAAATTTATTAAAGGATTATTTTCAAAAAGACCAGCCTGGAATTCTATTTATAAATAGGATTAGCGAGGAAATTAATATTTTTTATAGTTTCGTAATAGAATATTTTATTAAAAAAAATAAAATTAATCTAATAAAAGATAATTTTAGCTTTAACATCTATAAAGATCTTTTTAATACTAAAGAAATATATTTATTTTCAGACTGTAAAGCCAAAGATATAGAATTAATCTTATCAAAGGACATAAACGCCATCTTGTTTACTGATTACAAAAATTATAAAAAATTTTCTTCTAATACAAATTATTTTAGTAGCTACTATTATATGAATGATATTAAATTTTTTATTCAAGAGGAACTTAATGTTAACGAACAAGAATTAATATCATATTGTATTTTAAATCCTTACTTAATTTTTTCAGAAATTTCTAAATATTTAGTAAATCAAAATTACACCAAAGAAATTTTTGATAAAAAGAAATTAAATCCAATCTATGATGTTAGAAAAAAAATTTTTGATTTAAAAAATTCTAAAAATAAAGTACAAGAGATATACCTTGAACTAAAAAATGAAGCACAACTCAAGAAAATTAATTTTTTAACTTATTAATTAAAAAATTATACTGCTCTAAATTGTTGTAAAAAATTTTGATATTTCCTTTTCCATTTTTGCTATAAGTGATCTTGGTCTTAAATCCAATAGTTTGACTTAAATTAACCTCTTCCTGCATTAAGTTGGGTTCATTGATTTTTTTTTTAACGGAGTTTTGTTCAATATCTCTAACGGATGCTTTTCCAACATTTATTTGTGAGAGAAGTTTTTCCTCTAGCTCTTCTGGGGTTTTTCCTACCAATGCTCTTGCGTGTCCCATCGAAATAATTCCTTTATTGAGCAAATCAGAAAAATATTCGTGTAAATTTAAAATTCTTAATAAATTGGTGATATGAGATCTGCTTTTCCCAACAATCTTCGATAGTTGGTCGTGCGTGTAGTTGTTTTTTTCAATTAATCTTTGATAGGCTTGGGCCTCTTCTGTTACTTTTAAATTTTCTCTTTGAATATTTTCTATCAAAGAGAT
>Ga0181606_10005694_pt1 | contig 10247 bp, 11 predicted proteins | sample 041ome_10_FD_132994 | JGI IMG/M metagenome (GOLD analysis project Ga0181606, IMG submission 132994) | Coastal salt marsh microbial communities from the Groves Creek Marsh, Skidaway Island, Georgia - 041412US metaG (megahit assembly) | ecosystem: Environmental > Aquatic > Marine > Intertidal...
GATTACTTTGGGGGATATCTCAAAGCGTCAAGATATTTCGTTGGCCTATCTTGAGCAACTTTTCGTCAAATTGCGCCGTGCAGGTTTGGTCGAATCGGTGCGTGGGCCAGGAGGTGGATATAAGCTGGCGCGCTCGACCTCAGATATTCGGGTCTTTGATGTGCTATCGGCTGTCGATGAAACCATTGATGCGCTTCACAAAGGGGCGGGTGCGACGGGTGCATTGTCAGGATCGAAATCGCAATCTTTGAACAATCGATTGTGGGAAAGCCTGTCAGCGCATGTATATGTGTTCTTGCATCAAACACGTCTGTTCGATGTGGTTGAAAACGCGCTTGCGCCTTGTCCAGCGGTGCCGACGCTGTTTTCCATCGTGGACGAAGATTGATGCGTTGTTATCTTGATCATAATGCAACGACGCCCCTGCGGCCAGAAGCCCGTGATGCGATGATTGCGGCGATGGATAATGCCGGTAACCCTTCATCGGTCCATACCGAAGGACGTGCAGCAAAATCGATAATCGAGCGCGCGCGTGGTCAGATCGCGGCTGCCTTGGGGGCAGAAGGGGCTGATATTATTTTCACGTCTGGTGCGACCGAAGCGGCGGCCTTGGCTTTGCGCGATTACGGTATCAGTTGTGCCGAGATCGAGCATGATGCCGTCACCAGTTGGTGCGATACGTCCTTGCCCGTGGATACCAACGGTCATGTCAGGACAGATGATCCAGCCCGATCAGCTATCCAATTCGCCAATTCCGAAACAGGTGTTATTCAAAACTTGCCCGATGGCCTGTATATGTCTGATATGACCCAAGCGTTTGGCAAGCTGCCAATTGCGTTTAATTGGTCCGGGGCCCAAATGGCCATCGTATCAGCCCATAAATTGGGCGGGCCAATGGGTATTGGCGCACTAATAGTTAGACGCGGTACGGATATTGCTGCCCAGATACGGGGGGGCGGTCAAGAAATGGGGCGTCGATCGGGAACTGAAAATCTGATCGGGATTGCTGGGTTTGGTGCCGCAGCACAGGCCGCAGCCCGAGATTTGGCGGATGGTGCATGGGAACGCGTCGAAAAACTTAGAAACATTCTAGAAAAGGCCATTGAACAATCGGCAAATAAGACTATTTTTGTCGGAAATGCTGTGTCGCGTCTTCCGAATACGTCCATGTTTGTGACCGACGGATGGAAAGGGGAAACCCAAGTGATGCAGATGGATCTTTCTGGTTTTGCAGTGTCCGCAGGATCGGCCTGTTCCAGTGGTAAGGTTAAATCCAGCCGCGTTTTGCGGGCAATGGGATTGAGTGAGACACAAGCGGCCTCGGCCTTACGTGTTAGCTTGGGGGTCAACACGACCCACGACGATGTTATGCAGTTCGCAGAGACGTGGATTGCGCATGTGAATAAGTTTCAGGCCCGAAACGGGGCCAACAGATAGGAGGCCACGCATGGCGGCTTTGGACAAACTCGAGGTTAAAGAAGGCGTTGATCAAGAAACGGTTGATGCGGTTCTTGAGGTTGGGACCTACAAATACGGTTGGGAAACTGAGATTGAAATGGAATACGCCCCGAAAGGCGTGAACCCAGATATCGTGCGCCTCATTTCCGATAAAAATGACGAACCTGAATGGATGACCCAATGGCGTTTGGCGGCGTTCGAGCGTTGGGAAAAAATGTCAGAACCCAAATGGGCAATGGTAAATTACCCAGAAATCGATTTTCAGGATCAATACTATTATGCGCGCCCGAAATCTATGGCGGAAAAACCTAAATCTTTGGATGAGGTGGATCCCAAGCTTTTGGCGACCTATGAAAAGTTGGGCATCCCGTTGAAAGAACAAATGATCCTTGCGGGTGTTGACGGAGCAGAAGATATGCCCGCCGAAGGCCGCAAGGTCGCGGTCGATGCTGTGTTTGACTCGGTCTCTGTCGGGACGACGTTCCAGGCCGAATTGAAAAAGGCCGGCGTGATTTTCTGTTCAATTTCTGAGGCGATCCGTGAACACCCAGAATTGGTCAAAAAATATCTAGGCTCAGTCGTTCCTGTAACCGATAACTATTACGCAACGCTCAACAGCGCGGTGTTTTCGGATGGGTCGTTCGTTTACATTCCGCCAAACACCCGTTGTCCGATGGAACTGTCGACCTATTTCCGTATTAACGCGGAAAATACAGGCCAATTTGAACGCACGCTGATTATTGCGGATAAGGGCAGCTATGTGTCCTATCTTGAGGGATGTACAGCACCCAAACGCGATACTGCACAGCTGCACGCAGCGGTCGTTGAAATCATCGTCGAAGAAGACGCCGAGGTAAAATATTCCACGGTTCAAAACTGGTACCCGGGTGATGAAAACGGCAAAGGTGGCATTTACAATTTTGTCACAAAGCGTGCCGATTGTCGTGGCGATCGGTCCAAAGTGATGTGGACCCAAGTTGAAACAGGATCCGCCGTCACTTGGAAATATCCGTCCTGCATTTTGCGCGGCAATGAAAGCCAAGGCGAATTTTATTCGATCGCGATCGCAAACAATCACCAACAAGCCGACACAGGCACAAAAATGGTGCATTTGGGCAAGAACACCAAATCACGCATTGTGTCGAAAGGCATCAGCGCGGGCGTGGCGCAAAACACCTATCGTGGTTTGGTGTCGATGCATCCAAAGGCGAAAAACAGCCGCAATTACACCCAATGCGACAGTCTGTTGATCGGCGATAAATGTGGTGCACACACGGTTCCCTATATCGAGGTGAAAAACAATTCATCCCGCGTCGAACACGAGGCAACGACATCCAAGGTCGATGACGAACAGCTGTTTTATTGCCGCCAACGTGGCATGGACGAAGAAGAAGCCGTGGCCTTGGTTGTGAATGGATTTTGCAAAGAAGTATTGCAGGCACTGCCCATGGAGTTCGCGATGGAAGCGCAACAATTGGTGGCAATCAGTCTAGAAGGGTCGGTTGGCTGATGGTCTGGTCCAAATCTTCGAAAATGATCGTCACCACGACCCCAAGTGTCGAGGGCTATCAGATTGCCGAATACAAAGGCATCGTGGTCGGAGAGGCGATCATGGGCGCAAATATCGTGCGCGACATGTTCGCAGGGATAACGGACATCATCGGCGGTCGGTCTGGCGCCTATGAAAGCAAGTTGCAGGATGCCCGTGAAACCGCATTGCACGAATTGGAACAATGCGCGCGCGCGCTTGGTGCCAATGCGGTTGTTGGTGTTGATCTAGATTACGAAGTCGTCGGCCAATCCATGTTGATGGTCTCGGCCTCTGGCACTGCGGTCGTCATCGGCTAATGATCACTCCGGTTGTCCATATCCACGACCTGCCGACCGAACATTTCGGTCCAGACGGCAGCGCCCTGTTCGGCGCGGCCATCGCTGAGGTGGGCGAGGCTTTGGGATCAACTGGGTTGGGGGCGATGTTTGTGCAGGTCGAGCCGGGCAAACGCGCGTTCCCGTTTCACAACCATTTGGCCAATGATGAAATGTTTGTCGTAATAGAAGGATCAGGCACATACCGCTATGGGGATCGTGAATATGCGATCAAGGCGGGCGATGTTTACTATGCTCCTCGCGGTGGGAAAGATACCGCACATCAAATTATCAATACAGTCATAGTGACGTTAAAATATCTTGGCCTGTCTACGATGGCCGACCCCGATGTTGTCGAATATCCCGACAGCGACAAATTCAGTGTGCTGGGCATTCACCCAGGTAAAAATTATTCAGAAAAATATTTTGGACATATTGGTCGCCCGAACGACACCCGAGATTATTGGGAGGGTGAAGGCAGCTGATGCGCGCATTCAATTTCATATCAAGCCTTTGCAACAGTCATGTACCCGCGCCACGACTAACTTGGGCGGAGCAATGACGATGACTAAAGAGCTCTTTTTGAGCGAAGAATTAAAGCTATCGCTAAAGACACGGGTTTTGGACGTGGGGGCGAACCCTTTGGATCGTCCGCCCTATGCGGATTTGCTGGATCATGGCCAATGCGAACTCTTTGGCTTTGAACCGAAAAAAGATGCTTTTGAGAAATTACAAGCAGAGCCGAAAGAGAACCGCACATATTTCAACGTGGCCGTCGGAAATGGTGGGCACAAGACACTAAATATCACGTTTCATGACGGATTTACGTCGCTTTTCAAACCGTATCGTCCAACTTTGCGGTATCTGGGGCGGTTTAGTCGTCAAATGCGCGTCGTCGATCAAATCGGTCTGGACCTTGTGCGTTTGGATGATCTTGATGAATTGCCGCTGATGGATTTGTTGAAAATAGATGTGCAGGGGGCTGAAAAAGATATTATTCAGTCGGGCGCGCAAAAGCTGCAAAATTGCGTGGCGATCATTTTAGAAACGCGGTTTTTACGTTTGTATCACCATGAACCCATGATGGGTGAAATGGATGTGTTTCTGCGCGATTTAGGGTTTATCTTGCATAAATTCATTGCGCCAAAGTCAGTAATGATCCGCACGTCCCAAGATGGCCGATTGCGGCCGCGCCGGGCGGGATCGCAATTGTTGGACGGGGATGCCGTTTATATTCGCGATTTGTCCAAGGTTGCGGACATCAGCGACGATGCGTTAAAGCATTTGGCGATGTGCGCTGCCAGCGTCTTTGAAAGTTATGATCTGGCGCTGTCACTTATGGATACGCTTGTGGCGCGTGGTGCCGTGTCTGATACCGTACCTGAACGGTTCCTGGCCTATGTGCCCGAAGAATTAAAGCGGTGATCGCATGAGTTTAGTTGTCGCGATCCGGACCAATAAATGGACAGTCAATGAACAGCGCGTCTTTGATCAGTTGAGCTCTGTGCTTGGGGCTGATTTCAAAGTTGTGTTTCACAATCGTCCTGATGACCTGACGGTGCCTTTGGACTGTGTGGATATCAACAACACCGTGATCCAAAGCATGGGCCTAAGACCTGTGTCGGATTGGGGATGGCGGTGCGGGGATTACGCTTATTACGCATTGCGTAACGCATATCCTGAGTATGATCACTACATGTTGGTGGAGCCTGACGTGTATTTCTCAGGGCAGCCTAAGTTGTTTTTTGACCAAATAGCAGCGATTGATGACGATGTCGTCGGATTGAAAATCGGGGATTTTGATCGCAATCACATCTTTGCCCGCCGCTTGGGTGAGGTCGCGCCAAAACGCGCTATTTTTGCCATGACGCGTTTTAGCGGCGCGGCATTGGATTATGCATACAAACAGCGACAAGCTTATTCCAAAGAAAATATCCCCGAACGTGCCTATGCCAACGATGAACTGTTTATGTTTTCGTATTTATTGGCGGCAGGGATGTTTCGTGTGGCCGACCTAATGACCGTTGCACAAGATTGGTTTGTAGATGTACAATTTGATACAGCTCCCGATCTGTTGGTCGAGCATGTGGAGATTGATTTTATATCAAAAAACAAAATCTTACACCCCGTCGTTGATCGTGAGTTTTTCAAAAAGCCTTGGCCAAACGCATGGTGGGTCGCACGGGCTTGGCGCAATCGCGCAGAGAACTTAATACCATGACATCAGTTGAACTGGACGAAATCGCCGATATCGCGCGCGCCCAATTACGTGAACACTTACGTGCCTTTGAGGCGCGGAATTAAGAGGAAAACAGCAATGCTAGAAATCAAAAACCTGCACGTCAAATTAGAAGATGAGGACAAGCAAATCCTGAAAGGTGTGAACTTGACCGTCGAGGCGGGGAAGGTGCATGCGATTATGGGCCCAAACGGTTCTGGAAAATCCACATTATCCTACGTGCTGTCTGGCAAAGATGGGTATGAGGTGACAGACGGCTCTGCTTCATTGTCTGGTGAAGATATCCTTGAGATGGAACCAGAAGAACGTGCAGCGGCGGGTTTGTTCCTTGCGTTTCAATATCCCGTCGAAATTCCAGGCGTGGGCAACATGACATTCCTGCGCACGGCGGTAAATGCGCAGCGTAAAGCGCGTGGCGAAGACGAAATGAGCGCTGCCGAATTCCTAAAGGTCGTGCGCGAGCGCGCGAAGACCTTGAAGATTGATGCGGATATGTTGAAGCGTCCGGTCAACGTCGGTTTTTCTGGTGGTGAGAAAAAGCGTAACGAAATTTTGCAGATGGCGATGTTGGAACCAAAAATGTGTATTCTGGACGAAACCGACTCGGGTCTTGATGTTGATGCGATGAAATTGGTCGCAGAAGGCGTGAATGCGCTGCGTGATGAAGGCCGGGGATTTTTGGTCATTACCCATTATCAGCGTTTGTTGGATCATATTAAACCAGATGTCGTGCACATCATGGCACAAGGTCGTATCATTAAAACAGGTGGTCCGGAATTGGCGTTGGAAGTTGAAAACAACGGTTATGCCGACATCTTGGCGGAGTTGGCATAATGTCAGCAGTCACAAATCCAAAGCAAACCGCAACTGATGCGCGCCTATCTACGCTAAGTTTGCCCACGTCAGGTTGGAGCACTGCTGCGCGCAAATCTGCTGATGCGCGCCTGCGCGTGATGGGCGTTCCCGGCCGGCGTGATGAATATTGGCGATACACTGATCCCGCATCCTTTATTTCGGCAACACCGGCAAAAGCAGCGCTTTTTGACCCGAAAGAAAGCGAAATGTTTGGATCCCTTGATCGGATAAACATCGTTTTTGTCGACGGTGAATTTTCTGCTGACCTTTCTGATCCCTTGAACGGAAGCGGTTTGGAGATCGTGCGTTTGGCTGATATTGCTGCGTTAGATGTTCATTGGGCCAAGGAATACTATGGTGTGTTAGAAGAACGTGGCCAGACGCCCGTTCATCGTCCACTGGCCGCCTTGAACACAGCCTATGCGAACGATGGTGTGATCATTCATGTCGCCGACACAGTGGCCAAACCCGTAAATATTACATACCTACATCAATCAGAGACTTCGGACGCTATTTTGCATCATGTCATCAAATTGGATGCGGGGGCAGATTTGACGCTTTTGGAAAACGGTCCAGCCGCGGCACGGTTCAACAAAGTCATGGAAGTCTTTGTTGCTGACGGCGCCAAATTCCATCATATCCGTACCCAAGGACGTGATCATGAGCGGCGCGCCGTGACACATATCTTTGCCGAGTTGGGGACAGAAAGTGTTTTCAAATCATTCACGCTGACTGCAAATGGCATCATGACGCGCAATGAATGTGTTCTTTGGCTTAATGGTGATGACGGGATCGCGCATGTTGCGGGTGCATGCGTCGGCGATGGTGACTTTCATCATGATGACACGGTTTTCATTACGCATGACGCCGTGGCATGTGAAAGCCGGCAGGTCTTTAAAAAGGTTCTGCGCAACGGGGCGACGGGTGTGTTCCAAGGTAAGATTTTGGTCAAGCCAGATGCACAAAAGACAGACGGTTATCAAATCAGCCAATCTCTGTTACTGGATGATGATAGCCAGTTCTTAGCCAAGCCAGAGCTTGAAATCTATGCTGATGACGTCGCTTGTTCCCACGGATCTACATCCGGTGCAATCGACGAAGAGGCGCTTTATTACCTGCGTTCACGCGGTGTTCCAGCGAAACAGGCGACCAATCTTCTAACATTGGCATTTCTGGGCGAAGCTGTGGATGAGGTCGAAGACCGCGACATTGCAGATGCAATTATGGAACGGCTTGAGGGCTGGTTACAACGGCACGGCGTCTAATGTCATTAGTTAAATCTATCATAACCAGCTATCGTGACCCTGCACCTGTTTATCAGCGCATGTGGGCAGGGGGCGTCGAAGAGCGCACAAACCTTGCCCTTGTTATGGGGGTTTGTGTGACAGGATTTGTTTCGGCTTGGCCCGGCCTGTCGCGACAAGCATTTTTGACAGGCGAACCGCTGGATCAATTGATGGGGGGGGCGTTGCTGGGCTGGGTAATGATTGCGCCCTTATTGCTCTATGTCATTGCGCTTATGATGTTTTTTGTGTCAAGGATTTGGCGCAGCGCGTTGAATGTGGCTCAGGTTCGGCGTGTCTTGTTTTGGTCTTTGACTGTTGCGTCCCCGCTTTTGTTGCTGCACGGACTTGTTGCCGGATTTATTGGTGTTGGTCCCGCAAAAACGGTCGTCGGATTCGTTTGGGCAGCGGTCGTGATACGCACAGCTGCCATCGGCTTTCGGTCTGTAAAAGAGGACGATTATGCTGCTTGATCTAAAAGAAATGACCATAGCATCCTTTTTACGTCCCGCGTCTGCAGCGCGGGATTTGATTGGCCTGGGACTAGACCGAAAATCTATCGTGGCATTGTTGGCCTTGTCTGTCGTTTTGACTGTGATCTCTTTGTTTGTGGGGACGCCAGGCGGTTTAGAAGGATATCAAAGTGCGGGCGTTCCAACGTCGCCGCTTTTGTTTGCGGTGATCGTGTTTTTGGCCGCAGTCGGGAGTGTGATCGGAATAAATTTAGCTGGTCGCATGCTTGGGGGCGCGGGGAATTTAGATCACATCGCGCTTGTGCTGGCGTGGACCCAATGGTTGCAATTTATATTGCAACTGTCACTGTCGGTGTTGGCCTATGTTATGGCACCACTCGCTGTCTTGTTACAATTGCCATTGTTCTTGGTCAGCATTTGGATTTTTCTGCGCATGCTGGGCCAAGTGTTCGGCGCAGACAGTGTGTGGCGGATGGCAGTTATCGCACTATTGGGCAATTTTGTTGGTGCGTTTATTGTAGCGATCCCGATTTTCATCATCGTGATCATGTTTGGGGCCGCGGCCACGTGAGGTAATGATATGTATGACATCCAAAAAATACGTTCTGATTTTCCAATTCTTTCACGTCAGGTCAATGGCAAACCTCTGACCTATCTGGATAATGGTGCGTCTGCGCAAAAGCCGCAGGTTGTCATTGACGCTGTGACGCGCGCATATGCAGAAGAATATGCAAACGTGCATCGTGGCTTGCATTACTTGTCAAATCTGGCAACCGAAAAATATGAATCTGTCCGTGGCATCATCGCGCGATTTTTGGGCGCTGCGAACGAAGATGACATCGTTTTGAATGCAGGGTCCACAATCGGGATCAATACCGTTGCCTATGGCTGGGCAATGCCACATTTGCAGTCGGGCGATGAAATCATTTTGTCTGTTATGGAACATCACGCGAACATTGTCCCGTGGCACTTTTTGCGCGAACGCCAAGGCGTCGTCCTAAAGTGGATCGATATCGAGGCTGATGGGTCTTTTGATGAACAAAAACTTATTGACGCGATTGGTCCTAAAACCAAATTGATTGCCATCACACAGATGTCAAATGTTTTGGGTACGCGGGTCGATGTGAAATCAATCTGTACCGCTGCACGTGCCAAGGGCGTGCGCGTCTTGGTTGATGGATCCCAAGCGGCCGTTCACGGCCCTGTCAACGTGCGTGATCTGGGATGCGATTTTTACGCAATCACAGGGCATAAACTGTATGGTCCGTCTGCTTCGGGCGCGATTTATATCCATCCCGATCGTCAGGCGGAAATGGCCCCCTTTATCGGTGGTGGCGATATGATCCGCGAAGTTCACAAGGATACGGTTTTATATAATGATGCGCCGATGAAATTCGAAGCGGGCACGCCCGGTATCGTACAAACCATTGGTTTGGGCGTTGCGTTGGAATATTTGATGGACATTGGCATGGAAAAGGTGGCGGCACATGAAAACATGTTGCGCGACTATGCGGTTGAACAAATGTCAAAACTAAATTGGCTACATATTCAAGGCACCGCTGCAAACAAGGGTGCAATCTTTAGCTTTACCTTATATGGTGCGGGACATCCTCATGACATTTCAACGATTTTGGATAAACGGGGCGTCGCGGTACGGGCAGGGCATCATTGTGCGGGCCCGTTGATGGATCATCTTGGCGTCTCGGCGACATGCCGTGCTTCTTTTGCAATGTATAATACCCGCGAAGAGGTCGACACACTGATTGATGCGTTACAATTAGCATATGAGCTGTTGGCTTAATGCGTTTTTATGATTGCGACTGGGTTTTGCACAAGCTATAGAACCCACAGGCACCCATAGCTCAGCTGGATAGAGCGCTGCCCTCCGAAGGCAGAGGTCAGAGGTTCGAATCCTCTTGGGTGCGCCACTTTCTAGCTTTTACCACTAAGCTAGAATCCTACAAGTATCTGACAACATTCAGTTAATCTTAATGCCATGCTTTATGGCTGAGCTGGAGTGTTGACCATTATGCAGACCAAAAGAGTCCGTTATACCTTTAACCGTGGTGGCTA
>Ga0181606_10005701_pt1 | contig 10244 bp, 5 predicted proteins | sample 041ome_10_FD_132994 | JGI IMG/M metagenome (GOLD analysis project Ga0181606, IMG submission 132994) | Coastal salt marsh microbial communities from the Groves Creek Marsh, Skidaway Island, Georgia - 041412US metaG (megahit assembly) | ecosystem: Environmental > Aquatic > Marine > Intertidal zone...
AGTGCGACAAACCAACCTGGTGAGATTATTCTTTCGTGTGCCGTTATTCGTTTTAATCCGTCTTCTCGTTTCCTTTCTGTATATCTCTCTCTATCTATCTATCTTTCCTTCAAAATGTCTCATGTCTTTCCCGTAAAAATTCTGATGAACATTTTCAACACGTAGGGCTGGATGTGGGATGCACATCGAAACCGCCTTAGCCGGGGTTAAAGAAGAAGACAGATGCAAATGCGAGCGAGGCTCGGTGTTCGGGTCCTTGCTCGGTAAAGGGAAGTAGCACATTTCGTGAGCGGACGTGTTGTGGTTACGTTTAGAAATTAGAAGTGTGTTTCTTACGTGAGATTCTCACGTCATGCTATCGTTATACCTCTCTGTTCAAAAACTCTCCGCTACGCGCTGCGCTAATTCTATGTCTACGATAATCGTCTTTAAATACGAGCATTATCATTATTATTAGTAGTATCTTCTTTGTCGTCGATGTGGTCGTCGTGGCTGTCATCAAACTTCCCGGCTTTATCGAAGCTCGCGCAAAACTGGTCGTGTACTTCTCTCACCGGCTTTAAGACGCCTTTCGCGATAGTCGCGGCTGGGATGAGATTTTTACACCCCTGCGGATGGCATTCGGAACACCACTGTTCGGGAAATAAACCGATATCGTTTATGGAGTGCTCGAACTGTTTTGTTTTCGCGCGGTCGGTGAAACCACCGAACGCGTCTCGAGTGGTTTCGAGTTTAATTACTAACGGTAATCGGTTGGAGAGTTTTGAGATTTCCAGCTCTGTCGCGTGCGTCGGGATGGCGAACGAAGAAGCGCCGTGTTGTTGTTCTTCTTCCTTTCCGCCGCCAACTTTCAAGGTTGGGAATTCGCCGCGCATGATTTTTACGCTCTCTGGAGCCGCGCCTAAAGGTTTGATGTTCACTCCGTTCACTTTCGCCTCTCGCGCGAGTTTTGACGGCGAAACGAAATGGTCCAAAGGACACGTTCCCGGAATGTGGTTGCTATCGCGACTGCCCGGATAGTGACACTGAAAGGTGAAGATGTTATCGTGACCGCCCCAAACTTTATCGCACCAACACGGCATCGGCGGGATCAATAGCGTTCGCTTCAACGAAGCTGCGACGGCCATAGCGTTCGCCAAGGCTTTAATGTGTCCAGAACCGGCGACGAGATGGTCGGTGATAGAGGGCGTGTCGTGCGAAGAGATGGCGCCGTGGTCGTCGACGGCGTCGTCGTCCCATAAGTGAGCGGAAGCGTCAAACGTGATAAACTTTTCTTCTCTTTCTTCTTCAGGGACGCGCCACAGTCCAGCTTCCATGAACCTCCATTTTTTTGCATCGCCAGAACTGCCGTCAAAAGTATATGTCGCGTGTACCGCAAACGGCGTCTTCTTTTCCTTCTCGTGAAATTTTTGCACCATGTACACGTGACCGGGATTAAACTTCGCCACTGGAAACACTCCTAACAACGTGTCCCCTTCCGCGGCGACCAAGACGCGCTTGTTCTCCTTCGGCCCGAGAGTTCGCGTTCCATCCATGCGCATCACCTCCAAACCAGGCCACGCGTTTTCTTTCCTCGACATCGCGTTGAACACCTGTTGATCGCTGGTTAATCGATGAAACCTTCCATCCGTCGCGCTCAAATGCAAGTTCCATTGCTTCGCCCATTGAATCCCACCTTTCGTGTGTCTCAAAAACACAATCCCGGTGTTAAAGACGCCTCCTTTGGCGTAATTCCCACCGTCTCTCTCGTCCGACGTCGGCGATAAATTATCGCTCGACACAATCACGTCGGCGGCTTTCAACTCTTCACACCCGTCGATATCGAACGATAAATTCTCCACCACTTTCCCGTCTTCGCTCACCTTCTCGCATTTCAAGTACTCCTCGGGATTCTTCAACCAAACGACGTCCGCGTCAGACATGACGACATCAAACCCAAACTCGAGTAAACTCGTCGCGTGCGAAATGCGCATCTTTGCAAAATTCTTCCACGCCTTCGAGGCGTGCGAACTTCCTTGCGCTTCCAAGTGGTGGTCCACGCGATAGGTAAACGCCTGTCCTTCGCCACCGTGCGATTCGTCCCCAACTGTTTTCTTCAAAATCTCGAACGCGTCGTCGTCTAAAGCACCAATCAACGTCGTCATCCCAATCGCTTTCGCCCACAAGATGAAATTCACCGCTAACTCTATGTGATGCGAGTTTGCGAACGACACCACCACCGCGCTGCCGCGATGTAAGCCCATGCGATTGACGACTTCGATCAACTCATCCGGAGCGTTTGGAAAGGACATTTTATCCACCCGAACTTTACTTTGCGAGTGAAATTTCCTCTCCATTTCTGCCGTCACCGGTGGTGGCGAAACATTCGGCGGCGGAGGGAAATCCGGCAAGGGCGGCACATTTTCCTCCTCCTCGCTACGGGTGGTGGTTCTCTCGACATCATCATCATCAAATCGCAACTCTCCTAACGGCGGCACGTACTTCTTCCTATCACTACTCCTATCCTCCCATCTACCATTATTACCAACCTCGTCGTCGTCGTCCTCGCGAGGAATGATGATGTCGTCGTAATCCTCGTGATTCTTCGGCGTCCCGCCTACCGGTAAGTGATTCCTCTTCTCGTGAGACTTCGGGACTCGAAATGTCATCCGTCGCATCCACGCGTACTTCTCCGTCTTTTGCAACTGGTCCACGTAGAGGAACAGGAAAAATCCAATAACAGTGACCGATAAAGAACGACGGACGAGTTTCTTCTTCAAAAGCGAAGTCGTGGTCGCGCTCGAGGAGGCGAAGTCCCTCATCTTTTCTTTCTATTATCCTAAAAGGAGTGTTTACCCGAAAGTGAGGACGAAAAGTGCGGCTTTTTCTCGCGTTCTCGTTTTTCCGAAATGAATGAAGAAAAATACACGGACGCTCTTCATCTTCATGTTCTCGCATTATCCTCGCAAAATCTCCTCGGCTCTTCTCCTGGCGACGTTTGCACACTTTTTCTCTAAATCTCGAAACCACGTTTCAAACGAATCTCTCAATCCAAAGCGACTTTTCTCGATCAACTTGGAGACGACGGCGACGACGCCTTTGAGTTCGCGAAGTTCTTTCACCGCGTTTGAGTGTTCGGTTTTTTTTGTTTTGATTTGTTCGAGGAGTTTACGCTCGTGGATCGCGCGTTCGGAGAAGGAGAATTCGGAGGATGGATTTAAGCGCGACGCTTCTTTTTGTATTCGAGTGGATTGGATGGATTGACGGAGGTTGGCGAAGTCGAGTTTGAGTTGGAGGACGCGATCGCGGACGAGAGCGGCGACGGCGAGGGTGGAGGATTTTTTTTGCTCGTTGGTGGTTATCGCTTGGGAAAGAGAGAGGACGTGCGAGGAAGAAGAGGATAGGAACGCGGAGAAGGCGAGCTTTTTGTCGAGGAGAAGGGAGCGATGGTAGTCGAGGTCGAAGTTTTCTGCGTCGTCGTCGAGAAGAGGATTCGCGGGATTTGGATTTTCCGCTGCTTGGATCTGTTCGCGCGCGTCGTTCATGTCGGCATCATGCTCACCAGCGCCGTTGTCGTCGTCGTCGTCGTCGTCGTCGCTTGTTTCAGCAGTATTATCATCATCATCATCATCACCTCCTCCTTCTTCTTCTTCTTCTTCTTCTTCTTCTTCTTCTTTTTCTTCTTTCCGCTCAATAGAGAGAGCAGTAACTTGAGAAGGTTTCAAACTTGCACTTTTACCATCATCATCATCATCATCATCACCGCATGTAACTAAAACCTTCCTCTCTAAGATTGCGTACGCTTCTTTCAGCGCGTTTAGTTCTTCTATTAGACGGGCGTTCTCTGCTCGTAAACGTTTAATCACCAACTCAGGGACGATTTCTTGGTTTACGTGATACTCGTTCGTGACGCACGATACGCGTTGCGCAAATCTGCACGTCGCCACGTTTTCAGTTAATTGCGCTTCGTCGTGCGAACACGTCGCAATCATGACGGTGTTACAGTTACCTCCGAGCGAATCTCGAAGCATGCATGTTACTATTGAATTCCGATACGGCACGTGATACGTAGCGTTGGCGTCGTTTTTTCTTCGTCGAAGTTGTTGTTGCTCTTGCAAAGCGACGATGACTCGTTCGAGATAGTGCAAGGATAAGTTAATATGCTTAGCTTCTGTGAGCACGGAACCGTCTATTTTTGTTTTTGAGACTCGTTCGGAACCAGCGAGATCAACAATGTTCAACTTTGCCCTTTGTAGAGTATCGTCGCCGGACGTTCGTTTCTCGATCGTGATTGTGAACACGCAATGGGAACGACTCGATGCTAAGTTTAGCGGCGTTTCAGCAACTGCGCGATTCGCATCGCCGGCAAAGAGTAAATCCATCGCTTCTTCTTCGCTGCAAATTCTATGCGTGGATATGCCTTTCAAATGGAACGTTTTCTTTTCGTCTTCTTGAAGATAAACTCGAGGTAAATGAAGTTGATGTTGTTGTTGTTGTTGTTGCTGGTTTCTCGATGACGATGGTTCTAGATCGATGCGATTGTTGCCAATTTCCCTCGACACTTGAAACATTTCTGCTTCATTCATATCATCATCTTTAGCATTGACATCATCATCATCATTATTATTACCATCGCGTGAACATTCCTCGACGCCTCCCCGCGAAAACATAGACGACATGTTCAAATCATGCCTCCCTAACAAATCGTACGCTTGCTCGTTATACACCTCCACGTACTCGCACGTCGCGTCAAACGTGACCACTTTGTTCCCGTTTTTCTCCTCTTCCTTTCTCTTTCTCTTCTCCATCTCTCGAAATACCGTTTCTAAACTCCTCGGAATTATTCCTCGATTCTCAAACGCGCCGTCGTTCCCGCCGGTGATCGTATGCGTCTTCCCGGACCCGGTTTGCCCGTACGCGAATATCGTTCCGTTGACGCCATCTAAACAGTTTAAAACGACGTTTCTCGCGCACACATCGAAAGTATCTTCCTGCGACGCGTTTTCGTCCAAGATTTCATCGAAGAAGGTAAACATCTGACTTCCTCTCTTCGCGTATTTTTTACTCGCAGCAGCAGCAGAAGCATTCTCCTTCTCCTCGTCCTCCTGTTCGTCCTCCTCGCAGTCGAACGATACCATCTTTTTCTTTTCATCGTCGTCGTCTCCTCCGTTTCGTTCTTCCACGCGCACTCGTTTCGAGAGATGATCGTGAGATGGCTTCAATCGAAGATACACCGCTATTCTTTTGCTCTTTTTTTTCTCGTCTTTTTCTTCTTCTTCTTCGTCTCGGTCGTCGTCTGAATCGTCACTCCTCCCAGCGAAAGAAGAAGAAGAAGAAGACTCTCTCTCTTCGTCCGCAACAGGAGGAGGAGGAGGAGTAATAATAGTATTCGCATCGTCTGTCATCGCTGTAAAGCGAAAGAGATGCTATTCGTGTAACAACAGTGTGGCTGTTTTCAGTCAAACTTTTTCTTTGCCTTCCGGTCGTATTTTTTGACTTTTTCTCTCTCTCTCTTTACTTGATGAAACGCTAATACATCAAAGGCGCAAAAGACGACGGGGATGATATATTTTAGTACGTTGTTCTAAATACTCTCTCTCTCTCTTCTCTGTTGTTACAAAATGCTACGGATGATGTGTGTATTTATTGTTAGTCATTTAAAATCCGAGTCTCAATCTGACGATGATATTGCGAACCCGATTATATACGCAATCGTCAAAAGCGGGGTCCGCCGACGCCGTCCCAAAACAACTTTTCGGACGTCAACATTAATTAATTCTTCGCGATCCCGGTTGGATTCTCCGCTTTTTCAATCTCAATCTCGTGCGAAAACTCCCACGGTTTCCACTCTCGCATCTTTGGAATCAGCTCCAACTCGTCTCTCGCTTGCACCGCTAACTCTTCGATTTGCCCAGCCGCGATCGTCTCTTCAATTTCGCTCACCGTTTTCCCACTTAACGTCACTTTCTTTCGGTGCTTGTACATTTCTTCCACGACTGTTCTGTACGCCGCGTTCTCCGGCACGAACTGGATCTTTTCCAGGACTTGGTCGCATAAATTCGCGTACGTGTTTATCGGGTCGTTCATCACCGGTAAACCGACTAAACCGGTGGTTTTTTTAATGGATTCATTCGCACGATTTGTATTCGTAAAAGGTACGCACGCGCTCGTCCTCAAAAAACGAAATAAAGTCGCTTTTGTCGATATCGTCGTCGTCGTCGCGAAGTGAGAGGAGAGCGCTCTTTTCAACGACCGAGAAGAAGAGCGCATCATTTTTTTGTGTGTTCTATTCTCAGAAAGATGATGATGATGATGATGATGTGGTTGTGTTTTTGAGGATGAAAAATGAAGGAACAGGAACAAATCGATTGATGAAAAAAAAAAAATTTCTTTCGAAAAAATTTCAAAAAACCAAAAACTTTTTGCTCACTTTTTCTTACGAAACACACACACTGTGAGAGCGCTTTGTACTACTACTAAAACGACTCGTAAGAATAAGAGCACGAATAAAATGTCGAGCAGCAGCGAGGAGGAGGAAGAAGACGAGGAAGAAGACCAGCGAGAAGAAGAATCGGAGGAGGAGGAGGAAGAAGAAGAAGATTCGGATTCGGAGTACCGTCATTCCCAGGATGATGATGATGGTGAAAATTTCATCCGGGAACAAAACGTGAAAGCGTTGCGAGATGGCCTTCCGCTCTCGAAAATTCGATACGCGTCGGTTCTGAGCAATTTAAAACCTCCGGAACCAGACGAGGTTATTTTGAAGAGACACTTTGCGCCGCTCGTTCCCGGTGGGGCGTTGCAAACGGGTACGTTTTTAGTGCGTTTGCTTGTATGCTTTCTCTTACGCGCGTTCGGAGGAGGGGAGTCGATTTTGGATTTTTGAACGATTCTTTTTCGTCCGTCGTTTTCAGTCTTTTGGGTGCCCACTTTTGAAAAAAAAAGCACATCATCTCTTTCTCTCTCTGTTTCTTCTCTGTTCGTCGTCATCGCGTTTACATTACATTTCAGTTCTGACGATTCTATTTCGAAAACGTTTTCTTTTTCTGTCACACAGCTGGGTTACAAAGAGCGATTCTCGCTCGGAAAATATTCATCCCGTTCGGATCGAAGCTCAAAGTCGAGTTGCCGAGAATTATCCCGTCCGACGCGGACGCGGAAGATATCGTGCTCCCAGAAGGCGTCGAAGAGTTGGTGGTGTGGCAAGACGAGGATAAGGAAAGAGAAGAGGCGAAGAGTTCGTTACCTGCGGTGAAAGTGGATAACATGTTGACCAGGTGGTTGCGACCGCATCAACGGGAAGGGGTATCGTTTTTGTACGAGTGCGTGATGGGTTTGCGCGGGTTTGAAGGCGCCGGTTGTATCTTAGCCGACGATATGGGCTTAGGGAAGACGCTGCAAGCGATTGCTTTGATGTGGACTTTGTTGAACACGAGCATCGAGGAAGATCAAAAACCGACGGTGAAAAAAGTGGTCATTGTCTGTCCGACGTCGTTGGTGGCGAACTGGGACGCGGAGTGCATAAAATGGTTGAAAGGGAAAGTGAAGACGACGCCGATTTGCGGAGACTCGAGAGCGGACGCGGAAAGCGCGGTGAAGATGTTCTTAGCGCCACAGTCCAGATCGCAAGTCTTAATTGTTTCCTACGAAACGTTTCGAATATATCACGAACGATTTACCACGGAAAGTTCGTGTCAGTTGGTCATTTGCGACGAGGCGCACAGATTGAAAAACGGCGAGACGTTGACGAACCAAGCTTTGGCCAAGATGGCGTGTAAACGACGCATCATGCTTTCCGGAACGCCGATGCAAAACCACTTGGACGAGTTTTATAGCATGGTGTCGTTTTGTAACCCTGGGATTTTAGGCACGACGAAGGAGTTCGCGAAGAAATACGAGCGACCAATTTTAGCCGGGAGAGAACCATACGCCACGGACGCCGAGTTGGCAAAAGCGAACGAACGAAACGAAATGTTGAGCGTTATCGTGAACAAGTTCATCTTGAGAAGAACGAACACAATTTTATCCAAGCACTTACCCCCGAAAGTGATTGAAATCGTGTGTTGTAAGACGACGCCTCTGCAAAGATCGATTTACGAACACTTATTGTCCGAGAAGGCGAGAATCGCGCAGAAAACCGGGAAACAGATGGACGTTTTGGCGTGCATCACGGCTTTGAAAAAGCTGTGCAATCACCCGAAATTGATTTTTGATGCCATTCGGGAAAAGAAGTACGCCGGGAAAACCGATGGTGGGAACGCGATCGACGATAATTTGACGCCGTATTTCCACGGTTTGTACGACGGCGGCGGCTCGGGAAGAGGCGGTCGAGCGGGCGGGCAGATGTGCGAAGGGTGGGAATGGCACGGCGGAAAATTCGCCGTTTTAGCTCGATTGTTGCACCAGTTACGCACGGAAACGAGCGATCGGATCGTGATTATCTCCAACTACACGCAAACGCTAGATTTGGTGGAAATTTTGTGCCGTCAAAACAACTACCCGTCCTTGCGCTTGGACGGAGGAACGAGTATTAACAAAAGACAGAAACTCGTCAACGCGTTCAACGATTTGACGAACAACGAGTTTATCTTTTTGCTCTCTTCCAAAGCTGGTGGGTGTGGTATTAACTTAGTCGGTGGGAACCGTTTGGTGTTATTTGACCCGGACTGGAACCCGGCGAACGATAAGCAAGCCGCGGCGAGATGTTGGCGAGACGGTCAAAAGAAAAAGTGCTACGAGTACCGATTTCTTTCCTCGGGGACGATCGAGGAGAAGGTGTTCCAAAGACAATTGGCGAAGCAAGCGCTAACGAGCGTTGTCGATGGGCGAGGATCAGGTTTAGAGCAAATGTCGATGACGACGGAGGATTTGCAGCAGTTGTTTTCTTTAGACGTGGAGTGTCCGAGCGATACGCACAGAACGTGCGATTGTACGCGATGTCCCGACGTTCATCGCAAGATTGAAGAAAATACGACGACGACGATGATGAATCACAGCAGCATTTCGAGCGAGGATAACGCGATTGGTGGTGGTGTGAACGACCCTTTACCGGAAGAAAAGCAATTGGAGGACTTCGACGAAGCGAAACTGAACACTTGGGCGCACCATTATCGCATGTCGCACGTCCCCGACGCGCAGTTACGCAAAGCTGCCGGCGAAGACGTGACGTTTGTTTTCTCCCTCGAAGTCGACGGCGCGAGGATTGCAGAGATGCAAGAAAGAGCGTTAGCGTTGGCGGAGAAGAAGAGGAAAGAGAATCCTGTCGTTGCAAATAAAGACAGAGAGGAAGAGGAGGAAGACGATAGCGACAGCGATAGCGACAGCGACGGTTCATCATCGCTATCGTCATCATCGTCTCTTACAGACGACGAGAAAGAAGAAAGAGAAGAAGTAAACGAAGAAGAAGAAACAGTAACTGTCACGAAAAAGAAGGCGAAAGCGTTGAAAGACGTGAGCTCGAACGAAATGGAAACACGCATTGCGATTACAAAAACTTTGACTGCCACCGAGAAGAAGAAAAATACGCCGACTCCCTCCAGCGGTTGCGGAAGGCAAACGTCGTCATCGGCCAAGCGCCACAAAGCAGCGATTAGTGACGACGACGAAGACGACGACGAGGAGGACGAAGAGGAGGAAAAGAGCTATGATGCACACGAGGAACAACACGACAAAGAAGAAGAGGAACTCGCCCCTCCTCTAAAGAACGAGAAGACGAACGAGAAAAAAACGATGACGAGGAAGAATATCCGCAAGCCAAAGGATGATCCAAATACTTGCGTCAACTGTAACAAGAAATCCGACAAGAAAGAAATGGTCCCGTGCGCTGGTTGCGAGAGAAAATTTCATTGGTTTTGCAACGATCCGCCGATGAGTAAAAAGCCAACGAAAAGGAGTCATCCAACGGGTTGGTTCTGCAAGGATTGCAACGAAGACGGAGAGAAAGAAGATGAAGAAGAAGAAGAAAAAGAAAAAGAAGATAATGATAAAGATAAAGATGATGACGATGAAGAAGAAGAACTCGCTCTCACCGCGGAACCGGCGAAAAAAAGGAAAGTGTTATCGGATGATATGATTATCGTCTTGGACGACTCAGAGGAGGAGGAGGAGGAAGAAGAATATCGAGAAGAATCTGAATCTGAAGAAGATGACGATGATCAAGTTCCCGACTCTGAAGACGACGATTAATAATATACACTGGAAGAACGTTGTTATATATATAAAGTTATTAAAAAGAACAAAACACTCTCACTCGCTCACTCTTTCTC